>Ga0307474_10004311_pt1 | contig 10257 bp, 6 predicted proteins | sample atmos_gasesECM1C_2_FD_203312 | JGI IMG/M metagenome (GOLD analysis project Ga0307474, IMG submission 203312) | Hardwood forest soil microbial communities from Morgan-Monroe State Forest, Indiana, United States - atmos_gasesECM1C_05 | ecosystem: Environmental > Terrestrial > Soil > Temperate...
ATAATATCTTCTGTGGGGACATACAGCTTCAAAAGAACACGGTCATCAATACGCCAGCTTCGCCACCTGGCAATGGCTCCGTCATCATCATCGAAAATGGCCAGCTCGATCTCAATGGCAATCAGCTGACGACCGCTCCTGGTTCGGCCGTCACGATCGTCTTTTCCGGCGACAACGGCGGAGGGTTTATCCATGCTCCGACCGACAACGGCGGCAAAGGCGTGCTCGACATCACCCCGCCGACCACCGGGCCATGGGCAGGCATGGCATCGTTCAGGACCCTCGCCTCACGACCGGCGTCGACATCTCGTCGGCGGGCAACAGTCCCACCTGGAACATTACCGGCTTGATCTACACGCCCCATGCGACCATCACGCTGAAGGGAGCGATCGATAAATCAACCAATGGCCAGCGGTGCGTGGTCATGGTCGCTGATAATTTCCAGATCAGCGGCACCGGCGGTATTCTGAAGACGAACGTCCAAAACTGCCTTGCGGCCGGCCTGACGCAGCCCAAGAGTCCCGGCGCAGCAGTGCTCGTCCAGTGAAGCAGCATGATCAAGGCTTTGGCTGCGCCAGGGCTCGCGTGCCAAGCAGGGCGACGTTCGCCACGCACATCACGAATTGAGGCGGGAACAGCGACTTCTACCGGTTGTGAACTTCACGACCGGTAATCGCCGTTGATCGCGACATATTCCTTGGTGAGGTCGCAGGTCAGTACCCGATCGCGGCCCTTGCCAAGCCCCAGCGCGATCCTGATCTGGATCTTCGGCTGCTTCATCGCCGCAGTTACCTCCGCCTCGTCATAGGACGGATCGCGCGCGCCGCGGTTCGCAACGCGAATGCCGTTGAACGAGATCGACAGCCGGTCGCGATCGGCGGGCTCGCCGGCCTTGCCGACCGCCATCACGACGCGACCCCAATTGGCGTCCTCGCCGGCAAGCGCGGTCTTCACCAGCGGCGAATTTGCGACCGACATGGCGATTTTGCGCGCCGAGGCTTTCGACACGGCGCCCTCGACAATGATCTCGACGAGTTTGCGGGCGCCTTCGCCATCGCGCGCGACCTGTTCGGCGAGGTCGGCCAGCACGGAATGGAAGGCCTTTGTAAAGGCCTTCAGGCGCGGGTCGCTGGCGCGGCTGATTTTCGGCGCGCCTTCGGCCAAGGCCGTGCCGGTCGCAAAGGCAAGCAAGGTATCCGAGGTCGAGGTGTCGCCATCGATGGTGACGGCATTGAACGTGTCTTCCACGCCAGCCTTCAGCAGCGATTGCAAGGCGCCTGCTGCGATCGGCGCGTCGGTGAATACGAAAGCCAGCATGGTCGCCATGTCGGGAGCGATCATGCCGGCGCCCTTGGCCATGCCGTTGATTGTGACCCTGGCCTTGCCGAGCCTGACGCTGGCAGTTGCCACTTTCGGAAAGGTGTCGGTGGTCATGATGGCGCGCGCCGCGCTCATCCACTCGTTGGGCGCGGCCTTCCCCGCGAGAGCGGCCAGCACGCCATCGAATTTGGTCGCGTCGAGCGGCTCGCCGATGACGCCCGTAGAAGCAAGAAACACTTCGTTTGGGCGGCATCCGACTGCGCTTGCGGCGATCGCGGCCGTCATCGCGGTGGCCTGCCGTCCGGTCTTGCCGGTGAAGGCGTTGGCATTGCCGGAATTGACCACCAGCGCGCGCGCGACGGCTGCCCTGGATGATGCGAGTTTGGCCCGGCACCACTCCACCGGCGCCGAGGGGCATTTCGATCGGGTGAAGACGCCCGCGACAGAAGTCCCCTTGTCCAGGATCGCAAGCAGCACGTCGGTGCGGCCCTTGTAGCGGATGCCGGCCGCGGCCGTCGCAAGCCTAACGCCCGAAATCGCGGGCATCTCGGGGACGTTGGTCGGGGCATTCGGGGAGACGGCGGATGACATGGGCGGACGCCTTATCGACAAAGGAAATCGTCATGCCCGGCCATAGCCGTTCGAAGAACGGCGTCGCTTTCGCTCGCCTATGTGCCGGGCATCCACGTCTCAATGCTCTCGTCATGGCCTGCCAAAGACGTGGATGGCCGGGACGAGCCCGGCCATGACGTCGAATACTCAAGTTGGAAAGAGAAGTCGATTACTTCTTCGCAGGCGCCATTTTGGAATCGGCGGGCTTGGCCTCGCTCTTCTGCGCCGCCGCCGGCTGATCCATGCGCTCGACCTTCGCGGTTTCCCGCAGCTTCGCCACGTATTCGGCCTGCGCCCTGCGTGTTACGTAGGTCTCGATCTGGCTTTTGACCTGATCGAAGTCCGGCGCCTTGCGGGCGCGCTTCTCCTCGACCTTGATGATGTGCCAGCCGAACTGGGACTTCACGGGATCGGAAATCTTGCCGGGCTCGAGCGAGAAGGCGACGGTGGAAAATTCCGGCACCATCTGATCCTTGGTGAAGAAACCGAGATCGCCGCCATCGGACGCGCCGGGGTCCTTGGACTTCTTCTTGGCGAGTTCGGCGAAATCGGCGCCCTTCTTCAGCTCGGCCGCAATCGCCTTGGCCTCGTCCTCGGTCTCGACCAGGATATGCCGGGCGTGAACTTCCTGTTCGCCCTCGATCTGCTTGGCGGCCTCGTCATAGACCTTTTTCATGGCTTCTTCTGTCGTCGCGGCCTTGCCCTCAGCCGCCAGCAAATTGTCCATCAGGAGGCGGTTGCGGGCGAATGCAAGACGGGCCTTGAAGTCGTCGCGGTCTTCGATCTTCTTGGCTTCCGCCGCCTTGGCGACAATCTTCATGTCGATCAAAAACGCGAGCACGTTTTCCTTCTTGGTCGCCGGATCCATCTGCGCAAGGCTGGGCCCGAGTTCCTCCTCGGCCAGCGTGACGTCGCTTTGACGGATCTCAGAACCGTTCACCTTGGCGAGCACCGGGTTGCTTTCTTCCGCCCGCAGCGGCAGGGAGGCGAGCAGAACCATCGCAAGACCAGCGGCGGTAGCGAGGCGGGCACGCATGCCGAATTTCGCGAGGGATGACGAGGTGGTCATGGACAATCCTTATCTTCAAAGCCAATTGGCTTGTTTAGGGCGGGGGCTATTTCCGAAGCCGCGCGACACTCGCCCAACCAAACGGCATTGGCAACGCGAAAAGTCTGTCAAAATCATGAAATCCCTGAAAGGCGAAGGCGCCCTTTCAAGCCTTTGCGAACCATTTTTGACACTCCAGAACAGCGATTTTGGACGTGATCCGACCTCGGTCAAGAATGCTTGTTTTCTGCAACGCGGGGCGCAGGATTGAGGCCCGGTATGGGCGTGCCTCGGCCACGCGTTCGAGCCGGAAATCGCAACGTCCGCCTGCCGTTGACAAGGCTAAAGCCCAGCCATATCTCTGCCGAACCTAAGTCAATGGCGATAGCGCTTTTTTTGCAGCGTTTTCGCCCTTGAAGCTTGGATTGCTGATTTCCCACTCATTCGACGGAAAATCCCCGGCCAGGGGCTCGCCCGCCGCGTCACGATGAGTTGATTGATTGGCAACCTCACGGCAGTTTTGCCGACCGAGACGAACAGGAATTTGGCATGATCGGCGCGCTAGCCCGCAAGTTTTTCGGTTCCGCAAACGACCGGCGGATCAAGGGATATCAGAGCCGCGTCAATGCCATCAACGCGCTGGAGGGCGAACTGGAGGCGCTGTCGGACGAAGCGCTGAGGGCGCGTACGGCCGAATTCCGCCAACAGCTCGCCGACGGCAAGACGCTCGACGACATCCTGGTTCCAGCCTTCGCCACCGTGCGCGAGGCGGCCAAGCGCACGCTCGAACAGCGGCATTTCGACGTGCAGCTGGTCGGTGGCATGGTGCTGCACGAAGGCGATATCGCCGAGATGAAGACCGGCGAAGGCAAGACGCTTGTCGCAACGCTGGCGGTCTACCTCAATGCGCTCGCTGGCAAGGGCGTCCACGTCGTCACCGTCAACGACTATCTCGCCCGGCGCGACTCGGCGTGGATGGGACAAATCTACAGTTTTCTCGGGCTGACTACCGGCGTGATCGTCCACGGCCTCGACGATGCCGAGCGCAAGGCGGCCTATGCGTGCGATATTACCTACGGCACCAACAACGAATACGGCTTCGATTATCTGCGCGACAACATGAAGTACCGTCTCGAGGACATGGTCCAGCGCGGTCATTTCTACGCCATCGTCGACGAAGTCGACTCGATCCTGATCGACGAGGCGCGCACGCCATTGATCATCTCCGGACCACTCGATGACCGTTCGGACTTCTACAACACCATCGACACCTTCTTTCCCAGGCTCGACAAGAGTGATTACGACGTGGACGAGAAGCAACGCACGGTGACGTTGACCGAAGCGGGCATGGAGAAGATGGAGACGCTGTTGCGCGACGCCGAGCTTTTGAAGGGCGAGTCGCTCTATGACGTGGAAAACGTCTCGGTCGTCCATCACGTCAACCAGGCGCTGCGCGCCCACTCGCTCTTCACCCGCGACAAGGACTACATCGTTCGCGACGACGAGGTCATCATCATTGACGAGTTTACGGGGCGCATGATGCCGGGCCGGCGCTATTCGGAAGGCCTGCACCAGGCGCTCGAAGCCAAGGAGCATCAAACGGTACAGCCGGAAAACCAGACGCTGGCCTCGATCACCTTCCAGAATTATTTCCGGATGTACGAAAAATTGTCCGGCATGACCGGCACCGCGGCGACAGAAGCCGACGAATTGTTCGACATCTACAAGCTCGAGGTCGTGGAAATCCCGACCAACCTTCCGGTGGCCCGTCTCGACGAAGACGACGAGGTCTATCGTACCCAGAAGGAGAAATACGCCGCGATCCTGTCCGAGGTGGAGCGCGCCAATACGCGGCTGCAGCCGGTGCTGGTCGGCACCGCCTCGATCGAAAAATCCGAAGTGCTCGCCGAATACCTCAAGAAGAACGGCTACCGGCAAATCGATTTCGGCAACCCGAACGCCCTGGAAAAGCTTTACGCCGCCGCGCGCGCCGGCAAACCGGCCAAGCTGTTTGCGGTTCTGAACGCGCGCTTCCACGAACAGGAAGCCTATATCGTGGCGCAGGCGGGCGTGCCCGGCGCGATCACGATCGCGACCAACATGGCCGGCCGCGGCACCGACATCAAGCTCGGCGGTTCGCTCGAAATGCGCATCCAGCACGAGACCGCAGGCTTGGCGGACGAGGCCGAGCGGACGGCGAAGATCGAGCAGATCAAGGCCGACGTCGAACGCTTCCGCGGCCTCGTGCTGAAAGCAGAGGAAACGATCGAGATCGAACCGGCCAAGGGTGCGAAACCGGCGAAAACGGTGACCAAGCCGGGCGGCCTCTACATCATCGGCTCCGAGCGGCACGAGTCGCGGCGCATCGACAACCAGCTGCGCGGCCGGTCCGGCCGCCAGGGCGATCCCGGCCGCTCGAAATTCTTCCTGTCGCTGGAAGACGATCTGATGCGGATTTTCGGCTCCGACCGGCTCGACAGCATGCTGACGCGGCTCGGGCTGAAGGAAGGCGAGGCCATCATCCATCCCTGGATCAACAAGGCGCTGGAAAAGGCGCAGCAAAAGGTCGAGGCGCGCAACTTCGACATCCGCAAGAACCTGCTGAAATTCGACAACGTGCAGAACGATCAGCGCAAGGTGATCTTCGATCAGCGCGTCGATCTGATGAAGGACGAAAGCGTCGCCGAAACGGTCACCGACATGCGCCACGCCTTCGTCGAGGACGTGGTCGCCAAGCATGTGCCCGAACACGCCTATGCCGAGCAATGGGACACGGTCGGTCTGAAGGACGAGTTGAAGCGCGTGCTCGACATCGATCTGCCGGTTGACGAGTGGGCCAAGGAAGAGGGCATCGCCGATGAGGAGCTATTGACGCGCATCGAGAAACGCGTCGACGAGCACATGGCGGCCAAGGTGGCGCAGTGGGGCCCCGACGTGATGCGCTACGTCGAAAAAACTATCCTGCTGCAGACGCTGGACCATCTCTGGCGCGAGCACCTGGTCATGCTCGACCATTTGCGCCAGGTGATCGGTTTGCGCGGTTACGGCCAGCGCGATCCGTTGCAGGAGTACAAGTCGGAGGCGTTCAGCCTGTTCGAGGCGATGATCGCGCATCTGCGCGAGGCGGTAACGGCGCAGTTGATGCGTGTCGAAATCGTTCCGCCGGAATCCCAGCAGCCGCCATTGCCGGTGATGGAAGCGCACAAGTTCGATCCCAACACCGGCGAGGACGAGATGGCCTTCGCTAACGTCTCTCTGGTGCCCGCGGCCACCGCCGACCGCGATCCGAAGAATCCGGCAAGCTGGGGCAAGGTCGGCCGCAACGAGGATTGCCCCTGCGGCTCGGGCAGGAAATTCAAGCACTGCCACGGCAAGTATGCCTGAGGGCGAAAACCGCCAAAGGCCTTCGTTCACTCCTCGCCACTAGAGCCTACTCGGTTTTGATAGAATCAAAACCAGGCTCTACTCTTTTGTTTTGACGCGTTTTCTTCACGCGAACCGGTTTTCACTTCGCTCGAAAACGCTATAGGTAACCTGTCATCGCGAGCGAGAGCGAAGCGAGCCATAAAAGAGTTTGGGGGCAATGGATTGCTTCATCGCTGCTCCTCGCATTGACGGAGATTTCCAGCCGCTTCGATAATCGTCTCTCAGCGCGCTAACTTCAGCAGAGGGATGCTGTTCGGATCGCGAGGCGGGGGCATCTGCTGCAGATAAGCGTAGAGGTCGGCTGCGTCCTGATCGGAGAGAACCGCCGCCTCGTATGGCGGCATCTGGTTGACCGGATGACGAAGCCGGGCCAAAAAGCCCTGGTACGAAGACGTCGTTCGCGAGATGCGCGGGCCGGTCATGAGCGCGCCCTGACCCGCAAGGCCGTGACATTGATAACAACCGACCTGAACATAGAGCCGCTCGCCGTTCGCCACATTGCCGGCCGGAGAAGCCTGTTGGGCGGATGCCGGCCCCGCAGTCAGGGCGAGGGCTGCAAGCGCGAGCATCATCGGCTTCAACGGGCTCTCCTCAGCGTGGCTGCGTGACGACGTCGATCAACGCGGGCTGGCCGGCCTTTACTGCGGCGATGCCCTCGCGAAAAGCTTGCGACAGATCATTCGGATCGCTGACCGGCCCGATGCCGACCGCACCATAGCCCTGCGCGATCTTGACGTAATCGATGTTCGGGTTGTCGATCGTGGTGCCGATATGGGCGTTGCGCACGCCCCGATTGTGCCGGTTCGCCATCCGCTGCACGTGCATCACTTCCTGATGATAGGCGCGATTATTCTGGATGATGGTCAGATATGGAATGCCGTGATGCGCAGCGGTCCAAAGCGTGTGCGGCGCCATGTTGAACTCGCCGTCGCCGGTGACGCTGACGACGAGGCGGCCGCCGGCGTCGCGATGTGCGAGCGCCGCACCGAGCGCGGCGACCGGCTGATAGCCGACCCCATAACCGCCAGGGCCGCCGATGAAACGATAGTGCTTTTCCAAGGGCCACAGCCGATGCGGCCATCGCGAAGAGAAGTCGCCGTCGGAGACCAGCGCCCAGTCCTCGTTCCGGATCAACTCCCAGAGCTCCATATACAAGCGCGCGGTCGAGATCGGACTTGCGTCCCAGGCGAGCGCGGCCTCCGCACGTGCGCGTTCCGTAAAACTGTTATAGGCGTCGCGCAATTTTTCGCCGCGTATTGCGATGGAATTTCTGCCGCCGGAAGTTGCCTGGCGCTGCACCGCTTCGATCAGGAACGGTAGCGTAGTTTGCGCATCCGCGGTGATGCTGAGATCGGCGCCGACGTAACGCTGGAAATCCTGGTAGTTGGAATGGACCAGCAAATCCCGGGTCGAGATGCTGATGACCTTCACGCCCTTCTTGGTCCGCAAGATTTCGGTGCGCTCCAACTGGTCGCGCATGGCATTGAGCTGGCCGAAGAGGTCGACCGGTTCGAGCGACAGGATGCAGTCGGCCTGCGCGAGCAGGCTGCCTGAGCGCTCCGACTGACAGAGATAATGCGTGTTCGGCATGTTCATGCGCGATCGGTTGTCGATCACCGGCGCCTGCAGAAGTTCGGCGAGCCTGACCAGATCGTCCATCGCGGCTTGCGAGCGCGCGTAGCGATCGGCGATGATCACAGGGGCTTCGGCCGACACCAGCATTCGGGCGGCCTCGCGCACGGCGTTCGCCTCGCCTGCGGTTTGCGATGGCCTCACCAGACGTGGAATCCTGAGCCTGCCTTGCCCTCCTTCATCAAGCGGATCTTCCTGCAGCTTGGTGTCGGCGACAATGAATGCCGGACCCGGCGGCTGCGCACAGGCGAGCGCATAGCCGCGCACTGTCGACTCGGCAAAATGCTGCAGCGACATCGGATAGTCGTCCCACTTGACGAAATCGCGCACGGTGGCGGCGGCGTCCTGCACGCTGTGAAACCACTCGACACCAGGCCGACGCTCGTTGAGCGCGCCGGCATTGCCCGTGAAAATCATCACAGGAACCCGGTCGCAGTAGGCATTGTAAATCGCCATCGCCGCGTGCTGCGTGCCGACCGTTCCGTGCACGATCGCCGCCATCGGCTTGCCGGCGACCTTGGCATAGCCGTGCGCCATGCCGACCGACACTTCTTCGTGCAGGCAGGTCAGCCATTCGGGACGCTTGTTCTGCCCGTAATTGATGAAGCTTTCCTGCAGTGCGCGGAAGGTCGAACCCGGGCAGGCGGCGACATAGTCCAGATCAAGCGACTTGCAGACGTCGACCATGAAATCGGAACCGGTCTTTTCCGTCGTCAACCGTTCGACTTCCGGCGGGCGTTCGCGCTCGTTCGCCTTCGCAGCAGCGTCAGGAGGCAACGCGTTGCCGGTTCGCTTTTCCGCAAGCTGCGCCTGAACGTTGGGCGGGCCAGCGATGGTTGCGCCGCCGGCAACGACCATGCCTTTGAGAAATCGACGGCGATGCAAGGCGGCCGATTCCGGTTCAGCCATGGACGCTCTCCCGCTTTTTCTGCCATCGAGATCCGATGGCAGATCTTTCCTTAGGGATCAAAGACTACTGCATCGACAGGTCCGAGGCGAGCCGATCGCATCGATAGTCATAGCGAGCATGCAAAGCGAGGCGTTATCCCGGCGCGGGTGGTTCACAATTGCGTCGTGCATTCGCGACAAAATCAGCCGCGGCCCGGCGATGGCTCGACGGTTCCTCGAAACGACGCCGATGTCGGGATTACTTCATTGCCGAGTAGCGGCTCTCGAACGAATTCGCCGAGAGAACCGGCTGTGCGCCGCTAACCAGATTGTCCTGGGATTGCGCAACAGCAGGTACGGGCGCAGCGGCCGCGCTCTCGCTCGCCGTTGGCTTCAAGGCCGGGTGCGCGGAGGCCTGCTTGGTATCGGCCTTCGCAGCCGCCGCCTTCGAAGCTTCGCTGCGCGCCGGCTTGGCATCGGCGACTTTGGGCTTGGCCGGGGCCGGCTGCGCGGCGCTTGCGGTCGTGTCGGCTGCCGCGCTGCCAAAGCCCATTTTCTGGGCGAGGCTGGAGAAGAAGCCTTCGGATTGCATGGATTGGGATTGTGTGGATTGGGGCTGGCTGTCGGATGGTGTGGCGGCAGCGACGCGCACCGCTGTGGTCGAGGGCGCCAGCGACGCCGCCAGCGGCTCATCCGGCGAAGTGACAGGCCCGCGTGGCGGATTGACGTTCGGTGGTATCGTGCCCGGCGGCTTTGACAGCGTGATTAGCGCCAGCCCCTGGCCGCCCTCGGACAGCCCGGTATTGCCGTTGGGCAACTTGGCGGCGAACACCTTGTGCATTCCGCCGTCGACGCCGGTATTCAATCGCGCCACCGGCGTTCCCCTCTCGACCAGTTTGGCGAATTCGGCGTGATCGGCTTCCTGCTTTTCGCGCACCGCCTCTGCAAGTTCTTCCGGGACGATGTAGGCGGGGCATTTTGCCGAAGCCTCGAACACCGGATCACGCTTGGCGTCCGCGGGCTTCACGGCGTCAAAGACGTATTTCTTCTCGCAGAAATCGACCTTCGGTTCCTGCCGCGTCACTTCGAAATGATCATAGCCTTCCTTGATCATCTTCCAGAACGTCATGTTCGGATTGTTGCGGTGCCTGGCCATGTTGAGCGGCGTCATCCGGAATGGATAGGCCTGAAACTGAAACGACTTCTGGCCGCCGAAGAAGGATTCGCGGCCGAGCGAATAGATCTCCGCGATCTGCTCGTCGGTCATCGCGTAGCAGCCGCGCGACGAGCAGTCGCCATGCACCATCAGCTCCGAGCCGGTATGACCGAGC
>Ga0307474_10004312_pt1 | contig 10257 bp, 10 predicted proteins | sample atmos_gasesECM1C_2_FD_203312 | JGI IMG/M metagenome (GOLD analysis project Ga0307474, IMG submission 203312) | Hardwood forest soil microbial communities from Morgan-Monroe State Forest, Indiana, United States - atmos_gasesECM1C_05 | ecosystem: Environmental > Terrestrial > Soil > Temperate...
CGCTCAAGCAACTGGAATAATTGTTCAGAATCTCGGCTGCGGACTGGGTGTCCTCACGTTCCAGCAGCACTTCCACGAACTGGCGCACGTTGCGCGGCGGGACGCAGGGCGCTTCGTGCGACATCAGGACGCTCTTCTTGCCCGATTCCGGCACTTCCGCCCAGAACATGCGGTCCAGGATGTCGGCGTGCGACTCCACCAGAATCCCGGCCTTGCTCATTTTTTCTTCCTGCATCTTCAGAATCTGGCGCAACGAGTCCATCTGGCGGCTCATATGCTCCATCATCTGGTGGACCGCATTGACCTTGACTTCGCCCTTCTGATAGCGCTCCAGGGCGAAGCGGATCGCCATGTGCTCCGCCGCCTTCATCAATAGCGGTGTGTCTTCTTCCTCGGCTGTGGCCGCCTTGGACGCCAGGCTTCCCAGCAACTGTTGCAGGTTCAGCCGGGTGTTCGGGTCGGTTTGAGTCAGTTCTTTCTGCAGATCCTCTTCTTTAATAGTGGGATCATGCTGGACCTGGCCAAAGCGGGTAAGCAGTCGGATGGCCTGAATCACTTCCTGTTCCTGAAGAGGGACCATGCCACCGGTCCAGGCGGGAGCAACGCCGGTCCCAGTTCCGCTATGTCCACCGGTTCCTGGACCACCAGTCCCGGTTCCACCGCCGCCTCCGAAACCTCCGCCACCACCGGTGCCAGTACCGCTGCCTCCACCAAAATTCGGCACGCTGCCCAGCGGAACCATGGGGACACCGGGAGTGGCTTGTCCTCCACCCCCGGAATTAGCACCCTCGGCTGCGGCAATTAGCTGCAATAGTTTCTGCGGATCATTCAACCACTGCTTGAACTCTGGTCCGAGCGTTTGCGCGGCGATCTGCGCCGCGATGCTCACATCGCCGGTCAACGGATCCGCCGCCACGAACTTCACTTCATTGATCTTGATGGTGCTACCGGGCTTGCCAGCGCCGAGGGCGTCTTTGATCTGCTTGGCGACGTCGGTGGCCTTCGATCCGGCGACGGTGAAGGCTCGCACCAGCCGGGTGAAATCTTCCACCGTGACATCCTTGGAAAAATGCAGGCTGGCGAGTCCGGCCGTGGTCAGCAAAGTTGCGAAGCTGCGCTCCGCGTTGCCGGTCTCGAGCGGAATGCCGTCGAGCAGCAGCTTGTTGTCGGTAACACCTAGCAGGAAACCCGAATCTCCGGTGGTGGGCAAGCCGTGCTGCAACTCATTCCAGGTGGTTTCAAATTGCGCCTCTGTGCGCTTGTGGTCGTAGCCATACATCCGGGCGTATTTGATCAGGATGTTGAGGCTGTGAACAAAAGCGCGCGCTGAAGCGGCCCGCACGCTTTGGGATGTATTTGTGACAGAGATAAGGCACTCCTCTGAAACGCAACTCTGAAGCTCAAGGTTACGGCGAAAAGGTAAGGGCTAAAACGTTACGGAGGTAATTTCCGCGGGAGTCTTTATCCGGGTCTCAAAACCGGCCAGAGCCGGATTCCCACCGGACCTGCTTAATGTGACAGTTGAAGGTATATGCCTACCCAATAATCCGACCGGGGCGGAGCCAAAAACTTGTCTTTAAGATAGCTATCGCGGGCGCAAGACCCTAGCTTGGTAGTCGGATGCAGCAGCACTTCCTTGACACTACCGTCCTTATCCAGCTTAAGAAGCATCCAAAAGTTCGTCATATCACCGCCGGCGGAGGCTTTGCACTGGCGCAATGCAGCCATATGCTTTTCGACGAACTCCTTGCCCATGCGATCGTCAAACGTCTTGCCCTCGGGCGTGCGCAAGTTCGCGTCGATGGCGTCTCGGGCTTCGGAAAGGCTAGTCTCCTTACTGGCTGCCAGTGGCGGATGGGCCATCGTCAGGTATAAGGCCGCAAACAGCAACAAAACAGACAAAATGCTTTTCATAGTGCTGGGGTGAGACGCAGTAGCGGCACTTCATTCGTGCTGCGGCCCAATCTTCCACTAAGATACAGGAGACTGTGAAGACGACCGCGAAAACTACCGGGCTGCGTTACTGGATGCTTCGAGCACTGGAAGAGTGCGACCGTGCCGGTGCCGCGTTCGGTGCGGATCCCGTCCACGACCTGCGGGTGGCGCTGCGCCGCTGCCGCTCCATGGCTGACGGCATGATGGCCATGGATCCTGAACCCGATTGGAAGGCGATGAAAAAAGCGGGCAAGCGACTGTTCCAAAGCCTGGGCGAACTGCGCGACGTGCAGATCATGATGGAGTGGATCGACAGGCTGCACCCCGCGACGAGCATGGCGCGTGTCTCGTCGTACTCTGGACCTGCTGAGGAAAAATCGAGCCCGGCGGAAGGTCTGCAGGGAGGGCAAGTCGAAGCGAGTGGTGAGGATCCCCAGTCAACGCGCGATGCGGCTGCTGAAGCTTTGCTCGGAATTCTCCGGCAGCGCGAAACCGAACAGAAACACCTGGCTCGTGCGGCACTTGAACAATTTGATCGCAAGCAATGGCGGCGCTGGGCTAAGTCTCTGCCGCACCGGGCCGCCCGCGTCCGTCCGGGGAGCACAGTTTTCAAGCATCTTGCCCTGGAACGTTGGACTGCGGCGCGCGAGCTGCACACGCGCGCCATGCGCAATCGCTCGCAGATTGCCCTGCATACGCTGCGCATTGGCATTAAGCGCTTCCGCTATATCGCCGAGAATTTTTTGCCGGAAGAGCACAAGGCTTGGAGCAAGGATCTGAAACACATGCAGGACCTGCTTGGGGAAGTCCATGACCTGGACGTACTCTGGGCGACCGCGCTTGCCTGCCGCGTGTTCCACGATGCGGAGTCGCGCAAGACCTGGCATGACAGGATTCTGGAAGAGCGCGCCAAGCGGGTTGAGGAGTATCGGGAAAAGACGGTTGGGCCGGATTCTCTGTGGAATGTCTGGCGCGCGGGGTTGCCGCAAGGCAAGCAGATTCAACAGATTGCCATGCAGCGCATGAAGCTTTGGGCGAAGGCGCTGGATCCGGACTTCGCGCACTCGGAGAGAGTGGCGAGACTGGCGCTTGAGCTTTACGACGGCCTCAATAAAGCACGACTGTTTGGGCCATCGCTGCAGAACGGAAACAGCCGCGATGACACCGCGCGCTCTAGCCTCTATGTAGCCGCCCTGCTGCACGATGTGGGCAAGTCGCAAGGCGAGAAGGGACATCACAAGGCGTCGAGAGATCTGATCCAAAGTCATGGCACGCCCTTGGGTTGGAGCGAGGAAACGATGCGGCGCGCGGCACTGGTGGCACGGTTTCACTGCGGAGCGTTGCCGGCCCGCAGCCACAAAGCCCTGCGCGACTTGTTGCCCGATGAGCAGAAGACGATTGTCCGGTTGGCGGCGATCTTGCGACTGGCAAATGCGCTGGATGCGGAACATGATGGGCATATCCGGCGAGTAGAGATTGAGAATGCGGCGTTGGCACACGGTGGGCCTCGACGTACGAACGGCTTTGTCCGCAAGCCGTCGGTGTTGGGAAAGAACGAAGCATTGGTCATCGCCGCCGAAGGGTATGTGCCAGGAAGCGCTACAGCGCAGACGATTGCGGCGGAGAGATATCTACTGGAAACTGTCCTTCGGCGCCCGGTGGTAGTGAAATCCCATATTCAGCACAGGTCTTCTGCTCAGGCTTGAGACCAGGCCGACTGTTGCTTCTTCAGCTCAGAGTGGCTGCGAGGCGGCTGCGGCCGGCGAGTGGGCGATGACTGTAGCCTCATCCAAGTCGGTAACACCACGACCAATGACGACCAGACGGTGAAACAAGCAGCACATTGAAAGCTTGTTCAGCTGGGGTTTCGAGACGTTGTAGAGAACGATGGTTGCAAGTTGTCGCGAGCGCATTGGGGCGCAGGGGAATCCTTCTCCTCCGTAGTATTCGCCTGAACGATTCTTAAAGCTGTACAGAATCCGGCCTGCCATTGCGGAAATCGAGTCCGCATTGCAGGCCTCCGCGTCCCGAATCACCCAGCGTTCGCTAAGCCACGTGGAAAGAAGTCCGATCACTAATGCGACAAGGATGCGGCAAAAGAGAAAAATTGGATAGGGTCCCCCAATATCCACGTACTTCTCGACAGGGGGAGAGTTCCACAAACTGAAGTGCCATGTAGTGCCTCTCGCAAATGTAATAAGAAGAAACCCAACAGCTGCGAAGGTGGGCACGAACAGCAGCCACAATCGTGCGAGCTCCACTCTTACGGCGATGCGGTCATGCTCCATGGCGAAATAGCCAGGATCGGGAACAGAAACCTTCGTGCGCAAGTAAAAGACCTCTCGCTGTGGACGCAGCAAGAAACCGAACACGACCACAGCAAGAATCACCACCGCTCCCGCTCCCGCGATGAGAAACTCATACGATGGCAATAACAAAGCGGCTGCGAGGGCGATTAATCCGACGGCAAAGATTTGCCAAGCCTTCATCGCGAAGATTCTGACTCACTTTGCACCCGTCCCGCAACTAGGCCCTCGCGTGCCAGGGGGCCCCGTGGGCCTCGTGAGGTCGGGAACTCCGCAGACACTTTTACAGGCTGGCACCGGAGGGCTACAAAAGACGTGTCTATGACTCACGAGCAATTGGTCGAAAAAGCTGTGCTATGGCTGCGGTGGTATCGGTGCGGGGTGGTGCTTTCGGAGCAGGCCTGCGTCAGCGGCGAGATGCCGGACGCCATTGGATGGAAGAAGGCGTGCCACTCGGTGCTGGTCGAGTGCAAAATCACGCGGGCGGACTTTCTGGCGGATCACGGGAAACCTTTTCGCCAGAAACCAGAGAAGGGTGTGGGGAGTGAACGGTTTTATTTCACGCCGCCGGGTCTAGTAAAGCTTGAAGAATTGCCTGCAGGGTGGGGATTGCTCGAGCTTCGGCGCGGACGCGTCCAGATGCTCCAGTCTTCCGCTAAGAACCTCCGCACCGCGATAGGCTTCCGCTACGAGATGAACCTGCTGCTGGCCAGCCTCCGGCGTGTGGAAGTGCGCATCGAGCCGCAGAGCATCACCGACTTCCTCAAATGGAAAAACCGCATGGCCGAGTACAATCGCGGAACGCTGCCAGAAGGGTTGACTGCCACCGAAGAGGAGTTGAACGGGTTCCTCGAGCCGGAAGTTCCTGCTCAGTGAACATGTTCTGCTTCTGCCTCCGGACTGTCACCGGTTTGGTGCTCGGAGATCTGGAAGCGTAGGAAGTCGTGAATGGCCGCGACGGCGACAGGGTCCTTCGAGACGATGCGCACCCGCCCGCCGGAAGAGCTTTCCTCGTACTCGTAGTGGATCACCTGCTTCATCAGTTGCATCGTGGTCACGCCCGGCGGCACTCCGTCGTGAATGAACATGGGAGCGGAAAAGTCGCCTTCGGCGAACAAGTCCGCAATGTGAGAAAGGTGCGACCGAACTGCCGCCGTATTGGTCTTGTCGCTGGGATCGTTGGCTGTGACTTCGATCATCCCGCCGTCACGGGTCAGGCGGAAGTGATGTGTTGTTTTGTCATGGGGGAACCCCATGGCCTGATCGCCGTGCTTCTCGACGGCCGCGTGATGGGCATCGGCATGCTGCTGGTGCATCGGGCAGTCCTGCATGTCATCGGGCTTGGAGTTCGGCTTTTTATCTTGCGCGGCGATTGATCCGGCGAAGAAAAAAGAGACGGCTAGAATCAAGGAAAATGAATGCGTCAAAGCGGTTTCCTCCTCGTGAGGTTTCGATTTGGGGTCTTACTCAGAATGCCTTTGTCGGCGAGCGAGTGCAGCAAGAGCGCTTTCTGGCCTGGCTGTGTGCGCTTGAGCTGGGCGCGCCACTGACGAACCAGTTGACGCATATAGCGCTGGGTGCGGCGAAGCTCCCGGATCTGCTGTTCGAGCGAGCGCAATTTTTCCTCGGTCATGTGGAGGACGCGATGGCAAGGCGCTCCGCCAGCGTCGCGGACTTGGAGAATCTCGGAAAGTTCGGTCAGAGTGAAACCGAGTTGCAGAGCCCGCCGCACGAGCTGTACTCGTGAGACCGATTCTTGAGCGTAGACACGGTAGCCGGAAGTCGTGCGCGCACATTTGGGCAGGATCCCCATGCGCTCGTAGTGGCGGATTGTGTCTGGACTAACCCCGGTTAAGCGAGCGATGTCTCCGGAGTGTAGACGTCCGCCGTCTGCGCCCATTGTGAGAGTATGAACCCTGGAATCGATTCCAGGGTCAAGTGTTTTTTGATCGCCTTGGAGGTTGATTTCTCGCCGCTGGTATCTACCCACCTTCTACATATCGCGGCGGCCTTCCATAGCCTTGAGCATGGTGATTTCGTCGGTATATTCGATATCGCTGCCGACCGGGATGCCCATGGCGATGCGGGTGACTTTCAGTCCGGCGCGCCTGAGTTGCTGCGAGAGGTAAACTGCGGTCGCTTCGCCTTCGACCGTAGGATTCGTGGCCAGGATGACCTCGTCAACATTACCCGCCTCGACCCGCGTGAGCAGGTTGGCGATCCGCAACTGATCTGGACCGATGCCATGAAGCGGCGAGATGGCTCCGTGCAGCACGTGGAAGACTCCATTGAAGTGCTTGGTTTTTTCGATGGCGGCGATGTTCGTTGGTTCTTCCACGACGCACACCAGGCGCTGGTTGCGTGTCGGGCTGGTGCAGTAAACGCACGGGTCGACGTCAGTGATGTTGTTGCAAACGGAGCACAGGCGCAGGCTGGCCTTCACGTCGCGGACGGCGGCGGCGAGGGCTTCAGCGTCCTCATCGCTTGAGCGCAGGATGTGGAAGGCCAGACGTTGAGCGCTTTTCGCGCCCACGCCGGGGAGTTTCTTCAATTCGTCGATCAGACGGGACATGGGTTCGGCAAATTTGGACATTCAGGGCTTCCTGGGTTCGATTGTCATTCTGAGGGATGCGAAGAAGCGATGCAACTTGGCGGAACGAACGTCTCCGCTTCAGCACCTGTGTGGTGTCCCCTGCTCATCGGCCGTTTGCTTAAGGCATCATCTCGAGCGGAGCCGTTTTGCATGCGGAGCGAGGGATCTCGCGCGGAGTGAACGGCGCTATCCGCGAGATCCCTCGCGGCCCGCTGGTGAAGGCGCGGGCCGTCGGTATGACGCTTCAAAGAGTGGGAATTCAATCCCGGACAGTACCCTTCAGAGGCCGCCATAACTGATTTGTCCGTAGTAAGCTTAGAGCGCATGCCAGCGGAGAAGATCCTAGTGGTGGATGACGAGCGCCTGGTGCGCTGGTCGCTGCGCCAGAAGTGCGAAGAGTGGGGATACGAAGTCGTGGAAGCGGCGGCCGGTGAGCCCGGATTGCGGCTGGCTCAACACGAGTCTCCCGACCTGATTTTGCTTGACGTCCGCATGCCTGACCTCAACGGGCTGCAGGTTCTCGAACAACTCAAGAAAAATGGAGATGCGCGGGCGGTCATTATGATCACCGCCGACCCGCAACTGGACGATGTCAAGAGCGCGCTCAAGCTGGGCGCCTTCGACTTCGTCGGCAAGCCGCTGGACTTTGAAGAACTGCGCGTAACCATCCAGAATGCGCTGGAGGCGACCCGGCTGCGCACCGAAGTGGAGTCCCTGCGAGGCGAAGTCCGGCGCCGCACCGGATATCGCAACGTAGTCGCTGTCTCCTCGAAGATGACGGAACTGATGAGTTTCGTGCAAAAAGTGGCTTCCAGCGAGGCCACGACGATTCTAATTCAGGGCGAAAGCGGCACCGGTAAAGATCTGGTTGCCAAGACGATTCACTACGAAAGCTCCCGGCAGGACGGGCCATTCGTGGCCATTAACTGCTCGGCGATTCCCGAGACTCTAATGGAGGCGGAGCTGTTCGGCCACGAAAAGGGCGCGTTCACCGACGCCAAGCAGATGAAGAAAGGTCTGTTTGAAACGGCGAATGGGGGAACGCTGTTTCTCGACGAGATCGGCGAACTCTCACCTCTGCTGCAGGCCAAGTTGCTGCGCGTGCTGGAAGATCAGGTGATCCGGCGCGTCGGGGGCGTGCGCGACCTGCAGGTGGATGTTCGGGTAGTAGCGGCATCGAATCGCGATTTGGAAAAAGCGGTCCGGGAAGGGCATTTCCGGCAGGATCTTTACTACCGGCTGGCGATTATCGCGATCTTTATTCCGCCGCTGCGAGAGCGTCCCGAAGACGTACTTCCCCTGGTGGACTTTTTCATCGATTGGTACAACCGGAAGTTCAAGAAGGCGGTCCGCGGGATCACCCCTGAGACGCGGCGCTTGTTGCTGGCGCACAATTGGCCGGGAAACGTGCGCGAGCTGAAGAATTCCATTGAGCGCGCGATGATTCTCGAAGACGAGCCGATTCTGCGTCCAGCCTACATGCCCTTCGCGGTGGGAGAGGCTGCGCGCAGTGGTCAGACGGCATTTGAGCATAGCAGCGCCAGCACCGATGTTGTCGGCAAACAGCTGCCGGATGGCCGTGTGCTGCCTCGTTTGTATATCCCTGAGGAAGGCACGTCGCTGGAAGAAGTAGAGCGCGCCATGGTGGAACTGGCCATGCGCCAGGCCAACGGGAATCAGACCCACGCCGCGCGCCTGCTCGATATCAGCCGCGACGCGCTGCGCTACAAGCTGAAGAAATTCGAACTCGTTCCGGTGGGCGACGACGAAGGCGGAGACTCAGTACCCTCGGACAATTCCCCCAGTTAGAATCTCCTCGGTCGGCTACCGAGCCGGGCAGGAGACTCTCGGGGGTCACAAATCAGGAGACTCTCAGCGGTGCCTTAGCGACAATTGAGCAGAGAACAAGGGCTCCCTTGCGGAAGCCCTTTGCGGCGATATGAGGGAAATGAAGAGACGCACCCTGAACAAAATTTTCGCAATTATGTCTTTGACAAACGCATCAATCGCCTCGTTCGATGAACAGAGTGAGGAGGGCTAAGAGAATCAAGCAAATGGCGGCCAGCACGACATGTACGACTGAGACAAGAAGCCAACCGAGAAACGAATGCCAATCGCTAATGACGTACCAAGCCAGCGCTACGTAAAAAGCGAACCCGACCAGCTTCCACGCCGGATCCTTAGAGAATCTCGTATCTGCCTTCCGAAACACGCCTGAACCAAGCCTTTTGTCCCTTCTTTACATAATCGCCAGTGCCCTCGCAGTAGTTGGCTAGAACGGTACGAAGGTACGTGTCTGCAAATTCGTCGCCAAGGTGCGCCAGAATGTGCTCTGTTCCGAAAGGCTTCGGGATTTTACCTTCCCGGAATAACGCGTAGATTCTTTCTGGAAGCGTTACGTCTTGCTCCGAAGATTTTTTTGTCATTCAACCTCTCGCCGCGTGCTCTTTTGCTTTCGCGATGTATTGTTCGACCTGCTGTTTCTGCGGGTAATTGGGATTCGCTTTCAGCAATTGCTCCCAAGCCGCAATAGCGCCCTTAGGATCCGCTTTGCCTTGCCACCGCACCCAGCCCAGGTTGAACAGAGTTTGCGGATGCCCTGGACGGTATTTCAATGAGGTTTCCATCGCGGCGATGGCTTTCTCGGCGTTTCCGCTGTACCAGTAGGCGGTGCCCATGTCGGTGCGAACGTCTGGGTTGTCGGGATGGATCGCCAGCGCTCGTTCGTAGTACTGGATCGCGTTCGGATATTGTTGGCCGTCGTAGAAAACGTTTCCCAGCTTGACCAGAGAGTCGTAGTCGTCGGGATCTTTGTTTACCGCTTCTAGCAAAGGAGCGGCAGCCTGCCCCAGTGCAGCGTGCGCGTCTGCGTTGGATGGTTGCTGCTGCAGGGCGGCGACCGGCTGTGTCGCCGTATTTGCGGCAGCAGCGGTGGCGGAGGCTGATCCACGGAACAAGTAGCCAAAAACCACGCCCAGCAACAGGCAAAATGCAGCCAGCACGTAGGCCTGGGTTCCTGTCCAGCTGGGACGGTCAGTAGTTGATTGCGACCTGATGTCGTTGCTCATTTTCTTGTTTCTCCGATATGGTGCCGGCGGGCGCCTGTTGCGGCGAATCCAGGTGGAAGAGGCGCTGGACGGCCGCAGCCATCTGCTCCTGCTCCCCCTTTTCTGGAAGTTCCTTGAGTTCACGGGCCAGGGAGCTGGCAATCTTCTGTATGACTTGTGCTGTGATTGCGTGAAGCGATTGGTCCTGCTCCCGGGTAAAGGGTCCGCGCTCTGCTATGAAAAACTCCAGTTCCTGCCGGCAAATTTCGTCCAAGCGGCGGCGCAGGGCCACGATCGTGGGCACGACGCGCTCCGCCTGAAGCTGGCCGCGAAACGCCAAAGTTTCTGCGGCGATAATCTTGTCTGCCTCGGCGAT
>Ga0307474_10004314_pt1 | contig 10255 bp, 10 predicted proteins | sample atmos_gasesECM1C_2_FD_203312 | JGI IMG/M metagenome (GOLD analysis project Ga0307474, IMG submission 203312) | Hardwood forest soil microbial communities from Morgan-Monroe State Forest, Indiana, United States - atmos_gasesECM1C_05 | ecosystem: Environmental > Terrestrial > Soil > Temperate...
CGGCAATCACGTAGGAATCAATGCTCAGCTTTTTCGCACGCGAGATCAGGCGAGCATGTGGGCAGAAACGTATGAGAGCGCAGTTGCCGACGTCCTGACGATTCAGAACAACGTTGCAGGACAGATTGCCCGCGCGCTGGTGCTCGAAGTCGCGCCCGAACGTGGACAGCAGCCTCGTTCAGTCCCCGATCCAAAGATCTATGACGCTTACCTGATGGGGCTCTATGAGGCGAATCAGCGCTCAGAGCCCAGCCTGCGCGAGAGCGTGGAATATTTTAAGAAGGCAATTCAGGGCGATGCTTCGTACGCCCCGCCCTATGCCGGCCTGGCGAACTCGTACCTTTTATTGGCGGGCTGGCTGCTCATGCCGCCGGCTGAGGCGTATCCAAAAGCCAAGGCGGCGGCGCAGCGCGCTCTTGAACTTGACGAGACTCTGGCCGAGGCGCACACGGCCCTGGCCGAAGCGGAACACGAGTACGAATGGAAGTGGGCGGATGCTGAACGAGAGTTCCGCCGGGCCATCGAGCTAGATCCGAATTCAGCCATTGCGCACAAGAGCTATGCCGAATTCTTGATGCATGGCGCGCGAAGCGCGGATGCTATCCGCGAGATGGAACGCGCTCGGGATCTTGATCCGCTGTCGCTGATCGTCAACACGCTTGTGGGTTTTGCGTATTCCAACGCGCGGCAATACAACCGCGCGATTGAGGAGTACGAGAAAGTGATCCAGCTCGATCCTCAGTTCGCCCCAGCACATTATTTCTTAGGTGGGGCGTTGACGAATGTACGGCAATACGACGAGGCGATTGCGCATCTCCAAAAGGCGAAGGATCTCACCCGCGGTACAAGTCTAATGTCGGCGGGATTGGCTCGCGGGTATGCCCTTGCCGGACGCCGTGACCGAGCACAGCAGAGCCTGCGCGAACTTCAATTGCGCGGAATCCATCATTACGTCTCGCCCTACGGTTTGGCACAGGTGCACGCGACTCTCGGTGACACGAGCGCCGCTCTCGATATGCTCGATCGGGCCTTGAACGAGCGTGCGTTCGAAGTCCTATTTCTGAAGGTCGACCGCAGTTTCGACAGTCTTCACGAAAACCCGCGTTTTGAAGAGCTCCTCAAACGAGTTGGGTTCCCACAATAATCACCTGTAAGCGATGAGAGCTGCCAATCGCGGGGGAGCCGGAGCCGCGCGCGGAAGGACTCGCCGTGGGATAATCGGTTCCCGCAGAAACGACCGACAGCCCGTCCAGAACATCACCGCGAGAGCGAAGAAGCCAACGCTGCCGGGAGGCTCGCCAATCCCTCAAAAAAATATACCAACCCTGTCGATCTCGCGATCCCTCGCTCGACGAGTAAGTAGAGGCAGAAAGGACGCCTGTAAGAGGAGTATATGGCAATGCAGCGAACATTCTTCGGGCGTGCTAAATCACTCGCCGGAGCGGCCCTCGTCGGGCTCGGGATTTTTATTCTCCAAGGGAATCTGGATCGGGCCGCAACCGAGTGGAGACAGCTCAGCAATACACCCGGGGAGACGCAAGGGATACTGCCTACCGTTGTCCTGGCAGCTCCGCGCGTTTTGCAGGCCTACGCCGCCGACCACCAGCGGTTTGTGCTGGGGTTCCTTCGACACATATTCGTGTCATGCTGGCCGCTGCTGCTCGTCATGGTCGGAACGGTATTGTCGCGCGATACCTTCACGGACGATGTAAACGCACCTCCCAAGAAAGAATGTGGACTTGTCGATCTGACTGCCCGCCCGCGAGAAAGGGTGTTACAAAGGTGAAGACGGGAGCGGCAACATCTTGAAAGCGATTCCGTACAAATCACTGAAGCTCAACCGTCTGTGGGACAGTATTTATCTTGGGCTTTGTGGTGAGACTTCATGTCTATCGTAAAACTGAAGATCGACATTTCTGGCACTGTCGGCGATGAAGTGTGGCGTAACCTCCGGCAGTTCGACCAGATTGAACGTGCGTCGATCAGCCGAGGGTTAGAGAGTGGGAGTACTTGCACCCACCCGGTTAATGCGCCGCATTCGAAGGGCGAATGGATCACCGCCGAGATTCAAGTCAAGACTCCGCTGCTGGCGCAGTATGCCGTGGCGCATTACCTTGAGCAGGAACGTGTGTTGGATGCAGATGTAGTGGACTGAGCCGCATACCTGGAGGTCTCGTGCGACCTTAATAGGAGACGGCGTACGAGCTCGCCTCACTCCAAGGCTGGTATCTTGCAATCGGTATCTAGCTGAATGCGAATAGCTTAACGTGCTGGATGAGAATGTCTTCCGTTCTGCATCTTTCTTACCTCCCCGCCCGTATATCCGGATAGCATGAACGCCATAGCTTATTGCTTCGTAAATGCGATGGAATCCGAGTCCAGCGCGATTGCTCGCGGTCTTCGCCGGCGCGATCCGGACTTGCTGGACCGTCTCATCGAGCAGTATCAGCATCGGCTTCTTCGGTACTTGGTCTACCTGGCAGGAAATCGTGAACTGGCGGAGGACCTCTTCCAGGAAACCTGGATTCGTGTGCTGGAACGCGGCCATCAGTACGATGGGAAGCACGAATTCAGCACCTGGCTCTACGCGGTGGCGAGAAATCTGACGATTGATTATTTGCGGAAGAAAAGTCCGCTCAGCCTGGATGGGCTGATGGACGATGAAGAGTACGCACCGCTCGAACCGACCGATACCCGGCCCATGGCGTGGGAAGTTGTGCAGCAGCACGAGCAAGCCGGGCGCATCAATGCGGCCCTCGTGAGCATCCCGGCCGAGTATCGCGAGACCGTGGTGCTGCGCTTCCAGGAGGGATTGGCTTTGGAGGAGATTGCCACGATAACTGGAGCGAAGCTGGGAACGGTGAAGTCGCGGCTGTATCGCGGACTGAACATGCTGATGTCGCGGCTAGAGGGGGCGCGGGCATGATGCGGGACACACATGACGAGGCACGGGAGCTGATCGCTCTGGGTGAAGGTCTCTCGGATGCGCAGCAGGCCTTGTTGCGGGCCCACCTCGATGAATGCGAAGCATGCCGTCATTATGAGGAGGCAGCAAACGGGGTCGTTCGTGCTTTGCGTTCGCTGCCGCTCGCCGCCGATTCCCGCCTGGTGCGAGCCACGCAGATGCGAGTGCGCTTCCACGCCAGCAGGCTTCGGGAGACGCGGGAACGCTTGTGGCTGGTAGGGATGGCTTGTTTGGGCGTGGGCCTTTCCGCGACGCTGACCGTCCCCCTCTTGTGGCGACTCTTTGCATGGATGGGTGAATGGGCCGGAGTTTCGACGGTGGTTTGGCAATCGGGCTTCATGTTTTTCTTTATCGCGCCAGCACTGGTGGTGAGCGTGTTGTTGCTGGCCCGAGGCACCCACATGACGAACAACGGATAAACGATCGCGGCAATGGCGATGAGAAAGCTGACAAATTTATGCAGGTAAAAGAAGAAACTCAAACTGGACTAACTGCGGAATTCAAGATTGTTCCCACTTGGGCACGAGCCTTGGCGGCGATTCTGTTCGTCGGCACGCAGGTTGTTTTTAATGTCGTCCTTGGTCGACTCCACGATGCTCCACCCGCATGGTTCCTGGCCGTTCTGGCGCTTTTGCTCGGCTTGGTACTGAGTTGCGCGGTGTTACTCATCGGCTATATCAACCGCGACGCGAAACGCCGCGGCATGAGCCCGGTCCTTTGGACGATTGTGGCCATTATTATTCCCAATGCTCTGGGTATTATTCTTTACTTCATCCTGCGGCAACCGTTGTGCAGTGCTTGCCCGCAGTGTGGGAACTCCGTCGAGGCCGGATTCAACTTCTGCCCTCGATGCAACTACAAACTGAGCCCGAGTTGTCCGCAGTGCCAGCGCCTGGTTGGCGTAAATGATGTCTATTGTCCGTACTGCGGAACTTCGCTGCCCAATCAGGCGGCGGCCCCGGGCCTCTAGGGCTCCCAACAAAGCGTCCACGATGTGCGTCGGACCAGCCATTCCGGCTCACTACTTTTTTAGTTTCGCAGCTTGCTCGAGTTGTTTCACGGCTGCCATGGTTCGTGCGGTGTAGTCTGCGCGCTTTGCCGACTTCGGGCGTCGGTGGCGTTTGGTGACAGAATGTTGGTTTGACATAGGCTCTTCCTTGCTCCTCTGGAAACCCACTCTAGCCTCCGCGCTGCTCCGAGGAATGGTCAATTTTGCACAGGTTGCTTTATGAAATTACTTTCCGATGCAGAAAGTGCTGAAGATCAAGTTGAGGATGTCATCGGTGGTAGTGGCGCCGGTGATTTCGTCGAGGGGCCGCAAGGCTCCGTAGAGATCGAGCAGAAGCATCTCGTGGGGGATTCGGGCGGCTACGGCGTAGGTCGCGGCGTCGAGCGGGGTGAGCGCGTCGTTGACTAGCTTTTGATGGCGAACGCTGGTTAAGAAGCCGGTCTCGAGTTGGGTGGTGGCGTCTCCGGCGACGTGTTGGAGGATGGCGGCGCGCAGGGCGGGGATGCCTTCGCCGGTCAGGGCGGAGGTGGGGATGCGCTGCGGAGAGCTGGGTTCTGCAGGAGCTCTGTCGGGCTCTGCCCGGCTGGACAGCCGAGGGTGGCTGTCCCTACTTGTGCTCGGCAGGTCGCATTTGTTTTCTACTGCTATCGCTGGGCGGCCTTCCACCTGGGTTAGTAACTCGCGGTCTTCGTCGGAGAGGGGTTGGGTTTTGTCGATTACTACGAGGACTAAGTCGGCGTCGGCGAGGGCCTCCATCGACTTTTTGATGCCGATGCTTTCCGCTTCGTCGAGGGCGCGGCGGATGCCGGCAGTGTCCACCAGTTCCACAGGAATTCCACCGATGGCTACGGTTTCGCTGACCAGGTCGCGAGTCGTACCGGGCTGGGCGGTAACGATGGCGCGCTCGCGTTCAACCAGTCGATTAAAGAGGCTCGACTTGCCTACATTCGGACGACCTACTATGGCTAGCGTCAGGCCCTGATGAACGATCTTGCCGTACGTAAAAGTGGCTGCAAGTTGCGTGAGCAGAGTTTTTACTTGAGCGATGCGATCGAGGATGATGGCATCGGGGGCGACGGAGATATCATCCTCGGCAAAGTCGATGCCGGCCTCGAGAAGGGCGATCAGGTCGACTAACTTCTGCTTGATGGGCTTGAGGCGATTGGAGAGCGCGCCTTCGAGTTGCTGGGCGGCAACCTTGGCTTGAAACAGGGTTTGCGAGTCGATCAGGTCGCGGACGGCTTCGGCCTGGGTCAGGTCGAGGCGTCCGTTGAGAAAGGCTCGCATGGTGAATTCTCCGGGCTCGGCGAGACGGGCGCCTCGGGCGAGAGAGAGTTCGACTACGCGGCGCAGGACTACGGGCGAGCCGTGCGCGGAGATTTCTACAATGTCGTCCGTGGTATAGGAGTGGGGCTTGGCGAAATAGGTGACTACGACCTCGTCGATGCGAGCGGGAGTTTTGGTGGTGTCGGCAGTTTCGGAGCTTCGCTCCGCTGGACGGACGAATGCGTCCGTCGCTACGTGAGTTGTGGAGATGTCGGCAGGTTCGCGGGCGGGGGCGCCCGCGCCACACGGGTCTATTAGATCGCAGTGAATGGCTCGGCCGGGTTCCAGTTCGCGACTTAAGCTGAGCATGGGTTGGGCAATTATTCGCGCTTCGGGGCCAGCGAGACGGACAACGCCTATGCCGCCGCGTCCGGGGGGGGTGGCAATGGCTACGATGGTGTCGTCGAGATTCATGACTGGCAGTGGATAGTTATTAGTGGGTAGTGGGTCTGTGCCATTGTAGCGAGTACACGTGTTTGCCGGGGAGAGTCAGCGTCATTTATACTTACGGTTTGCCTCAAGCCATCTGATTCGATCAGGAGCAGGGATTTTCGATGCCGAAACGTACATTTCAGCCCAACAAGCGCAAGCGCTCGAAGAAGCACGGGTTCCGGACTCGCATGAAGACCAAGAGCGGGGCTGCGGTGCTGTCGCGCCGGCGGGCCAAGGGACGCAAGCGTGTATCAGTGAAGCCGGGTTTCCGCGACTAGTTTCCCCACCACGGTGAAGCAAAAGGCCGTCATTAATTACTAATATTATTACTAATCATTGTGCAGGATTGTGAACTGGTGAGCGCCGACGCTCCCGACCGGAGTGTAGAGCAGCCCGCGGCGAAGGCGGGTGCAGGCTTTTCGCGCTCGGCCCGGCTGCTGAAGCACTCCGACTTCGAGCGTGTTTATAAGCAAGGGCGGCGGCATTTTTCGTCGCATATGACGGTATTTTATCTGCGGCAGGCGGACGGCGATTCGCCGCAGGCCGCTGCGCCGGAGAAAGGTGCGCGTGTCGGGTTCACGGTGGGACGCTTGCTAGGCGGAGCGGTCGAGCGGAACCGGATCAAGCGGCGGCTGCGCGAAGCGGTGCGACTGCGGCGCGCGGTGCTGAAGAGCGCGGGCGCAGTCGATGTGGTGATCAATCCGAAGAAGTCGGTGCTGACGCTGGAATTTTCGGTAGTAGTCGAAGAAGTGGGCCGGGCCTTGGATGTAATCGCGAAAAAGCTGGCGGAGAAATAGAAATGAAGTCTCTTGCGCTCGGACTGCTGCGACTTTACAAACGGTGGATTTCGCCGGTGTTTCCGCCGTCGTGCCGCTACGTGCCGACGTGTTCGGAGTACGCGATGGAAGCGGTAGAGCGGTACGGCGCGTTGCGCGGTGGACTGATGGCGGCTTGGCGGGTGCTGCGGTGCCATCCGTTCGCGACAGGTGGGCTGGATCCGGTGGTGAAGACTGGCGCTGCTCGAACAGGACAACACAGCGTTGAGCCCCTAAAGAGCCTCTGACGGCGGAAGGAATTCGGCATCGCTGAAGCGATGCCCTGATACGAAACGACTGACGAAGAAATGATGAGCTACTGATTTGGCAGAATTTAACAATCCTCAACAAGAACCAGGGATGGAGCGCAGGCTGTTGATCGTCTTTGCGCTGACGTTCCTGGTCATAATGCTGTTCCAGCCGCTTTTGAAGAAGTACGGACCGCAGCCTCCGGCGAAGCAGGAGAGCGCTGGACAGCCGGGGGCAGCCGTCCCAACGCAGAACCCTACACAACCCGCGCAAATCGCGACGGCGAATGGGGCGGCCGGAACGGAGCCGCCAGCATCGGCTCCGCTGCAGGCGACCAGCGAATCGGAGACGGTGATCGAAAATAACGTTTACCGGATCGTGTTCACTAATCGCGGCGGGCGGGTTAAGTCGTGGGTGCTGAAGAAGTACACCGACGACAAAGGCGGTCCGCTGGAACTGGTGAATATTGCTGCGGCGGAGAAGTACGGATATCCGCTGACGTTGTGGACGTATGACGAGACGTTACGAAACAAGCTGAACTCGGTGCTGTATGTGACACCGACTCTTCCGCAAAGTGCGCGGCAAGATGGGACAGCCGCAACGGCTCCGGCGGAAATCAAGTTTGCCTATGAAGATGGCGACGTGTCGGTGCAGAAGAGCTACAAATTTGATCGCGACAGTTATGTGGTCGGGGTGCGGACTTCGGTCGCAGTGAAGGGATCGCAGATCATGGCGTTTCCGATGTGGCCGGCGGGGTTCGGCGGCGACACAACTGGTCCCCAGTACGCGACCGGTCAGATCGTCTATCAATACGACAATAAAATCGAGCGGCTGGCGATCAAGAAGATCAGTGGTGGCGGGACGCTGCCAGGACCATTCCACTGGGCGGGAATATCGGACCAGTATTTCGCGGCCGTGTTTTTGCCACATGATCCGCAGAATGCGGCGATGGTGACGCTGCGGAATGCGCTTGAAATTCCACACGGCGGGTCCGACACGAAACAGATGGATAAGGTGGACGTGCTGGGCGCGGCGGTCGGCAGCCTGAAGGGCTCGACTGATGTGCGGCTGTATGTGGGTCCGAAGGCGCTGTCGGATCTGGAATCGGTGGCGGTGCCGGGGATCACGGGCGCGGAACCGGATCTGCGGGCGATCATTGACTTCGGCTGGCTGGGAATCATCGCGCGGCCACTGTTTTTGTGGTTGAAGTGGATGTACAGCCACATTGTCCGCAACTGGGGATGGGCCATTCTGCTGCAGACGCTGGTCATCAACCTGGCGCTGCTGCCGCTGCGGCTCTCGCAGATGAAATCGATGCTGAAGATGCAGCGCGTGGCGCCGCAGATCAAGTCGATCCAGGAAAAGTACAAAAAGTACAGTTTGCGGGATCCGCGCAAAGCCGAAATGAATGAAGAGATTTCGGCTCTGTATAAGAAAGAGGGCGTAAATCCGGCGGGTGGCTGTCTGCCGCTTGTGATCCAGATGCCGTTTCTGTTTGCCTACTACCGGATGCTCAATGTCGCGATGGATCTGCGTCATGCACCGTGGATGTGGATTCACGATCTTTCGGCGCCCGATCCGTGGCACATTCTGCCGGTTGCGATCATCATCACCATGCTGGTAATGCAGCGGATGACGCCGCAAGCGGGCATGGATCCGGCGCAGCAGAAGATGATGAACATCATGATGCCAGGCATGCTGGGCCTGATGAGCTGGAACCTGCCGGCCGGGCTCGGGTTGTATTGGTCGGCGGGGCAGTTGATCGGCATCGTGCAGCAGTCGGTGATGAATCGTACGTCGCTGGGCCGCGAGATGCGCGAGATGATGGAGAAGCGGGCGAGGAAGAAAGAGAAATAAGCTTTTGGCTGTTGGCTATTGGCTTTTAGCCAAGAGCTACCAGCTTAGAGCCAAGAGCTAATTATGCCGATTACTGACAAGGTCATGGCTGCTAAACAGATTGGGGAATTCCTGCAGGCCGTAATTTCGAACGGCGGCTTCAAGCTGAAGTACAGGATCACGGTGGATCCGCCGATCGCGCAGAATCGCGAGTGGGAACATCCGGAAATTCTGGTGGAGTTTGCGGGGCCGGATTCGGGGCTATTGCTGGAGCGGGGTGGCGAGTTGCTGCGATCGTTTGAGCTGCTGGCGTCCGAGATCCTTCATCTACAGGGCAATGAGCACGAGAAAATCTGGTTCGACTGCAAGAATTTCCGGGCGATGCGGATCGACGAGTTGCAACTGGCCGCGCGGGTTGCAGCGGAGCAGGTGCGCCGGACGAGCGAGCCCTACCGGTTCGGACCTATGTCGTCGCGGGAGCGGCGGATTGTGCATCTGGCGCTGCGAGAGGAAAAGGATTTGCGCACAGAGAGTGACGGCGAGGGCGGACGACGGTCGGTGGTGGTGTATCCGGGGAATTACAAGACGACAGCGCCAGCGAAACGGGAACGCCGGACGATTTCGTAATTGCACACTTTGAGCGGCAGTTAGTTTCTCGACACTTGACAGCGCAATAAAATCGCGATCCGAGAAAGCGTTCGGCCAAAAAAATTTGTGGCAACGTGCCGACGCGGCGTTTTTTTTGTGCTAGTATGCCGTTCGACTCCTAATAAATTTCAACCACAACCCGTACTGCAAAACAGAAGCTGCTCTGCAGTAGACAGAAGAATTTATAATTTCAAAACAATCTTTTCTGGACGTTTTTTTACTCCGGCACTTTTCGATATTCTGATAAACAATGTCTCTCACCAGTTCCGCTATCGTTCCGAATCCGTGGGCGCGCATTCTTGACGCCCTGGAGAAAAAAGTTAACCGGCACTCCTACGACACCTGGTTGAAGCCGACGCGTTACAGCCACGCCAGCAATGGAGTTCTGTTCGTGCGCATCCCGACCGCCGAGTTCCGTCACGTAGGCGACAAGTACGCGGATCTGATTCAGGAAGCGGTTGACGTTCTCGGGCTCGGTTACGAGGATGTGAAATTCGTTACCGCCGAGGACGATCCTTCGAATACGCCGATCCGGCATAATGGCGGGCTGTCGGTGCATACTCCGAGTGGCGGTCCCGGTCCGCAGGCGGCGCCAGGATTGCATCCGGCCCAGGGCCGGTTCGACTGGGACAGCGCCGCGCAACTGAATCCGCGCTATACGTTTGACGCGTTCGTGATCGGCAGCGGGAACCAGTTCGCGCATGCTGCCTGTCAGGCAGTGGCCGAGCGGCCTTCGAAAGCCTACAACCCGCTGTTCCTGTACGGCGGCACCGGGATGGGCAAGACTCACCTGATGCAGGCGATCGGGCATGAGATCAAGCGGCGGACTCCGCAGTCGGCGATCTGCTACGTGTCGAGCGAGAAGTTCACCAACGAGATGATCAACTCGTTGCGCTATGACAAGATGATCAGCTTCCGGGATAAATTCCGGACGGTGGATGTGCTGCTCGTGGATGACATCCAGTTCCTGGCGCA
>Ga0307474_10004315_pt1 | contig 10254 bp, 7 predicted proteins | sample atmos_gasesECM1C_2_FD_203312 | JGI IMG/M metagenome (GOLD analysis project Ga0307474, IMG submission 203312) | Hardwood forest soil microbial communities from Morgan-Monroe State Forest, Indiana, United States - atmos_gasesECM1C_05 | ecosystem: Environmental > Terrestrial > Soil > Temperate...
GAAAGCGGGAACTGATCCCGCCGAGGCTACGGTGCTGCGTCAGGCAGAGCTGGAAAATCGCGAGTCCAAAGCCAGCCAGGAAGAAGACGAAGGGTCCAATAGTCGCGGCGGTATCTCCAGGTAGCTAGTTCAATTCGCTAGATGTGGGAAGGCGATCTCCTCGTGAGATCGCCTTTTTAGTTCTGGAAAAAATCACGCGCACCATGGAATCTACTTTGACTGCGCCAGCCCCGTGAAGTCGGCAGTTCCCACTTTCACGATCGTGCCTTCGCGCTTGGGTTTGGAATCCTTCGCATCTTTGTCTTTGTCCTCCTCAGGCTTGTCCTTCGCTTCGGGCTTGTCTTTGGCTTCCGGCTTTTCCTTTAACTCAGACGCGGGTAGTGGTTTCTCTGTCCAAATGCCGTAGACCCTCCCGCCGTAGGCCGCAAGTCCGCTATAGTCGCCAAAGAAGACTCCGCTGGCTTCGAATGGATTATCAGTCCAGGCGTAGTTGCTGAAGGTGTGTGCACTATCTGTGGAGCGCGCCAGGACCACAATCTGCTTTTTGTTCTGAGGATCGCCCCGGCGATCATAAAAGAGAACATCGACGGACCCGTCGGTCGGGTCTACGGCCAGCCACTGGAAGAACTGCTCCGCTCCGTTGTGAATGGGATCATTGTTCACGCGGATAGGCGCCTTCCAATGCTTGCCTGCATCCTCGGAGCTCGCAATGAAGACATCGAGATCGCCATTGCGGTAATCGCTCCAGGTCACATAGAGGCGGTTTCTTTTGGGGTCGACGGCAATCTGCGGAAATCCGTTTGCGCGCTCCAGAGTCTGTATGGCGAACATGATGGGCGCAGTGTGAATGACTGGGCGGGCATGGGAGAATGTTCTGCCGCCGTCGCGGGAGGTGGTGAGCATGATCGCGTCATCTTGGCTCCATATGGCATAGAGCTTGCCATCCGGGCCGACGGCGCCGTCGAATCCTTCCGCGGCGCCGTTGTCATCGCGCGGCAGGCCAGGATGCGCATCGATCTCGATCGGCTGCGACCATGTCTTTCCATTGTCGGTGGAGCGGGAAAGCACCATTTGAGAGTCGGCGAGTCTCCAGCGGGTCCATCCGATGTAGAGATTGCCGGCGTACTTGCTCTTCGTATTGTCCGCGACGATGTACGGTTTGTCTTCAAACGGAATCCCGGGCGAACTCGGCTGTTCGGCGACGGGGATGTGTTCCGACTCCCAGGTTTTTCCCCCGTCGAGCGATCGCCGCACAAAAATACCGTTGCGCGTGGCTCCATGCGCCCAGTAATTGAATGTACCCAGCTTGTCGAAGGCGATGTAACAAATGAAGGCGTGTCCCTGATTATCGAATGCGATGGACACGTCGCCGGAGACGCGATAGTTCTTGGGATCGACGCCTTCGGCGACTTGCCAGGTGCGCCCGGCATCCCATGAATAGGCGGCGTGTGCATTGTCCTGAAAAACGCCGACTACCTGCTGCGGGTTCGTTGGGTTCACCGCGATTCCGGGTTCCGTGAAATAACCCGCAGCGGGGGTAAGAGTGAAGACCTCGGCTTGTGGAACTCTTGGGAGATCCTGGCTCTGTAAGATCGCAGTCGCGCTTATGAAAAGAATGAAGACAGTGCTCGATGCGAATCGGCGATAGCGTCGTGCGAAGAACATTCGAAATCCCCCGGTACTCGTCATCACGTTTGTACGGCTAAGGAAGGCGTTCAGAATACAAGGCTGTCGCTCCAGCAATTCCTGGGTGTGCCCCCGCGATCAACGCCCAGATGGGGACGCCTTTCGTTGAGTTTCCAGAGCAACAAAGATTATCACTTAACAGTTGTTTAGATTTCTAAGTGGTTGATTCTACAGCCAGGTCACGCCGTCCGCGCGAGAGTTACGAAAATTATGATTCTTTCCATTCGAATTATGAATCTAAGCTGTTACGTAAGATTGTTGACGGCAGACGCTGCCCCAACCTAGAATCTAAACTCGAATGTCAGATAGCTCCAACCTTAGCGCAATGTGCTGCTGCACTTGTTGTTGTTGTGCATGCGTGCGCTCTGGCGCGGGGAGGCTGCTGACCTAAGAATTATTTCTTAATTCCGGCACTCATCAACCCATCGCCAGACGAACCTGGCGGTGGGTTTTTTATTTTCCGGCATAGAATTTTCGGTTCGAAACTTTATGACAACGGCAGCGAAAGAGACCAAGGCACAAAAAGTCGAGCGCCTGAAGCGCGCCAAGAATCCTTGGGAGGGGCTCGAGGAAATTCGGCGCTTTGCCCGCGAAGGATTCGGATCTATACCTCCCGAATGGATCGGAACGTACTTTCGCTGGTGGGGCGTTTACACCCAGGGCGATGGAGCGGGAGTGACCGGCGGGCAAGGCGGAGAGGGTCGCGCGTTGCAGCGCTTCATGGTGCGCATCCGAATCCCCAACGGCATGATGAGTTCGCAGCAACTGCGCGCCATTGCCGATCTCACTCGCCGCCATGCCAACGGAATTGCCGACCTTACCGTTCGTCAAAACATTCAACTGCACTGGGTCACGATAGAGTCGCTGCCGGAAGTACTCGAAGGACTCTGGCAGGTTGGGCTGAATACAACCGGTGCTTGCGGCGACGTCGTGCGCAATGTGACTGGATGCCCGGTCGCGGGTGTGGATGCCGACGAAATCGTCGACGCCTCTCCACTCGTGCTGGAAGTTTCGCGGTTACTCGCTGGGAACGCGGATTTTTACAACCTGCCGCGCAAGTTCAAAATCTCCATCACTGGATGCCGCGTATGGTGTCCCTATCCCGAAATCAATGACATCGGCTTGACCGCTTTGACCCGCGTGGTAGGCGGAAAGCCCGAAGTCGGTTTCTCGTTGCGAGTCGCCGGAGGGCTCTCGGCGGAACCTTACCTTGGTGCGCGGCTGAATGCTTTCGTGGGCTGGAACCAGGTTCTACCCGTCGTTAAGGGCATTGCGGAATTGTTCCGCGACTCCGACGTTCTGCGCGAACATCGCGAGCGGGCCCGCCTGAAATTTCTATTCCTGCGGCACGGATGGACTGCCGACCGTTTCCTGGCAGAACTGCAGGAGCGCATCGGATTCAGTCTCGATCCCGCGGTCGAGGAGCATCCGCCTGATGACGTCTACCGCGACCATGTGGGAATTCATGCGCAGAAACAGGCTGGTCTTTCTTATGTTGGAGCGGTAGCACTGCGCGGGAGAGTCACCGCGGCACAGATGCAATCGGCTGCGGATCTGGCCGAGCGCTTTGCCGGCGGCGAATTGCGCGCCACCAACATGCAGAACTTGCTGGTTGTGAGTGTACCCACGATCAATGCTGAATCACTCGCGCAAGAATTCGACGCGATCGGTCTGAAAGTTGGCGGCTCTGCCTTTTGGCGCGGCACAGTGGCATGCAGCGGTACGGAATTCTGCAAACTTGCCATCACCGAAACCAAAAGCTTCTCCCGCTGGCTGGTCGAGGAAATGGAAGAGCGTTTGCCGGGCTTCGATCAGCACCTGAAATTGCACGTTACCGGATGCCCCAACAGTTGCGGACAACATTGGATCGCCGACATCGGGATTGAAGGCAAAAAAATCAAAGTTCAGGGCCGGATGGTCGACGCCTACTATTTCTGCGTCGGCGGGGCGTTGGGATTGCACCAGTCGACGGCTCGCCCCATCGGATATCGCTGCCCCGCGACCGAAGTGCCCGATGCTCTCGAACGTCTGTTAGGGCAATACATGGAGCAGCGCGAACCGGGCGAAAATTTGCGCCGCTTCTTTGCTCGTCACACGGACACGGAGTTACGCGAATTTCTAGCGGGAGAAGCGCTACCCGCGGTGCCTCGTGACTTGCCAGACCTGACCCGGATTGCGGCGCAATCGGCAGGAGGGATCGGTGACTAACTTATTCCCAATGTTTCTGAAACTGGAGGGCAGGCAGTGCCTGGTAGTCGGCGCTGGAAAGATCGGCGAGCCCAAAATCGGCGGTCTGCTCGATACGGGCGCTCGCATACGCGTAGTTGCTCTCGACGCCACTCCCACCGTCCGCGAGTGGGCGCGCGCCGGCAAGATCGAACTCGAGTCACGCGCTTTCCTGGCCGAAGATTTGGGAGGCGCATTCCTGGCAGTCGTGGCTACAAATTCCCGCAGCTTGAATGAACGGGTCTATCACGAAGCACAGCGACGCGGCGTGCTCTGCAATGTGGTCGATGTTCCCGATCTCTGCGATTTCTTCTATCCAGCGGTTGTGCGGCGCGGCGATCTGCAGATCGCCGTCTCAACAGCAGGGCAGAGTCCGTCGTTGGCTCAGAAGATTCGTCAGCAGCTCGAAAAGCAATTTGGCCCGGGATACGCCGCATGGGTGGCGGAACTGGGCGAGACTCGAAGGCTGATTCTGGCCAGCGATCTTGACAAAGAACGCAAGCTGGAACTGCTTCACACGTTGGCGAGCAGGGAAGCGCTGGAGGCGGCCCTGGCCGAGGCTCCTGCATTGATCGGAAAAGGAGAGTGAGCATGAAGGGCAGAGTTTATCTGGTTGGTGCGGGACCGGGCGATCCAGAGTTGCTCACGGTGAAAGCGCTGCGGGTGCTGCAAACCGCCGACGCGGTGCTGCACGACGATCTGGTCTCTACGGAAATCCTGAAGCTCATTCCGTCGGCGGCCCAGGTTCACAACGTCGGCAAGCGCTGCGGGAAGAAAAATGTCAGTCAGGAGGAGATTAACTTTCTGATGATTGCACTCGCCGATTCCGGATTGCGCGTGATTCGCCTGAAAAGCGGCGACCCGATGATCTTCGGCCGAGCAGGAGAAGAAATCGAGGCACTGCGCCAGGCTCGTATCCCTTACGAGATTGTGCCGGGCGTGACTTCCGCACTGGGGGCGGCGGCAGCGGCGCAGATTCCGCTGACTGATCGCCGCGCGTCCTCAGCCCTTGTCTTCATTACGGCCCATCAGGCCTCCGGGAGTGAGGCCGCGAATTGGAGCAAGTTGGCGGGAAGCGGAGCGACGCTGGTGATTTACATGCCCGGTCAGAGTTATTCCGCAGTCGGAACAAAGTTGAAGGCGGCCGGACTCGCTGGCGAAACGCCGTGCGCCGTTATCTCCCGCGCTACAACTCCGTACCAGCGGACCCACCGCACCACGATCGGCGAGCTTGCCAGCGCGCCGCAACTCTCAGCTCCGACACTGCTGGTTGTGGGCGAGGTTGTGCGCTTTGCCGATCCTGTTTTGCTTGCCCAAGAATTTGGGATGTCAATCGAATCCGCGCGCAACGAAGCTGCAGTTACTGCTGTGCTATTAAAGAACTTTTCGCCAGTTGCAGAATTTGGAGCCAATGAGGAGCCACTCGCGTGATGGACCACATCCAGCACAATGTTCAAGAGCAGATCGCAAAGGTACAGGTTGCGGCAGAGAATTGGACCCCGCAGCGAGCTCTGACCTGGGCGTTCGAGACCTTCGGAAACCGTGTAGCGATTTCTTCGGCATTCGGCGCCGAAGGCATGGTGCTCATCGATATGGCTTCGCGGGTGCACAAAGATTTTCGCCTTTTTACCATCGATACCGAATTCCTTTTTCCCGAAACGTACGCCTTGATGGATCGGATAGAAGAAAAGTATGGGATCGCGATCGAGAAAGTTTATTCGGTGCTGTCGCCCGAGGAGCAAGAGCGTACCCACGGGGCGTCGCTCTGGGCGCGTGATCCCGACCTGTGCTGCGGCCTGCGGAAAGTAGAGCCACTTCGCCGCAAACTCGGCGAGTTAAGCGCTTGGATCACGAGCATTCGCCGCGACCAGACATCGACCCGGTCCAGTGCGCGCCGAATTGAGTGGGACGCCAAGTTCGGCCTGGTGAAGGTCAACCCGATGGTGGACTGGAGCGCAAAACAAGTCTGGCGCTACATTCACGACCACGACGTGCCTTACAACGAGCTTCATGATCAGGATTATCCCAGCATTGGCTGCACGCATTGCACGCGCGCGGTGAGACCGGGAGAAGATCCGCGCGCCGGCCGTTGGCCAGGATTCGCTAAGACCGAGTGCGGCCTACACATCATCGAGCCGGTGCCGAGTTCACCTGCTCCGGAAGCATCGAAAGCCGCCAAGTTCGGGGATTGAGTCTGCGTGTCGCTCAACCCGCTTGGAAGAAGGCGCTGGAAGTTCCTCCCCAGTCGCGGGCGGCCTCTGGGTTCGGGAAGAAAATTGCATGCAACCTCTGCAGCGATTCTTCCACCTTCGATTCTTCGACCAGGAATGAGATCGTCCGGTCGGAAGCTCCCTGACAAATGACGCGCACGTCCATGTCAGATACGGCCGCGAAGACGCGGCTAGCCACGTCGGGCCTTCGTCGAAGCTGCTCACCTACCAGGCAGACTAGCGCCTTGTGATTTTCCCATCGCACCTCAGCTACGCCTCGGAGTTCAGCAGCAATGCGGGGCAACGAGTCCATCGAGCCCACCAGCAACGACATGCGACCCCGTGACGTCCCCATAATTTCCACCGGACAGCCATGCTGGTTGAACACCGCGAAGACGGCGCTTAACAGATCTGAGTCGGCGGTTTGCGCCAATTCAATCTCAACTGCTGCTACATTTTTTTTCGCGGTGATGGCACTAACGACGTTGGCGGTCTTTGCGCGAGCGACAATTTCCGTGCCTGCACTCTCCGGACGTCTGGAATTCAGAACATAAACAGATATGTTCTCGCGCATGGCTGGAACGAGAGTTGCTGGATGCAATACTTTTGCGCCAAAATGCGCCAGTTCTGCTGCCTCCTCAAAACTCAACTTGCGAATCACGCGAGCGTCTGCGCACAGTTTGGGATCGGTGGTCGTGATGCCGTCAACATCGGTCCAGATCTCAAGCCGGGCGGCAGACAACGCAGCGCCGACAATCGCCGCGCTGAAATCGGAGCCGCCGCGGCCCAGAGTCGTAGGCACTCCCTCACACGATGAGGCGATGAATCCTCCCAGCACCGGCACATGGCCGCTCTCCAACAGTGGACCGAGATTCTCCTGAATCCGCTGCTCGGTCGCGTCCCAGACTGGACTTGCCTGGCCATGACCCGCGTCGGTGACGATGCAGGCACGCGCATCGACGTGCGCCGCCTTGACGCCAGCTTCGCAAAGGGCTTCTTGTACTAGCCTGCTGGAAAAGCATTCCCCAAAGCCCAGCAGTTGATCCTGCGTTTTGAGATCCAATTGGCGGGAGGCTTCCAGATCATGCAGCAGAGTTTCCAGAGCCCGGAACTCTCCGCGCAATTCACGATCCAGAGCGCTATAAGCGGTGCCGTCTACGAGCGAGCCAGCCAAATTTTCATGCCGCACATAAATGTTCCGCACCGTGGCGAGAGCAGCGCCCAGATGGCCGTTCGCCGCGGCCTGCTCCGCTTCCAGCAGTTGGTCGGTGACTCGCGCCAGCGCGCTGACCACGACCACTGCCTGCGCATCCTGTCGACTCTGTACTATGCTGATGAGACGGCGGATCGCGGCAGCGTCTTCCACCGACGTGCCGCCGAACTTCATCACCACCACATCGTTGTCTCTCTCGAATCTGCTCTGTCGCGGTCGTCCGCTCATATCGCCCTCTCAGTCCGCTTCGTTTTTGGGCAAAGAAAAACCCACCGCCAGATCGCTTCTGGCGGTGGGTTCGGGTGGTCTTGTTTAAGAGTGCTTTACTTCATCCGACCCCGTCCTCCAGAAGACACGTAATTCGTGTCGATGTACCTGTGCCTGTCGTTGTAATTCGCTTGGCCCTCTGGACGGGAACATTCATAAAAACGATCATGCAAACTTCGACGGCAACCAAAGTAAGCTTACTGCGTGTGTGTTATTCAAAGAAAATTAAAAATTCCGATACGAGCAATCAGAATTTCACCTAACGCCTGTTCCCTAGCCGTCCGCCTTCTTCATGTGTGTGGCGAACTGACGTAAGAGACCGACAAAAGCTGTCGACGCTACGGAAAGCGTTCGATCGCGCCTGTAGGCTAGCCCAAGTTCGCGGTATAGTTCGGCGTCCTCGAGGTCAATCAGCTTAACCCGTCCCGCGTCCACTTCGTCGCGCGCGAAGGAGGCGCTGATAAGCGACACACCCAGGTCGGCAGCCACGAAACTCTTGATCATCCCGATGCTGGGCAACTCCATTCGAACCTGCAGTTCGGCATTGTGCGGCCGAAACAGCTTGTCCAGCAGCCTGCGTGTGTGTCCCGTCTTCGGAAAAAGCAGCGGATGTTTGACGATCTCGCTAACCGGCACCACTTTAAACTTGGCTAGCGGATTCTTGGGACTCACCATCAACATCAATTTGTCGCGAAAAATCGGCTGAATCTTCAAGCTCGGAGACTGGATGGGCAGAGTCAGAATCCCAACCTCCACCGCCCCGTTCTCCAGTTTCTCCACGATTTTGTAGCTAAAGTTCCGGTAGATGCTGATCTGGACCGGCGGGTAGCGCCGGCAGTATTCCGCGAAGACCTCGGGAAGCACATACAGACAGGTCGCCTCGTTGGCGCCCACACGCAGCGTGCCCCGCGGGGTTCCGCTGTGGTCAGCCACCGCCATTAATGATTCGTCACGCAGATTCTTCAAACGTTCGGCGTATTCGAAAAAAACCTGGCCGGCAGGAGTCAGTTTTACGGTCTTGCCGGAGCGATCGAGCAGGCGGTCGCCATACTCCTGCTCCAGTTGGCGGATTTGGGCGCTAACTGCCGATTGGGAACGAAACACCTTCTCCCCCGCACGGGAAAAACTACCCTGCCGGGCAACTTCCAGGAACGTGATGAGTTGATCGAAGTCCATTGTTTGTGTAGCGGAATTATAGCGAAGTTGGCGCGGTTCGCAATGATTACCGCGTTATCCGCCGCATCGTAATATGTCCCGAAATTTGCATGAGTTGCATCGAAATTCTGCATTGTACTTGCTCTTCGGCAGGCACGAGAATATAAACGTCTGTTCCTTGAGCAGATGTGTGCGACAGCCCGTCGCCCTCTGAAGCCGCGCCCAAGAACGAGTGATTCGAAAGGAATTTAGTCCACCGGACGAGGTCCATGACGACGCGTCTTAACGCCAAAAATGGTTTGCCCCCTGCTCAGGGCCTCTACGATCCTGCGCATGAACACGATGCCTGCGGGATCGGGTTTGTCGCTAGCATTAGCGGTCAGAAGAGTCACGAGATTATCCGCAAGGGAATTCAGGTTCTGCTCAACCTCGCGCATCGCGGCGCCTGCGGCTGCGACCCCGAAACCGGCGACGGCGCGGGCGTGCTCATCCAGATTCCACATAAGTTCTTCGCACGGGAGTGCGAGAAGTTGGGATTCTCCCTCCCACAACCCGGGACTTATGGCGTCGGCATGACCTTCCTGCCTGTAGAGAAGCACCAGCGCTTGCAGTGCGAAGGAATTCTCGAACGCATCGTGCGCGAAGAAGGTCTGACTCTGTTGGGCTGGCGAGACACCCCGGTCTATGCCTCCGCAATCGGCCGAGTGGCGCGGGCTTCACAGCCTTACATTCAGCAGATTTTTGTGCGCTGCGCAGCCGAAATGGATGAAGACGCCTTCGAGCGCAAGCTCTACGTGGTGCGCAAGCGGGCGGAGAATGAGATCCGGGAGTCCGGAATCGAAGACGCGGGAATGTTCTACATTCCATCCCTTTCCTGTCGAACGATCGTTTACAAGGGCTTGTTGCTCGCTCCGCAAATCGCCAATTTTTACCGCGAACTCTCTGACCCGGATGCGGAAAGTGCCCTGTGCCTGGTACACCAGCGTTTTTCGACCAATACGTTTCCAAGCTGGGAGCGAGCGCATCCCTATCGCTACATCGCTCACAATGGCGAGATCAATACGCTCCGCGGCAATGTCAACTGGATGCACGCCCGCCAGTCACTTTTGCAGTCTCCGCTGTTTGGCGAGGACATGAAGAAGCTGTATCCCATTATCGCTCCCGACGGTAGCGACTCCGCGAATTTCGATAACGCTGTCGAGTTGCTTCTTCAGTCAGGGCGCAGCCTTCCACATGTCATGGCCATGCTGATTCCGGAAGCATGGTCGGGTAACCCGCACATGAAGCCGGAGAAGCGTGCCTTCTACGAATATCACGCTTGTCTGATGGAGCCATGGGACGGACCGGCGGCCATCGCCTTCACCGACGGGCGCGTGATCGGGGCGACGCTCGACCGCAACGGCCTACGGCCGGGACGATATGTCGTGACCCACGATGATCTGGTCGTCATGGCGTCAGAAGCAGGAGTACTGGACGTCGCGCCGGAACTCGTCAAGC
>Ga0307474_10004317_pt1 | contig 10252 bp, 12 predicted proteins | sample atmos_gasesECM1C_2_FD_203312 | JGI IMG/M metagenome (GOLD analysis project Ga0307474, IMG submission 203312) | Hardwood forest soil microbial communities from Morgan-Monroe State Forest, Indiana, United States - atmos_gasesECM1C_05 | ecosystem: Environmental > Terrestrial > Soil > Temperate...
GCTTGGATTTAATCACTATGGTCCGACGGCTGGCAATGCCACTGTTGGGCTAGCCATTCTGGTTAAGAAAACTAGTTCTTTTGGCTTACTTCGAACGAACTCGCGCGCCCGGGGCTCAGATTGGGCTTGACTTCCTGCGATTCAAGCGGCAAACTTCCTTCGCATTGAACACTCCCCCTCTGTGTGAGCTTTACCGGGCAAATGTGAAGATTCTCCGGCAGTACCGATGCCGAGAGTTGGATTTGCCTGGCAGTCGCGCGCCGGTTTTCTAGTCTTTAAGTTGAAGACTTGGAATTTCGGTGGCAGTCGGACCCGCGGCATATTTGTATCGTTGTAAGTACTCTAGGCAGTGCGCTTTGTTACTCCCCTAAGCCCTGCCGGCGGTTTTTTTTTAAACTCCGCATTGAACAATTTTTTTCCTGTACCTCTGAAGCCAATACCCCCTTGGCTTGAGCAAGGTTGAATCGGGCAAGCTCGCGAGGAGAATGCTCATGTTTTCCGGAAATTCGCAACCTGGATTCCTGTTGCTCGACAAGTCGTTAAGTCCGGTCGCTTCGAATCATGAAGCCGTTCAAATCCTCACTTATCCCAATCTTCCGGAGCGGATCAAACGAATCGATATATTTCTCGCTGACAAGATCCGGGCTAGCCTTGTGAGCCGGCAGTCCTCTCATGGTCTGGATTTTGTGAAGGAGTTTAAATCCGGCCAGCGGAGGTATTTTTGTCGAAGCTTCGGGCTCGATACGGTTGGCAAAACCGCGTCCATGCAAGCCGCTCTCTTGTTTGAACGATGTTCTTCGGGCACGACAGCTCTGGCTCAAATTGGACAGGACTTTGAGTTAACCCATCGCGAGCAAGAAACCGTAGAGCTTCTTATTCAGGGACTCACCAGCAAAGAGATTGCCCTGCGAATGAAAATCAGCCCTAACACCGTGAAGGCATTTCTGCGCATTGTCATGGTGAAGATGGGAGTCTCCACCCGTTCGGGTATTCTGGGCAAAGTTATCGGTCCGGCCGGGTAATGCGAAGCACCCGCCGAAATTACGTAGGCTTCCTGGACTAATCCATTTGAGCAGTTTACGCGATGCATTAGTCGCGTAATGATGCGGGCTCGTGAAACGAATCATAGAGCGCGATCGTCGGGAGTGTCCCCGCTTCCCGCAACTACTCGAGTTGCGAGCTCGTGAAGTTCAGCCCTTGAGGTCAAGGACAGGTACAGGTAAGGCGGTGGCGGGACGGGTGCAGAATGTCAGCAAGGGAGGTCTCTGCCTCATCAGCCCGCAGCCATTGGCGCGATCGTGTGTGGTGCGTTGTGAGATCGGCGTTTCAGAGACCCCCGTCAGCATTCCCACCTTGATGCAGGTACGATGGACGCGAAGACAAAACCTGCAAGCCGATACCTATCTCGCCGGTCTCCAATTCTTGCTGTAAAAATCCCATGGTCAAGTTTGTTGGCGCCGCCCTGTTCCCGGGTAACCCATCGTGTCTAGCCAGAATGACTACTTCCATGTAATTAGACTGTTAGAACTAGACTCGCCGGAGCTTGTAAAAACTGCCCACGAGGGCGCAGTTTAGAACGGCCTACGCGCGGAAAGGTATATGCCTATGCCGCTCGGATTATGCATCTCAGCTACTCTCCCCCCGAGTGCGTTTTGGGAGGAATCTCAATGGACCTGATACTGCGCAGCCTCCGACCTTGGGCGTGTGCCATCCTACTAAGTTTGGCGGTGGGACTCACCGTGGTCTCGACCGGCTGCGGAGCCAGCCAGATGGGACAGTCTCCCTCCGCAGCCAAACGCCTGGTGTCGGTTGCGATTGTCCCTTCGACCAGCACAATTCCTCTAGGCAATAATCGGCAATTCAGGGCTAGTGCTTTGTTCAGCGACGGCAGCAAGACCGACGTCACTACCACTGCTACCTGGAATTCGGCGCAACCCAAAGTGGCCTTCATTAGCGCTGCGGGAATGGCAACAACGAAAGCGATCGGCGAAACCGACATATCCGCCGTCTATGAATCGGTAAGCGGTTCTTCCGCTCTTACAGTAGATCCGCCTGCGCTGGTTTCCATTGCCGTGACGCCACAGGGTCCTCTTTTGACTCCCCACCACTCGGTTCAACTGAGTGCAACTGGAACATTCACAGATGGCAGTAGCCAGGACCTTTCGAGCGCGGTTACATGGTCGAGCACAGTGACGGGCGTGCTCACCATTAGCAGCACGGGTTTGGCAACCGGAAACTCCCCAGGCGCGGCTAATGTCATCGCCGGGATGGGATTGATTGCCGGTAGCGACAAGCTTGCTGTCGCGCTGCCCACGCTGGTGTCGATCGCATTGTCGCCGCGGGGCATCACCTTGACCCCGACGCATTCCGCTCAATTGAAGGCAGTCGGAACCTATAGCGACGCAAGTACGCAGGATATATCGGCCTCCGTCGCTTGGAGCACGATCCCGGACGGCATTGTCGCGGTCAGTACTAAAGGTCTGGCCACAGGAAAGGCGCTCGGTGCGGCAACGATCTCTGCCGTTTCCGACACCGTGAGTGCGATGGACACAGTTACGGTGCTAGCTCCGACGCTCAAGTCGATTTCCGTTAAGCCTAGTGGAGTGTCGATTCCGCTTGGAGAAAACCAACAACTCTCCGCTACCGGAACGTACAACGATGGCAGCGCCCAGGATCTGACGAGTTTTGTGCAGTGGGCCTCTTCTAGTCCCACAATTCTCAGCTTCAGCAGCGTGGGCGTGGCAACTGGGGATGCATTGGGAACCGTAACGGTGACTGCAACTTCGGGCGCGATCAGGGCCACGAGTCAGTTGCAGGTGGGCCCGCCGGTCGTCGTGTCCTTCTCTGTTGCACCCGCAAACTCCGTCCTTGCCGTGGGGGCGCAGGAGCAGTTGAATGCACTGGCGAAATTCAGCGATGGTACAACCCAAAACATAACCACGAGCATGTCATGGAGTTCCGCGAATCCAGCCATTGCGAGTGTCAGCAATCAGGGCTTGCTGCTCGCCCAGCATGCGGGGGAGACGATAATCTCCGTCTCCTCCGACTCTGTTGTGGGTTCAGTCAATGTAACGGTCAAACCTATGCTGGCTGTTTCCTACTTCTCAAATGCCCATGTCTCTGGTGTCGCTGACGCGACCGTACGGCTCACGAATCCCGGCCTTACCGGTGGCAATCTCTGCGCCGAGATTTATGTCTTCGATCAAGACCAGCAACTCTCCGAATGCTGCGGTTGTCTCGTGTCACGTGACGGTTTGCTGACCCTTTCTGTTAATAGGGATTTAACCGGCAACCCGCTCATTCGGGCCAAACTAAAAACTGGCGTGCTCAAGATTGTCCCCTCCGATGCATCCGCAAATATGGCATGCGATCCAACGGCGATCGCGCCGAATGCTTCGCTGGCGGCATGGTCAACCAACATTCAGAGACAAAGTCAGTCTTCCTTCGCAATCACCGAAACGCCGTTCCAGTCAGGGCCGCTTGGCGATGGCGAGCTCGCGGCTTTGCAAAGCCAGTGTTCCTTTTCCGCCACTCTCGGAAGCGGACAGGGCGTGTGCAGCTGCGGAACAGTCGCTGCCCGCAGCGCAGAAGCTTCACGATAATGACACCCGCAGGTTTAAAGTGGGTACCGCTGGAGTCAGTCGGGGGGATGAAGCACCGCGACTCGAACGAGTTCTCCGTGGGCGTCCAACGCTTCATCAACCTTCTGTGGCAGCACTGCCCGCACAAGTCCAAGTTGCGCAGCCACCTGGCCATGGTCTCGTTTCCCCTTCGCGACGACGCGGCAGAGAAGAGACGGGATTTTTCTTTTCATCATCAGCGAGCAAGACACTCGCGAGTTTCAGTGCCTCGATCTCTCTCTGCACCTGTTTTATCTGTAGCTGTTTCCGACGCAGGCACGCCAATACAGTCTCCGGGTTACACAAGAAGCTCGCTAATGCCGGCGATTCTGGCGTGCCACTGGCGGGCGGATTGTAGACGAACTGTGATTGATTCAGTGTTCGCTCACCCGAGGGTAATTGGGGGAGGAATTCCAACCCGAAACAATCGTCCTTGCGATTGCGAACCACCGCTCTAATGGTTGAGGGATTGGAGATTGGAAACTGAACCTGCATCAGGTCGCCTGGCTCAAAAGCAAGCGAAGAGTGAACCGCCATACCGTTTCTGCTTATTTCGCTGATACGACCATGAACTGGAGTTGCTAAGAGTCGGTTAAGGGGAACGATGCGAACCGGTAGATCGACTTGGTGTCGCGACCAACGGCGAGTATTAAGAGGTGAGACCAACACTTGGGCAACCCACGTAAGCGGATGCTAATCCTCAATGTGCTGCGCTTCCAAATTACTAAGGTCCGAGACCGTTGGGGCTATTCAAAAAAAAGCAGCCATACCGTTTTGAGTGTATGAAGGTCGGGTACGCGCATTCGCTGGAATATCGGAGCAATGGAAAGATCGGGCGGGGAGAAGCCTACCTTCACGACAGAACGTCAGTGCTCTGATCGCGAATAGCTACAACTTCGGCGGCCTTGAATCGCGGCTATCTACCACCGTTCCATTCTTGAGCGAAGGCGGCTGGGTCCGCTGGGTCCGCGAGTTCAAATTCTCCAGGCGCCTTCGCATCTCAACCCCGCGCGTTTCGCCAGCATTACAGTATTCGCAGTCCGGGCTGTGGACTCTCAGAACGGCTAATAGGTGGCAGATCCAAGGTCTAAAGTTCACATCCCACCTCGCCGGATTCGGGTCATTCGCCTCAGGAGTCAAAATCCCTGAAGTACCCCGCTGACCTATGACCGATATCGGCGGTTCTTCAATCTTTCGATGGAAGATACGTTCGGCAGAAACTGTAAACAATACGGTGGAATCTTTAGTGCGGAAGAGCAACTTTAGAGCGGAAGAGCAAGGGGCTTCGCAATCGCCGCGCCTGCACAGAGGCGTTCCCCACTGAGACTAGGCAGACCGCTAGACTCCTTTAAATAAGAAAACGGCTCGATCAGAGTTTTGCAGTCAACTCGCTTGCAAGGTGCCATATTTTGGCCTACGGGAAGAAGACGCGTCGTCAGCCAAAGAAGGAACAGTCAGTTTTGAACAGACCGTGCGCCGTGGTCGGCTACACGCTCGCTTACCGGGTTTTCTCGGACCTTTGCGGAGCGCATTTCGCACGCCCAGAGCTTTGGGTTCATAGAGCGCGGATGACAACAACACTCAGCGCTATTGCGATGATTGTTCCCACCCAGCCATACCTAACATAGTCCCTGCTGATCCTCGACGCGGAAGATCTGGAGTGATTGTGCTAGAAGGTGATGAGTCTTTGCTGCTCAGTCTTGCTCATCATCTCGAAGATGCCAAGGCATCAGATGTCTTGCTATTTCGCCTCGCACCTTTGGCCCGTTCTATGCCTGCCGAAGGTTTGCCTTTCGCAGCCTCGCGGTCAATCTCCTCGCGCCGTTCTGGGCTGACTCCGAGTTTACCGGCCGTCTGCGTATCAACCTGCCCTGTGACTGGGAGATTCTCAGCCTTCTGAAATCCGCGAATGCTCGCTCGGGTTCGGAGACCGAATACGCCATCAATCTCCCCGCGATAGTATCCTTTGCCGCGCAGATCTTCCTGCATCTTCCTGACATCGTTCCGCTGCCCGACCGGTGGCACTTCTTTGCCGAGGTTGGCTCCCGAAGGGAGCGGCGTCGGGTGTGGTCGTCCCGAGATTACCGTCGTCAGCAATAAGAAGACCATCCCAGCCCCTGCCGCTTTACCGGCTAAGAACATTGCTTCTCCTCGAGCTAGGTTTGCTCGTCAAATACTTCGAACATGATCAGGGCGCTTCTACAGTAACGCTCGCCCCCTAAACTAGCGATTATCCGCTACAACTATCGTTCGGTTGAGTATGTCCAAGGCCTGAGTAAGGGTCAGATCATCGGATACCCGCTGGAAGTCCCGATGGGCTTCTCTCTTCTGTACACCGATGGTCGCGAACAAGAGAGCTTTCCCTGTCATCTCCAAATTCAGAGTAGTCATGTCCCAATGGCCAGGGGCAACTTCTGCCTGCTTAACCTCAAAGTGGCCTCCCTTGTCCAGATGTCCCAGTAGGCCGAATCCGAACTTAACGGTCTGTGTAAGATGACCATTAAACGCAGCCAGTCTCTCGTGTTTGCAGTCGACCCACATCTCGCCTTCCATATCGTGAAAACGCGGGCGTCAAGCGATGGCGGGTGAAAACCTGGGTTCGGTCTAAAGCTTAGCTTTACCAGATTTCCCTCAACACCCGCGTAGCTGAACATAAATGCATCAGGCAGCATCTTGAACAACCGTCTCCCCTGCAGAGTCTCGGCCTCCAGAGTCCGGCGTAATTTTTGTTGCGCACTTCGACTGATCATTAACTCCCGCACCCGCTGGTCCTCTTCCATCTGTTGTGTCGCGGTAAGGGGCAGGTCGTTAATGGATATGAGTCGACTGAGAGAGCCCTCTTTGGTCTCAACAATTTCCTCGACCTGCTTCTTCCCATACTGTTCTTTTTCTAATCGGTACATCCAGTTGCTACGATCATCTTGGAAGGTCAGTTCATTAGTGACTACCCGCCGCGCGAGCTCGTTGGCCGACCCTTGGCTGCTGGGAACGCACTGAGTACGAGCAGGTGTGCCAAGCAGGAGGATCGTCAGAGTAAGGGCTACGGAGCTGTGTATCAGTCTCATAGCCAATGACGACGCCGGTGCACCTCCCGTTTTGAACCAGCTACGCATCTCGTCATTCCTCCGATGAGACGGACCCGGCGAGTGGCTCAAAGGTTCGCTGTGCCGGCGGTTGAGTTTCTCGCATTGTTGATCATGGTACGAAGTGCAACCAAAAAGCTGGTCAAAATCGCGCATCCCACTTAATCCCCTCACCGGACCGCTACTCTGAATCGGGCTGGTACGCTCGATGCTCTTGATCTGCTCGAGCATTGCTTACGATGGCCGAGGGCCAGGCTGCGTCTCGCAAACCACGGGGTCCTGCTGGTGATGACTTTGCTTCGGCAGCTGCTCAGTCATACCGAGCAGTTTTGAACAGTCTGTACCAATCTGCGAAATTGCGATCTCAAATGTGAAACACCGTGCCCGTTTCACAGGGACCAAACTATTTGGGAGTTTCACTCCGGTCCGCGTCGTCCTTCACGGACTTCGTCGTAGCCGACTTGTCGATCGTCGAGTTGGTGGGCAGACCACATGCAGCCGGGGGATTTGTCATCTGCTTGGCGAATACTCGGTAGCTTGGCCCATCCGGCCGCAACGTCGACCAGTATCCCGACCGGGTCAACAGAGGTTTGTGTTGGACGATGATCTGGTTGACTAGAATCTTCACTCCACATTCGAGATTGTTCTTCGGTTGAAGAATGGTTTTGGCCGGATCGTTCGCCTTGAGCGCACGGTCCAATTGCCAGTTGAAATCGCAGCCGTAACGTCTCTGGTCTGCGTAAGCAAGCTGCAACAGGCCTTCACTTCGCATGGTCATTGCGACTTCTGGCTCGGCGTGGCGGACGCTCGTGTTCGGATTCAGACCGGCTTCAGCACCTGCGAGCGCCTGGAAGAAGTAAGCCCAGAATGCCCGTTTGTCGTCTGCGCTCATCTCGCCAAATCGCGGGCAGAATCGACGCACGCCCCGGGGAGCCTGCGGAGAAAGCATTTCGGGCGGCAACGCCTTCTGGATGATCTGATCCCACAGTGGATTCCAGGGCGCGCCTCCCAGCTCGACTTTCTTCACGTCGATAGGGGTTGGCGGGACTGGTTTGATGGCCTGCGCAGGCGAAGCTGTGGTGATTCCTATGAAAAATGCCAGACTCACCTTGACTAACGATGTCTTCGGCGCAGAAATTCTCATGTTTGCCGAACCTCGGCTACCGATCGATCCTCTGCGTTGCCACCCGTCTGGTGACCGCGGCTTCAGGTTATGACCGCAAGTCACCCAGGGACCTACGGCATCTTTCCTGGTTTCAAAACACACACCTGTCCGGGGGAGAATCGGCGGACCCACGTCGCCTGCCATGTCCTGCGCTCGACCACAACCTTGGAGTCACGCAACCGTGGAGACACGTGGTCGCCGTCTTTCGCGGGGCATCACCTTTTTCCGAGATGCTGCTTGAGTCCGTCGGGCTGCTTCGACGGAATGTCCTTAGCTCGCAAGTTCGGTCCTCGGATGTTCCTGCCCTATTCTCTTCAGTTCAGCCATTACGCCACTTCTTTTCTTTCTACAATCGTTGGTACTCGCACCAGTTCCTCAAATAGTGAGCGGTAGTGAATCATGGCCGTTCTCAGATCTTCTGTGCTCGCTTCATTTGTCCCAACCCGGAGAGCAATATGATGGGCGGACCGGTAGTTCTCCACCACCAGTGGGTGGTCGACAGAAATATCGTCCGCACGTTGATCGAAATCGGATACCGGATAGCCGCGAGTTTTCATCAAAGTAGACACCAGGTCATCGGCTTCTGAGACTGCCCCTCTCGGGGAATCGACAAAACGAGACTGCACGGACCCCCACTGTGTCGAAAAATGCTCGCGTTCCACCGGGTCAAGGTCGCGAACGTTGAGCTTTTCGACGCGATCCTGGCGATTCGCCAGTTTCGCTTCCGCTTTTCGTTCTGACCCATGCTTCTGCACGGCTCGCTCGTACTCGGGCCCGAACTTTTGCCGCAGCCCAGCCGTCGTACTCCTGCGTTTTTGCACGTACAGCCACGCCAGCACCGCAATAACCAGAATCACTACGCCAGCGAGCATAATAAACTTCGGATCTAGCAGATGTGGATTCATCGAAACCTCCCTGCATATAAGTATGTTGACATGACCATATGGTCACGAAGTTCCTTCTGCCGTTAGAACTCCGTGAATCGTCAGTATCAAACACCGAGGTTCGGAAAGCTGGTCAGAATTGATCGTCTCTTCTTGAAACAGTGCGGGATCATCTAGCCGAACTGCGGGACAACTGCAGAGGAAACGGAATTTGAATTAGAACAGATTGGGTCCCGGCACCAACAATGACCGCATCCCGGTTTCAGAATTTCGAGAGACTATCACTGACTCAATTTTAAGGATTCTTCAATTCTATACATTTTCAGAAATACTTAAGCGCCTCTGTTTTTCCTCGCCTCGGTCACGCGTGCTGCCTTTGGAAGGAGGGCGGCGCTCCACTTGGGAGACAACAAACGTCGCATCTTTAGCTTCGCCGTATGAAGCTGCGATTTAGAGTTGCCGATTGAGCATTGCAACAGTTCTGCGATCTCGCGATGCTGGTATCCGTGAATTGCATAAAGACCGAAGATCGTCCTGCAACCGGGAGGAAGCTCCCGGATCGCGCGATTTAGTGTGATGCGGTCGATAACGCTCGAGAGATTCGCGTCACATGCTCCAAGTTCGCGCCGGAGCGATGGCGAATCTGGCGACACCGACTCTTCGAGCGAAAACATGGGCGGGCACTTTCTCCGGCGCTTCATTAACACCGTGTTGATTGCGATGCGGTACACCCACGTCGAGAAAGCTGAGTCTCCACGAAAAGTAGCCACATTGCGAAACACCTGAAGAAAAGCGTCCTGAGTCAAATCTTCCGCTTCAGAAGCGTCTTTCGTCATCGACAAGCAGAGGCAGTAAACTCGCCTTTGGTGTAACTCAAAGAGCTCAGCAAACGCGTCTCCGTCTCCTCGCCTTGCGCGTTGGGCTAAGCTTCGTTTACTTGCGTCTCGTCCGCTCTTTTCAACCAGAATCGCGTTTGCCGCCGTTGCGGAAATCGTACAGGTCGCCACTGAAGTCTCCTTGAGGATTCTGTCCTTGAGACTGCGGCTCTAGGGTTCGCAATCCGCGAACGTTCGTCCTTCCCAAGGTCCATTTAGTCTGCCATCAAGACTTTCGGGGGGCTGTTCAGAATTGCTCAAACCCAGGTGGTGGTTCACCGTGCTTAGTGCCATGCGCCAATCCCAACCGAATGCGCTTACCCTGCTGATCAGCAGCTACCCCGACGTGCAGAGGGCCATGGGTGCGATCCTGTTGGAGGCGGATGAAATCATCGTAAGCGATTTGAAGCCGGGAGACTTGCTGAACTTATTGGCGAGAAAATGCCGCCCCGCCAGATAAGAAAAGAGTGGCTCCCATATTGCACCGCCGTACTAAATAGAGCGACATAAGTAATTGCGCATCATGATGGAGTTGTGGTTTCATAGGAGAATGAAACCACTTGCCATTGCCGACTCTCCCACCATCATTCTCGGATTGCAGGATGAGATCCGCCGCTCGGAAGAA
>Ga0307474_10004318_pt1 | contig 10252 bp, 7 predicted proteins | sample atmos_gasesECM1C_2_FD_203312 | JGI IMG/M metagenome (GOLD analysis project Ga0307474, IMG submission 203312) | Hardwood forest soil microbial communities from Morgan-Monroe State Forest, Indiana, United States - atmos_gasesECM1C_05 | ecosystem: Environmental > Terrestrial > Soil > Temperate...
GGCGATGGAGGCCTACATGAAGCTCGCGCAGCCCGGCGAGCACCACAAGCGCCTGGACGGCTTCGCCGGCAAGTGGAAGGTCGCCGGCAAGGCCTGGATGGACCCCCATCAGCCGGCGACGGAGTTCACCGGCACCGTGGATGCGTCCTGGCTGCTCGGCGGGCGCTATCTCCAGTCGGTGCACAAGGGCAGCTTCTCCGGCATGCCTTTCGAGGGGCGGGCGATCGACGGCTACGACAACGCCACCCACGAATACTTCAGCACCTGGATCGACAACATGGGCACCGGCGTCATGGTCTTCCGGGGCACCTGTGAGGACCCGTGCAAGGTCCTGACCGAGACCGCCGAGGGCTTCGATCCGATGGCGGGCAAGGTGATCAAGAGCAAGGAAGTGACGACCTACGTCGATCCCGACACCTACCGCTTCGAGATGTACATCGTGGGGGACGCCGACAGCAAGGACGTCAAGGTCATGGAGCTGGTGAGCAAGCGGGACAAGTAGGCCCCGGGAGCTCGAACGAGCGGGCCAGCGAGTCGGCGACGGCGAGGCCCTCTGGCGACGGCACCAGGCGGCCGTCGCGCTCGGCCAGGAGGCCGCGGGCGGCCAGGTCGCCGATCAGCCGGCCGTTGCGGGCGGCGAGGTCCCAGCCGTGGCGGCGCCGGAAGCCGGCCAGGTCGATGCCGGCGGCAGTGCGCAGCGACAGCATGACCTCTTCGAGGGCGAGCTCGCGCCGCCCCAGGTCCTCGCCGCCGGCGACCGGCCGCTCGCCGGCGGCGAGCTTGCCCTGCCAGGCGTGCAGCCTGCGCTCGTTCCACCACCGCCGCCGGCCGTCGAAGGAATGCGCCGAGGGGCCGAGGCCCAGGTAAGGCGTGTGGTCCCAGTACTTGCGGTTGTGGCGCGACTGGTGCTCGGCGGCGCTCGCGAAGTTGGAGACCTCGTAAGCGGGATAGCCGTGAGCGGCCAGGAAGGCATGGGTGAGCCGGAAGCTCTCCGCCTGGCCCTCCTCGGGCAGCTCGGGCAGCTCGCCGCGCGCCGCCCGGAAACCGAACGGCGTCCCCTCGTGGATCGTCAGCTGGTAACACGACAGATGTTGCGGCTGAAGCGCCACCGCGGCCTCGAGATCGCGCCGCCACCTGGCGAGGGGCGGGTTCTCCTCCGGCAGGCCCGCCGCTGGTGAACCTGATCCCTCCGCAGGCCCGCTCGCGCCGCTGCCATGGCTGCGAGCGGCGCGGGCGGTGCGGACGGCACGAGCGGCGCGGGCGGCGCGGCCGGTGCGGGCGGAGCGAGCGGCGCGACCGGTGCGGGCGGCGCGACCGGTGCCGGCGGCGCTCGCAGCGGCGGGGATGCCGTAGATCAAATCGATCGACACGGTCGGAAAGCCGGCGCCGAGCGCCAGCTCCACCGCCCGGCGCGCTTGCTCCGGCAGGTGGCGGCGGCCGAGGAAGCGGAGGGTCTCGGCGTCGAAGGACTGGACGCCGAGCGAGAGCATGGAGACCCCCAGCTCTTCCCGCCACCGGCGGACGCTGGCCTCGGTGACGTCCTCGGGATTGGCCTCGAGAGCGATCCAGGCGTCGCCGGCGACCGGCAGCGCGGCGCGAGCGGCGGCCAGGATTCGCGTCAGCTCCGCCACTTCCAGGGCGGAGGGTGTGCCGCCGCCGAAGTAGATGGTGTCGATGCTCCCCCAGCGCTCGGCGTCCCCGCGCCACATCTCGATCTCGGTCACCAGGCTGTCGACGAACTCGGCGCGTCTTTGCCGTCCGCCGGTCAGCACCGCGAAGTCGCAGTAGGGGCAGATCGCCGAACAGAACGGCACATGCAGGTACAGCCCGGGTCCGGCTGCCATCCCGATAGCTTAAGTCGATCTCGCCCGGTGCCGGACAGGGCCGGCGACACGCATCGGCAATGCGAGCGGACGCGAGCCAGGAAGTCGCCCTGCTCAGGAGGCTTCGCGCTGCTTCTGCCCGCAGGCCGGCGCCTTGTCAAGGCGAGTCAATGGACGGTGGGCGGCGAGTAATAGTCGCCGGGATCCAGCGGCTCGATGCCCATCCCCATCAGGGCGAGGAGGATCCTCCGGCGGTCGTGCGGGCCGTCGGCTTCGAGCAGTGCCTGCTTTTCGGCCGGCCGGAAGGGCAATGCCACGGCCAGGCCGTTGAGCAGTGCGACACCCGGCAGGGAGCCCAGGACGTCGAGATCGAAGGAGAGCCCCTGCTTCTGGCCGTACTCGCGCACCGCCCGCAGCAACGGGGCAGGGTCCAGCTCGGCCTGGGGCTCGAGCAGGTCGGCCGCGAACTCCGCGTAGTCGGCAGCTACCCGCCGGTAACCGCGCACCAGCGCGAGCTCGCGGCGCACCCGGAACCGGCTGACACCCTTGAGCAGGACGAGGTAACGGCCGTCCGCCTGGGGCTCGCAACGCTCGATGCGGCCGGCGCAGCCGACGTCGTAGAGCTCGGGGTTGGCCGGCGGCTCGTCGAGGGCCGGCCAGTTGTCCTGGTGCGGCACCCGGGGCTGGATCATGCCGATCCAGCGTTCGCCGCGCTCCGTTGCGCCCTCGTCGCGGGTACCGGCCGCGGCGCCGGTCGCGTCCTCGACGAGGTGGCGATAGCGCGGCTCGAAGACGTTGAGCGGCAGCCAGTTGCCGGGCAGCAGCAGCGAACCGGTCAGGGGAAAGACGGGGAGCACCGCGGGCAGCGCCGCCGGCGGCCCCGCGGGCGACGCGGGCACCGCCATCAATCGAGGTCCGACTTGAGCACGGCCATGAATGCCGACTGCGGCACCTCGACCGATCCCACCATCTTCATCCGCTTCTTGCCCTCTTTCTGCTTTTCGAGCAGCTTGCGCTTGCGCGTGATGTCGCCGCCGTAGCACTTGGCGGTGACGTCCTTGCGGTAGGGATTGATCGTCGAGCGGGCGATGATGGCGCCGCCGATGGCGCCCTGGATGGCGATCTTGAAGTTCTGGCGCGGGATGGTCTCGGCCAGGCGCTCGCAGTAGTGCAGGGCGCGCTGCCGGGCCTTGTCGCGGTGCACCAGCTGCGACAGGGCGTCGAGCTTCTCGCCGTTGACCAGGATGTCGACCTTGACGAGGTCGGTCTCGCGGTAGTCGAGGATGTCGTAATCGAAGGAGCCATAGCCCTGGGTGATCGTCTTCAGGCGGTCGTAGAAGTCGAACAGCACCTCGCCGAGCGGCAGCTCGGAGGTCACCTGCAGCCGCCCCACCGCCAGGTATTCGAATTTCGTGCCGGCGCCGCGGCGCTCGCGGCAGAGCTCCATCACCGCCCCCAGGTAGCGCTCCGGCACCATGATCGACGCCTTGATGAACGGCTCGCGCACGCTGGCGATGGTGCCGGGATCGGGAAACAGGCTGGGGTTGTCGATGCGCAGCAGCTCGCCGTTGCTCAGGACGACCTCGTACTGCACCGACGGCGCGGACAGCAGGAGCGACAGGCCGTACTCGCGCTCGAGGCGCTCCTGCACCACCTCGAGGTGCAGCAGGCCGAGGAAGCCGCAGCGGAAGCCGAAGCCCAGCGCGGTCGAGGAGTCCTTCTGATAGGTGAGGGCGGCGTCGTTGAGCTTCAGCTTTTCGAGCGCCTTCGCCAGGTCCTCGTACTCGTCGGTGGCGATGGGGTAGATCGAGGAGAACACCACGGGCTTGGCTTCCTTGTAGCCCGGCAGCGGCGCCGCGGCGGGGCGCTCGGCGCCGGTCATGGTGTCGCCGATGGCGATGTCGGACACCGCCTTGATGCCGGCGATGACGAAGCCGACGTCGCCGGCCGCCAGCTGCTCGGTGCGCACGCGCTTGAGCTGCAGCAGGCCCACCTCCTCGACGACGTGCTCCTTGGCGGAGTGCATCAGCCGGATGCGCATGCCGGCCCGCACGGTTCCTTCCTTGATCCGGCACAGCAGCACGGCGCCGCGGTAGACGTCGTACTGGGCGTCGAAGATCAGCGCCGACAGCGGGGCCTCGGGGTCGCCGGTGGGCGCCGGCAGCTTGTTGACGATCGCCTCGAGGACGTCGTCGATGCCGGTGCCCAGCTTGGCCGAGCACAGCACGGCCTCGAAGGGGTCGAGCCCCAGGTCGGCGTCGATCTCCTCGCGCACGCGCTCGACGTCGGCCGACGGCAGGTCGATCTTGTTGATCACCGGCACGATCTCGAGGTTGTACTCGAGCGCCAGGTACAGGTTGGCGAGGGTCTGCGCCTCGACGCCCTGGGAGGCGTCGACCAGCAGCAGGGCGCCTTCGCACGACATCAGCGAGCGCCGCACCTCGTGCGAGAAATCGACGTGACCGGGAGTATCGATGAGGTTCAGGTGATATTCGCGGCCGTTCTTGGCGGTGTAGAGCAGCGACACGGTGTTGCTCTTGATGGTGATGCCGCGCTCGCGCTCGATGTCCATCGAGTCGAGGATCTGGTCGCGGAAGTCGCGCTGTTCGACCCCGCCGCAGCGCTGGATCAGGCGGTCGGCCAGCGTGGACTTGCCGTGGTCGATGTGGGCGATGATGCAGAAATTGCGGATGTTGTCCAAGCCAATGCTCCCCATGCCTGCCGCTGCCATTGTACATCCTACCGTTGATCGCAGTCGTCCCGCTTGGCGCTCGTCGGCGAGGTCAAGCCTGGAGGTGACCATCCGTCGCTTTGGCCGGCCCCGTGAGGACGAAGGCAGTGGCACCAACCGAGAAGGGCCATCGTCATTCTGGCCGTCTCGCACCTTGACAGCAGGTCCACCGAGACCTACACTCCAAGCATCAGCATATTCAACGGAACAGTGTCGCGGCAGGGTCGCGGCAGTGTCGCGGAATGACACCTGAAACCGGCATCACCGCCCCCGAATTTGAAAGCAACCGCGACGCTGTCATCACCATCCAGGGTGGCGGCGTGTTTGGCTTGACGCTCTTGGGGCAGTTGCAGGCGGTTGTCGAAAAGCATCGCTACGCCCCCCTCGCCCTGGCAGGAACATCGGCAGGCGCCATTGTCGCCGCATTGGTCTGGTCCGGGATGAGACCGAGTGAAATCCGCGACGAGTTCGTGAGCATGGTTAAAGAGGATCCGGATGCCTTGGTGTCGCTATTGGGTCCCTTTCCGCCAGGGTTCGATTTCGACGCCTTTTGCAGGCTCAAGGAGCGTGCGGCAGAGTGGGTCGGCGCACTCGACGTATCTTCCCGGCACCGGCCCTGGAACCCGCGCCACTGGCTTGGCGCAGCCAGGATGATAGGTGGCGCTGCCGGCCTCAGGCGGAAGTTGCAGCGCCACGTCGAAAATCGCGGCTTCTTTTCCGGGTCACAGCTCGAACGCAAGATAGATGAGCTGCTCCGTCGTGGAGCGCGCATTCCCGCCGGCGTCACCAATCCAGGCGAGCTTCTGCGCTTCCGCCACTTCGCGGAGCTGATGGAACAAAAGGGCGAGGACTACTATAGGCCGCCGCTGCTCTTGACAGCTACAAACCTGACGCGCCAGCGCCTCGAAGTCATCAGCTCGGTCGACGCCAAGTACATGAATGTGCCGGTCGCAAAGGCAGTGCGCGCGTCCGCCGGCTTCCCGGTCTTCTTCCTGCCGCGCGAGCTGCCGGAGTGTCCCGATGGCGGGTGGTTCGTTGATGGCGGCGTGGTTTCCAACTTTCCCATCTGGGCATTTTCCGATGCATTTCGCTACAAGGTGCAAAAATCGCCTATCTATCGGCGGCTCACGGCAAAACCGTGGATCAGGATCGGCCTGCGAGTGGTCGATGACGCCAGGCCCCTGCTCGACCTGCGGAATTCCAGCGCCTATTTTCGCTCGCTGCTTTCGATGCTTACGGGCAACGCCAGGAACGAGTTGGAAGAGATACTATCGGCGCTGGCCTCGCGGTCCCTGGTGGTCAAGCAGCCCCGCAGCTCAACCGCCGGTCCCGAGTTGCTCGACATTCGCCGGCTTGACGCCGCGAAGATCGAGGAGATGGTGGCGAAGGGCTTTGCATTTGCGGACGATTACCTCGGCGAGAGGAGGTCGCCCGGGGTCTATGCGAAGCCGCCGGCGGCGCTGATCGAGAGGGAGCTTGGCACCCTGGTCGAGAGGATCCTCGGACTCCTGAAGTTTGAACAGTCAGCTGTCAAGTTGCGCGCCAACGTCTTTATACCGGTGGAAGACAGGTTGAAGCTTGTCTTCAGCTGCAACATGGACGACGACGATGATCGGACGATGGAGTTTCCCGATCTCGAAAGCGGCCTAACGGGGTTTTGCTATTCTTCGCGCCGCCCCCAGGTGTGCAACCTGGCCTCCGTTGCGGCATTGCGTCAGAACAATCCCGGCGAGTATAGGAACCTCTTTGGCATGGACCCGACACTGCAGGGGAGGGTGCGGCAGGATAGGTCTTGGCTGGCGACGGTTCCCATTTTCGATCCCTACGAGGTCCGCTTCGTGCAGCAGCGCCAGCAGCTGCAAAACAACAGCCCGCACTACGAAGGCAGGTCCTATCATGGAGTGGAGGCAGACACCGATGGCGCAATTCTTGGGATCCTAACGCTTGACGCAGGATGGGATTACGATACAATTGGGCTGAGCCCGGATCCCGACATCCACTTCAGGGATCCGCGGGTCGAGGCGATCCTGGTCCTGATGCAGACAGCGGCGATGAGCTTGGGGAAGCTGCTCAGCGAAGTATTCCCGGGAGGAGGTCTTGGGTCATGACGGAGAAGGAGCAGCAGGAGCCGCTGTTCGAGTCGGACGAGAATGGTAAGGTTACACATGTGCGAGGGGTCGAGCTGCCGAGTGGATACTTCCGTACCCTTGCCGAGGGATCGTTATCCGACCGGGCGCCGTCGAAGGGGAGTACCTGGATAATTCGCGGCGCTTACAAGTTTGCGCGCCGCATACAGGGAAGATGAAACGCGTATAGCAGCAATGAAACAACTGGATCCTGAGCAGAAGAGGGGACTGCTGCTTGCGGCGCGGAGCGCCGCAAAGGCCGCCTATTGCCCATACTCCAAGTTCCGCGTTGGAGCCTCCGTGCTCGGCGACGATGGCTCGATGTACACGGGTTGTAACATCGAGAACGATTCATTTGGGCTTACGATTTGTGCCGAGCGGGTGGCCGTGTTCAAGGCGATCAGCGCCGGGGCGAAGAAAATCGTTGCCCTGGCGATTTCCTTTCCTGACGCCCCTTCTGGGGCTCCGGAGGAAATGAAGATGCCTTGTGGCGCGTGCAGGCAGGTCATGGCGCAGTTCGCCGAGGCGGACCTGGCGCTCCTCATCGACCAGGCCGGCGAGCTATCGCTTGGCGATGTGCTGCCAAGGCCGTTCAGATTGATCGCCAGACCTTGATGAGCGGCTGAGGGCCCGATGGCGGAGCCCAGGGGCCGGGCCGGCCTTCGCGCTCACAGCTTGAGCACCATCTTGACCATGTCGTGCTGGTTGCCGTCGGGGTCGGTGCCGTAGCCGGGGATGAGGTAGCTGTCGAAGCCCAGGCCGGTCAAGGTGCGGACGGCGTCGGCCTCGAAATCGGCGACCAGCATGCAGGTCAGGTGGCGGAGGCCGTCGTGCTGGGCGATGCGGATGAAGTCGTTGACCAGGATGGTGCCGAGGCCGAGGCCGCGGTACTTGGGGTCCATCAGCCACTTGATCCGCCCGACCAGCCGCAGCGGGCTGCCCTTGCGCCGGTGCAGGGTGGCGTCGGCCACGATGTGGTGGCCGTCGGTGGCGAGCAGGGGCAGCACCTGGTCGTAATTGAGCTCCCGCCCCCACTGCTCGACCAGCGCCCGGTTGTCGATGCGGTCCCAGGCAAAGCGGCGGACCTCTCCGGGCAGCCGCTGGAAGAAGGCATAGAGGGCCGCCGTGTCCGCCGCCGTGAACGGGCGGATCAACAGGCGGCTGCCGTCTCGTAGCACCGCTTCCTGCGGGTACCGGTCGCGCATGTCAGCCACCTCCAGGTCACGTCGAAGAGCTCGAAGAACGAGGCGGATTGCGAGCGTAACACAGCCGTCACCCCTGCCGCGGCACCCTCGCCGCGACACCCGGCACCCGCGGCACCCGCGGCACGGCGGGCGAGGCGGCGCGGGCGGGATAGGCGGGGAAGGAAGCAGCTCCGCGCGCCCGGCGGGACCTCGCCGGCTGCCGTGAGCGGTACACTTGGCTCCATGAGCGAACGCGTGTGGGAGGAGCTCTCCCGGACGCTGCGCAGCAGTGCGCCCTATCGCGCCCTGCTTTCGGGGCGCGGCGAGGTCGTGCGCCTGCCGGTGCCGGCGGCGGCGTGGGTCGGCGACCTGCTGGCGCGCGACCTGGGGCGGCCGCTGGTGGCGGTGGTGCCGCGCGAAGCCGACGCGCTCACCTGGCTGGAAGCCGCACGGTTGTTCTCCACGGTCTCCGGGGCTGCCGGGGCCTTCGGGGGCCAGGCAACGCCAGGCGCCGGCGGCGAGCAGGCGGCGGTGTACTTCCCGGCCCCCTCGCTGACTCCCTACCAGGAAGCCGAGGTGTCGCTGCAGGTCCGGGCGCAGGAGGCGGTGGCGCTCGACTGCGTGCTTTCCGGGGCCACCGCCAACGTGGTGACCACGCCGCGGGCGCTCTTCCGCCGGCTGCCGCGGCCGGAGGTCTTCGCGGCGGCGGTGCTCACCCTGCGCAGCGGCGCCGAGCATCCCTTGGAGCGGCTCACCGCGCACCTGGCGCGGCATGGCTACCGGCGCACCGACCTGGTCTACGAGGTGGGCGACTACGCGGTGCGCGGCGGCATCCTGGATTTCTTTCCGCCGGGCGAGGAGGCGCCGATCCGGGTGGACCTGTTCGGCGACACCATCGAGTCGGTCCGCTGGTTCGATGCGCAGTCGCAGCGCTCCGAGGACTCCCTGGAGTCGGTGCGCGTGCTGCCGCTCTACCTGTTCCCCGGCGGCGCCGAGGAGGCGCGGCGCCTGGCCGCCCTGCTGCTGGCGCAGGACCCCGATCTCGGGCCGGAAGGGGCGGAGCTGCTCGAGAGCCTGCGCGGCGCCGGGTCGTTTCCGGGCTGGGAGAACTACCTGCCGCTGCTGGCCGACAGCGTGTCGCTGCTCGAGGCGCTCGCGGACCCGCTGGTGTTCGCGGTCGACCCGCCGGCCCTCGACGCGGAGGCCGAGCATCACGCGGCGCGGCTGGCCGCCGAATTCTCGTCGCGCCGCGAGGCCGGCCGCCTGGCGGCGCCGCCCGAGGCGCTCGAGCAGCCGGCGGCCGCGGTGCGGGCGGCGCTGGCGGCGGCGTCGCTGGTGCTCGACGGCGGCAGCCCTGCGTCGCTGGCCGGCGTTCTCCCGGAGGCGCCGGAAGGTGCCGGCGCCGGCCCGCGGGCGCCAGGCGGCAGGCCGCGGGTGGACTTCCATGCCGGGCTCACCGACCTGTTCCATGGCCAGCTGCCGCGCTTCCCGCAGGAGGTCGCCACGGCACGGGCGCGCGGCGAGCGCTGCGTGGTGGTGGTGCCGCCGGTGCACCGCCGCCGCACCGAGGAGCTGCTCGAAGGGCGGGAGGTGCCGCTCGGCCGCGGCGGCGTCGAGCTGGCTCCGGGCGAGCTCACCCGCGGCTTCCGGCTGCCGGCCGCCGGCGTCGCCCTCTACGGCGAGCAGCAGCTGCTGCCGCAAGCCAAGCTGCAGCGCCGGCCGTCGCGGACGCGCTACGGGCCGTTCCTCGCCAGCCTGCGCGACCTCAAGGTCGGCGACTACGTGGTGCACGGCGACCACGGCATCGGGCAGTTCGTGGCGCTGCGCTCGGTGGGCCGCGACGGCGATGGCGCGAGCAACCTGCCGCCGGTGCTGCGCGACCTGGCTCCCGGCGGCGGCGGCGGCGCCGGCGGTCCGGGGGGCGCGGGCGGCCTCGGCGGCCCGGCCAGCGGGCCGGGCGCCGCCGGCGGCGCGGGCGCCGCCGAGACCGAGGTGATGGAGATCGCCTACGCCGCCGGCAAGCGCCTGCTGCTGCCGCTCAGCCGCCTGGACCTGGTGCAGAAGTACAGCGGCATCGAGGGCATCGCGCCGCGGCTCGACCAGCTGGGCGGCACCTCGTGGAACCGCACCAAGAGCAAGGTCAAGGGCAGCATGCGCGACATGGCTGCCGAGCTGCTCAAGCTGTACGCCGAGCGGCAGCTCGCCAAGGCGCCGGCGCTGCCCCCCGATACCGACCTGCAGCGCCAGTTCGAGGCGGCCTTCGCCTACGAGGAGAGCCCCGATCAGCTCGAGGCGATCGCGGTCATCAAGGAGGACCTGCAGCGCGAACGCCCGATGGACCGGCTGCTGTGCGGCGACGTCGGCTACGGCAAGACCGAGGTGGCGATG
>Ga0307474_10004320_pt1 | contig 10250 bp, 8 predicted proteins | sample atmos_gasesECM1C_2_FD_203312 | JGI IMG/M metagenome (GOLD analysis project Ga0307474, IMG submission 203312) | Hardwood forest soil microbial communities from Morgan-Monroe State Forest, Indiana, United States - atmos_gasesECM1C_05 | ecosystem: Environmental > Terrestrial > Soil > Temperate...
GACATCGGCATGCTACAGCGCGTGCAAGCGCGGATCCACCGACTGACGGGCGCTCCGGCAGCTGCGACGTACGCCCTGGTGACGGCGGCCCTGGAACTGGGCCCCGTCGACATCCGTCTGGCTCGTGACATCCTCGTGGAGGCATTCGTCCAGGCGCAGATCAGCGGCTCACTCGCTCCGCAGGGGGCGTCACGCCTCAGCGTCGCTGAGACGGTTCGCTCCCTGCCGCTGCCCGCCGGGATGCCGGCCACGACAGGCGATGTGGTGCTCGAAGCCGACACGGCGCTGCATCTCGACGGGCTGGAAAGCGCCGGCCCGATGCTGCAACAGGCGGTCGACGCGGTACGCCACGAGCGGGCCACGGCTCCTGAAATGTTCCAGTTGCTGGCCGCGGCCTGCTCGCACGCGACGATGCTCGGCGACGACGTTGCGTTGCACGAGCTGGCCTGGCGGCTGCATGCCGAAGCGGAGCGCCGGGGCGCCGTCATCCCGATGGCCTTGGCTCTCAGCCACACGGCAGTGTCCGAACTGATCGCCGGACGCCTCGCAGAGTCGGAGCGCCTGTTCGACCAGCGCGCCGCATTGGAGGAGGCTCGAGGCTCGCAGCTGTACCTCGGCGCCCTACTCATCGCCGCGTGGCGCGGCCGATTCGAGGCGGCCCGCGCGCTGACGGAAGCCGTCCAGGAGCAGGCCTTCCGCACCGGCCAGGGATATCAACTTGTGTTCTGTGACTACGCGCGCAGCGTGGTCGATCTGAGCCAGGGCCGGTATAACGAGGCGTACCTCAGTTTGGAGGGCCAGATCGGGGACACGTGCCAGGTCAATTTCGCCCTTGCCGACATGGTCGAGGCAGCGATCCGCTGCGGCAGGGACGACGAGGCGGCAAACCTGACGGAACGGCTGTCCCGGCTGGCCAACAGGACACCCGCCCCGGGCCTGCTCGGCGACCTCGCCCGCGCTCAGGCGCTGACCGCCGCCGACCCTTCGACGGCGGAAGAGTTGTACCTAGGGGCGATCCGGCATCACGAGTGCGCCCGGGGGTCGGCTCGCAGAGCGCGAAGCCACCAGCTGTACGGGGAATGGCTCCGCCGGGAGCGCAGAATCAAGGAGGCCCGGTACGAACTGAGGGTCGCCTACGAACTCTTCGACGCCCTGGGCGCTCAGGGATACGCGGCCAGAACAGCACGGGAGCTGTCGGCGGCCGGTAGTCCGGTTCAGCCCGGAGCGCGAGCCCGGAGCGCTGGCAACGCCGGCAGCGACCTGACTCCGCAGGAGGCCCGTGTCGCCCGTCTGGCAGCGAGCGGTGCCACGAATGCGGAGATCGCGGGCCAGCTCTACCTCAGCGTGCATACCGTGGATTACCACCTGCGGAAGGTGTTTCGGAAGCTCGACGTGCACTCCCGCCGCGAGCTGTCGGGCCAGCGAGATCGGATCGTCTCGGCGTAGGGCGTGCCGCTGCAGCCCCGCTGGGGACGCCCTTCGAGGCCGGCTTCGCCGATCGGTTCGGCCGGCGAACTACGAGCACCACGTGATGCTCAGCCGGCCTGCGGCGAGCAATCGTGTGAGTCATGCAAGTGATGGAGGATGCGGACCCCAGTAACGTCAACCTTAGGGAAGAACCGATGATGGCTAGTACTCCTGGGGGTCAGTGGCTGGCAATCATCTCCCGCCCGACCCTGGACGGCTTCGCGACAGCCTGTACCCGAGACGTGGCCCTGAGCCTGTCCGCAGCCGAGGAGCCCGTCGTGGGCCCGGCCGCAGTATGGCACTTCTTCAACACCACCCGGACTATGTACGACACCTTCGCTTTCGTTCATGAGGCACGGGACGCGAGCAGGGCCTACATGGAGTGGGAGGGGCGATTCAAGGACAACCCGGTGAGCGGCGTGACCATCCTCTCCTTCACCGACAGTGGCCTGATCCGCGCGATCGCGCTCTACCACCGGCCGTATGGGCAGGTTCTCGCCTTTGCGGCCGAGCTCGCCCAACGCCTCGCACAACCGTGACAAGCGCTACGCGCCAGGCGACGAGCGGCTGGCCGCGGTGGCTTTGGGACTGGACCGTGCCGGGCGGCGCGGCGCACCCGTGGTGGCCGGCCGCGGCGGACTACGAGCACCACGTGATGCTCGGCCAGCCGACGTCGGCAATCGTTGTGAGTCATGCTGATGATCGACGTCCACGCCGCCGCCGGAGCGTTCGCCAGTAAGCATGACCTCGGCAGGCGTTTGAGCTGATCCGACCGCATGGCCCTCGCCTCGACGTCGGCACGTCCACGCAGCTCTGGATCGCTTCGCTTGAAGCTGCTGAGCGCGACTGTTTTGCGCCGTGTATCCCCCGACCACTTGCGGACCGCTGTCGACGCCGCTGCTCTGCTCCGGCTCAACTGAGCGGGGATGCTCAGCACGGCAAGAAGAGGAAAAACCCGAAAGAGAGGTGGCCCGTGAAGTTCACGACAATTGGCACGATCGGGGCGGGACCCGCCGCGCAGGCGGTCGCCGCGCACGCGGCGAAGGCCGGCCACCGAGTGCTGGTCAGCAACAGCCGCGGACCTGACACCCTCGGCGACGTCGTCAACACGATCGGCCCGGGTGCGTCGGCGGCCTCCTTCGACGACGCGGTAGCCGCCGACGTTGTACTGCTCGCCGTGCCTTTCCTCGCGGTGCCGGCGGTCGGACGGAGGCTGCCAGGCTGGGCAGGACGCGTGGTGGTGGACATGACCAATCAATTCGCCGAGGTGAATCCGTACCGCGGGTTCGTGGACGTGGCGCCGCTCACTGGGAGCGAGTGGGTGGCTCAGCACTTGCCGGGCGCGACGGTCATCAAAGCGTTCAACGCCATGTTCGCCACCTATACGGCAGCCGAGCCGCGGCATGCCGAGGGGGCCCAGGTCGTCTTCTTCGCCGGCGACGACGCACCGTCGAAGACCGGCTTCGCTGAGATGGTGTCCGGTTTCGGCTTCGCGCCGATCGACCTGGGACGCCTGCGAGAGGGCGGCGCCCTCATGCAGCTCGGTGGGGCACTGAGCGGTAAACATTTCCTTTTCCAGGGGTGAGGCCAAGACCTAGTCCGCCGCACCACAACGCAGAAAGGACGGTGAGCGTGGCAACGAACGCGAGTGGCCGGCGGTCACGCCGCGTGGAGCAAGCGCCGCCCTGAAGATGTCTCGTCATCATGAATTCCCACCCTTGAGAGGACATCGCTATGCCGATGATCGACGTATACGCCCCGACAGGCACGTTCGGTGACAAGCCCGCACTCGCCCAGGAACTCGCTCAGACGATCATGCGATGGGAGAAGGTGCCCGCGATCCCCTTCTTCCTCGACAACACCGCCGCGTTCATCCACGAACTGGACCCTGATTCTCTTTCGACCGCGGGCGGCCGCAGCGCCAGCGTTCGCGTAAACGTGACCACCAACGCCGGCGCGCTCGACCGCGAGCAGCAACTCGGGCTGGTCAAGGACTTCACGGCTCTGGTCGCCAAGGCCGCGGGCGACCCGACCCTGCAGGAGCGCACCTGGGTCGCCCTGACCGAGGCGGTCCCTGGCGGCTGGGGCATCGCCGGCCACGCCTATACCAACGAGGAAATCATCCAGCACGTGCGGGAGCTGCTCGGCAAGGAGTAGATCCCGGCCCGGGCGGCGCTGCCCGCAGCCAGGGAGGCAGTGCCGCCCGGGCCTACGGTGAAGACGATCCGGTGAGCGGCCGTGTCGCCGTGGTGAAACCTGCCCGGAATCCCGATCCTTCCCACCCGACAGACAGCCTGACCTGGAAGGTCAACATGACTGCCACGACGCCGCACCTGACGCAGTTCACGATCACGACCCCCTTCCCGGGATGCTGGAGGGTCACGTTCGACAACCCTCCGATCAACCTGATGAACGCCACGACAGCCGTGGAGTTGCAGGGCATCGTCACCGCCGTGGAGGACGCGGACGACCTGCGCGTAGTCGTGTTCGACAGCGCCAACCCGGACTTCTTCTTCGCCCGCTACGACTTCTCCGGCGGTGGCTTGCCGACCACTCCCGGGCCGACCGGACTGCCGCCGTTCCTGGACATGACGGTCCGGCTCTCGCAGGTGCCGGTGGTCTCTATCGCGGAGATCCGTGGCCGGGCACGGGGCGGCGGAAACGAGTTCGCGCTCGCCTGCGACATGCGCTTCGCCGCCGCAGAGACAGCCCTGTTCGGGCAGCCTGAGATCGGCAGCAGTCTGATCCCCGGCGGCGGGGGCATCGAACGGCTCGCGGCCTTTGTGGGCCGGGGACGGGCGCTGGAGATCGTTCTCAGCGCGGACGACTTCGACGCGGCGACCGCTGAGCGGTACGGGTGGATCAACAGGGCCCTTCCGGGCGCGGAACTGACCGGCTACGTGGAAGCATTGGCGCGGCGCATCGCCAGCTTCGACTCCGTGGCGCTCGGCACGGCAAAGCGCATGATCAACCGCCATACCCTGCCCGCCCGCGATGATCTGCTGGAAACCCAGGGCGCCACGGTGGGACTGGTCCAGAACCCTGCATTCCTGAACCGGTTCCGGCGGGTCAGTGCCTATGCGCGGGCCACCGGAACAGACTTCGACGTCCGGATGGGCCATCACATGGGGGCGGTCCCGAACGCCGAAGCGGCGCAGTAGCCACGTGGTGGCAGCGCGCAGCGAACGAGCCCGAGGAGTGCCGGCCGGAGTCGCCTCGGCGGCCAGTCGACGCCCGGTGCGCGCAGGCGACGCGGGCCCATGAACACGGATGGGTGTGGAGACATGAAGGTCGTCATCGTCGGTGGGCACAGCCGGATTGCGCTGCTGCTGACCGGGCTTCTGAGCGGACAAGGCCACGCGGTGGTGGGCACGGTGCGCTCCGAGGGCCAGGGTCGCGACGTAGTCACGGCCGGGGGCAGGCCACTGGTGCTCGATATCGAGACCGTCACTGTGCAGGCCCTGGCCCAGGCCCTGTCCGGTGCCGATGCCGTGGTGTTCGCGGCCGGTGCCGGATATGGCAGCACCACCCGGCAGAAGGAGGCCATCGACCGCGACGGTCCGATCCTGCTGGCCGATGCAGCCGAGAAGGCCGGAGTCAACCGCTACGTGCTGATCTCCTCGATGGGCGCCGACTACTTCGACAACCGCTCGGCCAATCCGTTCCAGATCTACCTACGCCTGAAGAGCGAAGCGGATGCGAACCTTCGTGCGCGCGCGTTGGACTGGACCATCGTGCGCCCGTCGGGACTGGATGACCGGCCGGGGTCCGGGCGGGTACAGGTGGGCGACGCGATCGGTGGCGGAAGCATTCCGCGCGCCGACGTGGCCGCGCTGATTGCCCGGCTGCTGAGCGAGGGCGTCGGCATTCGGCACCAGTTCGAGGTCACTTCCGGGTCCGAGCCCATCGAAGACCTCGTTTTCTGACCCCTCCTGGCTCCCCCGACTGGCTCCGGGAAGCTCACCCGACCTACCGAGTTCAGAAAGCACAAATCCCCGATCCGCGAGCGGATCGGGGACTAGGCCCACCGGTTCGTATCAGCGAACCTTTCGTGGAGGTGGCGGGAATCGAACCCGCGTCCTTCAGTACCTCACCAGGGCTTCTCCGGGCGCAGCCTGCTCGCTTATTTCTCAGCCCCGGCGGTCATGCAGGCCTGCCGCCGAACGGGCTCAGTCGCTGTCTGGTGTCCCGCCTAGCCCCGCGACCGGGCCAGACGGTTGATCCTCCTAGCTGATGCCAGACACCGGGCCGGAGGCGCTCCCGGGCTGACAGCCCCTAACTCGCGGTCAGGCCGCGAGGGCGAGGCTAGTGCGCGTTGACTTGGCACTTAAAGTTTGCGGTCACAGGATTTACGAGGTCACAACCGCAACCCTCGGCCCGCTTCCCCTGGATCAACTACCGAAGTCGAAGCCAGTCACCCCCTCTTGAGTTGTGCTGCCAGTTTACCTGGCCGTCACCCAAAGCTCGCAAACAAGCAGATGCCCAACGGTGTTCCCGCGTTTGCGGGCCCCCATCGGGCATCCTCCGAGCGGTGATGAGAAGCCCCCGTGGGCGCTGGCGGTGGCCGAAAGTGCGCCCACGGGGGTCGACCGGCAGGGTCGGGGCCGGTCTTTCACGGCCGGGCCTCCCCCGAGATGAGGCCCGGTTCTCATCACGACGACTGGGCCGCAACCCCCCAAGCGGCACCCCAGTCACATGGTAAGACGCCAGATTGCAGCGCTGTAGTTGCTCCCTGTTACCAAAATACGGGCAACGATAGGGTCACGATCGGGCCCGCAGCTGGCTGAGGAACTGGCCCGCGACCGGCGCGGCCGAGGTGCTGGCCGAGCTGCTCAGTTCGACGACGGCGAAGGCCACGTTCCCCTGGAACCCGACGAACCAGGCGGTGTGCAGGCCGCCCGGGCTGAACGGGGCGCTGCCCACCTGGCCGTAGACCCATGGGCCCGGGACGTTGGCGGACCGGCCGGCGCCGGTGGCCACGGTGCTGTGCATCAGCGTCTGCAGGCCCGAGAGGACCTGCACACCGAACGGCTGGGTCGGGGTCAGCCCGGGATCGGCGGGGCTGGTCACCAGCGAGGGCGGACGCCAGGTCCCGGACTGGACCACCGCCGCCGCGATGGCCATGTCCAGCGGGCTGACCCGGACACTGCCCTGCCCGATGGAGTCCTCGGCCAGCTCGGCCTGGCCCCTGGGCGGGCGCATGGCGCCGGAGAACGCGGACACCGGCAGGTGCCACCGCTGGCCCAGGCCGAACCCGGCCGCGGCCTGTTCCAGCTTCTTGCCGGTCAGCTGCAGCGACAGGCCCGCGAAGGCGGTGCTGCACGCGTTCGCGAAGTCAACGCGGAACGACGCATGCAGCGGCGGCTCGGGCGGATCGTTGGTGAAGTTCTCGCCGCCCACGGGGTTGGACGGTCCGCAGGGGATCGGCGCGGCGAGGCCGATGCCGGTGCCGAGCAGCGCCGCCGCCGACACGATCGTGAACGCCTGGCCCGGCTGGTATTGCCCGTCCAGGGCCTGGAGTGACGGCATGCCGCGGACGTTGTGCTCCGTGACGGCCAGGACGTTGCCGTTGGAGGTCGAGACGGCGACGAGCGCGGCCGACGTGGGCAGCGAGTCCAGGGCGTTGTTGGCCGCCTGCTGGACGCGGGCGTCGATGGTGGTGCGCACGTTCGTTCCGCTCTGCCCCGGCCAGCTCTTCAGCACCGAGACCACCTTGCCCGCGGCGTTCTCCAGCACGACCTCGGTCGTGGGCGTGCCGACGAGCGTGCGCTGGAACGTGAACTGCAGCCCCGACAGGCCCTCGGTCGTGCCCGGCCGGAACGGTATCCCCTGCGCCTGCAGTTCCTTGGCCACCTCGCCGCCGACCGAGCCGGTGACCGCGCCCGCGATGCTGCCGAACAGGCGCAGCCGCTGCTTCTCGACCACCAGGCCGGGCACCCGGTGCAGCCGGGCGCTCACCCGGCGGTAGGCCGCGGGCGGGAACCGGACCAACTCAAGGAACCCGGCGGACGGCGAGGTGTCGATCCAGCTCAGGATCTGGCTCGCGACCAGCCCGGTCGCGCTGGCCAGCCCGCTCGCGGTCCGGGCCGGATGGGCCAGGCGGCCGGGAATCACGCCGACGGTGTAGACGAGGGAGACCGGCGAGAGCGAGGTGCCCTGCACGTCGAGCAGCTCGGCCCGGGACGGCATGGTGCCCACCACGGCCAGGCGCAGCCCGGGCCGCAGCCCGGGCACGATGACCGCCGGGGTCCACACCACCTTCCAGCCCGAGCCCACCCGGCGCAGCGGGAACGAGCCGTCGTAATCCCAAGGCGCGCCGCCCCGGCCCAGGTCGATGTCCGCGCTGAAGCGCGCGTCGGCGGTGTCGCCATGCTGGGTGACGCCGACCATGCTCAGGGTGAGGGCGGCCGCGCCCACCTGCTGGTGCGCGCCGTGCAGGGCCGCTGCGACCTGCGCCGGAGCACCGGTGGTCAGGGCGGCGGCCGCCGAGTACTGCCCGTTCTCCCAGTCGAGCAGGAAGTCCTGCACGGTGCCCTCGACGGACGGCTGCGGCGTGGCCCAGCCGAGCAGTAGGCCGAGCAGCAGCACCGCGGTCGCGCAGGCCGCAGCCACCACCCGGGCCCGCGCGGAGCGCGAGCGAACCCCACCCACCCGTGTTTCCCCGACTCTGCTCCCCGCCCGGGCCCCCCTGGCCCGGGTCCCCTTCGGCGACGGACTCGCCCGCTGAGCGGGCTTGCCGGCGTGCGCGCCTCGGTTATGCGTGCGGACCATGTCCCTACGCTCCGCTACCTTCGCCGCCGAAGGGCACGCTCAACCTCTCTGGCAGCGTCCCTGCGCGCTAGGTCATGGCGCTTGTCATAGGTCCGCTTGCCGCGGGCCAGAGCCAGCTCGACCTTGGCCTTCCCGTCTTTGAAGTACAGCGAAAGGGGGACCAGAGTCAAGCCGCGCTCGGCGGTCTCCGCAGCCAGCTTGTCGATCTCCTTGCGGTGCATCAGCAGCTTACGGGTGCGGCGCGGCTCATGGTTGGTCCACGTGCCCTGGGTGTACTGCGGGATATGCACGTTGTGCAGCCAGGCCTCGTGGTTACTGACCTCCGCGAACCCGTCGGCCAGCGAGGCTCGCCCGGCCCGCAGCGATTTCACCTCGGTGCCGGTGAGCACGAGGCCTGCCTCATACACGTCCTCGATGTGGTATTCGTGCCGGGCTCGCCGGTTCCTGGCGATGACCTTCTTGCCCTGCTCGGATGTCACATTCCTGCCCTGGGGCTCACACGCGCAGGTAACGGCGCAGCGTGAGGAACGACGTGGCGCCCGTGAGCAGCACGCCGAGGATCATCACCAGAATGATGACCTCGATCAGGTCTGTGCTAGTCAACTGCACGTTGAACGGAAAATACTGCTGCAGCGTATCAAGAAACAGCGATTTCACCGCGATGAGCAGGCCCGTTGCCACCAGCCAGCCAAATAGCCCGGCGATCACGCCCTCGACGAGAAATGGCAGCTGGACGTAGAAGTTAGACGCCCCGACCAGCCGCATGATGCTGGTCTCCCGCCTGCGGTTGAAGGCCGAGAGCCTGATGGTGTTCGCGACCAGCAGGATCGCGGCGATGATCAGGACGATCGCGATCACAACGACCGCGTTCCTGGCCCCGCCGAGCAGCCGGTAGAACTTGTCGAGGATCTGCGAGTTGTCGATGATCTGGTCGACTCCCGGGGCCCCGTTCACCGTCTCGGCCACGATCGGCGCGTCGACCTGCGTGTTCTTGAGCCGCACCTGGAACGAGTCCGGGATCTCGCCCGGGCTCACCGAGTTGACCAGCGACGGGAACATGCTCTTGAACTGCGAGTACGCGTCGTTTTGCGACTGATAGCTGACGCTGGATACCTGCGGCATCGCGGTCAGCTCCTGCCGGATCTGCGAGATCTCGGCCGTGGTGGCCGGGCCGTTCTTGGTGCACTGCGGGCTGGAACTGACTTTGGTGCACAGGTAGATGGAGAGCTGGACCCGGCCCTGCCAGAACGTTCTGGTGTTGTCGACCTGCTTGACGAACAGCAGCCCGGTACCGAGCAGGGACAGGCTGATCGCGACCACCACCACCAGGGCGACGGTCATGGTCAGATTCCGCCTGAGGCCAATCCAAACCTCATGAAAGACAAACTGCGCACGCATTGTCGCTGACCCCTTGGGTAGTCGGCCGGCGGCCGGTCAGTAGGCCTGACCGTAGACCCCGCGCGACTGGTCCCGCACCACCTTGCCGTATTCGAGCTCGATGACGCGTTTGCGCATAGAGTCCACGATCGCGGCATCGTGCGTGGCCATGACCACGGTGGTGCCGGTCCGGTTGATGCGGTCGAGAACTTTCATGATTCCGATCGATGTCGCCGGGTCGATGTTCCCGGTCGGCTCGTCGGCGAGCAGGATCATGGGCCGGTTCACGAACGCCCGCGCCATGGCCACCCGCTGCTGCTCGCCACCGGACAGCTCGTCGGGCATCCGGTCGCGCTTGCCTTCCAGGCCGACCAGGTCGATCACCTCGGGCACGACCTTGCGGATGAACCGCCGCGGCTTGCCGATGACCTCCAGCGCAAACGCGATGTTCTGGTACACGTTCTTGGTCGGCAGCAGCCGGAAGTCCTGGAAGACGCAGCCGATCCTGCGGCGCAGGTGCGGGATCTTCCATTGGGTGAGCCGCGCGAGGTCCCGGCCGGCGACGTGGATCCGCCCCTCGGTGGGACGCTCCTCCTTCAGCACCAGCCGGAGGAAGGTGGACTTGCCGGAGCCCG
>Ga0307474_10004321_pt1 | contig 10249 bp, 8 predicted proteins | sample atmos_gasesECM1C_2_FD_203312 | JGI IMG/M metagenome (GOLD analysis project Ga0307474, IMG submission 203312) | Hardwood forest soil microbial communities from Morgan-Monroe State Forest, Indiana, United States - atmos_gasesECM1C_05 | ecosystem: Environmental > Terrestrial > Soil > Temperate...
CGCCCGGACGGGAGCGTCCGGGCCTACAAGACTCATTCCCCACGGCACTTCGTCCTGATGTGCTTCAAAATACCTCTTGCTCCGCTCCGCCCACCTCAGCGTCATCTCCATCGATGCCCGGGCGCGTTCCCGCTCCGCCGGGAATTCCGTGCACTCGTCGAACGCCATGATGATGTCGGCACCCAGCCCGATCTCGGCCTCCATCGCGCTCTCGGGACTGAAGAAGTGCGACGACCCATCCAGATGCGACCGGAACGTGACGCCTTCTTCGGTCACCTTGCGCAGTTCGCTCAAGCTGAATACCTGGAAACCGCCCGAATCGGTCAGGATCGCCCGGTCCCACGACATGAACCGGTGCAGCCCGCCCATCCGCCGCACCACGTCGACTCCCGGCCGCAAGTAAAGATGGTAGGTATTCCCCAGCAGAATCTGGACGCCGAGTTCTTCGAGCAAATCCTGCGGCACGCCCTTTACGGAAGCCAGCGTCCCCACCGGCATGAAGACGGGCGTCTCCACAATGCCATGCGGCGTAATGAGTTTCCCCACACGCCCCGCGCCGCTGGTGGCCTCGATCTGAAATCGGATGGACACTGTAGTTGGATTCTAAAGCAGGAGGAAGCCGGGTAGAGCCGCCCGAGTCGTAGTTGTCGTAGTTCAGCGGTTACACTCGGCCCCCTGTTCGGGTCAATGCATCGAATGATCGGTTTTTTTCGTCATTGAATCGAAAGTGGTGCGATACTCTTCGTCTCGAATTGTCGCTGCCCGCGAAAAGGTTGGAGTATATGCTTGACCCATCAAAGAACCGCTTGGACGCCGGTGGCCTTCCTCTCTGGAATGCGGTGTTCTGCCTCGATTGTGAGGTGATCAGCAGCAGCCGGAGAGACGAATGCCCGGTCTGCAATGGTCGATCGCTCGTGAGCCTGGCTCGAATTCTCGGCGGCAGTTTATTCGCGCACAAGGAGCGCCAGTCTCAAGAACGCGAACACGCATTGTTTGACATCGCAATTACAGTCGAGTTGCAGCAGATGGACGCCAAAGACTTGACCACTACACTGGAGAGGTTGACCAGTGTGATAGCTCCGCAGCTGGCAAGAGAACAGGCAATGTTTCACATCGATGTGAAACCGTCGCCCGATCGATTCAAATCTCAGGGCTTGCTTTCTTTCCCGGAACGAGATGCCGCCTAGCGGATCGAGTCAATAAGCGTCATGGTCGGACCGTCCAGATCGGGGTGCCCAGGTTCGCGCACGTCCTTTGGGCGCTAACCTGGGAACTTTGCGCCGGCAATCAGGTTGGACACGCTGCTAATGTCCGGCCGCACCCTCGAATCAGCCCTCCGCAACGAGACGCGCGAACTTGTCCAGATCAATGTTCCCGCCCGACACAATCGCGACGATCTTCCCCGTGCCCGCGCGGCCAGATCGCGCGGCCGCGACAGCGCATGCAGCCGCACCCTCAATAATTACGCGATTCCGCTCTGCCACAAGTTTCATCGCCTCAGCCGCCTCCTTGAGTGTCACCACCAGGGAGCCGTCGAGCAATTTGCGAGCGTGCTCGAACATATTCGGGAACACCGTCTTGCTGCCGATGCCATCGACGAACGACGGCTGATATTCCACCGTGCGCACCTCGCCTGCCTCCAGCGATGGGGCCAGCGGCGCAGCCGTCTCGATCTCGGCAGCGTAAATCCGCACCTTAGGAGCGAGCGCTCGCAACACCGCTGCGATGCCGCATGACAGGCCTCCACCACCCCACGGGATGACCACCGCCTCCACGTCCGGCAAATCCTCGAGAACTTCCAACGCGATCGTGCCGTTCCCGGCCATGACGTGAGGATCGTCGAACGCATGAATAAACGTGGCGTCGACGCCCGGGAACGAGCGCGTCTCGAAGGTTTGCCACCATTGAGCGAACGGCACCTTGATGACCCGCCCGCCCATCCGCTCCACCGCGCGAATCTTGGTGGCCGGGGCCGTGTCGGGAGCCACGATCGTCGCAGGGATGTTCAACCGTTGCGCGCAGAACGCCACCCCTTGTGCCATGTTGCCGGCCGAGGCGGTCAGGACTCCCCGATCCAGTTGCGCGCGCGGCGTCAAAGCCATCACGTTGGCCGCACCGCGAATCTTGAACGAGCCAATGGGTTGAAGATTCTCGAGCTTCAGATACAGGTTGGGATCTGCACCGCACGGAACGAGCGGCGTGCGAATGGCGAGCGATGAAATGTTCGACCGCGCTTGTTCCGCTTGAGCAACTGAGATAGGCATCGCGGTATGTTAGACCAGCAACTCTCCGGACACTCGCCCAGGTTCGCAGGTTTACTTTGGCGCGCCAGCTTAAGACTCTGCGTCCCCAGCGTCTCCTCTGCGATCTCTGCGTTTCAAGATTTTCTCCCAATCTCCACAATCTCCCCGCGCACCTTCCCGTCGTCAATCACGAGCCTGCCCACCGTCACCGGCAATTTGAACCGCCGCGGACCCGCGCTCCCCGGATTGAAATACAACACGCCATTCCTCGTTTCGGAACTTGGTTTGTGGCTGTGTCCATACACCACGACCTCAAATCCGGCGGCCTCTGGCTTCAGATCCAGCTCGTCAAGAATGTGCAGCACATAAATCGAGATACCTTCGATCTCGACAACCTCGTTGACCGGAAGAGCCGACGCCCACTCGTCACCATCCACGTTCCCGCGCACCGCAGTCACCGGCGCAATTGTTCGGAGTTCCTCAAGGACCTCCGGCGCCCCCACATCGCCCGCGTGCAGGATGTGCGCCACTCCACGCAGGGCCTCGGCCACCTCGGGACGCAACAGGCCGTGAGTATCGGAAATGACCCCGATCGTCGTCATGAGATTCAGTCGCCGCTCACTATTCGTTAGTCACCCATTACCTCAAAAACTGTCATCCTGAGCGAAGCGACGCCTCAGCCGAGCGGAGTCGAAGGACCCCGCGTTCGCCTGCGGTACACACAGCCCATAAAAACTTTCCCACTACCAAGTCGTTGCGACCGAACCAACGACCATGAGCCACATAGGCATCGCTCATTTACTTCTACTCAAGAACTCGGAGCCAAACGCTTGCCGAGTGCGAACTGCTCAGCTCGCTTCTCTACTCGGCCGCCTTCTTCAATCGCGCCATGAACTTCGATACGCTCACCACCGTCCGGCCCACAGTACCGCGGCCAATCTCTTGTGTTCCGTCGCTGGCCGAAACGCGCACCGTATAAAAGCGCCCATCAAACGATTCGACGACCGCTACGGCCTTCACCCGCGTTCCGATCCCGCTCGCGGCTCGATGCTCCACGTGAATCGAGGTCCCCACCGTTATCTCATCGCCTTCGCAAAACGGCTGCAGGGCAACGAAGGCGGCCGTCTCCATCAGACGGATCATGTTGGGCGTCGAATAGACCGGCGGCAGCGCGGGATGGTGCGCGGTCAGCGTATGCTGAAACTCGACGGTTTCCTCTGCTTCTCCCCGCGTACCCATCGGCGCCGCCTTTGCCATCCCGCTCCTCCTCCGTCGTTTCGACTGGATCCTTCGTCCGCTGTTCTTTGTGTAGCGCGGACACTCCTGTCCGCGTGCGCCCGCCCACATCCTGCGGGTGCTCCATTCTAACGTCGCGTTCTTTGCAACCCTAGGGTGGGGCTTTTCGTTCTAGCCCGGAGAAAACGAAAAAGCCACCGATCTTCCTGATCGGTGGCCCTGACGATGAATCTCTTGTGAATTTACGCCGCTACCGCCATCCTCCGCGCCTCGATGCCGTCCAGCGCTGTCCACAGTGCCTTGGCTGCTTCTTCCGCCGCGTCGAAGGCCGCTTCGGCAGTTTCCGGATGCGCCGCTACTCGCTTGCCCAACTGCTCGCGCCAAACGTTCGAGTGATACACATCCGCGGTGGCATGCAGGGCGAAATACCGAGTGGTCCGCTCATCTGCGGCGTATTGTTCGCGCAGGCCGCGGTCCTTCTCCTTGGCTATCCGTGGGACTTGCGATTCGTACGCATAGAACGCGGCTAACGCCTCCTCGGGGGTTCCTTCCTCGGCTACCAGAGAAAAGTGGTCGATGAGCTGATTGACTTCGGGCACGGCCTTGTGACCGAAACCGCTGCGGCCGGCGCCCATGCCTTCGGCAAAGTCAAGCCAGATGTCCGAATGCGGCTCTGCAGCTTCGTCCGCGACCGGCTCTCCGCCTTGCTCGTCGCGCATGTTCGCCAATACCGCGCGCCGGAGTTCTCCCTCGTTCAGTCGAAGCGCAAACGCCGCCAGATAGGATGGGAATGCGTGCACGTGCTGGTAGTAATCGAGCGCGTACGCGCGCAAATCCTCGCGCGTCAACTCGCCCGCGCTCCAGGCCTTATAAAATGGATGGCACAGCAGGTCATACTTGGCGATCCGGCTGTCTAGCTGCTGAAAAAATTGCTCGCTGCTCATGAAGCCCTCTCTCTCTTGGAGCAGGTTAATATAAAGGCCGTGCTGCCGCAGTGACAAGCGAACAACCGTCGAAAGAATCCGTTCGCGCTTCCCAACTGCATGACACAGTTGGACTTCCGCTGAGCTCGAGTTGTTACAATAAGGACAGGACTTGGGCTCAGACCACAGCTGTGTTCTGCGGGTGTGGGGGCAAAATCTGAAATGCAGTTTACAGAACAATTCGATGTCGTCGTGGTGGGCGCCGGACACGCCGGTTGCGAAGCCGCGATGGCCGCCGCCCGCATGGGTCTGAAGACCGCTCTCTACACGCTCAACGTCGATTTGATCGCGCAAATGTCCTGCAACCCCGCTGTCGGCGGCATCGCTAAAGGACACCTCGTCCGCGAAGTCGACGCCCTCGGCGGAATCATGGGCGAAGTCACCGATGCTGTCGGCATCCAGTTCCGCCTGCTCAATACTTCCCGCGGCCCGGCCGTCTGGTCGCCGCGTGCGCAGTGCGACAAGCAGGCCTACCGCCTCAAAATGCGCGAGGTTCTCGAGTCGCAGTCAAACCTGAAGATCAAGCAAGCCGAAGTAGTCGATCTGATAGTTGAAGAGTCGCCAGTCGCCAGTCGTCAGTCGTCAGCAAATGCTCCAAACAGTTGTCATCCTGAGCGGAGCGAGGCGCAGCTGAGCGTAGTCGAAGGACCTTGCGTTTCCGCCAACGACCAAGGACCAACGACCAACGACCACCGCGAGCGTCAGCGAGCAGTCCTCGGCATCCTCCTCCGCGACGGTCGCACCGTCCGTGCCCAGGCCGTCATCATCACCACGGGCACGTTCCTCAACGGCCTTATCCACTGCGGCGAACAGCAATATCCCGCCGGACGCTCCGGCGAACCGCCAGCTGTCCTGCTCGGCGAAGCGCTCAAGAAGTTCGGCCTCCGTGGCTGCCGCCTCAAGACCGGCACGCCTCCGCGCCTCGATGGCCGCACCATCGACTGGTCCCGTTTCGAGGCCCAGCCCGGCGACGCCGACCCAACGCCCTTCAGCTTTCGCACGAAGCGCGTCGCGCATCATGACACGCAGGTGCCCTGCTACATCGCCTTCACCACCGAAGAAACCCACCGCATCATCCGCGAGAACGTCCACCGCTCTCCGATGTACAGCGGACAGATTCAATCCATCGGGCCACGATATTGCCCCTCGATCGAAGACAAGATCGTGAAGTTTCCCGACAAGCTCCAGCATCAGCTCTTCCTCGAGCCGGAAGGACTGAACACGCACGAAATCTACGTCAACGGCATGAGTACGTCGCTCCCGATCGATGTGCAGCTGGCCATCCTGAAGTCGATCCCCGGCCTTGAAACCGCGGAAATGCTGCGTCCCGGGTACGCCATCGAGTACGACTCGATCGACCCGACCGAGCTCGAGCGCACGCTGGAAACGAAAAAAATCAGCGGCTTGTTTCTCGCCGGCCAGATCAACGGCACCAGCGGCTACGAAGAGGCCGCTTGCCAGGGCCTGATGGCCGGCATCAACGCCGCCCTCCAGGTTAAGAAGCAGCCGTCGCTCATCCTCGACCGTACCGAGGCCTACACGGCGATTCTCATCGACGACTTGATCTCCAAGGGCACCAACGAACCGTACCGCATGTTCACCTCGCGCGCGGAATTTCGCCTGCAGCTACGCATCGACAATGCCGACCGCCGTCTAACCCCCCACGGCCGCCGCGTCGGCCTGATCACGAACGTAGCCTGGGGAGAGTTTCAGGCCAAGCAATCCCGTCTTGAGGCGATGAAGCAGCTGCTTGAGAAAACAAAACTAACGTCAGCGATGCTCGAGAAATTCGCATCCACGAACCTCGTAGGGACTGCTACCGACTTCTCCTCTGCCCTCGGCCAGCCGCTCGCCCAACTCCTCAAGCGGCCAGAGGTCGTCATCGAACAACTCGCCCCCATCCTTCGCGACCTGGCCCCGGATTTCTTTGCTCATGTAGGGACAGCCGCCCTCGGCTGTCCGGAGGAGCGAAGCTCCGCAGCTTTCGCCGACGACCGACGACCGAACATCGACAACTGCCTCTCCTCTTGCCAACGCAACGACCTCAAGTCCCTCGAGACCGAAATCAAGTATGCCGGCTACCTCAGCCAGCAGCAGCGTTCGATCGATCGCCTGAAGAAGGCCGAGCAGCGCACCATCCCTGACTGGTTCGACTACCGCGCGGTGAGCGGCCTCTCGCGAGAGATGCAGGAGAAATTGCTCAAAGTGCGTCCACGGACCCTGGGCCACGCGGCGCGCATTCCGGGAGTGACCCCGGCGGCGATTTCGCTGGTGAACGTCTACATCGAGCTGCAAGGACGCCGCCGCGAGCAAGCCGCCGTCCTGTAGCCTCTCTTGATCACATTAAGGATCAGTGCGCAGCTTCGCAGCGTTCGCTTTTGAGTGCCGGAAGAATTCTCGCCACAAAATCCTGATCCGCGGGCGGATCTTTCAAAATCGTCCACCCTGTAAACGTCAAGATCAGATCGTTTTTCGGAAACACCATCAACCGCTGCCCGCCAAATCCGCGCGCCATCCACACGAAGCCTTCTTTCTGCGGCAGCAGCCACCACTTGAATCCATACTTGAATCCTTCTTCGGCCTCGATGAACGGCGTCACCGACTGCTTCACCCATTCCTTCGACACGATCTGCTTCCCGTCCCACACGCCGTCATGCAGGTAGAGGTAGCCGATCTTCGCCAGGTCCTGGCCGTTCAAGAACAGGCCGCCTTCCGTGTCCACGAGCCCTAAAGGCGAGCGCTTCCAGTAATGATTCATGCCGAGCGGCGTGAACAGATATTGCTCTCCATACTTCTCAATGTCCTGTCCCGTCTCTTTCTGGAAAATGTAAGCCAGCAGCTCCGATACGCCGCTGCTGTAGTTGAAGACCGTTCCCGGTTCCTTCGCCATCGGGCGGTCAATCACGTACTGGATCCAGTCGTCGGTCGCTTCCATCAGGTCGGCATCGTTGCGCGGATCGTCGTAGGCGACCTCTTCGTTCCAGTCGAGGCCCGTGGTCATGGTGAGCACGTGCCGCAACGTGATACGCCGCTTGCGGTCATCGACGTTCTTCACCTTCGTCTCGTCGAAGTAGTGCAGCAGGGGAGTATCCAGGCCAGCCTTGAAATCGCCGCGTGTGGCCGCGATCCCTACGATGACCGAACTCACCGTCTTGCTCACCGATTGCATGGTGTGCAAGTCGGAGCCGTGATAGTAAGGGTGCCAGGCGGGATCGAAATAGTTGTAAGGACCGGTCAGCCGCGCATTCAGCGGCCCGCGCGTTTTCGCTTCTTTCCCGTAAATCTTCCCGTAGTCATGCGGATACTTGCGCTCGAAGACCAATTTGCCACAGCGGAATACGGCGAAGCTGTCGACGAGGTCGAACTTTCCGGAGGCCAGATCCTTGTCGAAGGCAGCGAGCGTGCTTTCATCCACGCCAACACTCGCGGGCGTGGCTTTCTCCCAACCATGTGTGGGCCATAGCGTGGCAGCATCGGCCTTTTGCTGGGCTCGCAGCGGAAGATTGAACTCCAGAAGAGCGAGGCTACATATCGCCAGCACAATGCGAGCGGTCGGAATCATTGGTTGCCCTCAATATGATTTGGATGGAACGCCGGTGCGAGATCGTAAAGTTCGCGGGAATTCGTGTCAATCAAATGCGGAAGAAAAGCTAATCAATCAGCGGAGGGGCTCGTCCCTCTAGTGAACTTTTTCCACCGTCAAGCGCACTTTATCGGTTTTGATGAGGACGGTCTCGTACTCCACCGTCGTCTCCTTGGTGTAGGTCAGCGGGACATCGCTGATCACCTGCGCCGCCATGCCTTCCGGTTTGTGGATCACTTTCTTCAGTTCGAGTGTCTTCTTGCTCGGCATCTTCAGACTCACGGGCACGAGTTCCACCGTATATCCCGCAGTCGGAAACTGGCAGGTTGCAGTTACGTGCAGCGTCGGAGCCGCGGTGCCCGGTTGAACGCTGAGCCAGGCTTTCCAGTCGGAACATGGCGAAGCAGTTTCGTCGGAAGCCGCCGCCAAGCCGGCCACCGACAGAACGCAAACGGCGACGGTTCGTGCGCTCAATAGCATGCGATGCTCACTTTCCGCCCTGTTTTTTCTCGACTTTGGCCCATGTGTCTTTGAGAGCGACAGTGCGGGTGAAGACGGGCTTACCGGGCGTCGAATCGGGATCGACGCAAAAATAGCCGAGCCGCTCGAATTGATAACGGTTTCCGGCCGTGACCTTCGCCATCGAGGGTTCGAGCTTGGCGTTGCTCACGACTTCGAGAGAATTTGGATTCAGGTTGGCGATGAAGTCCTTCCCCTCTTCCGCCTCGTCCGGATTTTCCTTGGTAAACAGATTGTCGTAAAGGCGCACTTCAGCATCGATCGCATGCGCCGCCGAGACCCAATGGATGGTGGACTTCACCTTGCGCCCATCAGGAGTATTTCCTCCGCGCGTGGCGGGATCGTAGCTGCAGTGCACTTCGATGACTTCCCCTTTGTCGTTCTTCACGACGCTGGTGCAGGTGATGAGGTAGCCGTAGCGCAAGCGCACTTCCCGGCCGGGCGACAGCCGGAAATAACCCTTCGGCGGATTCTCGCGGAAGTCATCCTGCTCAATGTAGAGCACCTTCGAGAATGGAACCTTCCTCGTTCCTGCGCTCTGGTCTTCCGGATTGTTGATCGCTTCCATCTCCTCGACCTGGTTCTCGGGATAGTTGTCGAGGACGACTTTGAGCGGGCGAAGCACTGCCATCACGCGCGGCGTCCGCTTGTTGAGGTCTTCGCGCACATAGTGCTCGAGCATCGCCAATTCAACGATGCCATTCGTGCGCGACACACCGGCGGCGCTCACGAAGTGGCGGATTGCTTCCGGCGTGTAGCCTCGGCGGCGCATGCCGCTCAGCGTAGGCATGCGCGGATCGTCCCAGCCCGTTACGTGGCCTTCTTCCACCAGGCGGCGCAGCTTGCGCTTGCTCATGATGGTGTAGGTCAGGCTCAGGCGGTCGAATTCAATTTGCTGCGAGGGGAAGATGCCGAGCTCGCGAATAAACCAGTTATAAAGCGGCTGGTGATCGGCGAACTCGAGCGAGCACATCGAGTAGGTGATTTTTTCGATCGAGTCCGACTGTCCGTGTGCGAAATCGTACATCGGGTAGATGCACCACTTGTTGCCCGTGCGGTGGTGCTCGGCATGAAGAATGCGATACATCACCGGATCGCGCATGTTGAGATTCGGCGAAGCCATGTCGATCTTGGCGCGCAGCACGCGTGAGCCGTCGGGGAATTCGCCCGCCTTCATGCGCTCAAACAGATTCAGATTCTCTTCCACGCTGCGCTCGCGGTAGGGACTGTTCTTCCCCGGCTCCGTCAGCGTTCCCCGATACTTCCGGATTTCCTCGGCGCTCAGGTCGTCCACATACGCCTTGCCGTCCTTGATCAGCTTGATCGCCCATTCATAGATCTGATCGAAGTAGTCGGAGGCGTAATAAAGGCCGTCCCAGTGATAGCCGAGCCACTTCACATCCTCCATGATCGATTCGACGTATTCCACATCTTCCTTCTCCGGGTTGGTGTCGTCGAAGCGGAGATTGGTATGTCCTTGGAACTCGTCGGCGAGTCCGAAGTCGAGGCAGATGGCTTTCGCGTGTCCAATGTGCAGGTAACCATTGGGCTCGGGAGGAAATCGGGTCTGCACGCGGCCCTGGTACCTGTTGGTCTTGAGGTCTTCGAGAATCTTGTCGCGAATGAAGTTCGACGGGCGAGGCTCGGCGGGCGCGTTTTCCATGGCTTCTGTGGGAGAGTTGGTG
>Ga0307474_10004322_pt1 | contig 10248 bp, 5 predicted proteins | sample atmos_gasesECM1C_2_FD_203312 | JGI IMG/M metagenome (GOLD analysis project Ga0307474, IMG submission 203312) | Hardwood forest soil microbial communities from Morgan-Monroe State Forest, Indiana, United States - atmos_gasesECM1C_05 | ecosystem: Environmental > Terrestrial > Soil > Temperate...
CGACTCTTTGGATCGCATTAGGTTCCCCATCGCCAAGGGCGTGTTTGCCGACATGCCATATTGCATCCCGTCGTTGCGGTTGCCAGGATTTGAGTTCGAGTAAATCATGCTGGTTGAACCCAGATAGGGATAGCGATCCCCGCCCGTCCCCGACCCCATTAGATCCGCGGAGAGCGAGAGTTCGTCGAGCGAACCAGCGCCCATGCCGCCGCTGCCGCCCGACCCGAGCGCGCTCTGCATATTGCGCCGCAAACCGCCTCCGCCTTGCCCGCCCTCATCCTCTTGATCAAAGCCGGAGCCGGATCCAGAGCCGGCACCAGATATCGCTCCCGAACCAGCGGCGGCTGAGGGCGTCTGATCAAAGGGAAGCGAATCCTGGCCGCTTGTCCGTAGCAACTGAGTCACGTCACCGAGAGGCGCTTCAGGTCCTTGCGGCGCGGACTGCATCGGGAGATTCTGCGGACCCTGCGTTCCCGGAAACTGGGGCAGCGATTGAATCATTCCCGGAATTTGCGGTAACTGCTGAACCGACGGATTGCCGCCACTTTTCTCCGGACAGGAGCTGGAATTCCGAGGATCGCACATCTGCGCCTTCTGCAGTTCTCTGGCCTGCTTCAGCTCCTGGCGCGCGTCCGCGCGCTGCTCCTCCTCTTCTTGCACAACCCACTTTACGCGTTCTTTGAGGAGCAGGTCTTGTTGCTTGCCGAGATCGGATTCGGGATTGATCGCCGGTTGCAGGTAACCGTATTTCTGCACCAAAGCGGTCGCTACCGAGCGAAAACCCACATCGCTTGCCAAGCGATCGAAGATCGCTTCGTCTGTGAGATCAGAGTCTGAAATCAGCTGGCCATGGTCGGTCGCGTCTTTGGCAATCCAGCGCCTCAGCTCCATCATGAGACCAGTATCCTTGTGCAGGATTAAGATCAGTTCACCGGAAGAGGCGGCAACTCGCGACATATTCTGCCGCGCCAGCTCGGACTGCGGGACAGGAGACTGCTGCCGAGTCTGGGCAAACAAACCCAACCCCCCAGTGGCAAGAACAAGCAAAGCAACAACGAGGACCCGCCTCGGGCCCCACGCGCTGCTACTACCGAACCTCTCAGAAGCGGAATTTAGTTTTCGCATTGAAGTTGATCCAGTCTGGGTTGAACAGTCTGGGTCGAACCAGTCTGGGTTAATCCAGTTATGTCCTGACCCAGTATGGCTAGTTTGAAGTTGAAACTCGCAGGAGTTTGAGTTGCGGCTTGGTTGCCGCGACTGGCTCCACTTCGCTTTCATCCACTTCCACGGCGACCGAGCGCATGATCAGGTCCAGGGAAAAAACTACGCGGCAGCGGTCTTTGCGGCGAATGATAATGCCCTCCAGCCCCTGCATCGGCCCGGCACATACGCGAACTCTGCGCCCCACGGTCAAATAAGGATGCGGCTGCGCGCAACCGCCGCGAGAGAGCCGCTGGCGCAAACCTTCGATTTCCGCTTCCGGCAATACCGCGGGCTGGCCATTGAAACTCACCAGACGAACCACGCTCGGCAACTGCAGCACGCGCATTTTGTCCTGCAATGCGAGATGAACGAATACGTAGCCCGGAAACAGGGCGAGTTCCAGCTCCTTGCGCCGATCTTTCCAGCGCCGCACCGAGCGATAAAGCGGCAGGAAACAGGCGATGCTGCGCTCCTCAATCTGCTGCGCGACTGTCTTTTCGTGGCGCGGGCAGGTGTAAAGCGCGTACCAGTTCAACTCGACGCCGGTCTGGCGAACGCCATCCGCATGGTCGATCCCAATCTTCTGCTGCGCGTCGCTTCGCATCTCTCTAGACAGGTCCATTCGGTTGCAGCTTCGCCCCCTCAGCTACAGGAGCCTAGTGCTGTTAAACAGCTTATTTTCAGTACTATAGCCGAAAAAACGCCTTCACCGTCGCGTGCGCCGGAGGGCTGCCAAACTCCCCTGCGCACAACAGTTCAATTCGGCGTAGCGCCCACTAAAATTGGCCGCTCGCGTACTGCACTTAAAATTCCCGCCTCTGAACTCTCCAGCGGCTTGGTTCGAATATCGACCACAGCCCAGTAGAAAATTCCCCGATTCTGTTCCGGCGCCAAAGCCAGAATCTTCATGCCGGGATGCCGTCCCAGCAGGAATCCACACTGGCCCAGCCGTTTCTCGGGTTCGTCCATGGCGATGATCAGGACGTCGGGCTGTGCTTGCTCGACAATTTCGGCAAGGTCACCGTCGTTTTGAACTTCTCCCACGACCTCAATGTCTGGCTGGTCGGCAATGGTGGCCATTACCAATTCCCGCATGAGGCGCGGATGATTTGCGACCAATACACGTACTCGTTTCACGGAGTGCTCCCCAGCGCAGAGCATAGGTGGGCTTACTGGCAAGCACAAGGTTCAAAAGTGGTCCACAGAAAATCCGGGCCCGCAGCGGAAGACCGGTACCGGACAATTAAGAGCGCGCGGTACTAATACAGTGTGGATTGGTACTAATATTAGTACCAAAGAGTACTAATATGCAGGGAGCCCCAAGCCAAGCAAATTGCAAGCAATATGCTAGTCTGAATTGCCGTGAAGGTCTTTATGCGCACACTGCTGGTCTGTTGCCTGACGGCTGGCTTGGGCGTAGCCGCCGCACCTCAAAAGGCCGCACCTCAAAAGAAGGAACCTCAGCCCGACGTTTTTCTGGTCACCATCGACACTCTGCGGGCTGACCACGTCCATTGTTACGGCTACGATCACATCCAGACTCCGGCGCTCGACGCCTTGGCGCAAGACGGCATCCGCTTTACCCAGGCCTTCACGCCCAGCCCGATCACCAACACTTCGCATACCAGCATTCTCACGGGATTGTTACCCAGTTCGCATGGGGTCACGGATTTCGCCGTGCCGCTCTCGCCCGCGCACCCGACCTGGGCGCAGTTGCTTCACGCACAGGGATATCACACAGCCGCTTTTATCGCTGCGGTCATTCTCGATAGTAAGTCATTGGCGCCTGGACTCGATCGCGGATTTGACTTCTACGATAATTTCCCCCGGCAATCCCAAACAAAATCGCGCTGGGGCAGGCTCGAACGCCGCGGCATGGATGTAGTGCAGCGGGCCGAAGCCTGGCTGAGCGCTCATCCCTACGGTCCGCATTTTATATGGGTGCATCTCTATGATCCCCACGATCCCTACGAGCCTCCCGCGCCTTACTCTCAAATCTACAAAGATCGTTTGTACGACGGCGAGGTCGCTTATGCGGACTCGGCCCTGGCAAACTTCATCAGTTATCTCAAGAAGAATCGTTGGTATGAAAATTCGGTGATCGTAGTGGTAGGCGATCATGGCGAGGGTTTGGGTGAGCACCATGAGAATACGCACGGAATCTTCTTGTATGACTCCACTACGCATGTTCCGCTGATTTTCAAAACACCGGCCGGAACCAGCGGCGGGAAAAAGAGAGTGGTCGAGGCCCAGGTGCGCACTACCGACATTCTCCCAACCGTCCTCGATCTCACAGCGATTCCCGCTCCGTCAAGGTTGGATGGCGAATCGCTGAAGCCATATTTCTCCGGCGAAAATCGGAACGCGTCCGAACGCGTCGTCTTTGGCGAGACGGATTATCCTCTGCGCTTCGGCTGGGCGCCCCTCCGATCTGTGCGAGCCCAGGGACACAAGTTCATCGAAGCTCCCCGGCCTGAACTCTACGATTTGCGCCAGGATACCGCCGAACTGGCCAACCAATACGAGCCCTGGAATGAGCAAGTAAAGAGCTTTCGTGGACTACTCGCGGAAGTCCGCGCGAAAGCTCCGCCGCCCGAGCCTTCCCGCGGTACGGTCGGACAAGGAACCATTGACGAACTCAAGGCCCTCGGCTACCTCGGTAAAGCCGACGCCGGAAGCTCAACCAACGTGCCCGAACCGTCGTTGTTGCCGGATCCGAAAGATAGGATCGAAGAGCAGAATCTGCTTCACCAGGCGATGTTGGCGTCAGAAGACGGCCGCGATGCGGCCGCCCGCGAATCTCTTGAGAAAGTGTTGGACCTTGATCCGAAATCGTCTACCGCGCTGCGGCAACTGGGAGAACTGGAGCTGCACGCCCGAGACTACGCCCAGAGCGCCCAACATTTGAAGGCCGCTCTCGAAATTGATCCCAACGATGCCACCGTCGCGTTCCACGCCGCGCAGGCTCTCGAAAAAACCAATGACCTTGCCGGCGCGCGAGTTGCCCTCGAAGCCAGCCTGAAACTAAAACCAGAACAAATTGAGGCGCGCTTGCTTTTGGGGAAGGTGTATCTCGAGTTAAAGAATTTCAAAGCCGCTGAAGATCAGTTCGATGCCGCTCTCCTGCTTCAGCCAAACAGTATCGAAGGCCAATTGGGACTCGCGCAGGCAAAAATCGCCGCGGGCGACTTCGAGGGCGCAATGCATCAACTCGAGTCGCTGTCACACTCCCAATCAAGAAACGCTGAGGTTTTCCAATTGCTCGCGCAAGCCTACGCGGGTCTGGGGAAAAAAGCAGAAGCTCAGCGTGCCGAAGCGAGAGCCAGGCTACTTCGTACGCAGAAATAGATCAGAAGTAGAAATGACCGCGGCAAACCAGAAAGCAGCCCGTTATTTCTGTGCCACCTTATTATCCGATCCCTCAAAAATCTCCGTCAGAACATGGCCGTGCATCTGCGGCGGCTGTTCAATGCCGTAGATACGCAAGATCGTAGGAGCGATGTCATACACCGACGCCTCAAATCCCATCAGCCGCAGATCGTGCTTGATCCCGGGGCCCATGGCAAAGAATGAGCCGGGTACATCGTCGCCGTCGGCGAAGTCGTGCTTGGCGATAACCGGAGTAGTTTTCTCGTGATCCATGTGTGCATGGGGATCGGTTTCCTCGAACTCACGCAGCGGCTTGATGCCGTGGTCGGAGACGATAATCACATAAGTATTGTCGTCAACATGCTTCAGGACCGCACCCAGCACTTTGTCAAAAGCGACATACTGATCGGGAAAGGCGTCCGTCCGCACGGCGTTGATCTTGGCGTTGTAGCCGGCATTATACGGAGCAATCGGATAGAGCCAGTGCCCCGTGCGGTCTTCGCACGACTGCCCCAGCCACGTGAAGTCCGTAGGGTGATGTTGCAACAGGTATTCGAAGAGCTGAGTCTGCTGGTCGCGGATCAACTGCACTTTCTTCAGCCAGGCATCGATCGCATCCGATTCGTGTCCTTTCAAATCCTCGGCGGAAGGCATCCGCTCGCAATCGATATAAAAATCCCCAACCTGTTTCAGTAATTCCGCCTTCATCGTTGGCGGATAAACTGCGTCTCCACCCTGCACTTCCGAAAGTTTCGGCGCGCACAGCACTCCGTCTTCGCAATTCTTACCGCGGGTCAACATTCCGCTGATCATGTAGCCGTTCACCGGCATCACCGGAAATGTTGCGGGCACATTCGCCATACCGACGGTCACTCCCTTTTTCGACAGCATCGACCAGATCGGCTCTTCCTTCAACATATTCGTGTTGGCCGTGATGCCCCCGACAATAAAGCCGGTAACGCCGTGTTCCTCCGGCTTCGTGCTGGTGAAAAGTGTGCTGTAAACACGCGGGCAATTCGGTGCCGAGACGGTCCGCAGCTTACCGTAAGCTCCTTTCTTAATCACGCTTGAGAGATTGGGCATCTTGCCCTCCAACAGGAGCGGCCGGATCACGTCCAACTCCATGCCGTTGACGCCGATTACGACTACGTGCGGCTTGGGTTTGGTAGCGCTCTGCGCTTCTCCCAGCGGAATTCCAGCAAGAAAAGAAAGCAAGATCAGGACTACGCAAGACATCCCCGGCCGCAGCGACGACATCGTGATTCACCTCTCCATAGAACTTGCTTGTCTGCGAATTATACGTCCAGCAGCTCCATTCATTCTTTCCATGTGGTCAATACATTTTCTCGATGCGGTTTATTGGTATTGATATTGATAAGGATGACCACCAGTCACGAAGCACAATTCTCTTGACTAACGCCCCCTGGCCAATCCAAGATGCCGAATCACATTGGTTTGTGACGGCGGTCACAATCGAGTCCTCGGGGGGAGACCACGATGATGGGCGAACGTCTCGGGCGCTACTCATCTGTCCTGCTTGGTATCAGCTTGTTCCTGCTTTTCACCCTGCCGGTTTTTGCCCAAACCATTACCGGCGATCTCTCGGGCGACACTACCGACCGCACCGGCGCCGTTCTCCCCAATGTCACCGTCACCGCCGTAAATACCGAAACCAATTTTTCTCGCAGTACTACCACCAACGAGGCCGGCAACTACCGCATCCCCGGTCTTCCCATCGGCCCCTACAAAATTACCGCGACGGCCGAAGGCTTCAAGTCCGAAGTGATTACCGCCGAAGTTCGCGCCGGCGCCATTGCCCAGGCCAGTTTTAAAATGACTGTCGGCCAACGCTCCGAAGTCATAGAAGTGGAAGGTTCGGCGCCCATGGTCGAACTCTCCCCTAACGAAAACAATTACGTCGACAGCCTGAAGATCGAGAATGTCCCCATCAACGGCCGGGACTTCAATTCCCTGTTGGCCATTACCCCAGGTGTGCAACGCGCCCCAGGCGGCGGATTCCTGGCCGTCAGCATCAATGGCTCACGGACGACGTCCAACAACTACTTTATTGACGGGCTTTATAACAACGACCGTTACTACGGCGACTCCGCCATCAACGAGACCGGAATCGTGGGGATTCCGGCGGTGTCGTTCCCCCCCGAAGCGATCGAAGAAATGAGCGTGCAGGAGACTCCCTCTGCGGAATTCGGGGTCAAGGGTGGAGCGCCGATTCTGCTGAACATGAAAAGCGGGACGAATACCTGGCACGGTTCAGGGACCTGGGTGAATCATAATGGCCTGGGTGACGCGGACAACTATTTCGCCAACCACAATACGGACAATTGCGCTTCGCCAGGCGAGTGTCGGCCAACACCCATCCACAACAACCAAATAAACGCCACACTCGGTGGCCCCATCGTCAAAGACAAGGCGTTTCTGTTTGTGTATTACGAGGGCCAGCGTTATAAGTCAACCGCAGTCGCAAGCAGAAAGGTCCCCACCCCCGCTGAGATCACCGCAGCCGAGGCGGACATCGCTGCGAATGGGCTCACGATCGACCCGGTCGGACAGACGCTTCTGAGCTACTTCCCCACGTCGCCAACTGGCTTCTACACTCAGCACACGCCAACTACGGCCAGCGCCAATGGCTTTGGAGTCAAGTTCGATTACAAGGTGAATCCCAACAACTCTATCGCGGTTCGCTACATATTCGGGGATAGCCTGCAAAGCGGCCCGCCTTACGCGGGCCTGCCTCCTGCTGCAAACCTGCCACAGGATTTGTTTAATTCGGTAGCGCCCTCCCGTGCACAGATGGCGGGCGTGAGTTGGACATCAAACCTCGGCCCCAACAAAATATTGGAGAGCCGGCTGGGCTACACCCGCTTCGCTCAACTCCTCGGCATTAATAACAAGATTAATCCCCAAAGCCTGGGTTTAGACACCGGGCCGCTCGGCGCGGCTGATTTTGGCGTTCCTTACGTCTACATGTATCACCTCGGGTACGGCGGCTACATTGGCGGAGTGCAAGGTTACCCCCTGGTGACCCGTCCGGATGCGACATGGGATTGGGCAGAGCATTTCTCGTGGGTTAAGGGCAATCACACCATCAAACTAGGAGGAAACTTCCAGCGAGCTTATACGAACAGCATCCGTAATAATGCTCGCACCGGTCTAGCGGTGGGATATTTCAGTTATTACGCACCGATCACGTATCCAACCACTCCTCAGGACGACGTGGAGCAACTGCTCTTAGGAAAGGCCGATCTCGCGGACCGTGACTTCGGTGACACCCATCGCCATATCACTCAAAACTCAGTCGGGTTCTACGCTCAAGACGACTGGAAAATAAAGCCGCGCTTCACGCTGAACTACGGTTTGCGCTACGAGATCAACGGCACCATGCGTGACACCCAAAACAGGGAGGCTAACTTTATCGTACCGACGGGGCTGGTTCAGGTTGGCCATGGTATCGGCGGAATTACCAACGTCGACTACCACGACTTTGGACCCCACCTCGGATTCTCATGGGACGTATTCGGGAATGGCAGGACTGCACTGCGGGGAGGGTATTCGCTTAGTTTCGACGTGCCGAACTTCGGGGCGTTTGCGTCTCCATACGCGCTCGCGCGGGCGCACACAGGCGTTTTCGATCAGCCGAATGTGGGCGTATACTCGGTCGCCAATTCTTCTGATGTGGCGACTGGGGTCGCCGCCTCCCTTGTGCCGCCTAACGACCCAACAGCCAACTGTTACAACCCAGTCGCGAGGACGGGGGATTACATCTGCTTCGATGCGGCCGTCAACGGGCCGTTATTCGCGGTCAACCCACCGGAGGTTAACGCGTTCTCGGTAGTCACCAACTTCAAGACGCCGCGCTATCACAACTTCAATGTAAGCATGCAAAATGAGCTCATCCGCAACAACGTTCTCACCGTTACTTATTCAGGCCAGCGGGGCCGCGACCTTCTCATATACCACGACCTGAATGCGACCCCACTCGGTAGCAATTGCACCTCACCAGACAGTTGCAATCCGCTGCGCCCGTTTTTCCACTCTTTCCCCAGTCTCCCGTACGTCTTTCAGCACGTGATACAGGCCAGCAACGACGCCCATTCGCAGTACGACAGCCTGCAAGCCTCGTACAATCAACGGAACTGGCACGGCCTGGATACGCAATTCAACCTCACCTACAGCAAATGCTACGACGATAACTCCGTGAACCGCGGCGGGGCCGGGGACTATCCGCAAATCAACAACCAAAACCCTGTCGGCAGCACCGCGCCCGCGGTTGCGAATTTCAAAGATTCGTGGGGATACTGCGACCACGATGTACGCCTGAACTTCAATATCGGCGGGGTTTACAACGTCCCCCAGATCTCTCACCTGGGAGAACGGTGGGGCAAGGGATTCCAGATTAGCTCAATTTACACCGCAATCAGCGGAAGGCCTTTCAGTGCAATATTAAGCGGGTTTGCGGCCGGTGATAATTCTGGCCAAGGCCTGACTGGAAACAGCATTCGCGCCGCCTGGGACGGCACACCAGTGCACTACAACACTCGAAATCCGGATAATTATGTGGCCGAGACTTATACCGCCCCCGGGCAAGCTGACCCCTGCGGGAATGTCAGTTCCGGCGGCGGAGCGCCACTCTCGCCGTTTTACTTCCCCTGCTCTGGCGTGGGCAATTCTCGCCGGAACCAACTGAGAGGGCCGGGGCTTCTCCAGCTGGACATGGCCTTAAGCAAGGCAACCAAGGTGACGGAGAAGCTGGACGTCGAACTCCGCTGGGAGCTTTACAATGTGGCGAACCGAGGCAACTTCTATTATTTGCCAAGCAACGTGTTGAGCAATGGTGGAGGCTTTGGAGTGATCAGCAAAACTTCCGACGTGGCCACCGGCAATCCCGTTATCGCTCAGGGCGGCCCGCGCAACATGAACTTTGTCTTGAAGTTTAAATTCTAAAAAAGCCGGGCCATTCACGGGAGTCTGCCTATGGTAGACTCCCTTTTTCTATGGCTGTTCTACGCGGGTGGGCCCTTCTCCTGTGCGTTTGTTCTGCGCTTTGTTTCGCAGCAAATCCCCCTCGTCCCAACATCATCCTCATCACCCTTGACACGACCCGCGCCGATCGCATGGGATTTCTCGGCTCAACCCGGGGCCTCACTCCCAATCTCGACGCAATGGCGAAACAAGCCATCGTCTTTTCCCAGGCCTATTCGCACGTTCCGATTACGACCGCATCGCATACCACAATCCTCACCGGCACTTATCCACAGTTCAATCACGTCACCGACTTCGGCATTCCACTCTCGCCCAAACTTCCCTATCTGCCTGACCTCCTCCATCAGCACGGATATCACACCGGAGCCTTCGTCGGTTCTCTCATTCTCGATCCGCTCGATGGCACCGCGCCCGGATTCGACCGCGGATTCGACGTTTACGACGCCAACTTTCATCTTCGCCGCCACGGAGCCGATCGTTACAAAACTGTCGAGCGCCGCGCTGGAGATGTCGTCCAGCACGCACTCGCCTGGCTCAGCCAGGTTCCCGACGGCCCGTTCTTCCTCTGGGTTCATCTCTACGACGCGCATGATCCCTACAATCCCCCCGAACCCTACAAATCAAAATATGCCTCCCAACCCTACGATGGCGAGATTGCCTACGCCGACTCAGCCG
>Ga0307474_10004323_pt1 | contig 10247 bp, 7 predicted proteins | sample atmos_gasesECM1C_2_FD_203312 | JGI IMG/M metagenome (GOLD analysis project Ga0307474, IMG submission 203312) | Hardwood forest soil microbial communities from Morgan-Monroe State Forest, Indiana, United States - atmos_gasesECM1C_05 | ecosystem: Environmental > Terrestrial > Soil > Temperate...
TCTTTTCTTGGGTACCTACCCTCCTGTTTTTAGGCAGGTGGCGGGTATACGTGTGCTTCCTAAACTGGAACCGTCGTTGAGAACATCTCGCTGACAACGGACTCGCCGACATATAACGAGGCGGAGGTATCGACCCCGCCGCTGAATCAGCCCCTTCGGAAACACTCTGTTCCCGCCTGTCGTATACTAGACTATGCCGTCTCCTGGTAACGTTCCCCTCAGCTTTAACCGCGATCGCACCGAGCGCCAGCTCGACGCCCGCCTCGAAGAGCTCCTCGCCAAGCTCCGCAAGCATCGCCCTGCCGAAGACCCTTGGATGGTCCGCCGTGGCTATGAAATCGCCGCCGAGCGCCACCGCGAGCAGCTTCGCAAATCCGGCGAGCCATACCTCATGCACCTGCTCGAGGTCGCGCACATCCTCGCCGACCTGCGCCTGGACGCCACGACGCTGACCGCCGCGCTCCTGCACGACGTCATCGAAGACACTGAATTTCCCGTCTCGCGCATCACCGAGCGCTTCGGCGACGAAGTCGCCCATCTGGTCGAAGGCGTCACAAAAATCGGCCGCCTCAAAATGATGGCGCCCGAAGCCCGACAGGCCGAGACCGTCCGCAAGATGGTGCTCGCCATGGTGCACGACGTTCGCGTCGTGCTGGTCAAGCTCGCCGACCGCCTTCACAACATGCGCACGCTCGAATATCTGGAGACCCCGAAGCAGCAGCGCATTTCGCGCGAAACGCTCGACATTTACGCGCCCATCGCGCACCGCCTCGGAATGGGCTTGATCCGCAACGAACTCGAAGATCTCTCGTTCCGCTATCTCGAGCCCGAATCATTTCTCTCGCTGCAAAAAGAAGTCACCGACAAAGCGCCGGTCCATCTGAGATTTCTGGAAGAGGTCCAGGCGACGATCCGCACCAAGCTCGTCGAGGCCGGCATTCCCGCGGAACTGACGTCGCGTGTAAAAGGTCTCTACTCGCTCCATCGCAAAATCGTGCGCCAGGAGCGCAACCTCGATCAGGTCTACGACTTGCTTGCCGTGCGCGTCATCACCGACAACGAGCGCAGCTGTTACGCCGCGCTCGGCGTGATGCATCATCTCTGGCGCCCCGTCCCCGGCCGCTTCAAGGACTACATCGCGATGCCGCGGCCCAATCTTTACCAGTCGCTGCACACCACGGTGCTGCATAACGGCCAGCCTTTCGAGGTTCAGATTCGCACGCAGGAAATGCACCACACCGCCGAAGAAGGCGTGGCCGCGCACTGGAAATACAAAGACGACAAGCCGGTCCGCGAAGACGATCAGCGCATCGCCTGGATGCGCCAGCTGATTGAATGGTCCCAGGAACTCGAAGAGCCCAGCGAATTTCTCTCGACGTTGAAAGTCGATCTTGCTCCGGTTGAAGTCTACGCATTCACACCAAAAGGCCGCGTGCTCGAACTGCCGCGCGGCGCAACCCCCGTCGATTTTGCCTACACCGTGCACACTGAAGTCGGCCACCAGTGCGTCGGCGCAAAAGTGAACGGCCAGATGGTCGCGCTACGCCACGAAATCGTCAGTGGCGACGTCGTCGAAATCATCACGCAAAAGGGACACAAGCCCAGCCGCGACTGGCTCAGCTTCGTCAAGTCATCTCACGCACGCACAAAAATCAAGCACTGGATCAACGTGCAGGAGCGGCAGGAAGCCACCGAAATGGGCGTCCGGCTCCTCGAAAAAGAAGCGCGCCAGTTCGGTCGCAGCCTGAAAAAAATTCCCGAAGCCGATCTCCTCAAATTCGCTTCCGACTCTGGCCTTTCCAAGCTCGACGATCTCTACGCCGCCGTCGGCTTCGGAAAATATTCCGCGCGCCAGATTCTCACGCGCGTCCTCGGTGAACCCGAAAAGGGAAGTCCAACCGACGCCGAAGAATCAACACCGACGCTGGTCAAAACCGTCAAGCGCATGCTCGGTTTCGGCGAAGCGCCGCTCGTCGTCAAAGGCCACGGCGACCTGCTCGTGTATCGCGCCAAATGTTGTAATCCGATTCCCGGCGACGATATCATCGGCTACATCACGCGCGGCCGCGGTGTCGCGGTTCACACGCGCACTTGTCCGAATGTGCAGAATCTCCTCTACCAAACCGAACGCCGTATCGCCGTCGAATGGGGTGGCGAAGGCACCACCGCGAAGTTCCTCGTCCAGCTTCTCATCCGCGCAAAAGATCGCGCCGGCCTACTCGCCGACATTACGTCTGTTTTCAGCACCGCCGGCTGTAACATCCACAATCTGGAAAGCCGCCCCGACCGTCTAAACGCCCAGGTCGACGTCAATCTCGAAATCGTAGATCGCCGCCAGCTCGAATCCATCCTCGCCAACATCCGCAAAATCCAAGGTGTCTACGGCGTAGAACGCGTCTACCAACCCACTGTCTAGGCGACCTAAGTCACGCCACCCGGTGGAGCGCGGCACCCCCGCGCCGCTCTTGACGTGTCGGCCGAGCGACAAATGTCCACGCAGCATGGCGATCCGGCCTTGGAAAGCCGACCGCGCTTAAGAAGGAGCCGAGAGGTTGCGTGCCAGTCACAAGTCACCGCCTTTCACCTGTACTTCCGGTCGGGTACCCCGACAACACAGCTGGCCTAGGGAGCCCGTTGCGTTCCGCGCGACACCCATAGAATGAAGTTGTGAAGCGCTCCCACCTCATGTTCGGCACCTGGGTGTTCGCCCTCGCAGTGGGCTGCCATCAGCACCCGGTGATGGACTATCGCCCGCTCGATCAAGCCGGCATGAATTCCGGAACCATCGAACGCATCAAGACCCTCAACATTTCAGATCCCGAGCTCCAGCAGCTGGTCCGTCTTAAGAGCGCCGGCGTCAGCGACGACACCTGCGTCACGCTGATCTCGAACGCTCACGACCACAAACGCGGTTTCAGCGGTGCCGATTCCGTCGCCAATCTGCTCAATGCGCGCTATACCGAATCCGATGTCATCACCTACGCGCAAGCCGACAAGCTCGACACCATCAGCGGCGATGCCGTCATGCTCCGCTTGATTGGGCTTTCCGACCCGACGGTGACCGCCATCCTGCAACGCGATCTGCAAGGTTTGCCGACCATCAGCTCCGCCGCGATCGGCCGCCTAAAAAATACCGGCCTGAGCGAGAAGCAAATCCTCGAGCTCATCTCTCAGGGCATCACCGAGCAGCAAGCTGAAGAAGAAGCAGACTCTCGGGAAGCCGCGCGCAACCACGCCCACACCGATTTCGTCCGAGCCCGCGGGCGCAAGTCCCGCTAAGCACGGCGAAGTAGCGACACTTTGGTAACATCGCGCTCTCGGCTCACTTCCCAACTTTCGCCCCAGCGCCGTCCCGTCTACAATCAAATTCACCGTGCAGCGCGCCGCGAACATCCACCGTCCCCCACTTTTCTTTATCGCGCTCGTCGCTTCGTTCTTCGCTTTCGGCTGCACCGCTGCGTTCGGTCCCGGCTACACGATCGACAAGCAAGAAATCGAAGTTCACTTCATTTCGGCGCCCGAGCCCACAATTCACATCGAGGCGACCTACCACCTCCGCAATGACGGCATTCGCCCGCTCACCACGCTTGAGCTTCGCCTGCCGGGTCGTCGGCGATTTCATTTTGCCGATCCGAGCGTTGAGTGGGACGGCCACGCGGTCACGCTCGGCATTTCTCCCGACAATCGACGCAATTCGATTTTGAGTTTGTCCAATCCCTGGATGGTCTCCGAGAACCGCACACTCAAGCTCTCTGTCGAATACAAACAGGCGGCTCCCAACGAGCGCACTTTCAGTTTTGCGCCCGATGCGTTTTTTCTTCCGTCCGAAGGCTGGAGTCCGCAGCTTATGCCCGCGCGCGGCGCTTTCGCCAAGGGCGGCGTTCCGCCGGCAAAGTGGCAGATGACGATTCGCGTGCCCGAAGGATTTCTCGTACACGCCAGCGGCGAGAAACCGAAAAAATCGAAAAGCAACGGCGAGCAAGTCATCCGATACACGCAGCTGCTGAAAGACGGCTATCCGTTTGTCATCGCGGGTCGATACGTTTCCGCACAGTTCAAGGCCGCGCCGGAGACGGTGATGCTCTGGAGCCGCGCGCCGCAAGACACCGACGCACTGCGCCAGTCCGCGTCCGGACTCGTTTCCGCAATGAAGGCCTACGACGGAATGTTCGGCAAGCGCGTCCAGAATTCGCGCGATTTGTGGTTGGTCGAGTGTCCCGTCGTGCAGAGCTGCTTCAGCACGACGGCCTCTTACTTTACCGGCTTGATTAACGAACCCGGCGCCAAGCCCACCGCCGAAATGGCGTCGCTCGATACGGTGATGGTCGATCTGACAAAGGGCGCGCCCGATGTCGTCGCCGCTGCCGGACCTTCGCTCGCTTCCACGTGGCTCGGCTACGGCCAGAATCCCGGCTTCTACGAACAGGATCCCCCGCTCGCCGCGCTGCCAGCTTTCGCCGCCGTTGGCGGACGCGAAGCCGCCGGCGGTCCGCAAGTCCGCACGGCCGCGATTCGCCGCGCGCTCAAAACGATTCCGGTCGATGCCCAACCCGGCAAGCCCGAGCCCGACGAAGTCGTTCGCGCGAAAAGCTTGCTGCTCTTTTTCGCTTTACAGGATCGCTACGGTCAAAAGGCATTCGCCGAGGCCCTCAGCCACATGCTGTACGCGCGCCGCCGCGGGGGCTTCGACATCACCGATCTCATCTCTGCGTTCGACCAGGAGACGCACCAGAACGTCGGCGAGTTCGTTCGTCACTGGATGAAACGTTCTGGAGTTCCACAGGATTTCCGCTCGCGCTACGAAGGTGAAACCAGCGCGGATGCTGTTGCGTTCCAACCCAAGGAGGCTACGCCATGAAAGACATCGTCCATTCCGATCGCGGTCCGAAACCCATCGGTCCTTACTCGCAAGCGGTCAAGATCAACGGCCTCCTCTATTTGTCGGGCCAGATTCCGCTCGATCCAAAAACAAACGAGATGATCGCCGGAGACATCAAGGTGCAAACCGAGCGCGTCCTCGAAAACATCAAAGGCATTCTCGAAGCCGCCGGTTCCAATCTTCACCACGTGGTGAAGACGACCGTCTTCCTGAAAGACATGAACGAATTCCCCGCGATGAATGAAGTCTACGCAAAGTATTTCACCGCCGCGCACCCTGCCCGCTCCACGGTGCAGGTCGTGCGCCTTCCGAAAGACGCTTCGGTAGAGATCGAAGTCATCGCATCCGCATAGGCTTGGGGAAGATTTGCGGCAAAACGCAGCGGCCGGGCGGAGCAAGCCCCGCCCCTACAACGACGTCGAAAACATGTAGGGCGCAGCATTGCCGCGCCCCATCCCGGCAGGATCCCAAACTTTTACAAAACGCTGCTTTTGATTTTCACCACGAGACCGGCGAACGCGGGATCAAAAGTCTGCTAACCGAACACGGGCCACCGAACACGGGCACGAATCACATCTCACTTACGGCCGATCCGGGCTCTCCAGCGCAAAGTAAATGCCCAGCGCCGTTCCCACCCCGGCAAAAATCAGCACAAACATCAGAAATCGATCACGCCCGGATTTCCTCGGCGCTTTCTGCTGAAACACCGGCGGCGGATTATCCGTGTTCTGTGATTGCGGATCATCAGGGTCGAGCACAACCCGATACGCGGTGCCTTCGGCGACGATCTTCGTGTCGTCTTCCACCGAAATCGCCAGCGCGCCGTGCGCGCAGCTAACTGCAAATTCCTTCGGACTCAAAATCGTGACACTTCCCACGGTGGCCGCGTCGGTGTTGGGCCGAATCAACGCCGTTCCCGCATGCAGCGAAAACGCTTTGGCGTTCGCCGTCGAAAAAATTGCAGTGCCGTTTTTCAGTGTTGCCGAAGCTCCGCTTTCTTCATTTGCCCAGGTCACCTGGCTCAGGCTGGTGAGCAGCAACCGCGCCGCTCCCGCGCGCACTTGCAGGCTCCCGAATTTATCGGTATCGAGCGTGTCGCCAGACAAAACGGTGGTCCCCACCGTGGCCGCCGCGATTCCCACATGAGCGCGCTCCGCGGACACCACGGTGCCAAATGCCACAGCGGCGCGGGAGGCCGGCGCGTTCGCAAGCAACGTGAAAATCAGTCCGAACGACAACACCGCGGCCGTGGCTATACGTATTAGGTCGCGCAAGCGCGCCATTGCTTCTCCATTGGGGCTGAACTTAAGAATACTGGCCGCAGCAGGCCAAACGGCAACCCTGTCCAGTCCCTGACACCTAAAAGTACAGCCCGTTAGCGGATGGGAAATTCCTGCGCGCCAACGGGAACGGCTCGACAACGCGCCGACGCCGTTCCGCCTTCGGCGCAACTTCGGAACAAGTACGGCACAGGCCCGACAACAAAACCCGAGCGCACTGGTAGCCCGCCTCAGTCGCTGTTACAATGCCTTTCAGAAATTTGACGCATGGCCGATTGGAAACAAATTACGGCGCGTATTCGCCGCGCTCGCACCGGCAAAGACCCCGCGGCACAACTATCTACACTTTACGAAAAAACGCAGGACGCGATGGTTGCGTTCGAGCTCGCTCGTGTGTTCGAGACCGCCAGTCAGAACGCCGAAGCTGCCAAGTGGTACAGCACCGCTGCGGCCCGCTTCCGTCGCGCCGACTGGAAAACGAAAGCGCAGGAAGCTGCCACACGCCTCGGCGGTGAGTCCTCTCCCGATTCGCAACTCGATTTTCCGCAGCTCGTTCCAGCGCTCCCCATTCCGGAAGCCGGCGCGCCGTTCGAGGACAGCGCCGCGATTTTTGACGCGATCGCTTCACCGGTTGCCGAAGCTGCATCGAGCGAATCTTCTGAAGACGAATCCGAATCCGCGGAATCCGTGAGTTCGTCTGCCAGCGAAAAACAGTCGTCCGACCGCAACCCTCGTCGTCGGGGCCGCCGCGGCGGACGCAATCGTCGCAAGAGCCGTGGCACCGCGTCGAGTTCTCAATCCGGTGCCCAGCATTCCCATTCTGAACCTTCTTCGTCCTCGCGCGCCTCGCACTCATCCTCGGAATCGACAAAGGAATCCGCAAGCGAGCGGCCCGTCCGCTCTCATGAATCTTCGATGCCGCGTCTTCCCGTCGAAGCGCTGCCTGCAGCGACCGATGCTGGCGGAATCGCGCTTCGCGGCCGCTACGGCGATCCCGGCCTCTCTTCGCGTCTTTCGCTGCTCGAGATGCAATTCCGCCGCTTGCTCACCTGCTCGCCGATCAAACTCGACGAAGCCGACCGCGCTCCTGCCGGTCCGGGCGTTCTGTTGCTGACCGATTCCGATCTGACGAGCTATTACTATGTCGAAGCATGCCAAACGCTGCGCATCGCGATTCCGGCAGTTTTGCGCGGTGGAGCATCTCGCCGCGGCGGCGATTCCATCAAGGCTCCGCTCGCCGAGCATCTGGGAATTCCCGAAGTACGCGTGGGAAAATATTTGGCCGAGCACTGTGTTGTGCGCTGGCTCCAGTTGGACGAGGGCGCGTCGCATTTCGCGCATTTCGTGACCGCGGTCCTTCGGCCGACCCTAAACGAGTAGCAAACCCCGAAATCGGCCTTTTTGCGTCCCCGGGCAACCCCTCGTTTAGCCCCCTTTTTTGCCGTTCGACCCCCAAAAACGACCATTCGCCGCAACCCACTGGCCTACCGGTCCGTTTACCCTCAAACTGAACACGTTCAAAGACTTAGTGGCCGTTCCCGTAGGGGAATGGTAGGCTAAATAAGTCCGGGGGCCTTCGTTGGGACGTACCCACGACAGTGCGGACTGCATCTGAGAACTTTCAGCTTTTTGTATACTGTGTTTCCGCAGCAACGTTGTTTCCGTAGGGACTTGTCCGGTTGCAGAGTGGGGCCAAGGTAGCTCGCATTTTCCGCAAAGTGGAGGGCCGAGGTTTATGCCTAATTTAGTAGGCACGCAGTTGAAGCGTTCGATCGATTGGGTGATTTGCAAGACCGCAGCCGTTACCTTCAACACGATCCAGCATTTCAACAAGAAGAATCCGAATCCGTCGGTCACTCCGCAGTGGTCCGACAAGCCGCTGCTGAAGTCTTGGGAAAAGACCAAGCCCACGCTTGGTTTCCCGCGGCAAACCGATTCTCTATGCCCCGCGTGCGTCAAGGAAGCGCGCGAGTCGATCATCGCCGGCAAGAAAGACTGGCGCGATCTGATGCACGAGAAAGTCGGCGAGATTAAAGCGCAGATCGTGGAGCGCGACGGACAGATCTGGATGGTGAAAGACTGCCCGCAGCATGGCCACTACGAAGACATGATGGCTGTCGATGCCAAGTTCCTCGAGTGGATCGAGCAGCAGTTCCCCGGCCGCGACATTCCGGCCCACAACGACGAAGATCTCCACAAGCACGGCTCTTCGACCGTGCGTTATGGCCGCGGCTCGGTTCTCACCGTCGACCTCACCAACCGCTGCAACATGATGTGCGATCCGTGCTTCATGGACGCCAACCAGGTCGGTTACGTTCACGAGCTGGGCTGGGACGAAATTCAGGAAATTCTCGATAACGCGCTCAGGATCAAGCCGCGCCGCCAGATGTCGGTGCAGTTCTCGGGCGGCGAACCGACCATGAGCCCGTACTTCCTCGACGCCGTGTCCTACGCGCGCAAGATTGGCTACAACAGCGTCCAGGCCGCGACCAACGGCATTGAGTTCGCCAAGAGCAAGGAATTCTGCAAGAAGGCGTTCGACGCCGGTATGCGCTACGCCTACCTGCAGTTCGACGGCATCGGCAACGACGCCAACAGCCACCGCCAGATCGGCAACTTGTTTGACGTGAAGCTCCGTGCGATCGAAAACATGCACGAGGCCGGCATCGAGATCGTGCTCGTCGTGACGATCGTCAACAATGTGAACAACGATCAGGTCGGCACTGTCGTGAAGTTCGCGATGGACAATCCGAAGAAGATCGCGTTTGTCAGCTTCCAGCCGGTTTCGTTCACCGGCCGCGATGAAGACATCACGCCGGAACGCCGCCTCCGCCAGCGCTACACGCTTTCGCACCTGGCGAAAGACGTCAGCGCGCAGGTCGGAAAAGTCGAACCGACGCGCGACTGGTTCCCGATTTCGTTCATCAGCACGTTTGCCGGTTTCGCCGACATGGTGAAGGGCAACGAATCGCAGTGGGGCTCGCTCTCCTGCGGGTGCCACCCGAACTGCGGCGTGGGCACGGCGCTGATGATCAACAAAGAGACGAAAGAGTGGGCGCCGGTTCCCCGCTTCCTCAACGCGACGCAGCTGACCAAGGATGTCACCGCGATCACCGACGCGGCGCGCGGCAAGAATTTCTCAAACTTCATGATGGCCATGGCCCTCTTGAAGAACTATCAGCCGTTCGAAGGACCAAAGGGTCTGACGCTGGGCGCGTTGTTCAAGAAGTTCGACAAGACCTGGGCGCTGACCAAGCGGTCGACTGTGAAGTACGGCCGCACCTCTCCGGAACGAACCTACGAAGACGCCATGAAGCGCCGCAAGACCGATCCATGGAACTTCCTCTTCATCGCGGGCATGTGGTTCCAGGATCTATTCAACTACGACTTCCGCCGGACGGAGATGTGCATCATTCCGTACGCGACGCAGCAGGGTGAAATCAGCTTCTGCGCGTACAACACCGGTGTGGGCTGGCGGCAGATCATCGAGAACATGCACAAGAACGCGACCGTGGCCGAGTGGTACAAGAACCACGGTAAGCACGAGATATACGCCAAGGGCAAGAACGTCAACCTGCAGAGCTTTGAACACTCGCTCCGCATCGACGCTGATGATGCCGCCCGTGTGCGCCATCTCGAGCACGACATTCCATTGACCGCAGCCGAGGAAGATCGCGCGCGCCGTAAGAAGGCGTTCGAAGAACAAGCGAAGGTCCGCGCCATCTACGAAGAACTGGTCCTCAAAAAGCCGCAGCCGACGGTGGTTCAGATCGGAACAGTTCAGGACATCGCGAAGGCCGTTCCGGCGAACTTCTCGAACGCGAACAAGCCGGTGGGTATTGCTCCGGCGGCTCCGAAGCAGGAAGCCGAGCCGGTGGCCGGCGACTAAGGCGCTTTCCAAGCGCAGATTCAAAAAGGCTCCTGTTTCCGGGAGCCTTTTTGATTTTCGTGTTTGTGATTTTCCTTGGTATGGGCGGGGATCACCCCGCCCGGCGTCCGGACTGCTACGGTTCCACCCTCCCGCCGCCCCCGTGTATCCTAACCACGCCACCAATCTACGGAGCCCCAAGCCCCACACCGACAAAATC
>Ga0307474_10004324_pt1 | contig 10245 bp, 12 predicted proteins | sample atmos_gasesECM1C_2_FD_203312 | JGI IMG/M metagenome (GOLD analysis project Ga0307474, IMG submission 203312) | Hardwood forest soil microbial communities from Morgan-Monroe State Forest, Indiana, United States - atmos_gasesECM1C_05 | ecosystem: Environmental > Terrestrial > Soil > Temperate...
TTCCGACACTACCACCGAGATGATGGTGAAGATTGCCAAGGACCATCAAAACAGAGCTTTTGAAAACATCAAAGTCAGCCTAAATGCTGCGTTGGACCATGCAAAGGACCTCGTAGAGACTCGGGTGGGAGGCGAAGCGGCGTCGAAAGACATCGGCGGATCCAGTCTTGAAAGCAATTTTTTGATCGTTCTGAAAGAGGCCGCAACGGAGTTCCGCGCGGATGCGGACGAATTGATTGTGCAGAAGGAACCAGCCGACAGCGCAGGGCAGCCGCAACCGCGGTACATGCGGCGGCTCACTGACGAGGCGGTCAGATTGCTGGACGATCTTCGGAGCGGCAAGCTGGAGAATCAGGCGAACTTCATCCTGAGCGAATGCTTCAGAGAAGCCGCCAGCGCGTTTTCTATGATCAATCAGCAGCTCAAGCGCGACGGCTATGCCGCGAGCATTGATCCATCAATCTTCATCTGGCTTGCCAATATCACCGAACCGGAGACGCGCGACACCGCGACCATGCGGCTTGAGATCGTACCCAACCACCAAGGTCGTCCGAGCACGAACGCGCGCCAGGTCGCTCAATTCATCTGGCACCTTGTTGAGGGGCAGGGCTGCCGGCGACAGGCTGCATATCGGGGGGCGTTCACGAAGTTCAGCGTAAGCGCGAGTTTCGCCGAGAAGGCCTATGCCTTTTGGGAGCCGATCTTCAAACGGGCGGGACCGCACGTGAAGATGCTGACCCGCATTTCAGATCCAGAAATGTAAAGCTAAGCAGCGCGGGCATTTGGCGTCCGATTTGACCGAGGCCGAGGCCGGCATGAAGGTGAGGCTGGCGGACATCCAGGAAAAGGCCCTGGACGAGCCCCTGATCTTCAATTCATTGGGCACGCCGACCAACACGGCTACCCTATGCGGCGTCCTTCATATCTGCTGGAAAGCGCGCCGCCGGACAGGGCTTCGACTTGTTGGAATTTCCCGTCCGCGATGACCGCGACATCGAAACTGCAGCGATGTCGATCGGTCGCGAGCCACTTGGCGCGCTTTGGGTGATAGCAGACCCATTCACTACCGCTCACACAGACCGCATCGTTGCCGAAGCCGTCCGATTTCGCCTCCCGTCGGTCTACGGTAATAGTCTTCAAGCAGAGCGCGGTGGCCTGATATCGTACGCAAATGCCGCGGATGTTATTATGCGACAGCCCGTCTCATACATCGATCGCATTCTCAAGGGCGACAAGCCTGGTAACCTGCGGGTGCAGCCGCCAGTCAAGTACGAGTTGGTGATTAACCTCAAGACGCGAAGATTCTTGGCCTCACCGTGCCGTCAACGCTGCTATCCACCGCCGACGAGGTGATCGAATAAGCGCAGGTTTTGCTGCGATTGCACACGGCCGCCTCTGGCCCTTCGTGTTATCTCGCCGCAATGCAACGCTCCTCCGCTTTCGGGGTGAAGCGGACATCAGCAGGCAGCTAGGACCGGCCGGCTTGGTCGAGAATGACCCCCAAGCCGACATCACTGTCCAAATGTATCGGCCGATAGCTTCCCAAGCGTTTCAAAGTTCGCAGTAGAGCTAATTCAAGCGATGCACGATCATGGCTCGCTCCGTTGCTCCTTCCGAGAGGCCGCGCGCGGGCCGGAATCCCCTGAGGCGATACCGGCCCCGGCTGCCGCCGCTAGGCCCGCCAAAACGGCTTTTCGATTTCGTGCGCGATGTCGCTCCGGGAGACGCCGATATCGTGCAGGTCGCGCTCGGTCCAGCGTGCGAGTTCCCGGCGATCGCGATAACGCTGCCGCCAGAGATGAAGGATCTCCGCGAACATAGGCGCCAGCCAGACTGCCTTTTGGCCGGTCAACTTCTCGACGACAGCCTTGATATCAGGGGCGATCAGGCGTGTTGAAGCAAATTTCACAGCTTTATCTCCCTTATAAGTTCAGGAGGACTGTATCGCTGCGCTGCTGACAGCATGCTGTCAGCACAGTTAGCATCTCTGGCCCGAGGAATGGATCGATGCCCCGGCTTCGGCTGGCGATCGCTTTGAAAGTCCGGTGTTGGCCCTTCGCGACATTTCGCTGCAGAGCGGCGCCGCGGTCGCTTTCGGAGGGAAGCGGACATCAACAGGCAGGCACGAACGGGTTAGCACGGTCGCAAATGACCCATTTGCGACATGCCTTTATGACGTGAAAGACAATAACGACGTTCGCTGACATCGATCGAGACTCCCGATACCGACTGAAGGCTAGCTTGGATCGGAATCATTCATGTCCCAACCGATGGCGCGGCGCAGGAAAGTGCAACCAAGCGCCTGAAGGGCGGCCCGTTCGCTGTTGTCTTTGCCGGCGCTGTGGCCACCCGTGGCGGGTTCACTAAAATAGGCTTCATAGCCCATGGCCTGTAGCTTTGCCGCCATCTTTCGCGCATGAGCGGGATGAACGCGGTCATCCGCGCGGCTTGTCGTAAGCAGGATCGGCGGATAGGGCTTTCCGGGGGCGGCAACGTGATAGGCTGAGATTTCTGATAAAAACTCCCAGTCTTCCGGTTTGTCTCGGTCGCCATATTCGTCAATGCCGATATTGCCCACAAGCAGCTTCTTGCTGCGGCGCATGTCGATGACCGGCACGGCACAGAGCAATGCGCCGAAGCGCTCAGGATAGCGGGTCAGCATATTCGCAATAAGAAGACCCCCGTTCGATCCGCCTTCGGCGGCGATGCGCTGAGGCCGTGTTACGCCACGCGCCACAAGATCGGCGGCAACCGCAGCGAAGTCATCATGAGAAAGCCGTTTGCGTTCGCGGCGTCCCGCATCATGCCAGTCTTTCCCAAACTCGCCTCCGCCACGCAGATGCGCAATCACACATGTGCCGCCGCGTTCGAGCCAGAGCTTGCCAAGCGATGCGTTGTAAAAAGGGGGCATGGAGATTCCGAACCCGCCATAACCGTAAAGATGCACGGGCGCGTTGCCGGTTTCGCCAGGCGGCCCCGCTTGGACATAGGGGATGCGGACACCATCGCTCGATATCGCCTCATGCCGTGTGACGACAAGTCCGACCGGATCGAACGCTCGTGGAGCTTGCTTCAATAGAATAGGTGGCGCTTTGGGCTCGATAAAGAACAATGACGGCGGCGTCAGCGGGTCGTGAGCAATGGCAAGAAGATCGCCATTACTTTCATCCACTTCGGTATCAAAAGGCCAGACGTTCGCGGAGCCAATCTGTGGCAGGCCTGTGAGTATTTCACGCGCCCAAGCGCCTTCGTCCGGAGTCAGCGCTTCGAACGCCGGCTTGAGATCATCCAGAATCGTCAAAATCAGCCGGTCGCCGGCCCAGAACAACGCCTGTAAAGCGCGCCGTTCCTCCGGTTCGAATAGCTTTGCGAAATGACGGCCGCCGCCCAGAAATCTAGTAAACGGAATTCCGATGATGCTATCGGGCTCAAACGTTTCCTCCGCGATGGTCCAGGCCGTCCGCCGCTTCACCACAAGCCAATCGCCGCGCACCCATATATTAGCATCCGGAGGAACGTCGATCTTAATTCTGGCTCCGGTGCAGTCTCCGATCCAATAGTTGGTGTCGATCAGACCAGGCTTCTCAATAATCCATACCCGCTCCTCTGGAGCATCGCGATCGACCTGGGCCCAGGTCCCCAAATAGTCCTCTTTTGTTTCGAAAATTACAGGAGCTGCCAGTGGATCGGTTCCGCGTCGCCAAAGCCTTACCGTGCGCGGCAAACCTGTGTTGGTTGCCATATTGGGTCCGAGCGGTGACATAAGCAGGAGCGTGTCGCGATCAAACCAGACCACCTGGCTTCTGGCCTCGGGCAGATTGAAACCATCCGCAACGAATTGGCGGGTTGTGAGATCGAACTCGCGTAAGACAACCGCATCCTTACCTCCACGCGAGAGATGAACGATAGCCCGGTCATGTGTTCCCGGCAGCGACAGCCCGCCGCGCCATACCCAATCTTCGCCGTCCTTGGCTGCGAGTGCGTCCAGATCGATAAGAACATCCCATTCCGGGTTCTCACTTCGAAAGCCGTCGAGCGATGTCGTCCGCCACAGTCCGCGCGGATGTTCAGCATCCTGCCAAGGATTAAACAGCTTTTTGCCGCGCCGGTTAGGAAACGGAATGTTGTCTGGCCGGTCGAAAATAAGTTTGAGCGCATCACGGTCAGCAGCGAAGCGGCTGTCAAAGAACCGCTTCATCGTTGCGGAATTTTGCGCCTCGACCCAGGCCGGTGCTTGAGGGCTTTCCCTCTCTTCAAGCCAGAGGTAGGGATCATCGTCCGGCGCTTCGACAGTGGGTCTTACATCGACGATGGACATGGCAGTCTCCTCGATTGAGACACGATGCAGGCGCGAACGATTAGGAATACTGATCTTGGCACTCTTAGGAAGCTGCTTTGCCTTGAAGACGTCTCCCTGCGCGCGCAACTTCCTTTTGCACATCGATTTGTTTTCGGAGCGTCCAACCAATGAACGATGTCCAGGGGGCGGATTCGCTGGAAAAGCGGAAATCCATTGGGACAATGTCTGCTATTGGGGGAAAAGGCGGGATCAGCTCTTGGGCGACTCGACTTCCGTTGTTGACCCAACTCGGACATCAAATCCCGGTTAGATGGACTGGATCAGGCTTCCTACGATCTCAAGGTTGGATGATATCCGCAGGATATGGTCGAAGAGGGCGTCCAGCACAAACATTGTCGCGAGCCTGTACCGTCTCACGGTGGTACCCTTCCACTTGGTCCAGTAATCGGACAGAAATGTCGCATGACTCGCGATTGTTACTTGCGTACTTGAGTGTCGCGTCTGCGGCTAACGAGGCATAATATAGTGCTTCGCAGCGCTCCGATTGCGGTGCTCTCATTGCCTGTTTCCAAGCCTCTGTGGCCGCGTTGCGCAGCTGCAGGTATTCTTGGCACGGCGTTCGCGCTTCGACCTGAACCCCGAGCGAGACTATTGCGATCATCGTGAAGGCCAGCACTCGTATCAGCTTCATCGGTTATCCTCCCAAGCGTTAATGCCTTCGCAATATTTGGCCTATCACGGCGGATGTGCAACCGTGCCGTCAAGTAGCCAGCGAATGAACGCTAGTAAAACGGTGTCCACGATCTGGAAGTTCCGCCGCTGGCACGAGCGACCTCGCGAAGGCTCGGGTGTTTTGCTAACTTCGCAATCTCGGTGTTCGGAACCAGGACACCTATGCAAAGTTGGGGATTTAGTCCCGCGCCCTATCTTTCGCGGTCGGACAGCACGGAGCAGAATCATGGGAGCCGCCACATGTTGCTTTTGCGCTCGATCTGCTGATCAGGTGACGCATCTGATCCAAGGCCCCGAGCTTTTTATTTGTGACATCTGCGTTGATGCCTGCATCGACACGCTTGCGACCAAAGATCACGGTTGGAGGGAGCGTCAAATCGACTATCTCTTGAGGCTTAAGCACCGGCGGACGCGCGCGGCGGAGAACTAGTACATCGCTTGCGAGGTATTCGCTCCGGCAGAGCTTTGAGAGACAATTTCTTCGGCTGCTGCAGCAGCCCCACACGATCTGGGAGACAAGAGATGACCGACTTGGGTTCCTCCGAGGATTCGACATGGAGTGTGTTGATCTTGAACGACGATGACACCCCAATGGAATTTGTCGTGAACGCCATCGAACAGTTCTTCGACATGGATCGCGAAAGTGCAATCCGTCTCATGCTCTGCATTCATAGTGAAGGAACCGCCGAGTGCGGGACTTACTCGCACGAAATAGCTAAGGCAAAGGCCATGCAGGTGGTCGCCTTTTCCCGCAAACATCAGCATCCGCTTCAATGCGTTGTCGAGCGCAAGCGGTAAGTGCTGGTCTGTCAGAAGGCCGCTTCTGGCACGAAACGGACCTCGCGCCCATGCTTGGTGATGTCCGCTTATAAGGGTGAACACGGTGCGATGTCCGCTCTGAGTCCGTTTTCGGGGGCAAAGCGGAAGTCCGTCTTACGGGCCGTCAGGTCAGCTTTTGACCCGAACGGGACATGGGCTGCTCGTTTTTCCCGGTCGACGTTAGAGCGCGTCTAGTCAGCAGCTCCTCTTTCCGTGGATCGCACCGTTTTCGAGAAGCCATGCCACGACACTGCTTCGTCCGGCTTGTTCCGCGATATCGAGCGCCGTTTGTCCTGACCAGGGAGCGGGCCAGTTGAGGTCGGCACCATGCGCGAAGAGATATTGCGCGGCGGCGAGTTGGCCGCCATGGCAAGCGTTCCACAAAGGCCCTGAGAGGTGGGTGCCACGCAAAGTCGGAGCGGCCTTGACGCGACGCGCGATCTCCTCCATCAGCCCGAGCGCGGCTTCATGCCAGAGCTGGGTTTTCGCGCCGTGCCCCACAAGCCGCCGCGCGCCGGCCCACTGTCCGTAGCCGACGGCCGAGGACAAGGCCGGACCGCCGTCGATCGATGAGCCACCGCGTTCGAGATCGGCGCCGGCATCGAGCAGGGCATCGATCAGCGCCACGTCATCGTTGCTGGCCGCCCAGTGCAGCGGCGTCTCGTGATGCCGCATGTCGGCGACCGCTGCATTGAGGTCGGCGCCATGATGCTTAAGCACCTGCACGATCGCTGCGGCGTTTGGGATCTGCCCGGGCCAATCCGCGAAGAGATGCAGCGGCGTACGTCCGCCGCCCTTCTCATTGCGGACTACGCAAGAGGCGAGGTCAGGCTCGGCCGCCAGCAGGCGGGTGAGCCGTTCGACATCGCCTTGCTTGAGTGCCGTTGTGAGCTCGATGGCGAGCGGGTCGTCGCTTCGCAGGTTGCGGCGGAATGGGGTCATCGCGCGTCTCGCGAACCTCGGTGTGACCTGCAACAGAAGACGAGCCATTTCCGCCGATTTCACGGCAGTCCGATGAGTCTGACTTTGGGCACTTTTCGGAAGTGGTCCGACTGACCGACGATGTCCGTTCGCGGGGCAAAAGCGGATGTCTCTGTCGAACAACCCAAGTTCCGTTGATGACCCAACCCGGACACTGGGAGCTTACTCGAGCACGAGCTGCTCCTTGCATTTTGAGCCTCGATAGGTTTTAAGCCCCGTGACTCCAGGACCATAGGCATGAACGAGAAGCGAACCACGTGGCATTGTGGGCGTTTTAAACAGACCGACGCACCCCGCGTAGCTCATGCGCTTTAAATTGTTCTGAGCCTACACAAAGGAATCCATCGTGGCCAAGATGACTAAGAATCAGTTGATTGATGCAATTGCAGAGGGAACGCAGGTTTCCAAGGGAGACGTAAAGGCCGTCATCGAGCAGATGGCGACTGTAGGTTATAAGGAACTGAATGAATCCGGGGAGTTCGTCATTCCTGGCTTCGCCAAAATGTCAGTCGTGAATAAGCCTGCTACTGAAGCCCGAAGCGGTGTAAATCCTTTCACGAAGGAGCCTATGGAGTTCGCGGCCAAACCAGCCAGCAAGTCGGTCAAGGCGTCACCCCTGAAGGTTGCTAAAGACGCTGTTCGAAGCGAACGGGTTGGTTGAGATGTGTTCGTTCGCTGTGGGTAATTCCATCACACCCTAGACAGGCATCTCCACCCGCACATTAGCCCGAGACGGAATCTCTGGAGGACCTAGGGGACAGTCTCTCAAAGGCCCTGCAGTGTAAGCCCGCATGGCCTTTTGTTTTTATTGTCTGACCGCAAAAATAGGGACCCTAGTGTACGGCCGCTTCTGGCCCTTCGCATCATTTCGCGGCCGCGCAGCAATTAGGTCGCTTTTGGAGAGAAGCGGACATCAACCGGCAGGCAGAGCCGGCTGGTTTGGTCGCGAATGACCCAAACCGGTCGTTGGCCTAGTCGGATTGCTGATCACTACTTCATTGATGATCGGTGAAGCCAACTCAAAGATCGGCATCCGTTTCTCTCTTCAGGTGGTTCAATATCGTGTTGCAGGCATCTTCGGCCTCCGCAAAAGTCTTGAATGGCGAGCCGGTGATCCTGACGGCGCCGATGTTCCGATAGAGTGGGCGCCATGACGCCGGATAGCCTGCGCGTCCGTGGAAGCCGGGGCCGGTTGGGCTCTCGTTGCTGATCACGAACGAAAAGCTGTCGCTACTTGCGCTCCAAATTTCCATGTATTCAACGGCACGGTGGAATTGCAGGGACATCAGCAATCGCTCAGCTCTCTAGGGGACGCAGACCCGTCAATGTCTGCGCTTAAAGCTATGAAGCAGGAAGATGGCCGCCCGCTCTCATTTCTCCGGCTCGACGTCGGGCGCGCGCGGGCTCACGTCCGAGGCAGGGGGAATTGCTTTGGCCCGAGAGTCTAGGTCGATTGCCTTTTGGGTCAGGAACGCCGCAAAGCGCGGATCAGAGGTTAACTTGGCGAATTTGAGAACCGTCAAAAGCTGACGCACAAAATACGTACGATCTAACACGAAGATAAACCCCCATCGCCCAGCCCAGATGAACCCGGACGAAGGACGCTGGAATCAAGCCTTTGTTCCTAAAGTTCAAAAATGAACGCGGCGAATTGGTTTCGCCCGAAAAAGACCATCGAAAAAGCGCGATCAGCCACAAAGGCGTGACGATGCGATGGAGGCTTCTCGGGAAACTTGTGGCACCAGTCTGCTGCCTTGCCTCGTGTCAAGGAAACGATGTCGCTGCAGTTCGGCGGCCCGCGCTTTTATCGGTACGAGCCCGCCGTGTCGCCTTTTGGCCCTTCTCGGCATTTCGTTACCGCGCGGTAGGTAGGTCGCCGCTCAGAAACCATTTGAAACATAAAGCAATCTCTGTAAGACTTTTTGCACCAGAGGATCCAACGGCAGTCAGCCTCTCCTGCCACCTATTGATCCGTCGCGAATCGCGAGAGGCAAAGTGTGTCATCCCTCAGGAAGATCGCTGTCTTTATAGACGGCCCCAATCTCTACGGCGCTGCCAGGACGCTCGGTTTCGAGATAGACTTCAGGCTCTTGCTGAAGGAATTCCAGAGCCGGGGAACGCTGGTGCGCGCGTACTACTACACAGCGCTCATTGAGGATCCGGAGTATTCGGCGATTCGACCCTTGGTCGATTGGCTCGACTACAACGGCTACACCGTCGTCACCAAACCCACCAAGGAATTCATCGACGCCAGTGGAAGGCGAAAGGTGAAAGGCAATATGGACATCGAGCTTGCCGTGGATGCCATGGAGATGTCCGCCCACGTTGACGAAATGGTTCTCTTCTCAGGTGAAGGCGATTTTCGTTCGCTGGTGGAAGCCATACAGCGCCGCGGCGTTCGGGTAACTGTCGTTTCGACGATCTCCACGCAACCGGCAATGATCGCGGATGAGTTGCGACGTCAAGCTGACGTCTTTCTTGACCTAAGGGAATTGCAGCCGAGGATCGCCCGCGATCCGGCTGAACGCCCGCTAGCGACCGCAGATCGTGCCCTCAAGCCAAAGATGCCAACTAAACGACACACCTCTTCACTTTAAGTTTTGTCTGATTTGCTGCGATGCATCAGTCTCTTATTGGGCCCTCGCGTCAGTTCGCTGCAAAGCAGCGCTTCGGTCGCTTTCGGAGGGAAGCGGCCACCGACTGACGGGCAAAGCCGGCGCGAATGACCCTAAGGACGACCCCGAGAAAAGCTGGCTGAATTGCCGTTCAGCGGTCCACAAAAATTGAGCTGTACATTAACCTCACGACCGCGGAAGCGCTCGGTTTCGAAGTGCAGTCGACATTGCTCACTCGCGCCGATCGAGATCGACGTTTCCCGCGAGCTTATCCCGCGTTTCTGCTTCGCCTTCGACGGATGGCACAAGGTTCGCGGCAAGAAAGTCGACGAATGCCCGGAGCTTGGGAGCGAGTTGCCGGCTCGACGGCCACAGGACCCGTAGCGGCCCCGAGCGATCGGTGTAATCGTCGAGCACGGGGACGAGCAGACCTTCGCGAAGCTGGCGGTTGATGGCGAAGTCCGGCAGGTAGGCGATGCCCATGCCCTGTTCGGCCATATAAATGAGCGGCTCGAGCGTACTCGCTACGACCGTCTTCGGCAGCTCGCTTTCGATGCCGGCATGCTCTCCTCGCAGCGGCCATTGCTCGAACCTTCGGCTCGTCGGAAACCTGTGGTGCAGACAGGCATGAACCTTGAGGTCTGCCGGAGATAGCGGAACACCTCTGGCCACCAGATAGGCCGGGGCCGCGACGAGGCGTCGCCGATATGTGCCCAAGGCACGGGACATCAAGCGCGTATCGCCGGCATCGGCAAAGCGTACGACGGCGTCAAAGCCCTCCTCGATCACATCGACGAC
>Ga0307474_10004325_pt1 | contig 10245 bp, 11 predicted proteins | sample atmos_gasesECM1C_2_FD_203312 | JGI IMG/M metagenome (GOLD analysis project Ga0307474, IMG submission 203312) | Hardwood forest soil microbial communities from Morgan-Monroe State Forest, Indiana, United States - atmos_gasesECM1C_05 | ecosystem: Environmental > Terrestrial > Soil > Temperate...
TCCGGGGGCGCGGTCGGCGCCGGCGGACAGAACGCCACCGGCAGCGGTGGCGCCGACGCGGCTGTCGGCTCCGATGGCGCGATGACGGGCGGCTCCGATGGCGCGATGACGGACGACTCGGCGGGCGACACGCCCTCCATCACGGCCGCCAACACCTGTCAGGGTGTGACCGCCCAGTTCTGCGACGATTGGGAAAGTCAGACCGCCGGCGCCGCGCCCAAGGGCGCCTTCACCGTCGACGCCAAAGGCACCGGTTCCGTGCTGGTGGACACCGCACAGAAGTTCAGCGGCACCAAATCGCTGCACATCCAGTCGACCGGCGGCGCCACGGCGATGGTGTCGTTCACCAAGCAGTTCCCGTTCAACGCCGAGTTCGGCCGCTTCATGATCTACAACCCCGTCGTGATCAAATCCGGCGATCACTGGGACGTCCTGCAAAGTGACAGCGGCGTCGGCGATCACTGGGAGGCGGGCGGCACGAGCGGGAACTTTGAAATGACCGTCGATCCGCCCGACAACGGCCTGGACTCGGCCACGCCCTTCCCCTCGGGCACCACCTGGCACTGCATCCAGTGGAATTTCCAGGACGCCAACTACATCGTGAAGGTCGACGGCGCCTTCGTGAAGCCCACGCCGGTCGTCAACCGCTGGAAGAATGGGACCGCCTGGAAGAACCTGATCGTGGGTTACCAGGTCTTCGGTGGCAATCCCCCGACCGCGGACTACTGGATCGACGACCTGGCCTTCGGCGAGCAAGAGATCCCCTGCCCCACCCAGTGACCGGGCCGCGACGCCTCGCCCGCCGGGAGGGGTTTTCTTGCCTCGGCGTCCCACGGGTGTTCAATCGAGGCATGGAGACAACGCAGGAGAGCGAGTCGCGGCAGAAGCTGGCCGAGGTCGATCCGCTCGCGAGGCCGCGCTTGGGGTCCGACGAGCTCCGGGCCTCGCTGGAGGCGGTGCGGAGCGCGCAAGCGGCGGCGCGGGCCCGCGCGCGGACGGAGACACGCTGGGCGCGGGCCATCGCAGCGGGGGCCTTGATGGCCGTCGCCGTAACGGCCTGGGCCGCGGCTCACCGGCCGTCGAGGGTGCGCGCGGTCGCGACTGGCCCGAGCGTCGCCGCTGCTGCGAACCCGTCGGTGGCGCCGCCTCAGGCGGCGCTGTCGATCGCCCCACCCCCGCGCGAGTCGCCGCCCGCTGGTCGGCCTGCGCCGTCCGGGGCAGTCCCGCCGACCGAGCGGTCCGGCGCGACCGTCCCCGGCGACTCCGGCGCCGAGATCGCGTTGTGCGACGCTGCGTTCGAGCAGAGGAGCTGGACGACGGTCGCCTCGACCTGCGCGGCCGCCTTCGAGGCGGCGCCGCGGCAGAGCGCGCTCGCGATGCGCGTGGCGCAGGCGCAGCACCGGCGTGGGCACCTCGCGACCGCGGCGGACTGGGCCCGCAAGGCGCTCGCCGTCGACGCGGACATCCCGGAGGCGTTCGTCATCATCGCGCGCGCTGACGTGGGTGCCGGCCACCCGCAAACAGCCGCCGACGCTTACCGGCGCTACCTGACCCTGGCACCGCGCGGCTGGCACGCCGCCGAGGCGCGTCGCGCGTTGCGCGCCGTTCGCTGATCGACGTCGGCCCCGCCGGGCGCGGCTGAGAGCAGCGTTTTAGGAGTGGTTTGCACCATCGGCCTCGATCCCGTCCGTCGAGCCAACATCGCTCACGTCACCCCTGTCACCACTGGCGTCGGTCGCTCCCACCACATCTTTCGATCCACCGTCCGCACCTGACGCGCCACCGGCACCACCTCCGGAGCCTCCTGCGCCGGCGCTCCCGGTGCTGCCACCAGCGCCGGTCGCGTCGCTTCTGCTGCCTGCGTCAACCGGCGCGGTCGGCACGGGGGTGCTCTGAGCCTTCGCCAGCTCAAAAGTGGTCAGACTGACATCGGCCGGCTCGGCGCAAACCTCGTCGGGCGCCGAGGTCACACACGACTGGGTGTTGGTGGGGCAGTCGACGCGAGTTTGGCACGAGGTGCGACACCGCCGATCCAAGGCGCAAACGAGCGGCGCCATGCAATCGGAGCGATAGGTGCACCGACTCTCGGCCGGGAGCTGACAAACGTTGCCGAAGGGTGCCTTGATGCAGTCCTGCCCGGTCGGACAATCGCTCGCTTCCATGCAGGTCTTGTGGCAAGTGCCGTAGGAGCACGCCAGCGGGCTCATACAGTCTGTGCTGACGAGGCAGGGCTTGCCTGGCGATGGTGCGGACTTCGAGCTGGAAGAGCACGCGCCGAACAGCAAGACGCCGACGAGAAAGCATTTTGATAAGAGAGAATTCACGATCGGTTCCTCCACGTGGGTGTGAAGACCTGTGTATCACTGCCGTCCGCGGCGCGACACCGTTTCCCGCCAGCGACCGGCGGAAGTCTTTGCCCGGCGCCAACCCTGAAGAAATGTCCGAGGCAAACCGGGCTTCGCCCCCGACGCCGGCGCGGCGTTACGCGAGCATCGCGTCTGCCCAGTCGCGGATGTCGTAGGACTTGATCAGGCCTTCGAGGATGAAGGGGTCCTCCTTGACGAAGAGCTCGGCGGCTTCGCGGCTGCGGAAGATCGCGAGATTTCCCCCCTTGTCGGCGAAGGGACCGATCCCGATCACCTCGCCACGAGCGACGAAGGCGTCCACCACCGCTTTGTGACGGGGGTACACCGCCATGATGGCGTCCAAGCTGGCGCCGGCGCCGATTCCAATCACGACTGCTTTCATTTCCTCGCCTCCGACGATGAGCCGCTGCGGCCTCGGCGTCATCTCGATCGAACCATCAAGGCTCCGCATCGCCTTCCTCCATCTTCCTGACGACCGTCGCGATCGTCAAAGCCTCGATCTCGGCGCGCTTCATCAACGACGTGGCGCGGTCTACGTCGTCGGAATCGACGGCATCGAAGAAGTCGTCGACCTTCCCGATAACCGCCAGTTTTTCCAGGACGAGCGTGCCCTCGAAGTCCGTGTCGTCCATGGGTCACGTTGTCCCATCATCGTCGTTCGCAGCGTCGAGGTAAACTGGGACCGTGAGCGTCATCCCCAGTGATCAGGTGCGCCGGACAGCACCGCGGTGCGGACCGCCCTGTGGCGTGCCTTGCACTGCGAGGTCGACCCGCCGCCACACGTCCTCGAAGACGAGCTCGGCCTGAAGCTGGCGGCGCCTGACGAGGGCTGGCGCGATCGTCAGGACATGAATCAGCAGCAGACGCGGCACATCCGCGCCGCGATCGTCGCACGCGCGCGGTTCGTCGAGGATCTGGTCATCGAGCAAGCGGCCCGCGGCGTCGGCCAGTACGTCATTCTCGGAGCCGGCCTCGACACCTTCGCCCAGCGTAGCCCGGACGTCGCGCCCTGCCTGCGCCTGTTCGGGGTCGACCGGCCCGGTCCGCAGGAGTGGAAGCGACGACGTCTGACCGGGCTCGGCTACGGCGTCCCCTCGTTCCTGCGGCTGGTACCCGTCGACTTCGAGGCGGGCCACTCGTGGTGGGAACACCTCGCGACCGCCGGGTTCGATGCGAGCCAGCCGGGAGTCGTGGCCTCCACGGGCGTCAGCACGTACCTCACGAAGGAGGCGATCGCAGCCACGCTCCGCGAGGTCGGGAGGCTCTCCCCGGGCTCCACGTTCGTGATGACGTTCTTGCTGCCCATCGATCTGCTCGAGCCCGAAGACCGCCCCATGATGGAGTGGGCGCAGAAAGGCGCGGCAAAGCCCGGGACCCCCTTCGCCACTCTCGTCAGGCCGACCGAGATGCTGGCGCTGGCGCGCGAGGCCGGCTTCAAAGAAGCCCAACACATGTCGGGCGTCACCCTCGCCCAACGGTACTTCTCCGACCGGACCGATGGCCTTCAACCGTCGAGCGGCGAGGATTTCCTGGTCGCGACCACATGACCACATCGGGCGACGCGCCGGCGGCGTCCGCTTCCTCCGGTCCGCCGACTTGCTGTCGCAGATGTTCGGAGAGGAAGCAATCTCAGGGAAGGGCGACGCAAGTGCCCACGGTCGAGTCGCAGAGTGGACGCTGCGATGGGCAGTCCGTGTTCAGTCGGCACTGCACGCAACCGTTCGTCACGGGATCGCAGCGTGGAGTGGCCCCGCCGCAGGTCGTGTCGTCTTTGCAAGCGGCGCACATGTGCGAGACGCAGACGGGACCGACGGGCGAGCCAGCGCAGCCGAAGCCGTCCTCGCACTGACCGCAAACCGAGTCGTCGCATCTCGGCGCCGAGGCGGGGCATCCGGCGCTGCACGGAATCGCGCAGTGGCCTCCCCGGCACAAGCCGCCGTTCGAGCAGTCGGCGGAGACGCCGCACGCGACGCAACGGTGGAGCGCGAGGTCGCAGCGCGGATATCCGGGCGCCGTGCAGTGGGCGTCCGTCACGCACGCGACGCATTGGCCAGCGTTGCAGTGCAGCGATGGCAGCGCACAATCGGCATCCAGCGCGCACGTCGAGAGCTCGTCGAAGCGGATGTCGCCGTGACAAGAGACGATCGCGATCGCCCCCCAAATCATCCAGAGGAAGCGGCGGAACATCGTCGTCCGGACGCGCGAGACGCTCACGGCGACGAGCGGCGGGCGAGCTCTCGCGCCTCGGGCCTCGCGAAGCCGTCCGGATATCGCCGGAGATAGTCCGCCGCGACGCGCGCGGCCGTCGCACGATCGACGACGGCCAGGGCGTTCATCTGTTGCACCAGGGCGCTCTCGACGAGCGGGCTGCCCGGGTGAGACGCGACGAGGTCTCCGAACAGCCGCGCCGCCTCGTCGAGACGTCCTTGCTTCTTCGCACGCACCGCCGTCGCGAACAGATCGTTCTCCGCCTCGAGGCTCGATACTGGAACCGGCGGCGCCGCGGCGGGCGGACGCTCTACGACGGCGACTAGCGCTGGCTCCTCCGGTGGACGCTCGCGAGCCGCCGGGGCCTGGTCTTCACTCCGCGCCTCGCGAACGCTCGCGACACGCGCGCGAACGTGGGCGCTGGGCATGCTACGCGCGGCGGTCACGTCGCACCCTTCCGGCCAAGCACCGCCAGCAGGCACGCTGACCTCGCGGCCACCGGCGCGCACGCGCACGACGCCCTCGCGCACCGACACGCGCGTCGTCGAGCCGTCGCCGCAGGTCGGGACGGCGCGGACGATTGCCACGCGGAACGCCGTGCCGTGCACCTCGACCTCCGCATCCTCGGTGTCGATGATGAAGCGCTCTCCTGCGAACAACCGCGACACGCGCGCGCTCACGGCGCCCGTCCTCAGCGCGAACCGCTGAGTGGCGGCTGACTCGGTGATCGCCAGCTCACCACCCCCCTCGAGCGCGAGCGACGTTCCATCGGCGGTTCCGACGCGCACCTCGCCGGAGGCGGGCGCGCGCAGGGTCAGGCCAGCGCCCACCGGCATCCCCGTTCGCAACGCGACGGACGGCTTCGCGCCCTCGATGACGGCGTCGAGCGCCTGGCCGCCCGTCCCGAGCACCATGAGCGCACGGGTGGCGCGCGCCGCGCCCGTCGACTCGACGACCCTGGGGCCGCCCGCACCGCGCCAGAGCCGACCGGCGCCGACGACGAGCGCAAACATGGCGACCAGCGCGACCGCCACCCTCGCTCCGCGTCGGATGACGAGGCGACGGCGCGCGCGCGCGCGCAGCGCCTGCTCGACCGCGGAGACGAGGCGGCGCTTGTCCGATGGCAGGCTCGGGGGCGCCTCGACGCGAACCTTGCGCGCGAGCCGGCGGATCACGTCCGCGTACTGTTGCCCCTTCACGGAGCCTCCGTCATCGTCTCGAGCATCTCGACCAGAGCCGGATCCTGCGCGACCCGCGCGTGCAGCTCGCGGCGGCCACGCACGAGCCGGCTCTGGGCAGCGGCCAGGGAGCTGCTGGTCATCTGAGCGATCTCGCGCAGGTCGTAGCCCAGGATGTCGTGCATGACGAACGCCCAGGCCCGCTCCGCGACCATCTCGTCGAGGTGGACCGCGACGCGTCCGAGAAGCTCGCGCGTGTTCGCGCGCGACTCGTCGCGCGTGGGCGCCGCGAGCGTCGCGCTGTCCTCCGCGAGCAGGTCCGTGAAGATCCGGCGCTCTAGCTGACGCCGCCGGATGTGCTTGAAGATGACGTGCGACGTGATGGTTTGCGCCCAGCCATCGAGCGAGCAATCCCCCCGGTAGCGCCCGATCGTGGTGACGAGCTCGATCAACGCGAGCTGGGCCACGTCGTCGCGATCGGCGTCGGCGCTGCCGAGCAGCCGCCGGATCGTCCGATCGACCGAAGGCCACACGCGCTCGCAGAACACCGACGCGACGGCGTCGTCGCCCGCCTTGACTGCGGCGACGAGCGCGCGGTCGTCGAGCAGGGGCCGCGAGTCCGAGGATCGGCTCGACGAATCGCGCGGCACCAGCCGCAACGGCCCGATCGATCCACGCGCGGACGTTCCCATGGCCCCCTTAGAGTACCGCGAGTACCGTCCTTGCAGGCAGCCCATCGGCGCCGCCCAGCCCGTGAATGACGTTCAAAACCGCGCCCTCAAGTTCAAAACCGCGCCCTCAAGCCGATCCCGCCCAGCGCCCGTGACGCGGGCAGTCGCGCCGTGCCGCTCGCCGGAGGCGCCGCCACGACCGTCACGTCGACGGTGCCGAAGGCGAGCTCCGCGCCGCCTCGGAGGACGAGCTCCAACGTGCGCGCCACGCGCAGCGTCCCCTCGACGCTTGCGTCCACTCCCAGCAAGGCGTGCCCTTTCCAGCTCGTCGCGCCGGCAGCGTCCGCGTGCGCGACGCTCTCGTAGATGAGCAGCGCCTCGCCTCGTATCGCCACACCCACCCGATCCGCGTGCGTCGGCGCGGCGACCCAGTAGGCCGCGCCCAGGCCAAATGATGACGTGAGCTCACGCGCGTCCAGATTGGAGATGCGGTCGAGCCGGCCCGCGAGCGCGAGGTCGACCGAGGCGCGCGGAAGCACGAACCGCTCGTACGCCAGGCGGCCGCCCAAACCGCCCGCTGGTCCGCCGAGGCCCGCGCCCGCCAGGAACGTGGCGTCGAGCACCCTAGACCCCGGAGCGGGCCCGGGGCCTGGCGCCTCTTGGCGAGGCTCGTCGCTCGTGGCGAGAGCCAAGCTCGGATCGCCTTCGGGCAACATCGACGCCATCGCGAATCCGAGGGCGCGGCCGCGCTCGGCCGGCGTGTCCGCCTCGGCGAAGGTGAGCTCGCGATCGACCCAGCGATCCGTCAGCGCAGCGTGCAAACGCAGACGCGCCCGCAAGTGTCGCGCATCGCCCCACGCGAGCTGCACGACGACGCGCGTAGACAGCTGCCGTTCCACGCGGAGCGCCTCGCTGTCAGAGAGGCCGCCCGCTTCGACGACACGCACGCCGCCCGCGCTCCCCACGACCTCGGTCGCCGCGTTGGTCATGGCCGCCGTCACTGGCGAGCCCGCCTCCCCGGCCGCGACGAGGATCGCGAGAACGGCCACGGTCGTCATCGGCGTGCCTGATCTCCGCGAGCCGACGGTAAACGCATCTCGCCCCAGTCAGTAACACAGCTCATCGCGTCTCGCGCCCCCTTCGCGACGCTCGGAGCACGACGACGACGAATCAAGGAGGCGCCGTCGCTGAGCCGCAAACAATCTGTCACCCCCAGCGCGCGCCGGATGCCGAAAAGAACCCCAACAGGTAGTTCCTCGCGTGCCGTTCAGGCACCATGCGGCGCCATGTCATCCTCGTTCCGGCGCTCGCTGCTCAGGTTCGCCATGATGGCGGGTACGCTCCTCGCTTCGAATCTCCTGGCCTCCCGCGCCAACGCCTACCCGTGGCTCATCAAGAATGGTCACACGGGTTGCGTGCAGTGCCACATTGATCCTTCGGGCGCTGGCCTCCTCACGGCTTATGGGCGCGAGCAGGGCGACGAGGAGCTGACGATGCAATACGGCCGCGCGGCGGGCACGGAGGCGCCAAAAGCAGGTCCTTTGTGGGGCAAAGTCGAGACGCCGAAGTGGCTCCTGCTCGGCGCCGGGTTCCGAGCGGCGTTTCTGGACACACGGGTCTCGGGCGCACCGCCGGGCCCGCCCGGCTCGCCGGCGGCCGGCTGGTCCGCGAGCCTCATCCTCATGCAGGCCGATCTGCGTGGCGGCCTTCGGCTCGGTCACCTGCGGGCCTCCGCGAGCCTGGGCGTCGTGAATGATAAGTCGCTCGCTTCGGTCGTGGGGAACGTCGTCTCGCGCGAGCACTGGCTCGGCTGGGCGTTCGACGACGACACGTTCCTGCTGCGCGCGGGCCGCATCACCTTGCCATTCGGCATTCGCTCGATCGAGCATACGCTGTGGGTGCGCCAGTACACGCAGACGGACATCAACGACACTCAAGAGCACGGCGTGGCCTTCGCCTACAGCGGACATGCCCTGCGTGGCGAGTTGATGGGCATCCTCGGCAACTATCAAATTAGCCCCGACAGCAACCGACAACGCGGCTACAGCGCGACCCTCGAGGCCGTGCCGCTCGCCGCCCTCGCCGTGGGCGCGAGCAGCCTCGTCACGAACGTGGCCGAGGATATCCGCCTCGGCGTTGAAAACGTGCACCAGGCGCGCGGCCTCTTCGTGCGCGCCGTGCCGGCCTCGCCCCTCGTGCTCTTCGGGCAAAATGGCGACGTAAGATGTGCGGGTCAGACCGGGGTGCGCGCGGAAGATGACACGAGCTGACTTCCATCGACCGTGATCGTACCGTCTGCGGCAATGGTGACTGCGTAGTGTTGTAGCGAGGCGCGCGCCGGCCCGCGAATGACCGCTCCATCTCCGTCGAACATCGAGCCGTGACATTGACAGTAAAGGCCCGCCGAGATGGTTTGGCCTGAGTCTTCGAGGAGACATCCAGCGTGCGTACAGACCGCGGACATTGCGTAGATACCATTTGCATCCCTCGCCACGACGATGTTCGACATCGTGATCATCGTCCCGATCGCCAGCGCCGATACGTTGGCCGCTTTGACGGGTCCAGTGGGAGGGGAGCCGGTCGGCACTCCGCATCCAGGGAGGGCGGCGCCGAGCACGAGAACCCCGGTCGTTGACCCAGCAAGGGAAAGAAGCGTGCGCCGGCTCAACGACCGCGCCGGACAGCGCCGTTGTCCGGGGCACTCGAAGGTTGGTCTGTCATGTTTCTCAGTCATTGCGTCTCCGAGTCGAGAGAGTCATCGGTCGCCCGAGCTCCCGTGTAGCGGGGCTTCATCCGGGGATTCGTGTCGTGGCGGAAACCGAGGAGTTGACGCAAATCGTGAGCTCCCCATTGGCAGATATCTCGAGCTGATAGTGCTGAAGCGCGCGGCGCGCTGGCCCCCTCGTCACCGCGCCAGTGCCGCTGAACGCCGAGCCGTGACAGGCACAATAGAGGGTCTCTTGCGTAGCCGCGCCGACGATGCTCATGCCGCAACCCTGATGCGTGCAAATGGACGACATCGCATACAGGCCGGCATTGTCACGGCCTATTACGTAGCTATTCGCAACGGCAACCAAAGAGCCAACAGACACCGCTGAAGCCTTTCCGGCGAGGATCGCGCCAGAACAGGCGGCCTGACCCCCGCCCGCGCCGCCTTGCCCCGCCGCCCCTGTGCCACTGCTTCCGCCTGTCCCCGCTTGACCACCAGCGCCACCCTCGCCGCGGGCGTCAGTCGTTCCCGCATCGGCCGCGCCGCTGCTTCCGCCAGTGCCCGCAGAGCTGCCGGCCTGGCCAACTGCACCTGCATCGCCGCGAGCGCCAGCGGCGCCGGCGTCGTCGGCGCCACCTCCACCGACACTCAAAGGCTCGGACGTGACGCAACCATCAGACAAGGCAGCCATCACCACACAGGCAGCGCCGCTCTTGAGGATGGATCGACGATTCATGCATATCGAACACGGATGAGGACCTGCGGCCATCGTAGGTAGGCGTACCCTCAGGCACGCGTCATCAGGGACACGCCTCGGTCCTGACGCGAAGGCACCCGGCTGTTCCAGTCAGGGCGACGCGCCTGCTCGGGGGCGTGGGCGGGTACTACTCCCACGACCGAAGCAGGACAGGAGATCATCATGCTTCAATTGACACGCTCGCTAGCGTCACATGGGAACCGCAGTGGCCTGGAAGCAAGGATGCCGTTGTCTGCGTGGCTCGCATTGACACCCCCTATGGCGATCGGAATGTCGAGTGGTGGAATGACTGCTGGCTTGAGCATCGCCATTGGAATCTCGGTGCCGTGTTTGGTCGCCTGTGCCACCTATCGGC
>Ga0307474_10004327_pt1 | contig 10242 bp, 7 predicted proteins | sample atmos_gasesECM1C_2_FD_203312 | JGI IMG/M metagenome (GOLD analysis project Ga0307474, IMG submission 203312) | Hardwood forest soil microbial communities from Morgan-Monroe State Forest, Indiana, United States - atmos_gasesECM1C_05 | ecosystem: Environmental > Terrestrial > Soil > Temperate...
ACTGGGAGCGGGGGAATCGGCGAACTGGCCAGCGGCAACCAAGGCAGTCTCAGAATGGTTTCCGAAGCGCGAACGGGCGCTGGCCACGGCACTCTTCGACAGTGGATCGTCAATCGGAGGCGCCGTCGCCCCCTTTCTCATTTTGTGGATTTATTTTCGCTGGGGATGGCGTCCAGCCTTCATGGTTCCGGGGTTGCTGGGCTTTCTGTGGCTCATCGTCTGGCGCTGGCTGTATTATCCGCCGGAATCGCACGATCGAATCCGCGCGGACGAACTCGCTATGATCACTGCCGATAAGCGCGAATCGGCAGTGCCGCAGGAAGCAACGGTTCGGCCGCGGTGGCGAGATCTTCTCAAACTTCCTCAAACCTGGGGAACGATCATCGCGAAAGCGTTTACTGATCCAGTCTTCTTCTTCATTACGGAGTGGTTCCCGATTTATCTGGTTGCGAAGGGCATTGAGTTGAAGAGTGGGTTGATCGCGGTATGGATTCCTTTCATCGCCGCCGATCTTGGCAGCTTTTTTGCAGGGGGCGCCTCAGGATATCTGATCCGACGGGGATGGCCGCTCGGCGCGGCTCGCAAAGTTCCCATCATTTACGGAGGAATCGGCATGACCTTGCTGATTCCGACGATCTTTACGACCAATCTGTACCTGATCGCATTCTTGTTTGCGGTCGTGACGTTTACATACGCAGGGTTTACGACCATGGCGAACGTGCTGCCTTCGGACTTGTACGGGAGCGAGTCGGTTGCATCGGTGAGCGGGTTGAGCGGCACTGGCGCAGGTATCGGAACGATTGTCGCATTCAAGCTGATTGGATATTTCTCCGATGCGCGGCGGGCAGCGGGAACGCACTCTTTCGATCCGATCGTGATCCTGGCCGGGCTCGTGCCGTTTGTTGGAATGATTCTCGTGCTGCTGCTGGTGCGGAACACAGAAGCGACGGATCGTGGCCTGGTGCGGCGGATTTGAGGTCGGGTTGAGGCCGGGTCAGCTCAACTTCACAGCTTCGGTTTCTTCTGGCAAATGGTGCAATCTCAGCGTCTTTGTCGGATCGACGATGAGCCAAGTCGCAGCTCCCAACAGACAGAGAATCGCAGCGGCGAGGAATGATGCGGTCCAACCCAAGCGCATCGCAATCCAGGGAGTGAGAGAGGCTGTGATCGCTGCTCCGACCTGGTTGCCCATATTCATGAATCCAGAGACAGAACCTGCAGAAGCGCCTGCAATGTCGGCAGTCACCGACCAGAACGAACTCTGCGACAAATACAGGGCGCCAGCGCCGCCCGCAAGGACGAGACTGGCCACGCGGGCACTGTGCACCTGTGAACCGAACGCGATGAAAACGCCGGCAAGGAATGTGGCAAATGCGGCGACGCCACAGCGTCCCAGTCGCGGGCCGCGCCAGCGGGTGAGCCGATCGCTGACCGTTCCGCCAATCAGGCAACACACCAGCATGGCAAGGAACGGCAACATCGAATAGAACGCGCTAGCCTTCAAGTCCAGTCCACGCACTTTGGCCAGGTATCGATAGAACCAGCTGAAAAAGATCCAAGCGACATAGCCGTAGCAAAAATAACTGATGGTCAAGGCCCAGACTTCTTTGCTTTGGAGAACGCGCGTCCATGAAACGGGGCGCCGCGTTTGCTGGCCGGATGACGCGCTCTCACCGCCGCTGGTAAGGTCAGACTCGATGAAGGCGATTTCGGTGGCTGAGATCCGGGGATGAACGGCGGGCGTGTCGCGAGCAGCTAGGAACCAAATTCCTCCGGCGAGAAATCCGACGATGGCACACACACAGAACGAGGCTCGCCAGCCGTACTGGAGCATGATGTGGGTGATCAGCAGCGGGGTCAGACCGGCGCCCGCCCCGACGCCAGCAAAGATCCAGCCATTGGCCCTGCCACGCTCGCGAGTGGGAATCCAGCGCGCGACGAACTGGTTGGCCGACGGATAGATCACCGCTTCGCCGGCACCGAGCAGGAACCGCACGGCCATGAAAAGAATCAGAGCGCCGGAGATGCGCGCGGGGACGAGAGCAGTGAGTGCGGTGAAGATTCCCCACCATATGACTCCGGCTGTCAGGACCCGACGCGGGCCAAAGCGGTCCGCGAGGCGACCGCCGACAGTCTGAAACAGGGCATAGCCGACCAGCATCGCGCTGAAGACCTTCCCAAGCTGCACGTCGGTGAGTTGGTAGGCTTCGGCGATGGCGCCGCCAGCAATGGAAATGTTGACTCGATCCAGATAGGAAACCGCGCTGAGCACGAACAGCCAGAACACCAAGAACCAGCGAACGCGCGTTGTCTTCTCATGGACCATGGCACGCGTCGAGGACGGCCGTGTCACGCGGTATGCTCGCGCAAAACCCGCGACAACTGTTCGGCTACGATTTTGTCTTCTCCGGGCTGAAGCATGAACGAATTCATGGCCAAGCCCGGGCGACCTTCGCCGCTTCCGATGACGATCGCCGGTTTCGAATCCCGCAGCAGCTTCGCACACTGCTTGGGGGTAAGAGCGACTCTCGAATCCCACGTGATCTGCATGTGGGGAACGTGATTGGCAATGTCGGGGGTGAAGAACGATGTGCTCACGCCAGGAACTTTGGTTAATTCGCGGGAAATACCGGCCAGCCGGTCTTGCCACTCTTTGCCCAGCGCTTCGTGGTCCTCGCGCAGGTAAATCTCAAGGGCTTTGACCATGCCGATGATTTCTTCTTTGCCGACTTTCTGGCTGCGTCCGATCGTATCCTCGTGCGGACTGTTGTTGAGCAGAGCATAGGCAACGAGGTCCTTGCGCCCGATCAGTAATCCAGCGCACTGAGGCCCGCGCATGGCCTTGCCGCCGCTGAAGGTGACGAGGTCGTATCCCATGTTGGTGTAGTCCCAGAGATGAGAGACCGGCGGAGTATCGGCTGCCGCATCGTTCATACACGGGAGGTTGTATTGTTTGGCCAACTTCGCCCACTCGTCGACTTTAATCTGGCCGGCCGCGTTGGCGAAGTTGGTGAAGTGCATCATCGCGGTGCGTTCGCTGATGGCGTGGCGTAACTGCTCGCGAGTTTCGATCTCGACTAGCTTGACGCCGGTCGTGCGCAGTTGATGATCGAACGGGTTGCGGTGCGATTTCTGGATGATGACTTCCGATTTCATCCCCGTCAGGTCGGGAATCTGTTGGATCAGCGATTCGTTATCACCAGTGAGAATGCCCGCCAGCCCGGATTGAATCGCGGCTGCGGCGCCTGACGTGACAAAGGCGGTGTAGCCGTCTGGAAGTTTGAGCATGTCGGCAATACGCTTGCCGGCGGCGACTTCGAGCTCCGGCATATTTACGAAGTGTTTACCGGCCATCGCCATGACCGCCTCAAGTTCGGGGCGAAGAACGGAGCCGCCCAGCATGGTCATGGTGCCTTCGCAATTGATGACGGTGGTGACGCCGAGTTCGTCGTAGGGATTACCGCTTTGACCGAAGCCGTTTATCTGCGGAGTTCCGGCTCCGGGGTTGGCCGCGAACGAAGAGACCTTCAACGGAGCAAGCAATGAAGCCAGAGCCGCGGTTGTGGATCCGAGAAAGCCTCGACGGTTCCAATTCAAGTTGAGTCGCATGAGGAACTCCTTTGGGACCTACTTGCGCGCTACCGCTGCAATGCAATTGATTTCGACCAGCGAATCGCCCGGAAGAGCGGCGACTGCCACCGTAGTGCGAGCCGGGCCGCCATGCGGGAAGTATGTCGAAAAAACTTTGTGCATGCCGTCCCAGTGTTCAATCTTTACCAGATAGACATTCAGTTGAAGAATCGTATCTACGGATCCGCCGCCAACTTCAACCAACTTTTTCACCTTGTCCATGACCATGCTGGTGTGGGACTCAATGGTCCATTCTTTTGCGTCGCGCGTATCGTGCGCGCCTTGCCCTGAGACATAGATCAAGCCGTTGTGGACGATCACGGGCATGATGATTTCCTTCTCGCCCGGTTTGCCTTCCGCGTTGAGCTTGCGAACGTCGTTTGCATCTTTTGCGGTGGGACCTTGCGCGACAGCGCTGGCCGGCGAAACAGCGGCGGCGATTCCAAGTGCAGAGAGCATGGAAGCGAAACGTAGCCCGAACATCCTACGAGTGAAGTTGAAGTTCATAGACAGCTCCTTTTCATTCGAGTTCGTTAAATCCCATCAAGGCAATGCGAAGCTGAAAACATCACTGCCAGCGGCGATCGCGACGTATTGCTTCCCTTCGATCGCATAGGTCATGGGCGATGCGCTCATATCCTGCCCGGTATTGAAATGCCACAGAGGCTTGCCAGTTGCCGCGTCGACCGCTTCAAACGTTCCGGCATCATCGCCGAAGAAGACCAGGCCGCCCGCGGTGGTCATCGTCCCGCCGGAAGAGTGACCATGCCCGCTTTGCGGATACTTCCAGGCAAAAGCACCTTTTTCCAAGTCGTAGGCGAGAAGAATCTTCTGAGCGCTTTCTCCCGGGATGTGCTTGACTCCGGTCGAATAGTACTCCTTGCCTTCCCGGAAAGCCTCGGTGGGCTGTGAGAAGTAGGTCTCGCACTCCTCGCGAGCGAGGAAATACACCGTGTGAGTGGACTCATTGTAGGAAGGCGAATACCAATTGGTAGCGCCGGAATAGCCAGGGCAGACGCGGGTTCCAGCCGGTGTCGGCCGGATTTCAGTTCGTATCGGGCGACCATGCTCGTCGATTCCCTTCGCCCAATTCAGTTTGTCAACGAAAGGAACGGAGGAGAGGAATTTTCCATTCGTGCGATCCAGTACGTACAGATAACCGTTTCGGTTGGCTTGCACGAGAAGCTTGCGGGGCTCGCCTTTATAAACGGTATCGACCAGTATGGGCGTTTCAACGGCATCGTAGTCGAACAAATCATGGGGTGTGAACTGGAAATACCAGCTGAGTTTGCCCGTATCCGCATCCAGGGCGAGCATGCAGTCTGTATAGAGGTCGTCGCCCGGACGAACGTCGTCATTGAAATCCGGGGCGGGATTGCTGGTGCCCCAGAAAACCAGATTCAGGTCCGGGTCGTAGGTGCCGGGCATCCAGGTGGTGCCACCACCGTGCAAGTAAGCTTCTCCGGGCCAGCTATCAGACCCAAAATCGCCCGGCGCAGGAATCGTCCAGAATCGCCACGCCAAGTGCCCAGTCAGCGCATCATAAGCGGCGACGAAGCCCCGGACTCCATCGTCGCCGCCCGAGGTACCGACAAGCACTCGATCTTTTACGATCAACGGAGCGCTGGTGGCGCCGTAATTCTTGTTCCAGTCCGCGTAGGCCACATCCCAGATCTGATTACCAGATCGCGCATCCAGGCAAAGCAGGTGGGCGTTATCGGTTTCCATGTAAATGCGGTCGTGCCAGACTGCGACCCCGCGGTTGAGGTGACGCGAGGCATCGTCGATCAGGCCCTCTGAGTTTCGACGGGCATGATGCCAGACGATGCGGCCGGTGCGCGCATCGAGCGCAAACGCGTCGTTCGAGGCGGTAAGAAGCATCAATCCATTTACCACGACTGGCGTGGTTTCGAGCCAGTTCGTGTTTTGGGAGTGAAAGACCCATTGGGCCTGGAGTTGCGGCACATTTGACGTGGTGATCTCGTTCAAGCGGCTGTAGCGACGGCCGGAGTAGTCGCCGTTGTACGAGATCCAATTGCCCGCAGGTGGATGTACCAGCAGATCGGCAGGTTGAACATCGATCTTCGCGGTGACGGAATCACTGTCGGCGAATCCGCTAAACGAGGCAAGCAAGACGGTGACGATCGCTGCGTTTCGCATTCAGGAGGCCTTCCCTGAAGCGCCCACTTCAGCCTCGCTGACATTGCGCGGCGCTGGATCAGTGCACGAGTTTGGCAAGTCTCGCCTCCGGTCCTCTGCCGTTCACAAGCGGCGGACGCGCTGCCGCGACTGGCGGCGTGTAGCCCAACTCTCGCGACACCTGCAGCCCGGCAGTTTGAATGAGCGGCGCCAATTGCCGCAGACGTGCCACCGGCATGCGCACCACCGGCGCCGTGATGCTCAAGCTCGAGTGAACGCTTCCGGTGTGATCCCAAATGGGGGCAGCGACGCACCGAATATGCATCTCGTGTTCTTCGAGATCGCAGGCATAGCCGTTCTTGCGAACCCGATACAACTCGGTTTGCAACTCCTGCAGGTTGCCGACGGTGTTTGGCGTGAGACGCTTCACTTCCAGGTTAGCGACAATCCGATCACGCTCTTCGGCAGGCAGGAACGCGAGCATGACTTTGCCCACAGCGGTGCAATACAGGGGAACAGCTGCGCCAATGCGGGAATGAATGCGGAGAGGCTCGGGCGAATCGAGCTTCTCGACGTAGACAGCGGACAATCCGTGACGGATTGTCAAGTGAATGGTTTCCCGTGTCTGCTGATTCAGTTCGCGAAGATAAGGCAGGCTCAAGCGGCGGAGATCGAGCTGCCCGAGGGCCGCTTGCCCAATCGCAAAGCAGGCGATTCCCAGGCGATAACAGCCGTCGCTGTCACAGCTTAAGAATCCCGCACCCTCGAGGTTTGCAAGAAATCGGTGGACGGTGCTCACTGGCAGGCGGGACAAGGCTGCGACGTGCTTCGCGGTCAGCCCCCGCGGCGATTCGCTGAAGAGATGCAGAAGCCGCAGGCCGCGTTGAAGGGCTGTGATGTCGTACCTGCGCTTCGGGGCGCTAGTCATGGAAGTATCAACTTGGAAAATGAAAGTGCGAATTATCTGATGAAAATCAGATTTGCGCAATTTATTTCGCTAGAGTCGGCCGAATTTCTTTACCGCCTCCACGATGGACTTCATCTGCTCGATCACCGGGTACATGGAGTGTTCTTTGAAATCCATTTGTCGCGCCAAGGTCAGAACCGGTTGAAGTTGGGCTTTCGGCACAACGGCAACGCCGTCGCTGTCGGCCACTACGACATCGCCCGGATTTACCGGAACTCCGTTGCAAACGATCGCGATCTGTGCGCCCGCGAAGCGATAGTGATGCACCGAGGTCGAGGGCACAATGCCGGTGGCAAAAACCGGAAAGCTAATTTTCCGCAAGTACGCCACATCCCGGACGCCGCCATCAATGACGGCTCCAGCATAACCACGCGCCGCCATTGCAGTACCCATGAGTCCTCCCATGCCGGCGATGTCGTCTCCATCTTCCACGGCCATTACGTAGACGTCATCTGTGGAGCCAGAGTCAATGGCGTCCAGCATGCCCTGTAGCGCTTGGGGATCCTTGTTGCCCTCGTCTTTTTTAAGCTGCACGGTGCGCGCGAAGCCAGCGAACTTGGCAGTAAAAATCGGCTGCATCCGATGCGTCATGTACATGCGCTTGCCTGTGATCTGTTCCAAAGCGTCGGACACGGACGCGACTTCCACACGGCGAAACTGCGCGATGAGTTCGCGATCTGAGGAAGCAATCTCCGGCGAGGAAGCCGTCTGGGCGTGGACCCTCCGAGCGGCGGTGCTGAAGGCCAGTGCGAGAGCCAACGAGACGCAACCCGTGACGAGCAGGTATTTGTGGAATTTGTTCATTCCATTCTCCTGTTGTATATAGGTGCGCGGACTTTAACATCATGTGCGCCTGAGTTGGAAGAGGGCAATGAAGCGTCCACACAAAAGGAGAGATGAGATGAAACCGAAGACCATCCAGTTATTGGTGCTGATTTCAGCCTTGATGTTTGCTGTCATTCCCGCGTGGCTTAACGGCACTGCACAGGAACGAAAAGTCATCAACTTGGCTCCGGCCCGAGGCCTTCCTTTCAATGATGGCGTAATCGCGGGTAACACGCTTTATGTAGCCGGGCAGGAGGGCACGGACGAGTCGGGGAAACTGGCCCCCGGAGGCATCGCGGCGGAGACCAAGGCCGCGCTCGACAACATCAGCAAAGTGCTCAAGGCGGGCGGTTTTGAATTGAAGGACATCGTCTCGGTCACGGTGTACTTGGCCGACATTCACGATTTCCCGGAGATGAACAAGGTCTACAAGACGGTGATTCCAGATCCTAAGCCTGCGCGGGCCACGATCCAGGCGGCAGCGTTAGTAAACGACGCACGGGTGGAGATTGCGGCCATCGCCGTGAAGCAAAAGTAGCGTCTGTCCCGGCCTCCGGCAAGAGTGCTTTGTGCCGGCCTGATCGTCGCCGCGCAAGGGACAAGTAATTGGTTGACATGCCGCCTTATTTTGAGATAAACCCTCATTCAATCGTTTTAATTAGGGTCTATCGATCAGGGGATCACACTTTCACTGCATGAAAATCAGTTCCGGCGCTGGACCGGCCGGGGCAACTCTAGAGGAGCGCCAATGCGCATCGTCCAACAGCGGTGGATCACAGTTCTCATCTTCGTATTCGTGGTAGTTGGCGTTGCCACCGCAAGCATCACAGGGACTATCTCGGGCGTAGTGTCGGACCCGACTGGGGCTGTCCTTTCCGGAGTCAGCGTCGTCGCCACCAATATCCAAACCGGAATCAAGACGACGGCGAACACCGACACGAAGGGGTTCTACATCCTGCCTGCGCTGGCGGTTGGTACCTACGACGTCGAAATCTCTCATACGGGATTCAAGACGGAAAAGATCACCGGACTGGTCATTGACGCCAACTCGGCACTGCGCGCGGATGCCACGTTACAACTGGGGCAAGCAATTGAGACCATGGTGGTCACCGGTGAGACGGTGCACGTGGAAACCGAAAGCACGCAGATGGGAGGCGTAATCACAAGCAAGGCGATTACCGCCGTGCCCCTGAATGGGCGCGCTTACACCGACCTGTTGGCGTTGCAGCCGGGAGTCTCTCCGTATACGGCAACAGATACGGGGACAGCGGGTATCAGCGACCGTTCGGTGGACGGTGGCTTGAACTCCGGCAATCAATCCGTCAACGGACAGCGCGAAACCGCCAACGGATTCATGGTTAACGGCTCCAACGTGGAAGAGGGCAAGAACAATGGCGCGGCCATCATCCCAAACCTGGATTCGATAGCCGAGTTCCGCATCATCACCAACAACTTCGATTCCGAATACGGAAACTACAGTGGCGGACAAGTAAATGTTGTCACCAAATCCGGAACTAATGGGTTTCATGGCAGCGGGTTTGAGTTCCTCCGCAACACCGCGCTCGATGCCAAGAATTATTATGCTGCGCCCACGGACGCGACCCCGGTCTTCCGTCAGAATCAGTTTGGGGGAACGTTCGGCGGCCCGATCAAGAAGGACAAGACGTTCTTCTTCGTCGATTACCAGGCCACCCGCCAGACCCAGGCTCCGACGGTAAATATCCAAATGCCGTCGGTGACCAATTTTGGAGGTAACTTCTCGGACTCAGCCAGTTCCTTCACCACGGGCTCGGACTCGGCGCAGAACCCTATCACGTCGGTTGTAGGCGGTGGAAACTGGGCAAGCATCCTGGCAACCCGCCTGGGATATCCAGTCAACGATCAGGAGCCGTATTACTACACTGCCGGCATGGTCAATCCGGCGACGATTGATCCCAACACTGGCATCGGCGTCCCATATGCTACCGACTGCACGAGTAACGACCCAACGACAGGCTGTGTTTTCCCAACGGCTCAGATCCCGACCAAGGCCTGGTCAAAGGTCGCGACCAACATGGTGGGGTTGGGACTAATTCCGCAACCGAATGCCGCGGGGAACTTTTTTCAGACCTCGAAGTATGCTCAAAGCTTGCGGGACGATAAGGGTGGCATCAGAATCGACCAGAACACCCGCTTCGGGACCATCTTTGCCTACTACTTTGTCGATGATTACTTGCTGAACTCACCCTACCCGAATGGAGGCGCTACGGTGCCTGCGGCCACCTTCGCCTATAACGCCGATACGAACGGGCGCGCCCAGCTTCTGAATCTCGGGGACACGAAAAACATCGGAGCGATGGCGGTGAACGAATTCCGGTTCAGTTATGTCCGGAACACGCTGGGGCTGGCCGAGCCTCAGGGCGGCGTGGGATCGAACTACACGTTGGCGAAGCTGGGATTTACGACACCGTGGAATGCGACCACTGGAGGCATCAGCCCCATCGCGCCAAAGCTGGAGGGCGTCCCTTACATTCAGTTCAACAACTTCAACATTGGAGTCCCGCAGGTCAGCACAGGTCAGTTCAATAATTCGTTCCAGGTGCTGGACAATTTCACCCGGGCGGTGGGAAGGCACAGCATCAAGTTCGGAGGTCAGTTCCACTACGACCAGATCAACGAGCGCAACCTGGCCGCGGAGAATG
>Ga0307474_10004328_pt1 | contig 10239 bp, 14 predicted proteins | sample atmos_gasesECM1C_2_FD_203312 | JGI IMG/M metagenome (GOLD analysis project Ga0307474, IMG submission 203312) | Hardwood forest soil microbial communities from Morgan-Monroe State Forest, Indiana, United States - atmos_gasesECM1C_05 | ecosystem: Environmental > Terrestrial > Soil > Temperate...
CCACTAAGCGTGTAAATTCGAGGCCAACATTTCTTTCATCGCCTCCTTCTGTTGACCGATTGCCGGCAACACAAGGGTCGCGATCGCAACGCCATCGCTGCCTTGGTCGAAGCAGAGAGTCGCCTCCTCCTCGTAAAGGTGCTTCAATCGTGCTCTCACATTCTGGAGACCTAGCCCCATCCCTGCTTGCCGCTTTCCTCCAACGCTATTGCGAATGACTACCTCCAGCATGCCTCCCGCCCGCCGAGACGAAATTTCGATCCATCCTCCTCCGCGGCAGCAAGCCACGCCGTGGAAAATCGCATTTTCCACGAGAGGTTGCATGATCAGTTTTGGCACGAGCAATTGCCGCGCGGCGGGGTCAATTTGCCAACGCACTTCAAGTCGGTCTTCCAACCGCATTTTCTCGATGCTGAGGTAATCGCCGACAAACTTCAATTCTTCATCGAGGCTAATGACATCGGAGCTCGCACACTGCAAAGCAGTCCGAAGCAAGTGAGAGACCTTGAGAACCATCGCTTTGGCGCGCTCTTTCTCTGTATCAATCAGAGCTGAGATTCCCTGGAGAGTATTGAATAAGAAATGCGGATGAAGCTGACTCTTCAGGGCTTGTAGCTCGCTGGTGGCCAGCGCCTGCTGCAACTCAAGTTCCTGGTCCCTAGCCCGCTTAAAATACTCGTATGCATGCGCGGCTCCCAGAACAATCATGAAGTTCCAGATTATCTCGGCAAAAACGTCAAAACCTGTAACCAATGCGTGCAACGAGCGTTGTTCGAACTTCTGAGCAGGAACATTCCAAGGCGGCACTAAAACCCAACGGATGCTCACGCAGGCGATGATGTAAAGGGCGATGACAAGAACATACCCAGCTACGCGACCCAACCGAATCGGTTTGGTGATCGGATAGCGGTGAACTATCGCGAAAATGGGAGGCGTCAACAGCGCCGCGGACATTAGAAGTCCGCCTTCGACAAGGAGTGCGGTCCAGTAAGATGTGCGGAGCCCCCTCTCCAAGAAGCGGACCTTATCCTCCCCTGCTGCCAGGAAGGCAAGACCCATCCAAAACAAGATGGACCACAGGTAGGCAAAAGCGACCTGCGAGACCTTTCGCGAATTGGGTTCCATGCAACCGATTGTATCCGGAATTTACAAGAAACAGAGATAGAAGGTACGAAACGACAGAGATATGCTCTGACCATACGCATAACCGGGTTCAAGTTTAACAATCTGCTTTCCCTCACAGGCAATTCTGAAGTAATGCCTTTCGATTTGCCCGATAAACGCTTGTATTGACTGGTCTAGCCAACTTCCGGGAGTCGACACCTCTTTCCTGATTATTTCCCGTTCCCGATCCTGTTTGTTGTTTTGTCGCCGTTGAATTTGTCACCAGGGGCCGTTAAGTCATTCAAGTACATGGGTTCGTGGGCATGTAATCCACGACCCTGAGGATGCAATTCACTGCTGAACATGGCTTTAGCGGATAGCGGTGGGCGAAAAAGTGGGCAATAAGAATTTCAAGGCTCACAAACCGTTTGTTCTGAACGAAGGTAAATCGTCTTGAGTTGCGTAGCGCGTGTGTAATCGCGTAGAAATGTTAGGGCGTTCTGTTCGATCCCCACCGCCCCTACCAATCTAACCGACTGAAAACGCATGTGCTTGCTCAGGTCCATTTTCCCGTGCACCTCTGGTGTACCCTCCCTTTCTGCGAAACACAATGCAATCGCCCTTCTTATCACCCAACCTGCTCCTGCTGGCGAAGCGCCCCTAAACTGATGATCCTGATCTTCCGCTTCATCTTCGTCTGAATGGTCTCACCCGTGAACCCGATCTTCCGGCGAGTCCCCGGCCTATGACGGATAGCGAACTTGCCAAAGCTCTTGAGCTTCAACGTGAACCCGTCCGTACCGAGATGATTGAGCAGAATGGTCTCCAAGCTCGTGATCACGGCATTGACAACGTGCTCAGCCTCCTTCTTGGTCGGCAAAGACAAAGCAATGAACTCTCACGGCCGACTCGTCTCGACCTTCTAGACTTGCTCGCATGTAGTTCAAATTCCTTTCGAAGGAGAGTCTCCATGCAGAGCAATACTCCCGCAGTTGAAAATCAATCTATTAATTTCTCCAATTTCCCCATTGAAAAAAAGGCGCACAAGGCCGATCCCTTCACAATCAGAGACGCTCGCTATATTGGAAGCGACGGGTTTGTCGTCCCAAGTGACTTCGAGGAGTTCTACGAAAGATTTCCCGATTACGTCCGCAAATGGGTCAGCAAACACGCGGACAGGTCGGCACCAAAGGAGGACGTAGAGGATTTGACGCAAGACCTGTTGATCCACCTCTACCACCTTCCACAAACGTCCAAGCACCGCGAGTCTGGCAAGAAGGACATCGTGCAAACCTTCGACCCCGCTAAGCACTACGGCGCGAACCAAGCCCGGTTCCAGAACTATGTGAATCTCTGTCTCGCCAACAAGTTAAAAACTTTCCATTCGAAGCGTATGAAGGATGCCTTGTGCCGTCCCGGAAATCTCTCGCTCGATGAACAAACCGAACGTGAAGACTCGCGATCTGTGGATGACGAATACTGCTATTTCCATTCGGAGTATTTGCGAAGGGCTGTGAAGTCTTCCGAAAAACAGGCGAGTGATAGAGCATTTCTTCAGGAGTTCGTGAACTTCGTGCAGCGTGAAGCCCTCCGAAGGTTTTGCCCGCGATAGAGGCACTTCTCGCGACAGGCACGCAGGGTGAGGCAGTCGAATGGCTGAGGATCACGGAAAGCGAATTTGCTCGGATGCGTGCTCGGTTAAGTCAGTTGAACAAGGGCTTTCTCAGCGGCAACCCCGTGCCGAGGCAGCGAAAACTGTACAAGAAGCGCATTAGGAAGACGTAGCAGTTCTCAGGCTCGAAGCCCAATGGGACTCGGCAGGTTAAGCGACTCGCCTAAACCTCGAATGGAAGGACGAGCGCCCTCGGTGCATTGTAAGCCCCCCCAACCATTTCGCGATCCACAAGGCCGGAAACCAGGATTCCGGTCTTTTTTCCTCAAACCGGTGGCGGGCCCCGAAACGGCATTCGGGGAGATCAGTGGTGATGTCCGCGAAGACTTCCCGGTGCTGATTGCCCGCTGCCCGTCTGGATTACTTCCGGTTTTAACCATCCGGGAGTTATAGCACGCAAGCGCCCTCTTCCCTGGGGATCAAGGGTCAATTGGATTGACCATGGTTTACAGTTGATCGTGGAATTCTCTTAGTGGAAGTTCTCGACGAGCATGATGTCGCTGCGATAGTCGTCGAGTTCGGGATAGAGAATATAGCGGCCGTCTGGGGAGACCGACAGTCCAGGGAACGCACCGCCACCGCTAATCTTGAATATCGGGCGTGCTTTCCTAGTGGAGAAGTCGAAGTAGTTGAGTGTCAGGATATCGTTCCTCGGAAAGAAATAAACGCCACCCTGAACAACGTCCCAGTTCATCAGGAAGGATAGCAGCGGCACGCCGTCCACGCGTGATTCCGTGCCCGTGGGATTGAGCGACGCTTTGTGCAGCGTGTAGCTAGTCCCGCTGTTCTGTGCAAAATAAAGTGTTTGTCCATCGGGGGACTCCAGGGGCCAATAACCCCGGGCGCTGGTCAACACTTCGGACTTACCGCCTTCCGGTGAGACGCGGTAAATCCTTTCTCCCGCAGCATCTTCGCTGCCACCCACGAAGTAGATCCAATTGCCGTCATGCGACCAGCTCGGATTAAATGCCCCAGGCGTTTCGGTACTTAATTTCTTGGGCACCCTCTCAACTATATCGACAATATAGACATCCGCCCGAATCTGCCCGTCGGGTGTCTTGATGCGGGAATCGAACACGACCTTACGGCTGTATGGCGACCAGGCGGGACTGCCTGTGGCCATTCCTCTGAGATTCGACAATTGGACGACGTTTTGGCCTTCGGGATCGCTCATCCAGATTTCCGGTGGGCCACCGCGATTGGAGGCAAAAGCGATGTGCCTTCCGTCTGGCGAATACTTTGGACAAAACTGATCGCGCGTCGTGGAAATCAATTTTATGGGCGGATCGTTGGGATGCAGTAGGTCTACTCGCCAAATGTTGTTTTTGACAGAGGAGTTCGCCACGTACGCCAAGCGGCCACCGTTCGCAGAAAAGGCCTGCGAGAAATGGCTGTCTGGAACCACCATTCGATCCCGAACGGAGCCGTTCGCCAAGTCGAGCTCGCGAAGAACCCCGTGTTCTGTGCCTGCGTGCCACTCAGCGAAAAACAGGGCCTTGCTATCGTCCCGCCATTCCAGTCCCTTCATCCATCCTGAAGTCTCCTTGATCATCCGCGGCGCGCGACCCTCAGCGGTGACGACGGACAAACCGAACTCACCCTCGCGTGAAGCAAGAGAGCACGCATAGGCTAGTTGCTTGCCGTCGGGAGAGAACGCCGGCAATACTTCTTCGACGCATTTGTCGTCATGCTCAATCACGGTGCTCTGCGATGTTCCGAGCGAAAGGAGCTGCAGTCTTTTGTGACCGCCGGGAAAAGGCGAGTCAGAGAACGCGATGGTTGTGCCATCCGGAGACCAACTGATATGCATCGACCGATCGAATGATGCGTTGGTCGAGCGTAATTTCCTTACCGCGCCGCCTTGTGCCAGCACGACGTAAATGCCTCCTCCTTCCTTCGAGACTCGTTGGAAGGCGATTTGCGTGCCGTCCGGGGACCACGTGGGGGCAAGGTGCACGGCTGGATCATTCGTAAGGCGCAAAAGGTTTTCGTTGCCGAGGGTCTTAACGTACAAGTCGAAGGCCGTGAAGTCTTGCTCGCCCGTCCATTCGAAGGCGACTCGCGTGCCGTCGGGAGAGATTGCCGGGAAATCGGCCCATCCGGGAAGAGCGGTCAGCGGCACAGCAACCACAGGCGGGGTCTCTGGCCGATGGCGCCATTTCAGGTACGCGAGCGTGCCGACTGCGATGCAAACTGCCCCAACAGAAAGCCAAGCAGCCAGTTTCCGCCACGGCGAAAAGGCGGCGACGGTTGGCGGCGACGGGAGAATCGAGGGCGACAGTACCGCTGGAGCAGCGTACGGTGCGGACCCCTGCGTGGCAGAGCTTGCGGGTTCGAGTTGCGGCTTCTCCTGGTGTCGCTCTGGCGGATTCCGTAGCTGGCGAACGGCGCCGACGAAGCGGTAACCTCGCTTGGGTATCGTTTCGATGTATTGGGGATCCTCTCCTAAGGCTTTCCGCAGGACAAAGATGTTGTTGGAAAGATTGCCCTCCTCGACAAAAGAGTCGGGCCAAAGCGCCCTGATAAGCTCCTCTTTCTCCAGCAGATGGCCGCTGTTGCGTACCAAAAGTACGAGTGTGTCAAAGGCCTTGGGTGTAAGAACTACAGGTTCGTCGTTGCACGATAACTTGCGCTCGCCAGGTTCCAGGCGGAAGGAACCGAACTCGTAAAGCTCAAGCGTATTCTGATCGAAAGCCCCTGTAGCTGCGAACAGAGGTTCGCGGATGTTCTTTGAGCCAACTCGCCGGCCAGTTTCGTCGCTCATGGCCCTCGTCTGATCACTGCGAGAATTCTTTGAGAAATTTCAGAGCCCGCCGAGAGGACTTTCAGGGGCTACCTGCCGTGAAGTATGCGGAGAGCGACCGGAAGCCCAGATAAGAGCGATTGTAGCACCGGCCCTCAGCGACTTCCATATCTCAAAGGAGAGGATTAGACCATGTTGCGAAAACTGCAATCAAGAAGGAATATCCTGGCGATTTCCGCAGGCTTGCTGGTACTCCTAGGCACAGCCGCCGCTCTTGCCCCCCGGCGGACCCGCGCTGATGGAGGCTTGCCGATCAGGGCAAATTTCTCTGTCGCGTACGCGGGCACCCCCAATACGACAGGCGCGAGTTTTTGCGGAGGACCGGGCTACGAATTAAACGTGGAGGCACATGGTGGAGGCCCTTCTACATTTGGTCCCATGCTGTTCACGCTCCACAAAACAGTGCAAGCAGCAGGGCCGCTCGCGCATGGCTGCCTCGAATTGTCCACGGCGAATGGGGAGACCCTGAACGCCATCTATGACATTGATCTGGGCGCTGAGAACGATCACGGCTTTGGGGCTGGTTCCAATGGCAAGCTCACTTTCGTCGGAGGAACCGGACGCTTCCAGGGCGCGAGCGGATCCGCCGCGCTGGGGGCAGCCTTCACGATCATCTATCCAGCTAGTTCTTTTATAGGTGGAACGTCCGCTCCGATTCAGGGAATCGCCACCTACTCGGTGGATGGAACCGTGTTCCTTCCAGACGAAGATCATTGATAGGGTCGACTTCTAAGCTTAGCCCAGCAAGAAAGCCAAACCGGGCGTGGCATGGGCCACGCCTGGGCACCCCAACCGGTTGAACTGTGGGTATCCATCTGCATCGCAATTCACATATTCGACTTGCGGGCGACAAGGGGGAGCAAAACCATGCGCAGTATCATCCCGAAGAACTCAAAACCAGAGATGGTCGTTCGGCGTTGGTCTGCCCGTGGGAAGTGATCTCCGTGCTTGGCGCCGATTCTGGACGGATGACGGGCAACTCTGACGTAACGCCATTAGGTAAGGGTTGCCGACCACCCGCCCGATCTTACCTGACCGAAAAATAGTCGAAAAATCTGATGGAATCGTCGCCCAGAATCGCGCTTGACTCGCGACGCTAACTGTGTATACTCAGTATAGAGACATGCACAGCGACATCGTAATCTCCCAATCCGACGGCCGTCCGATGTATCTGCAGATCATGGAACAAATCCGGCAACGGATTGCGGTTGGGGATTGGGCGCCGGGGAAGGAAATTCCCTCGATTCGCGAGCTTGCTGTAATGCTCCGGGTGAGCGTGATCACGGTGAAGCGAGCCTATTTAGAACTGGAGCGCGACGGCATTATCGTGACCCAACAAGGGAAAGGTTCGGTAGTCGCACCTGATCCCGGGCTTGGCGCCAAGCTTTACGATCAGGAATTAGCGAAGCACATCGACCGAGTTGCCCAACTGGGGGAACTGCTCGGCCTCACGCCTAGAGAACTTGCGTCCCGCGTGCGCGAAGCCGCGGACCGGATGACAAAGGAGTACTCATGAATGGCCTCTCCGTCCATTTCGAAGGAGTAAGCAAGATCTACCCTCACTTTACGCTCGACAACCTTAGCCTCGAGTTGCCAACGGGCACGATCATGGGGCTCATTGGCGCGAACGGTGCCGGCAAGTCCACGACGATCCGCATTCTGATGGGATTGGTTCATCAGGATCAGGGTCAGGTGCATGTCCTGGGCCGTCAGATGCCACGAGAGCAGGCGGCCGCCAAACTGGATATTGGCTACGTATCGGAAGACATGCGTCTCTATGGATCGGCGACTCTGGCTTGGCACATGAAGTTTATTCGGTCGATCTACCCACAGTGGGATCAACCTTATGCCGAAACCCTGTTGCGGCGCTTTGATCTCAAGACCCAGCAAAAGATCAAAGGTCTGTCCCATGGACAACGGGTCTAGGCTGCATTATTGCTGTCCTTGGCACGGCGTCCGCGTCTGTTGGTTCTGGATGAACCGACAACCGGACTCGATCCCGTGGCACGTCAGGAGGTTCTGGCGGAATTGATGGCGGTACTTGCTGACGAGGACCGAACGATTCTCTTTTCGTCGCACAACACTCTCGACGTGGAGCAGATTTCGGATCAAATCACGTTCATCGATCGCGGACGAATCATCGCTTCCGACAATAAAGAGACGTTTCTGGACCGCTGGCGCAGGTTGCGGCTCGCGCTTTTGCCGGACGCAGTCCTGCCGAAGCTTTCGGGAGTCGTCGAGGTCGGCGGAAGCGGACGGCTTCCGGTCTTGGTCACTAACCGTTTCGATCCTGCGATGGTATCAGCCTGCAATGACGCTGGGGCCACTGTTCAAGCTGTCGACCCGATGACGCTGGAAGAAATTTTTGTTGTCAACGTACACAGCCGAAGGGGAAAACAAACCGTATGAACTACGCAATGGTGAAGCGGCTCATCTTGAAAGACTGGTACCTGCAGCGTTGGGCGATTCTCGCCTCTCTCGCAGGGATTGTGGCCACTCTGGGCATCATCGCAACGGGAGGAAAAGTTGCGTTTCTTATCGGCCTCATCGTGCTCATCATGGTGATCATTTCCATTGGCGCGCAGATGGCCGTGGCCACGATCGTGACGGAACGGAAGGAACAGACGCTGCCGTTCGTGATGAGTCTGCCGATCTCATACCGGGAATACACTGCGTGTAAGATCTGGGGCAACCTGCTCATCTTCCTGGTCCCCTGGCTGATAATGGTGGTGGGCAGCTGCGGCCTGCTTCTGTTGTCCCCAAGTTCGCGAGGCTTGCTCCCCTATGCTGTCATTATGTCGACGGAAATACTGCTGAGCACTTGCCTGATTCTAGCCGTGGCGCTGATCACCGAGTCTCTGGGCTGGACCGTCGCCGCCATCATGATAGGCAATCTGGCGGTGAACGGAATTGGCTATGTTGTCGCCCACATCGCCGGCATCGCAAAGGGAATGTGGGGCTCCACTATTCAATGGAGCGGCGCGGCCTCGGCGTTGCTGCTGGGGGAATTCGCAACAATTGCTCTGCTACTGGGCGTTACTTCCTTCGTCCAGTCGAAGAAAAAGAATTTCCTGTGAAGCAACTCCCGATTGACGGGCATTAGTGGTTCCAATCTGTGCACGCACCTTTGAAATCATAGATTTAGAAAGAGTTGATCTCGGTGCGGGCATCACGATTGGCCACTAATGCCGACCATCCGGAAGTTGGTCGGCTCGGAGCGGACATTGACTTCACGAAGATTTCCGCTTTCGGCCGAACTCTCATTTAGATCCCCAAGGGGTTTGGATAACCACAGTTGCACCGCGAAGCAGCGGCAAGTATGATGCAGCGGCGCGTCGTGATGTAGAAGTGTATCGATGCAAAAGAGGATTAGCAGGCCGCTATCGGGCAGAAACCGCTTTCTGCGGTGCTTCCCGCTAAGTTTGTTGTTGGCAGCCCTCTTCGGACAGGCTGCCTATGCTGACCAAGTCAAACTGAAGATTATTGCCATCAACGATTTCCACGGATATTTACAATTTCCCGGAAACTTTCGGGCCGGCCCTCAATCCCCTGACGTGCCTGCTGGCGGCATTGATGTGCTCGCTGGGTACGTGGAGTACCTGAAGGCGCAAAATCCCTACCACGTGGTTGTCTCGGCAGGCGACCTGATTGGCGCCAGCCCCCTGGTTTCCGGCTTGTACCATGATGAAGGCACTATCGAGACGATGAACTGGCTGGGTCTGGAAATCAGCGCGGTCGGCAACCATGAATTCGATAAAGGCAGGCAGGAATTGCTGCGCATGCAATCTGGCGGATGCTTTGCTGGGGACAAGAACACTTGTAGGGGCACAGAAGTGGGTATGGCAGTCCCCTTCGGCGGAGCCAAATTCCAGTATCTCGCCGCCAATGTTTTCGATGAAGCTAGTGCCAAGACGATTTTTCCAGCTTATGTGATCAAGACCTATAACAGCGTGCCAGTCGCTTTCATTGGCTTGACACTGGAGGGAACGCCAGGCCCACATATGGTATTCTGCATGTATCATGGCCGGCACCAAAGAACACGCCTACGAACTGATTGACCGGCTTGCTCCGGCGCAGCTTTCCGCCATCGTCAGTCTGCTCGAAGCTATGCTCGATCCCGTCTGCCGCAGTCTCGCCAACGCTCCCCTGGACGATGAGCCGGTCTCTGAGGAAGAGGCCCGCGAGATCGCTGCCGCTCGCGCCTCCCTCGACCGTGGCGAGGGCATTCCTCACGAGCAAGTTCTGGCCGAGTTCGGCCTCACCCTCGAAGATTTCGAGCGCATGGGCTGCACCCCGCTCGACCCCCACAAGACGAAACGCTAAGCATGGGCAGTAGGCTTACGGATTTATTGAAGATCATTCAAGCCACAAATGTCTTCCTAGCTGGTAGCTAAGAGCTTTGCGATTTGCCGCGCGCATGCAAAGAGTAAAGAGTGTCCGTTGTCGACAGCTTGATTTCCGACAACCCCCTATCCACAAGTTTTCTCGCAGATAAGAGTGGCAGCGAAGAGAATCGCGTACTTTCTTCCTTCAGTCATGGGAACTCCGCAATTGGATTTTGAAGTAGGCGCTCATTTCCGGTGTTCTCCTTGAGTCGTTTTACTTGTGGCCGCCATTCGCGAAGATGGTTTCTCCCGTGAGCCACCCAGCATCATCCGAG
>Ga0307474_10004329_pt1 | contig 10239 bp, 6 predicted proteins | sample atmos_gasesECM1C_2_FD_203312 | JGI IMG/M metagenome (GOLD analysis project Ga0307474, IMG submission 203312) | Hardwood forest soil microbial communities from Morgan-Monroe State Forest, Indiana, United States - atmos_gasesECM1C_05 | ecosystem: Environmental > Terrestrial > Soil > Temperate...
TGAGCTAATACATGAACAAAGCAAACCTCCCTGCCCGCAACACCAAAGTGATGAACCGTTTCGATCTCACCTCGCGGCTGATCGCCAGGCTGAAGAACGAAGAGGCCGTGATCGGCGGGATCGGCAACACCAATTTCGATTTGTGGGCGGCCGGCCATCGCCCACAAAACTTCTACATGCTGGGCAGCATGGGCCTCGCCTTCCCGATCGCGCTTGGGGTGGCGCTGGCGCAGCCGAACCGGCGTGTTTTCGCGCTTGAAGGCGACGGTTCGCTGTTGATGCAGTTGGGCTGCCTGTCGACCATTGCGATGCTCAAGCCGAAGAACCTCACCATGGTGGTGATGGACAATGGCATATACCAGATCACCGGTGCTCAACCGACGCCGGCCGCGGCCGTCGCCGATCTCGTTGCGATCGCCGTCAGTTCCGGAATGGCCAACAGCGCGTGGGCCGCCGACGAAGAGGATTTCGAGCGGCTGATCGATCAATCGCTCTTCGCCTCCGAGCCGATGCTGATCGGCGTTCGGATCGATGACAAGCCGGGGACCGGGACGACCCGCCGCGATCCCGTGCAGATCCGGGAGCGTTTCATGCTCGGGCTCGGCGTGCGCGAGCCGTTGTGATGCGGCTTCAACCGCAGCTTACGCCGTCATTCCGGGGCGCGAGTGAAACGAGCGAACCCGGAATCCACCACACGGCAGGAATATTGAAGTAAATTCTAGGCCTCCACTTGCAGCGCATTCCGGAATGACGATCTGGATTGCTTCGTCGCTTCCGCTCCTCGCAACGACGCCGCAATTGCCGCTGCTCAGGAGAGTGATTGCAGCATCTTTGCGAGCGCTAGCGAAGCAATCCAGTTCTTCAAACATCGGACTTGCCAAACTCGCTCGATTTTCCAATATGCGCCAGCTCCAGGGTGGCAATCCTCGTCGAGAATGATTCGTATCATGAAGTTGCGAAGCCCGTTGCGGTACTTGGCGTCGTTTATCTTCGTCGCCGTGTTGCCCTTTCGCATAATAGCGGAGGACCGCATTCCCCTAGGCGATATTCCGCTGCCGTCGCCGGAAAAGCGATATCCTGTCAAGAACGACCAGATATCAATCAAGGAGGCCTATTCGAAATCAGCGCAGTGGGAGGGGCGCGCCGTTTCCGTCGATGGAACCGTCAAGTCGATTGAAACTAACACCCGGGGTCAACCTAGTATCGAACTCGGTATTGCGGGCGACACGACGATTTGGGCCACATGGCCGCTGGCGAATATAAATGGCATGGCTTCGTTTTTGCGTGTCGGCGAGCGACTTCGTGTGCTTGGATGGATGAGGGACAGCTTCGCTTGGTCAAGAGTGACTCACCTCGATCTACCTAGGCAGAACCCAATGACGCTACTCCCCATTTGTCTGGTCAAGGTGCGCAACTCGGATACAGTTTTTGATAGCAAATACGCCGAGTACTGCGAGGCATGGCAAAAGGGATCCATGCCGCCAAATATGGTGATAAGACCGTAGCATATAAGCCGACGCCTTTGTCTCGCGAGAAAACAAGACGGCCGGTAGCGACAGCAAAGGCATGCTCACGATCGCACCTGGCAACCGCTCTCTAGGCCGGCACCAGCTCTTCTTCTTGCTTTTCCTCGGCAACGTTGGATGCGCCGTCAATCGGCAGATTGAGGATCTCTTCGAACTCGACGATATTGTCGATCTCGGTGCCCATCGCGATATTGGTCACGCGTTCGAGGATGAATTCCACCACGACCGGCACGCGATGTTTCTTCATGAGCTCGCGCGCGCTCGCAAACGCAGCTTGCGCATGCCTGGGGTCGGTGACGCGGATCGCCTTGCAGCCGAGCCCCGTGGCGACCGCAACATGGTCGACGCCATAGACGCCGAGTTCGGGCGCGTTGATGTTCTCGAACGACAGTTGCACCTGGTAATCCATGTCGAAACCGCGCTGCGCCTGGCGGATCAAACCGAGATACGAGTTGTTCACAACGACATGGATGTAAGGCAATTTGAACTGGGCGCCGACCGCCAGTTCCTCGATCAGGAACTGAAAGTCGTAGTCGCCCGAGAGCGCCACGATTTCGCGCTCGGGGTCGGCGGCGCGCACACCGAGTGCGGCCGGCAGCGTCCAACCCAGGGGGCCGGCTTGTCCGGCATTGATCCAGCTGCGTGGCCGATAGACGTTGAGGAATTGCGCGCCGGCGATCTGCGACAGCCCGATGACGCTGACGTAGCAGGTTTCGCGCCCGAACGCCTTGCTCATCTCCTCATAGACGCGCTGCGGCTTGATCGGCACGTTATCGAAATTGCTCTTGCGCAGCATCGTCGCCTTGCGATCCCTGCAGGCCTTAAGCCACGACTGGCGTTGCTTGAGCCTGCCGGTTTTCCGCCACTCCCTGGCAACCGTGACGAACAGTTCGAGCGCAGACTTGGCGTCGGATACGATGCCGAGATCGGGATTGAAGACGCGCCCGATCTGGGTCGGCTCGATATCGACATGCACGAAGGTGCGTCCTTTGGTGTAGGTCTCGATCGAACCGGTGTGCCGGTTGGCCCAACGATTGCCTATCCCGAGCACGAAATCGGATTGCAGCATGGTGGCATTACCGTAGCGATGGCTGGTCTGCAGACCCACCATTCCCGCCATCAGCTCGTGATCGTCGGGGATGGCGCCCCACCCCATCAACGTGGGCACGACAGGGACGTCGACGGTCTCGGCGAACTGCACCAAGAGATCGCAAGCATCGGCATTGATGATGCCGCCGCCCGCCACGATCAGCGGGCGATCCGACGCATTGAGCATCTCGAGCGCCTTCTCGATCTGCTTGCGCGTGGCGGCAGGCTTGTAGACCGGCAACGGCTCGTAGGTGTCGGCATCAAATTCGATTTCCGCAAGTTGAACGTCGAGCGGCAGATCGATCAGCACCGGGCCCGGACGGCCCGACCGCATGATGTGGAAGGCCTGACTGAAGACACGCGGCACCAGCGCGGGCTCGCGCACGGTCACCGCCCACTTGGTCACGGGCCTTGCGATCGACTCGATGTCTACGGCCTGAAAGTCCTCCTTGTACAGGCGCGCGCGCGGCGCCTGCCCGGTGATGCAGAGGATCGGAATGGAATCCGCCATCGCCGAATAGAGACCTGTGATCATGTCGGTTCCGGCCGGACCTGAAGTGCCGATGCAGACGCCGATATTGCCGGCCTTCGCGCGGGTGTAGCCTTCGGCCATGTGGGAAGCACCCTCGACGTGACGGGCGAGAATGTGGGCGATCGATCCGCGCTTCTTCAGCGCGGAATAAAGCGGATTGATCGCAGCGCCCGGCACGCCGAACGCGCAAACGACACCTTCCTTTTCCAGAATCGTGACCGCCGCATCGATCGCCCGCATCTTCGCCATGTCGCGTCTCCTTGGCTCGTCGATGTGCAAGCTTCGCTCAACTGTGCGCGCGATCTCAATCGAATGCTGTCAGCTTTCCCACGATGTGGCAGGGCTGCGAAAAAGCGTGGCGCTCTCAACCTCTTAGATCGAAACTTCGGTGAAAGCACCCGCTAGGCGCGCGAACCACTAATCACTCACCCGCTTTGCCACCTCCAGTCGCGTTCTGGCTTGATACACCGGGTCATCTTGTCTTAAATTTCAGGGAACCAATGAGACCACGCGAATTCATCGCGCTTGGCGGCGACGGAGCAAGACTTGCAACAGCCCTCCAATTATCATCTTGCACAACTCAATATCGGCCGCATCCGATACGAGATCGACGATCCGCGCATGGCGGATTTCACCAACAATCTTGCATTGGTGAACGGCATTGCCGAACGCAGCGCCGGATTCATCTGGCGCTATATCGACGAGAGCGGCAACGCCACCAACACGCGACCTTATGCCGAGGCGCGAATCATCGTCAATTTTTCGGTTTGGGAGAGCGTCGATGCACTTGAGCGCTTTGTCTGGCAGACCGTCCATAAGCGTTTCTACGGCCGCCGCAATGATTGGTTTGAGCATTTCGAAGGGCCGTCTGTTGTGTTGTGGTGGGTGCCGGCCGGTCACAAGCCGAGCGTCGAGGAGGCTGTCGCGCGCATCGAGCATCTGAAGCAGCATGGTCCCAGCGATCACGCGTTTGATTGGCACACTGCATCCGCGCAACTTTGGAAGACGGCGCGCTGTGCGCCCGCGGGACAGGTGGCGTAAGAACCAGGGCCGACGCGACCCACGCCGCGCCTCATTCGAACAGCGGCGCGAGTTCCATCTGCGGCACCAGGACCAGCCCCTTGTCGGTGATGCGGATTTCCGGGATCACCGAGAGCGGGATCAGGTTGAAGCCCATATAAGGAATCGTGCAACCGGCCTCGGCCCATTCTTTCTTGAGTTGCCTCACTTCCTCGGCGACTTCGGTGATCCTCTTGTCCGAAAGCAGGCCTGCGATCGGCAGCGGCACCATGGCCAGCACCTTCCCCGCCGCGACGACACAAACCCCGCCCTGTTTCTCCTTGATCGCGGCGAGCGCGACCTGCATGTCGGCCTCGTTGGTTCCGGCGATGACGATGTTATGGCTGTCGTGTCCGACACTCGAGGCGACCGCGCCGCGCTTTAATCCGAAATTGCTAAGCAGCCCATAGGCGACATTGCCGCTCGACTTGCCGTGACGTTCGACGACGGTCACGAAGCAGAGGCCATGCCGCTCAAACAGGGTCGGCCAATCGCTGGCGGGCTCGATTGTGATTTTCTCGTGGATCAATGTGATGCCGGGCAGCGCGGTCCTGATCGCGTTGACGGTGCAGGTCTTTGCCGGCATCGCAGGTGTCAGCTTGAGCTGTGCCGGCAGCTTCACCGTGGCGTACGCGGCCTTCGGATATTGATAGCGCTGCGACAACGCGGAATCGAGGCGCGGCGTGATCTTGCCGTGCTCAACCACGAGTTCGCCGCCATACCAGGTGCATTGCGGCTTCAGGTTGTCGTCCATCAGGACAAGGTCGGCACGGCGACCACCGCCCAGCCCGCCGATGTCGTTCTCCATGCCAAAGCGCGTTGCGCCGTGAAGCGATCCCATCGACCACGCCTGCTCCGGCGACAACCCGGCTTTCACCGCCTCGCGCACCACCCAGTCTAGACCGAACAGGAAAAGGTCGTCGGCGTCGCGATCGTCGGTGCACACCGCCGTGCGTTTGTGCGAGGCACCAAGCTCGGTGATGGTGCGGATCGCCTGCGGCAGGCTGTGCCAGGGCGTGGTCGGCGGTCCGCCGCGCAAAAACACCCAGACGCCGGCATCGAGCAGGTCATCGGCGATATCGCGGTCGATCGCCTCATGGGTGTCGGTGACACCGCTTGCGGCGTAGGCCGCGACGAACTCGCGGCCGTAGACATGACCCGACACCGGGCGGCCGCGCTTGAGCGCGGCGGCAAGAATGGCGTGGCTGCGCTCATCGCCCATGGTGACGGGCACGAAATCCATTTTTTCGCCGAGCGCAACCGCCTCCGGCCAGCGGTCGAAAAGCCCCGCAATCTTGTCCGGCGTCAGGTCGCCGCCCGCGGTTTCGAGCGCGGCGGAAGTTGCGGGAACCGTCGAGGGCACGGTGAGAAAGATCGAGAGCGGCGCCTCGCGCGCATCTTCAAGCATCGCCTCGACGCCGGCGACGTCCATGACGTTGCCGATCTCGTGGCTGTCGCAAAAGATCGTGGTGGTGCCGTTGAGCAGCGCGGCCTCGGCATAGGCGCAGGCCGTCACCATCGAGGATTCGATGTGGATGTGGGGATCGACGAGCCCCGGCGCGACGATGCCGCCGACCGCGTCATAGAGCGCAACATCGTCCCAGATTTTCCGCGCGGCGCCCGCGCCCTTCACCGCAGCGACGCGGCCGCCCGTGATCCAGACCTCTTTCCCTTTGAGGATGCGCTCGGAATAGGTCGAAAGTATCCGCGCGCCGGTGACGACAAGATCGGGCGAGCGGCGGCCCGATGCAACGTCAGCGAGGCGGCGGGTCATGGTATGTAGCGGCGCAACCGCAAAACGGGTTAGTCTGGTCATGAGGAAGATTCTCGACTGTTGGCACAGATCGCACAATCGTTGCGCTGCGGGCGATCGGGAGCAAGCTCAAAGTGACGCCAAATCCGTCTGGCCGTCGGGCAGCAAGCTTTGCTTAAAGTTCCCTGCGCCGCCTCAGCTTTGATGTGGGCCCGGCATCACACCGCCGAGAGCGGCCGTGAGTTCGGCCGCAACCTCCCGCACGATCCGGCCGATCCCCGGCAGCCGCTCATTGGTGACCCGGCTGGTCATGCCTGAGACGGAAATCGCGGCCAACGGCTCGGCATGAGGATCGTAGACCACGGCAGCGATGCAGCGCAGGCCGATCTGCGCCTCCTCGTCATCGACGGCATAGCCCCGCTGGCGAATAGTCTGAAGCTCCTTGAAGAGATCGCCTGGCCGCACGATCGATTTCTCCGTCAGCCGCGGCATGCCGTGATGGCGGATGATGGCGCTGACATCCTCGTCCGAATAGGCCGCGAGCACTGCCTTGCCGACGCTGGAGGCGACCATCGAGACCCGGCCGCCCACCTTGGTGAGCGAACGCATGATCTCGCGGCTTTCCATTCGGGTGAGCACGATGATGAATTCGTCGTCGACGACAGCGAGATTGGCGGTCTCGCGCGTCAGGTCGCGAAGCTTGCGCAAATAGGGGATCGCCTGCGCGGTGAAATTGCGGTGGCGGGCAAAGGTCGCTCCGACCATGAACGCCCGCGCGCCGACATGCCACTTCGACTGGTCGCGGTCGAACTGCACGAAGCGGCGATGTTCGAGCGTGGTGAGCAGGCGATGCACGGTCGAAGTCGACAAACCCGTGCGGATGGCAAGGTCACTCAAGCGATAGCCCTCATCATCCTCGGCAAGGGTTTCGATGATCGAGAGCGCACGATCCACCGATTGAACGCCACCGTCCCGGGGATCGGAATAGCTGTCTGCGCCGGATTTCGGCTCGACCAACCTGCGCCGGATCACGTTTTTCTTCATCGCGACCTTCTCGGTAGGTGGGAAGACGTGTTCGTCGCTCGATAAAAAATTTCCGCGCTGTTGAAAAATCTCAGAAGATCAAGTGCCGCCCCGGAAAAACTTTAGAGCAGGATCCGGGCCCGAAGCCGTTAGCGCAAAGTGGAAGCCGGTTTTCCCTTGGCTAACAAACGCGAAAACGCGTTTGCGCGGGGATCATGCTCAAACAAAGAGATGAGGTCATGATGCGATTCCAGTTGAATCGCATCATGCTCCAGCATCTCACAGAAGGCCCGCGCCGCGCGCCCATTTGTACTTGGCGCCCAAGACCTCGACCGGCAGTTCGGTGGAATAGGCGTAGGCTGGAATGCCGTTCTGATAAAGATATTCGGCCGCTTCCTCGACCTCGACGTCGCCGGCGAGCGAGGCAACCATCGGCTTGACGAAGCCCTTGGCTTCCATCTCCTTCTTCACTTCGACCATGTTGCGCGCGAACACCATCGGCGGCGTGACGATGGTGTGCCAGTAACCGAGGATCAGCGAATGGATGCGGTCATCGGAGAGGCCGAGCTTGACCGTGTTGACATAGGTGATCGGCGGCTCGCCGCCGGTGATGTCGACAGGGTTGCCGGCCGCGCCGAATGGCGGGATGAACTTGCGGAACGCGGCATCGAGATCGGGCGGCATCGCCATCAGCTGCAGGCCGTTATCAACGACCGAATCCGACAACAGCACGCCCGAGCCGCCGGCGCCGGTGATGATCAGCACGTTCTCGCCCTTCGGCGTCGGTAGCACCGGCACGCCGCGCGCGAATTCGAGCAGTTGCCTCAAGCTGCGGGCGCGGATCACACCGGACTGCTTGAACACGTCCTCGTAGATCTTGTCGTTGCCGGCGAGCGCGCCGGTGTGCGAGGACGCCGCCTTGGCGCCGGCCGAGGTGCGGCCTGCCTTCAACACCACCACCGGCTTCTTCTTTGAGACGCGCTTGGCGGCTTCCGCAAACGCACGGCCGTCCTTGAGGTCTTCGCAGTGCTGGGCGATCAGGTTGGTGTTGGGGTCCTGCTCGAAGAAGGCGAGCAGATCGTCCTCATCGATGTCGGACTTGTTGCCAAGGCCCACGATCGCGGAAACGCCCATCTTGGCCGAGCGCGAGAACCCGATGATTGCCATGCCGATGCCGCCCGACTGCGACGACAGTGCCGCATGACCCTTGACGTCATAGGCGGTGCAGAAGGTGGCGCAGAGATTGGCGGGCGTATAATAGAAGCCGTAGATGTTCGGCCCCATCAGGCGGACATCGTACTTCTTGCCGACCTCGACGATTTCCGCCTGCAGTTCCGGATGGCCGGCTTCGGCAAAGCCCGACGGGATCAAGACGGCGCCGGGAATTTTCTTCTCGCCGCATTCGGCAAGCGCCGCGGCAACGAATTTCGCTGGGATCGCAAACACAGCGACATCGATGACGCCGGGCACGTCCTTGACGCTCTTGTAGGCCTTGTAGCCGAGGATCTCGGAGGCCTTGGGATGGATCGGCAGGATCTCGCCCTTGTAGCCGCCGTTGATCAGATTCTTCATCACCGAGTTGCCGATCTTGCCGTCCTCGGCCGAGGCGCCGATCACGGCCACCGCCTTGGGCTGCATGATGCGGTTCATCGCCACGACGATTTCCTCGGTCGGGCGCGGCGCCGGGCGCGGCTGGTAGTCGAAGTTGACGACGATACGCACGTCGGCGGCCACCGCATCCTTCTTGGTGGCGAATACGGGATTGAGATCGAGTTCGACGATTTCGGGAAAATCAGTGACGAGCTGCGACACCTTGACGATCACCTCTGCAAGCGCCTCGCGGTTGACCGGATCGCCGCCGCGCACGCCCTTGAGCATGTCGTGGGCCTGGATGCCGTCGAGCATCGAGAGCGCGTCCTGCTTGGCGGCGGGCGCGAGACGGAAGGTGATGTCCTTGAGAATTTCGACCAGTACGCCGCCAAGCCCGAAAGCCACCAGCTTGCCGAACGATCCGTCGGTGATGGAACCGACGATGACTTCGGTGCCGCCGGCAAGCATTTGCTGAATCTGAATGCCTTCGATCTTGGCGTCGGCCTTGTATTTTTTGGCGTTAGCCAGAATGGCGTCGTAATTCTTTTCCACATCGGCGGCGGTCTTCACGCCGACCATCACGCCCCCGGCCTCGGTCTTGTGCAGAATGTCGGGTGAGACGATCTTCATCACCACCGGGAAGCCCATGGAGGATGCGATCTTCGCCGCCTCGGACGCCGACTTGGCGACGCCCTCTTTTGGAACCGGGATGCCGTAGGCGTCGCAAACCAGCTTGCCTTCGGGCGCCGTCAGACTGGTGCGCTTATCCGCCTTGACCGCATCGAGAACCTTGCGGACCGCATCTTTCGAATTCGACATTGGCTTCCTCCTTGACGTCTATTTTGCTCGCTAGGCAGCGCTTTCCGGCATCAGCCTCAAAACTTGCCTCTCACAAACTCAACCGCTGTTCATGGTGATGGCAAACGCTCGTGCCGGCTTTCCGAAGTTCGCAATCCGTCTCAGCAGCACCTTTTTGCGAACTCCGGAAAGTCATGAGGCACTAACAGGTTGGTGATTCCAGTACCGCCGGCCGATCCCAAGTCCCTCCAACTTGTTGCTTGTGGCGCAGGGACTTCAGATCGGCGGGTACCGGTTCCGCGTGGGCAGGCGGTCCGGTCGGGCCGCCGAAAAATGGGTCCGCATGGCATTTGGTATGCCAGAGGCGAACTTGTCAAGTCGGGGAAGTGCTGAAATTATGGGTAACTTGACATGCTGGCATGTGGCATGCCAAAAATCATTGATACTGTGGTTCTAAAAAACCATCTGCTCCGGAACCAATCGATCGTGACCCTGCGCAAACAAATAAAGGCGCCGCCAAGCATGGCAGAGACAGATATTTCTGTTGTCCGGATCGTGCCGGAGACGAGCTTCAAGAACAAGGCCTACGAGGCCCTGAAGGAAGCCATCCTGAAGATGGACATCTACTCGACGCCCGAGCCGGTCATGCTCGACGAGCGTGCCCTCTCTGAACGCCTCGGTGTCAGCCGCACCCCGATCCGCGAGGCGATCGCGATGCTGGAGCAGGATGGTTTCGTCAAGACCGTGCCTCGCCGCGGCATCATGGTCGTGCGCCGGACCAAAAGCGAGATCGTGGACATGATCCGCGCCTGGGCGGCGCTGGAAAGCATGGCCGCGCGATTGATCACGACCACCGCGCGCAAGAAGGA
>Ga0307474_10004330_pt1 | contig 10239 bp, 9 predicted proteins | sample atmos_gasesECM1C_2_FD_203312 | JGI IMG/M metagenome (GOLD analysis project Ga0307474, IMG submission 203312) | Hardwood forest soil microbial communities from Morgan-Monroe State Forest, Indiana, United States - atmos_gasesECM1C_05 | ecosystem: Environmental > Terrestrial > Soil > Temperate...
CGAGTAATCGAATTCGCAGGCCTGGCCGATCACGATGGGACCGGCGCCGATGATCAGGATGGTGGAGATGTCGGTTCTTTTGGGCATCAAATCTCGCGGAAAACAGGCACAAAAAAAGGGCGCGCTTGACTGCGCGTCCCTCACACCCGGCGCTTGGGATCACCTCGCGCGCAGCCGGTCTTTAGACCAGATTCCGCAGCCGCGAAAGGGCTTGGGACACCCGTCAACGGGCATTTCGCTGACCTGCCCGGGTTCGTCTCGCCCGTTTGCGCTGCGGCGGCCCTCGATCCGGCAGGGCGGTCGAGCGAAGCTGGCGGGGCCAGCGCCCGCCTTTGCTATTCGAGCAAATAACCCTGAGCGGGCTGCGCGTCGGCCACCGGATCATGATGCGATTAAGCGGAATCGGATCATATCTCTTTGTTTGAGCATGATCTCCGCGCAAACGCGTTCCGCATTTGTTAGCTAAGGGAAAACCGGTTTCGGCTTTGCGCTGGCGCGGCCCGTCGGGTCCGGATCTGCTCTAATCAATGAGCCAGCGCCGGCCTTGCGACAAAGGTCATCCGGTATTGGTTGTGGCCGATGTTGAACGGCGCGCGCGAGGCGGTGAATCCGGCCTTGGCGAGCTTTGAGATGATCTCCTCTTCGCTGTAGCGCTGCAAGCCGATGCGGCTTCGCAATTGCCGGTAATCCGACAAGGCGGTGGAGGCCAGGCCGAGCAGGGCATCGCGCAGAAAGCCGAAGCGCGCTGCAAAGCGCAACAGCGCAAGGACATCGCGCAGCATGCCGATCTCGGGGCGAAGAATGTCGCCCAGAACCAGTCGCCCGCCGGATTTGAGCAGCCGGTAGATGGTGGCAAACGCGGCATCGAGCTCTTGCGGCGTCATGTATTGTGCGACCGAATTCATCACGACCAGATCGACGGATTTCTCGGCCATCTTCCGCAGATCTTCGAGCGAGCGCACCCTTATTCTGGTGTTCGGGGCAAAGCGCGCGATCAGCCGGCCGCGCACGCCCGGCGCGGGCTCCGCCAGGTACAGCTTGCCGCAGGCCTCCGCCACCTTTGCAGCCGACAGCGCCTCGCCACAGGCGTAATCCAGCACCACTGCATCGGGGGCGGAAATGTAACCGATGATGTCGCGTGCGATCAGCTGGAAATGCAGATCCCGATGCAGCTTGCTGGCGTAAATCGTATGCGTGGAATCGTAATAATCGATCCATTCGTCCATGACTTGGGGCGTCCGGCAGAAGAGGGTTCCGCTGGCAGGAACCGGGGGGCGCATGATGCGTTAGAGGGTCCGGCGACCGATGTCCATGCCGCCGCACCCCGGTACTTACAGGAAGGTCCATCGTGAGCAAAGTCAGATCCCAAAAGACTTCCCCCGATCTTGATACACCGAACGATCTGCCGTCTGAGGCGACCGACAAGATGTCGTCTGCGCTCAATACGCTGGTAGCCGACGCCTTCGCGCTTTACGTAAAGACCAAGAATTTTCATTGGCATGTCAGCGGACGGCATTTCCGCGACTATCATCTGTTGCTCGACGAACAGTCGGAGGCGATTTTCGCAACCACCGACCAGCTCGCTGAGCGCGTCCGCAAGCTCGGCGGCACTACGCTGCGCTCGATCGGCCAGATTTCGAAGCTGCAGACAATCAAGGACAATGACGAAGAATACGTGCCGCCGCGCGAGATGCTGCGCGAACTGATGGAAGACAACAAGCACATGGCAGCCGCGATGCGAAAGGCCCACAAGCTTGCCGACGATAGCGAGGATTCCGGCACCGCCGGCCTGCTCGAGACCTTCATCGACGAGACCGAGCGGCGCACCTGGTTCCTGTTCGAGGCTTCCCGCCAGGAAGGCAGCAACGCGGCTTAAGGCTTGTCTCGTCCGTCATTGCTGTCAGTCGGAGAGATTGCTCGGACGATGCCCACTGAATCGTCATGGCCGGGGTCAAGGCCCGGTGATGATATAGTCTGTTGGGGGTCTTCGATAGGTCATCGGGCGCGCATTTGGCCGCGGCCGCTCACCATGGCCTATGCCCGGTCGTCATCGCCTGCGACAAACGCGAAGCGTTTGCGCAAGGGAGCGGAAGCGACGAAGCAATCCAGTGTTGATCCCTGGATTGCGTCGCTAACGCTCGCAATGACGGGATCGGCTGCCGCATCAATCACCAACATAGCGAAGCTACCCCACCAGGCCTTTCGAAATGCCCTGGTTAATTCCCGGTTAGGGCTTCGCGTAAATGCACGCGGAAATCCCGGCCGGGTTCTTAAAAATCGTTGACTATAGAATCATCGCAGACCTCTTGCGATTTTCGTCGAAACGCGATGGCCAGTCTTGCAACTTCCCGCACTACAGGTCAGATCAGGCCATCCGGCCTGGCGGGATTGTTCGGTCTGTTCGCCGGGCTTTGCGCCATTTTTGCCGCCTGCGCCACCGTTGTCGACTGGCATGACGAATTCACGCAAAGGCGCTGGCCGGTCGTCTCGGCGATCGTCGAGCGCGCCGATGTCCTGGCCTCGCGCCGCGCGGCTGGCGAGGCCGGTGGGACGTCGTGGAAGCTCAACGCACGCCTCCGCTACGAGGCCGGCGGCAAGTCACGGATAGCGGGACTGACCTCGCGCACGGTCTATTCGGAACAGGAAGCCGCACGACTGCATGCGTGGGCGGGGCAGCATCGGCCTCACAGCCAGGTCGAGATTCGCTATGATCCACGGCAGCAAGGTCGCGTGGTGTTTGCTGCGGCGGAAGGCCCGTTCAGTTCGGAGCGAATCCGAACCGACCTCATTCTGTTCACGCTTGCCGCGATTGCCTCGGCGGCGCTCTTGGAACTGGCGAAGGTGCTCAGGACGCGCGAGGCAAGCTCGGCGCCGGCCGCCGATGGCGGTCAAGGGGGAAACCTCGCGGTCGGGCTGTTCTCTGCCGCGGCGGGTTTGATGATCGCGGGATTGGCGCTCGGTCGCGCGATTCACGCTGGTCCCTTCACCGCGGATAGTTTGATGGCGCTGCCGGCGGGGTTGATGTTCGTTTTTGCCGGAATCCTGATTGGCTTGCCGCCGCAATACCGGAGATGGCGAAGCTTGCTGGCGACGCTTTTGGTGACGTGCTTTGCGATCACCTTCGATTGGGTTGCATTCGGCCCGGGCGAGCGGCACTTCACCGGCAGCATCAACGGCATCGGTTTCGTTCCAGGCGAGACGATGGGCCGCTTCTTCTTCGGTGTCTTCGCCGTTGTCCTCGATATCTGCGCGGTCGGCATGTGGGTCGGCCAACTCCATCCAGCTTCCACCCCGTCGGCTTCCGCAGCTAAGCCGGCCGATTCCACAATCTGACCAGCGGGCCTTCTTTTCCTCTGACCGGATCGGTCTTCGGCAACTTCACTTGCGGGATCGTCTTCAACGCCTTGCGATGATTGTCGGGCGTTGGCCGCGTCACCTGCATCTTCGCCCCCGGCGGATAGGCGCCCACCACGGAAAGATCAGCGCTTGCCGAGAGGCATTGGTGGCCGGTGCCGGCGGGCAGGATCGCAACGTCGCCGGCAGAAACTTCGAGCTCCTTGCCCGCATCGCCGCCGAACCGGACGCGGGCGTGCCCGCGCGCAATCCCAAGCGCTTCGTGAACGGTCGAGTGATAATGCAGATAGTCATAAATCCCGTCGCGCCACATGTCGCCCCAGCCATTGGCGTCGAACAGCTTTTCGATCGTCCTTTCGGGATGATCGTTGGCCACATCGATCGCGCCCTTGTAGACCACAAACGAGGCCGTCGTCGGCAAATACGAAGGTGAGGGGTTTGAGATCGGCGCTCGCAAGTGCCATGGTCATTCCTGCTTGTGGTTTCCCTTTCTAATGATCTCCGCGCAAAGGCGTTCCGAAAAGCCTTCGCGAGGCAGGCATATTTCTTTGTTTGCGCTGATCCCGGGTCCGGATCATGCTCAAGCGAAACGACTGATATCAGTCCCTCACATTCCCTTCGGGATGTCGGCGGGAATCTCGAACACCAGACAGGTCGTGGTGGCGTGCGCCAGCAGGCGGCCTTTGCTGTCGGTAATCCGTGCCTCGGCGGTGGCGGCGCGGCGGCCGACGTTGAGCGTGCATCCTTCGGATCGCACCACACCGGTATCCTTGGTCATGCCGCGGATGAAACCGATCTTGAATTCGAGCGTGGTGTAGCCGGTTCCCCTAGGGAGCATCGAGTGCACGGCGAGCCCCATCGCCGAATCCAGCAATATCGCCGCGTATCCGCCATGCACCGAGCCGATCGGGTTGTAATGCCGAAAGTCGGGCCTGCTGTGGAACACGACAAAACCCGGCTCGGCCACGGAATCGAAGGGTTCGATATTCTGCATGATCGGCGGCGACGGCAGCCGGCCGTCGAACATGGCGCGGACGAAATCGATCCCCGCCATCGACGCCATGACTTCGGGTGGCGTCACGCCGTATTCGATCTTCTGGGTGGTATCGTTTGCCATGAGATATCCTGTGCCTGTACGATGATGATCCTCATACAAATTTGGCCGGTTGAGGCGCTAGCTGTTTCAGGCGCTGTCATTGCGAGCGTTAGCGAAGCAATCCAGAATCGTGAACTTAACTGGATTGCTTCGTCGCTTTCGCTCCGTTGCGCAAACGCCTCGCGTTTGTCGCAGGCAATGACGTACCGGGCCTAAGCCCGCTTCCGTTCCCGCATCAAATCGGCAAACCGCTTGAACAAATAATGCGAATCGCGCGGCCCCGGCGAAGCTTCGGGGTGATACTGCACGGAGAACACCGGCTTGCCCTCGAGCGCGATACCGCAATTGGAGCCGTCGAACAGGGACACGTGGGTCTGGGTCGCACCCTTCGGCAGGCTCGCCTGGTCCACCGCGAAACCGTGGTTCATCGAGGTGATCTCCACCTTGCCGGTGGTTTCGTCCTTGACCGGATGGTTGGCGCCGTGATGGCCCTGATGCATCTTTCTGGTCTTGGCGCCGACCGCGAGCCCCAGCATCTGGTGACCGAGACAAATCCCGAAGGTCGGCGTGCCCGAATTGATCACCTTCCGAATCACCGGCACGGCGTATTTGCCGGTCGCGGCAGGGTCGCCGGGGCCGTTGGAGAGAAACACGCCGTCGGGTTTCATCGCCAGAATGTCTTCGGCCGAAGTCGTCGCGGGCACCACGGTGATCCTGCAGCCGATGCCGGCGAGCAGCCGCAAGATGTTGCGCTTGATGCCGTAGTCGACCGCCACCACGTTGAACTCGCCCTCGCTCTGGCGGCCAAAACCCCTGTCCCACGCCCACGGCGTCTCGTCCCAGGTGAAGCGCTGGCCGCACGTCACCATCGGCACCAGGTCCATGCCCTCCAGCCCCGGCCATTCGCGCGCCTCTTCCTTCAAGCCATGCAGGTCGAACCTGCCGTCCTTGTTGTGGGCGATCACCGCGTTCGGCATGCCTTTGCTGCGGATCCGCGCCGTGAGCGCGCGGGTGTCGATGCCGGCAAGGCCGATGATGCCGCGCGCCTTCAGCCAGGAGTCGAGGTGGCGCGTGGCGCGATAATTGGAGGGGTCGGTGATCGCGGTGCGCAGGATCACGCCGCGCGCGCCCGGCGTCGCCGCCATGTTCACCGTCTCGATGTCTTCGTCATTGGTGCCGACATTGCCGATATGCGGGAAGGTGAAGGTGATGAGCTGTCCCGCATAGGAAGGATCGGTGAGGATCTCCTCATAGCCGGTCATCGCGGTGTTGAAACAGACTTCGCCGACCGCCTGGCCCTCGGCGCCCAGCCCAAAGCCTTCGAGCACGGTTCCGTCGGCCAGCACGAGAAGCGCGGTCGGCTTGTGGTCCGGCCAGGCTGGGGCGTTTTCGGCTTGTGTCATGACGGCCTTTACATAATCGCCGCGCGCGCAGGCGTCAAAGCCGGAAACGGCCGATTCCCCATGCCGTTTTTCGCATATTTGACAGGTGAGGGGCGGTTCTTGATCTTGCGGCCGTGTCTTTTTCCCCCTCGGAGCCGCCAGGTGCTCACGGGCGATGAGGACAACGCTATCTCCAATTCGCTGCCTAAGGAGATGGCCGACGGCATTGCCGGCGCGAAACTCGTGATCCTTTCGCAGTGCGGCCATCTTTCGCAGGTTGAGCAGCCGGAGGCGGTCGCGAATGCACTGGTCGAATGGCTGCGACTCTACATTATGATGCGATTAAGTGTAATCGCATCACGATCTCATCTCTTTGTTTGAGCATGATCTTTTCGCAAAACCGGCCCCGGCTTTGCGCTAACGCGGCCCTTCGGGTCCGGATCATGCTTTGGTTGTTTCGATCGAGTAAAACGCATAGATCGGGGTTCAAGCTAAAAAACCCGCCAGAGGATGAAACCAATGCTGCGCGACGACATCAATAATGCGGTCAAGGACGCGATGCGGGCGAAGGAGGAGCGCAAGCTCTCCACGCTTCGGATGGTGAACTCGACCATCAAGAACGCCGATATCGAGGCGCGCGGCGACGGCAAGCCGCCGCTCAGCGACGAGGACCTTCTGCGGGTGTTGCAGAAAATGATCAAGCAGCGTCAGGAGGCGGTCGAGCTTTACGACAAGGGCGGGCGCGCCGAGCTCGCCGCGCAGGAACGCGAGGAGATCGCGATCATCCAGGCTTATCTTCCGAAACAAATGTCGGAAGATGATGTGAAGGCGGCGATTTCATCCGCCATTACCGAGACCGGCGCCGCCGGCATGAAGGACATGGGCAAGGTGATCGGCGTCCTGAAGGCGAAATACGCCGGCAAGATGGATTTCGCCAAGGCTAGCGGCCTGGTGAAGGCGGCGCTTTCTTCTTGACCTCGCCCCGCTTGCGGGGAGAGGTCGAAGCCGGAGCGAAGCGAAGGCTCCGGGTGAGGGGCGCGCCACGAATAAGCGTGGATGGCCGGGTCAAGCCAGGCCATGACGGAAAGTGTCGAGGCGGGGGTTGACGGGGTAATTCAGGACCCACGGGAGGAAAACATGGCAGATCAAGAAAACGCTCCGACCGGTCCCGATCTGTCCAAGGGTGTCACGCTATCCGAATTTTCCGGCCCCATGCTGCTCGGACATGTCGGCGACGAAAACGTGCTGCTGGTGCGCGCGGGTTCGGAAATCTTTGCGATCGACCCGCATTGCAGCCACTATCACGGTCCGCTCGCCGATGGCGTCGTGGACGGCGAGAGCATTCATTGCCCCTGGCACCATGCCTGTTTCGATTTGCGCACGGGGGAAGCGGCGCGCGCGCCAGCCCTCAGTCCGATCGGGGTATGGAAGGTCGAGCGCGAGGGCGAGCGGATCTTCGTCCGGCAAAAACGCGAGCAGGTAAAGCCGCGCGTCAAGGGGCCGGTGGATGCGCCTTCCAGAATCGTGATCGTCGGCGGTGGGGCCGCGGGGTTTGCCGCCGCCGAGATGCTGCGGCGGCAGGAATATCGCGGCGCCATCGTGATGCTCAGCAATGATGCCACAGAGCCGGTGGATCGGCCCAACCTGTCGAAGGATTATCTCGCAGGCTCCGCGCCGGAGGACTGGCTGCCGTTGCGCCCCACCGATTTCTATGCCGATGCCCGCATCGATTTGCGGCTCTCAACCGAGGTCGCATCGATCGATACCAGAACCAGAAACGTCATTCTCGCTGGCGGCGAAGCGGTTTCCTACGATCGTCTCCTGCTCGCGACCGGCGCGGAGCCCGTGCGTCTGCCGATCCCTGGCATCGACCAGAGGCATGTCCATGTGTTGCGCACGCTTGCCGATTGTCGCGCCATCATTGCGTCCGCGAACGGCGCGCGCCGCGCCATCGTGATCGGGGCGAGTTTTATCGGGCTCGAGGTTGCCGCGTCCTTACGGGCCCGGAATATCGAGGTTCATGTCGTCGGCCTTGAGCAGCGGCCGATGGAGCGCGTGCTGGGAGCGGAATTGGGAGATTTTGTTCGTGGCTTGCACGAAGAACACGGCGTCATCTTTCATCTTTCCGACACGGTCACCTCGATCGAGGGCAAGCGTGCCTCGCTCAAAAGCGGTGGCGTGATCGAGGCGGATCTGGTGCTGGTCGGCGTCGGCGTGCGGCCGCGGCTTGCGCTGGCCGAAAAGTGCGGGCTTGCGATCGACCGCGGTGTGACCGTGGATGCTTATTTGCAGACCAGCGTGCCCGGCATCTATGCCGCGGGCGATATCGCCCGCTGGCCCGATCCGCATACGGGCGAAAACATCCGCGTCGAACACTGGGTGGTGGCGGAGCGCCAGGGCCAGACAGCAGCGCGCAACATGCTCGGCCAGCGCGAGGTTTTTGACGCGGTGCCGTTCTTCTGGAGCCAGCACTACGACGTGCCGATCAACTATGTCGGTCACGCCGAGAAGTGGGACGAGATCGCCGTTGACGGCAATATCGGCGCGAAAGATTGCCTGCTACGATACAAGAGCGGCGGGCGTGTGCTCGCAGTCGCCTCGATCTATCGCGACGTCGCAAGCCTTGAGGCGGAACTTGCGATGGAGCGGGCGAGGCGCTGAGAAGGGAAGCATCGCTAACTCCCTGCTCACCGAAAATAATGACTACGACAAACTCAGCCGCGACCGTCATGCCCGGCCTTGTGCCGGGCATCCAGGTCTTTAAAACTAGCGGCAAACAGAAGACGTGGATGGCCGGGCATAGGCGTCGGAAGCGACGCCGTTCTTCGAACGGCTATGCCCGGCCATGACGGAGGATGGAGCCAGGCCATGCTCACCGAAACCAGGGATTACGACAGGCTCTGCCGGGACTTCCGCTGGGAAATCCCGGCGCGGTTCAATATCGCGACAGCCTGCTGCGACCGCCATGCCGACGGCAGCAACCGTCTGGCGCTGATTTATGTCGACGAGGACGGCGCCACGCAGCGCACCTCCTTTGACGAGATCGCGGAGATGTCGCGCCGTTTCGCCAACGTGCTGACGGCGGATGGATTGGCGCGCGGCGATCGCGTCGCGCTGTTCCTGTCGCAATCGCTCGAACTGCCGGTCGCGCATCTGGCGGCGTTTCGCGCGGGGCTGGTGTCGATCCCGCTGTTTGCACTGTTCGGCGAGGACGCGCTGCAATTTCGCCTGTCGAATTCCGGCGCGAAAGCGGTCGTGACCGATATACCCGGATGGGAAAAGCTGAAAAGGATTCGCGAAGGGCTTCCCGAGCTTCAGAACGTCTATCTGATCGGCGATGCTCCCGAAGGCGCGAAATCGTTCTGGTCGGAGATCGCGGCTGCCTCGGTGGAATTTTCCACTGTCGACACCGCAGCCGACGATCCCGCGATCATCATCTACACCTCCGGCACCACCGGCAATCCGAAAGGCGCGCTGCATGCGCATCGCGTCCTGCTTGGTCATCTGCCCAATATCGAGATGGCTCATGATTTCTTTCCCAAGCCGGGCGACGTGATGTGGACGCCGGCCGACTGGGCCTGGATCGGCGGCTTGTTCGATGTGCTGTTTCCGGCCTGGTATCACGGCGTGCCCGTGGTCGGACACCGCGCGAAAAAATTTGAGCCGCACGCCGCCATGCGGCTGATGGCCGATCACGCCGTGCGCAATGTGTTCCTGCCGCCGACCGCGCTGAAAATGATGCGGAAGGCCGAGGTCAAACATCCTGGTGTAAGATTGCGCAGCATCTTCACCGGCGGCGAGACGCTCGGCGTCGAGCTTCTGGACTGGGTGCGCGTAACCTTCGGCATCGAAGCCCACGAGGTGTTCGGTCAGACCGAATGCAACCTCGTGGTCGGCAACAATGCGAACCTGTTTCCGATCCGGCCGGGCTCGATGGGCAGGGCGACGCCCGGTTTCGATGTGCGCATCATCGACGAAAAGGGAAGGGAATTGCCGCGGGGCGAGCGCGGCGTCGTCGGCGTGCGCCAGCCCAATCCCGTCACCATGATCGAATACTGGAAAAATCCGGAAGCGACGGCCAAAAAATTTGCCGGCGAATTTTTGCTCACCGGCGATCTCGGCCGCCAGGATTATGACGGCTATTTCTGGTACGTCAGCCGCGAGGATGACGTGATCACCAGCGCCGGTTATCGGATCGGGCCGTCCGAGATCGAAGACACGCTACTGAAACATCCCGCGGTGGCGATGTCGGCGGTGGTCGGCATTCCCGATGCCGTGCGCACCGAATCGATCAAGGCCTGGATCGTGTTGCGCCCGGGCTTTGCGGGAAGCGAGCATCTGGCGCGCGAGATTCAGGATTTTGTGAAAGTGCAACTCGCCGCGCACGAATATCCGCGCTTCGTGCAG
>Ga0307474_10004331_pt1 | contig 10239 bp, 6 predicted proteins | sample atmos_gasesECM1C_2_FD_203312 | JGI IMG/M metagenome (GOLD analysis project Ga0307474, IMG submission 203312) | Hardwood forest soil microbial communities from Morgan-Monroe State Forest, Indiana, United States - atmos_gasesECM1C_05 | ecosystem: Environmental > Terrestrial > Soil > Temperate...
CTGTCGAGCTTCACAGGAACCCACTTCGTCACGCCGCGCGCCGAAACAGTGGAGCTGGGTTTCCACTTCTAGGGCTGCAGCCACGAGAAATACCCGCGAGGATCGCTCACCCTGTAAGGACACCCCGAAGGGCCCTCGCGGGAATCCACCATCAGAATTGTTGGCCGGTTAGCTCGTCCGGTTGTTAACCGACAACTTCGAGCAGCTAGAGCCTTGCGAGCCCTTTCTGGGCGTGGCATGCCTACGCGATGGATGCCGCAATTTAATGGAGTTACAGTACCGGGATTCCGGTAAGTCGCATCGAATCTAGGCGAACAAAACGGTTCATCGCTGTCTATTGATCCGAGTAAATCCGAGCGCGGGAACGCCCGGCCGCATCTTAACTGCGGGCAGGGCATTCGCTTTCGAGCTGCAGATTGATTTAGCCAGGTATGTTCACTGGCTGGACAAGGGTGGCCGCAATAGTGGTGAGTGGGCCGGAACTAGTCGCGAGACAATTGGGAAGTAGCCATCAGCCAGGAGAACCGTGCCCTTATTCGCATCAGCAGTTCGCCAAAATACCCCGATATTCGACGCCGTGGGCACACTCCATGGCCGCCGGCTAGGTGGTTGGTTGCGACACCTAGTTGCTGCGTGCGCCTTGCTGCTGGCAACGATTCCGGCTCTGGCACAGACAGCCCCGACCAGTAGCCAGAAAGCGGGCGTTGGCTCGATTCACGGAACGCTCACGACCACTCAGGCCGACGGCTCGAGCGGGCTGGCAGGAATTACCGTTCAGCTGACCGCGAACCCTCCCAATGGCAACCGTTTGACTGCCGAGACCGATGACGCCGGACACTACGAACTTAAGGATCTCAAACCTGGATCCTACACCATCTCGATCAATCAGTCGGGATTCGCGTCCTTTACAAAGTCTCTGCAGTTAAATCCTGGAGAAGCGGTGGTGGTTGATATTCGACTTGAACTGCAGAGCGTTTCGGAAAAGGTTGAGGTCAGCGAGGCGACTCAGACGATCGCGACCGAGGACGCGACCACTCCGACCGTGGAGCTTACGCAGCGGCAGTTGATTTCACTTCCGACGGCGCAAGAAAAGATTCGGGAAGTGTTACCGGTAACGCCCGGCGTGGTGAAAACGATAGACGGCAAACTGGATTTCAGAGGCTCGGACGAGAATCAGAGCCTATTGCTGGTGAACTCCGCGCGGACCACTGATCCAGTGACGGGAAGTTTCGCGGTGCCGGTGCCGACCGATGCCGTGCAGTCGTTCAACATTTACAAGACGCCGTATAACGCGGGCCAGGGAAGCTTTACCGGCGGACTGGTGGAGGTGCAAACCAAACCGCCTGACGACGGGTTTAGCTACAGACTGAAGAGTTTTATCCCTTCTGTGCTTGGCAAGAACGGAAGCATGGTCGGGCTACAGGAAGCAACACCGGGAATCGACTTCAGCGTGCCGATTATCAAACACAAACTGCTGTTTTCGGAAATTTTCCAGTACGACATGAAGAAACGCACGGTGCGAGGCTTGCCGTGGCCGTTTGACATCAGCAAGAAACAGGGATTCAGCACATTTTCGACGCTTGAAGCGATTCTGTCCGAAAGACATGTGTTGACGCTGACGGTGAACGCATACCCGCTGCGGGTACAGCACGCGGATATTAATGCTCTGGTTCCGCAGCCAGCATCGAACGATCTGAATCAGACGGGTGAGACGGTTGGACTGACGGACCGCTACCAATTCAGCTCCGGCGCAATCTTCAGCACCATCGCGCAGTACACGCGATTTGACAGCAATGCGCATGGCCAGGGACTTGCGGATATGCTGATCACACCGGAAGGCTATGGAGGGAATTACTTCAATCGCTGGTCGCGAAAGGGCAAAGAATTTCAATTGGTTTCCGCGTATCAATTCGCCAAGAAAGAATGGTTCGGCCATCATGAGATTCACGCGGGCGTGGATTTCGATCATCGCTCGTACACGGGAAACAGCACTTCGAATCCTGTGCAGATCCTAAATCAGGACGGGACACTGGCCGAGCAGATTGCTTTTGTGCCGGGGATGATGCAGAAGGTTTCGGATTCGGCCGTGGCCGAGTTTGTACAGGATCATTGGGTGCTGGACTCGCACTGGGCGGCTGATTTGGGAGCGCGCTTGTCCACCGAGACCAATGGGTGGTCCGCAGCGGTGGCTCCGCGGGTTGGTTTGGCATACTCGCCGGGAGATAGCGGCAAAACCGTAATTCGGGCGGGCGCAGGCTTGTTTTACAGCCTGCTGCCGCTTCTGGCCGGAGACTTCGCGGCCAATCCAACCCAGGTGATCACCCCATTCAATGCAGGCTTGCCGAGCGGGCCGCCCGTGACCTACACGAATGTCTACGTGGGCGGCAGGGATCCACTGACCGCCAGCGGTTTGCCGAGCGGGACAGATACGACGCCGCGGAACGTGACCTGGAATGTGGAAGTGGAGCACGAGCTGCGGAAAAACTGGATTTTGCGCGTTGGCTATATTGATAGCCACACGACATATCTTTTCACCGAGAATCCGTTCCCTGCGGCGGCGGGCGGGCAATCCTTTTTGGCGCTTATGAACACGGGCTCATCGCATTATCGCGAGGTGGAAAGCGGCGTGCATCTGGCCTTTCATCGCACCGATGAACTAAATGTGTCATACCTCTGGAGCCGCACACGCGGTGATTTGAACAACCTGTCCGCAGTGCAGATCCCTTTTCTGCAGCCAGTGATTCGGCCAAATGTGTATGGAATTTTGCCGTACGATATCCCTAATCGCGTTGTGGCCTGGGGAATTTTTTCCCTGCCGAAACGGCTTAAGTTCAGCCCCATCGCGGATTTGCATTCCGGCCAATCATATTCGAACATCGACACACTGCAAAATTATGTCGGGACACCAAACGGGCAGCGGTTTGCGACATTTTTCACGCTGGACATTAAGATCTACCGTCAATTCCGCGTGCCGTTTTTTGGAACTGACCATGGAACAGGCAAAGGTCATCACGTGCGGCTTGGTTTCTACTCGCTGAACGTCACGAATCACGGCAATTACAATGCTGTCTTCAACAACGTGGCCGCGCCAAACTTTGGCCAGTTCGCCGGCTTCCTGGACCGGCGCGACGGGGCTGTCATCGACTTTGTGGACTGAGCCGACCTGCAGATCAGGGTTGCTGGAAATAATGGTAAAAGGCGCGCGCCGCCGGTCGGACAAAGTTGGCGGCGGCGAGCGGAAAGAATACAATTGGAATGGAGCGGCACTTCGCAGCAGGTGAGAGTGCGAAAGCCGTTTGAACCGTAATGAATCTCTGGGGTGCTGCGGACAGACAGCCTGTGTGCACGGCCTGTCCCGTTGGCAGGTCGGTCGTTGTAAGCGCCAGGAACGACGATGCGACGTGCGAACGGGGCAGGAAAGCCTAATGGCTGGCTCGTGGTGCCCACTTAATTCGGAGGTTCACGGCCTAGCTCTCCACGGCCTAGCAGTCCGCTCCCTTTTTTAGTTTTGCGTGTTAAGTAGTAAGTATTAAGTACAACCCGCCCTGCATGCCTTTGGCGAATCGAGAACCGCGCGAAATTTTTCCGGTAAACTTAAACTTAGGACCGAATACTCAATACTTCTCTATGCGTGTACTTTTCATCGGTGACATTGTGGGATCGCCCGGGCGCGAAATCGTGCGCGAGCGGCTGGCTGATCTCTTGTCGCAAAAAAAGATCGATCTGGTGATTGCGAACGGAGAAAACTCCGCGTCGGGATTCGGGATTACGCCGAAAATTGTGGATGAGTTGTTGAGGTGCGGCGTCGAGGTGATCAGCGGGGGCAATCACAGCTGGGACCGCCGGGAAATCATGGAGTTCATGCCGCATGAAACGCGGCTGTTGCGTCCGGCAAATTTTCCTGATGGCACTCCGGGAAGCGGGATGTATGTGGGAACCGCAAAAAATGGCGTGAAGTATGCGGTGATCAATCTGCAGGGACGCGTTTTTTTGCCGGCGATTGACGATCCGTTTCGCAAGGCGGACGAGTTGCTGGCGAATTTGTTCGCCGACGTGGCGTTTGTCCTGGTGGATATGCACGCGGAAACTACCAGCGAAAAAATTGCCATGGGGTGGTACCTGGATGGGCGGGCGACGGCGGTTGTGGGCACGCACACGCACGTAGCGACAGCGGACGAGCATGTGCTGCCCCAAGGCACGGCTTATATCACGGATGTGGGTATGACCGGTCCGCACACCGGCGTGATCGGAATGGAGCGGGCGGCGATCATCAAAAAGTTTCTGGATGGGCTGCCGGCGCGGTTCGAAGTGGCCGAGGGCGATGTGCAGATGAACGCCGTGTTGATAGATACCGACGATGATGGTCCGCGGAACAATACCGGGCGCCTGAAGGCGAAGGGCATTGAGCGTTTGCGGCTGCGCATCGACTGAGGCTTTGTCGAAAGGCCGCGCCGCGGCCGTGGCAGAATGCTCTTTATTCTTCTGGACACAAGAACGGCAAGAGAAAGCAACCAAAAGGGTTAATTGGCAGTCTCACCCAACGCATCGAGTTCGCACATAGAATTGGAGTGTGCCCGGCCTTGAAGACTCTTGCGGTGACGTGTCTGTTATTGACCGCAGCAGGAGCTGCGCGAGCGCAGATTGACGCGGACCTGGTGGCGAAGCGGCGGCTGTTTGCGCCGATGGGACCCGGACTAAAGCAAATCCGTGAAGGCGCGGACGGAAAAATTTACGTACTGGCGTCGCCGTCGCCCGGATTGGTGGTGTTTTCGCCCGAAGCTCGCCGTTTGTTGACCATGAGGGAAGCTGCGGGATTGCCTGCAGCAGCGCTGGCGGAAGCGAAAGCCTCCGGCGAAATTCTGGTGGAGTTCGGCGAAGACTGCGACGTGGACGCCGACGGCACGATTTATGTTGCCGATCGCGCGGCAAATACGGTCGAAGTCTATGCCAAGGAAGGACGCCACCTGCGGACGATTGCAGTGAAGGCGCCGGTGGCCGTGGCCGCGATGCCCGAAGGCGAACTTGCGGTGGCAACAATGCAGCAGGAAAATCTGCTGACAGTGTTCGACAAGGCAGGACGGCTGGTACGCGATTTTGGCGATCCGGAGCCACTGACGGGACGGAAGGATCTGAACCGGTTCCTGAATCTTGGGGCGCTGGCGACGGATGCGATGGGGCATTTATATTACGGCTTCAAATTCTTTCCTGAGCCGACGGTCAGGGAATTCGATCGTTTCGGCTACGCGGGCGAAGATGTGCGCTACACGGCGATCGACGCTATGCCGGAAGCTGCGGCCATGCGCAGGGAGATTGCGCGTCAGGAAAGCCGCGGCGACACACCGCGATTCCGGCAAGTGATGACCGCCTTGGCCGTGGAAAAGGAAACCGGCGAAGTGTGGATTGCGATCGGGAACATGCTGTTGCGATTCGATAAAGAAGGCAACCGGCGGGCGACGTTCCGGCTGTACACGCCACAAAATGCGCGGCTTGAGGCGGTGGCGATGGTGGTAGAAAAGGATCGTCTGATTATCGGTGGCGATCCAATCGGCATTTATGAATTCGAACGGCTGGACAAAAAGTAGAAAAATTTCGCGGCTCGAGTAGTGTCCGGAAAGATTTGACGCACTAGATGCTGCAAGTGAGCAAGAGAAAAAGACGTCAGCGAAAATAAATTTTACAACTTGGCGGTTTTTCCACAGAGTGCGGGGCGAAAATTTCTCTGCTTTTTTGAGCCGTCTGCGGGTGCGACTGGGGAGCAAATGATTTTTCCTGAGCGAATGCATGGAGTTGCGAGAAGCTGCCTGACTTGGTGGGCGATTTTGGCGCCTGTGGAAAAGTTGTGTACGCTGTGTGAACGCGGGCACGTGCCCTGCCATACTTTTCGCTTGCCCCCATCGTGTCAATCGGAGAGAATCCCGCGCTGACACACCGAAGCGGTTCGGCGGTCGAGAGAGTAAGAGGGACGCGCGCGGAAATCAGGGGCACGCAGAGGTTCGCGCTCGGGCAGCCTTCCCGCAACAAAAAGTAATCAAGAGGGCCTTTCTTCAAGACAAGTAAAGTCTTTCCACAGGTTATGCACATCTGTGGAAATAGCGAGGATTTGGTTTTTCGTTCAAATGACGACGGCTATCCAACTGAGCAAGGAACGCGAAGCGGCCAACCTGTGGGACAAGTTTCTGGAGCGCGTAAAATCCCGCGTTAGCATCAATACATTTAACACCTGGTTCCAGCCGACGCGGCTGAACCGCTCCGATGTGGACATGGTTTACGTTCAGATTCCCACAACGGTGTTTCGTCAGGTGCTTACACGTACGTACGGCGAAATCGTGAAGGCGGTTTTTCACGAACTGGGCGTGCCGACGATGCGAGTGCAGTATGTCTGCACCGAAGAAGAGCCGGTGGCGGCTGTTGCAGTGGCCGCGACGGCGTCTATCAGGCAATCAAAGCTGGATTTCGAGAGCAGCGACCACCAGTTGAACACGCGCTACACGTTTGACTCGTTTGTGGTCGGCAAGTCGAATGAGTTCGCGCATGCGGCTTCACGCGCGGTTGCCGAACAGCCGTCGAAGGCGTACAACCCGCTGTTTCTTTACGGCGGAGTGGGCATGGGCAAGACGCACCTGATGCACGCCATTGGGCATACGATCAAGCAGCGGAATCCCGCGGCGCGGCTGAGCTACGTGAGCGCGGAAAAATTTACCATTGAAGTGATCAACTCGCTGCGTTTCGACAAGATGTTCAGTTTCCGCGAACGTTTCCACACCGTGGATGTGCTGCTGGTGGACGACATTCAGTTCATCGCGGGAAAAGAGCGGACCCAGGAAGAATTCTTTCACACCTTCAACGCGCTCTATGAACAGCACAAGCAGATCGTGATTTCCTCAGACTGCCTGCCGAAGGATATCAACTCGATTGAGGAGCGGTTGCGTTCGCGTTTTGAATGGGGATTGATCGCGGACATTCAACCTCCCGACCTGGAAACGAAGATCGCGATTCTGCAGAAGAAAGCGGAGAACGATCGATTTGTGCTGCCCGATGACGTGGCGGAGTACATCGCGCGAGCGATTAAGTCCAACGTGCGCGAACTGGAAGGGGCTTTGACGCGGTTGATGGCGTACGCGTCGCTGACCGGCGCTGTAGTGTCGCTGTCGACTGCGCAGCAAGTTCTGCGCAATATTATTGCGTCGCAGGAAAAGCGCGTGACGATTGAAGTGATCCAGAAGCGCGTGAGCGAACATTTTAATCTGCGCGAACAGGACTTAAAGGTTCGCAGCAATACGCGCGCGATCGCGTTCCCTCGCCAGGTTGCGATGTACATCGTGAAGCAGTTGACAACGGCTTCGCTGCCGGAGATCGGGCGCCAGTTTGGCGGCAAACACCATACGACCGTGCTGCACTCCATCAACAAGATTGAAGAGATGCGCCGCTCGGACAAAGAATTAAACCGTACGATTACCCGCTTGATGGACGCCCTGCAGTAAATTGTTCGCTGGCGCGCGCTAAAACAGTGAGATACAGATGACGCGCTGCGCCGACTAGCCGCGCGAACAGCGTGCACTCCGTCACCAGGCGCCGACCTATGCCATAGCCACGTGCGGCCGGCCCGACCAGCAGTACACGTAATTGGGCCACGCAGCCGACCGGTTCGTCATTGCGTTCTGCAATCCATTCGCGGCGCGCGTCAAAATGATCCACGAAATCCGCAACCATGCGCGCCACCTGCGCCTCAAACCGCTCGTCCCATCCGCATTCTTGCGCATAGAGAACGCCGTGTTCGCTGCACGACCCAAACCATGTCTCCGGGCCGGTGGGGACGCAAAATAAAATAAATTGGTGGGGTGTTTGCCGGTTTGGACTGCTCAAGATGCGCTCAATCAGCGAAGCGACCTCCTTTTTGCCATGTGAAAAAATATTGGAAATAGGTCGGATATTTTGTTGAAGTTCGAGGGACTAAAAGGCTCGTAACGCGATCTTTATGCTGATACGGGCGAGTTTTCCGAGATACGCACAGCGAATGCACAATACATGTGCCATGCAATGGACTGACCGCGCGGGAGTTGTAGTAGTTTCCACTGATGCACAGCGCTCATCATCACAACAAGGGATAAATTTGATTTTGTAGGGCAATATGAAAGCTAAGAGAAACTTCTTGTTGCTGAAGTTGTAGTTGTGGATTTTCGTGATTCGAGCAGGTCAGGCGGCAAGCCCGGACGAAATTAGATCGTGAGAAGTTTCCCACCAATTTCCACACATAGAAGGCGACAATTGCTTTAATTGCTTTCGTCAGGCTTTCGCCCGGAGCGAAAAACGAGTAAAGTACGCAGCAGTGGATGAGGTCCGGAGGAAGGTATAAATGCCTGCAACTGTGTCTGCAACTGGAACGGTGCGCGAGGAAAGCCAAGCGATGGAATTCAGCGTAAGCAAAGCGGCTCTGTTGAACGAACTGACCACCACGCAGGGAGTGGTGGAACGCAAGACCACTATCCCGATCCTATCGAATTTGTTGGTTGAAGCGCGCGAAGGCCGCGTGACGATTACGGCCACGGATCTCGAGCTGAGCGTGCGCACCTCGTGCGAGGCGAAAATCAAAAAAGAGGGCGCCGGAACGATTCCTGCGAAGAAACTCCTGGAACTGGTGCGGCTGCTTCCCGAGGGCGAGATTAAATTCAAATTACTCGACAATCATTGGGTCGAGATTGTAAGCGACAAGAAGAAATACAAACTGGTTGGAATGGCGAAAGAGAATTTTCCTGCCCTTCCGGCGATGCCGCATGTGCTGGTGCGGATTCCCGCAACGTTGCTTGAGGGACTGATTTCGAAAACAAAATTCGCGATTTCCATGGAAGAATCGCGCTACACACTGAATGGCGGTTTGCTGATCTTGAAACCCGACACGCTGGCGATGGTGGCTACGGATGGACATCGATTGGCGCTGGCAGAGGCGGATCACAAACTGGCCGGGCTCAACGGCGAAGTGAAAGTGCTGATCCCTAAAAAAGCCATGGATGAAGTGGAAAAACTATCCAGCGCTGCCGGTTCGGAAGCACAGATGGACTTTGCAAAAGACGAGAGCCACCTGTTTTTTCAGGTGGACCAGCGGCTGCTGATTTCGCGAATTCTGACTGGGCAATTCCCGAACTATGAGGCAGTGTTGCCGCGCGACAATAACAAGTCCGTAGTGCTGGAGCGCGCAGAATTTAGCGATGCGGTACGCCGCGTTTCGCAACTTGCGGATCAGCGATCGCATGCGGTGAAAATGGCGGTTTCGAAAGAAGGAATCGAGATTTCCGCTTCAAGCCCGGAGTACGGTGAAGCCAAGGAAACGATCGAGAAGGATTACAAGGGCGATCCCATTTCGATTGGCTTCAATTCGAGCTACGTTCTGGATTTTCTGGCCGCAGCCGCGGAAGGCCCCATCAGCATCGAGCTGAAAGACGAACAGAGTGCCGGGCAGATGCGGCCGCTTGCCGATGAATCGTATCGCTACCGCTACATCATCATGCCGATGCGTATTTGATTTGGTCGAATCTTCTTTCTACTTGCAAGCGTCGGATTGGACTAGTGGCTTGGCCACGTTAGCAGTTCCAGTTTGGATCGAAAAACGATTAGGGACGTCAGATTCCAAGCCGTTTTTGGGACCATTCGGCAGATGTTGGCTACTCCCGTGCCTGCGAAAAAACCCATTGTATTCCAGCCAGGCTCGCAGTTCAGACAAAGCTCGGTAAGCCCAGCAAACGTAAACGTAAATAGCAGAAAACACATACCTTATCGACTATTCGCGCAAATGTTCGGTCTTGAGAAATGAGGCCTTTTCCGCTATACTCCTGGGTGTTGTCGATTCGCAGAACATTCCTACAAATCGACACGTCCACCACGGTATTCAGACCTGAAAATCGTGCTCTGCGCCAGGAGCATCGAGGCTTGGAAACCTGGAGAAACGAACCTGCGGGAATTTGCCGCAGGGGAACAGTCTTCGCCGCGTCCCGGTGTGCGGGACGGGATGAAGCAGGAACTCTACGAGCCGCGGCGCTGCTTGCAGTGCTGGCGGTCAAAGAGTAAGGCGTCGGCCAGTTACATTTTGTACCGGCCGCACGGGACGATTATTCGCATCCTTCCGCTATCGCGCCAATCTTGCTTCAGTACAGCCGAAATTACGGTGTCGCTATGCGACTGCCCAGGGTTCAAATTTGATTTGTGCGTACGCAAAAAAAGTTCGCAGCAGTTCTTGATCGTTGAAAG
>Ga0307474_10004332_pt1 | contig 10238 bp, 11 predicted proteins | sample atmos_gasesECM1C_2_FD_203312 | JGI IMG/M metagenome (GOLD analysis project Ga0307474, IMG submission 203312) | Hardwood forest soil microbial communities from Morgan-Monroe State Forest, Indiana, United States - atmos_gasesECM1C_05 | ecosystem: Environmental > Terrestrial > Soil > Temperate...
CTTAAAAAGGCGTAAAGAAAACATTAAAAATTCGTAAGGCATCAACGCTATGGCCCTTCTGGGAACCTGAGCCGCGAGAACTTCATCTTTATGAATGCATTATGGAAGCTTTATTCGTTTCTTAGATTCCCTCGCGTAGAGTTTTTCAAGGTTTGTGGTGTGTCATCTGAGCCTTGGACGAACCTCCGGGAGAACAGTGATGTTGAAGTTCCAAGTGAAGTCCGCAGTTCAAGCGTTGTCCCTCGTCTTGTTGGTTGCAGCTGGTAGCGATCGGTGTTCTGCGCAGAGCAACAACGGAGATGCTTCCAGCCAACAGGCCTCCGCGACAAACGAGCAGACCGCTGCAATCGTAAACGAACTCGCCGCGATGAAAAAACGTATCGAGGAACTGGAAACTGAGCTGAAAAATTCAAAAGCCCCGGAACATCCGGCCGTGCCCGCAGCCACTGCAAAGGCGACCGTACCCAGCCCGCCAAATACCATACTGCCCGCCCCACCCTCTGTGGCAGCGAACCAAGATACGTCGTCAACACTCAACACCGAGGTCCCCCAAGGCCCGATCGCGCCTTTTTCGGACGCGGATTGGACTTGGCTAAACGGAAATCCCCGTACCAAGGAAATATTTTGGGACTCGAAGTTCTTTACGCCCGAAATACGCGCGGACGTCAACTACGTATCGGACTTCAATCATCCGACCGATCACTCGATTGGGGGATCGAGCGAACTCTTTCGATCAAATGAGGTGCAGCTGGAACAACTGGGTATCGGCGGGGACTTCCATTACGACAACGTGCGCGCACGGTTCATGACCCAATTCGGTATGTATTCGGTGACCACTCCGCGAAATGACCCCAGCGTGGGACACGGCCAGTGGGATCTTGCCAACGCGTACCGCTACATATCAGAGGCATACGGCGGATATCACTTCAACGTCCTGCACGGCGTTAACGTGGACGCGGGGATCTTCATGTCTTACATCGGTTTGTTCAGTTACTACAATTTCGATAACTGGGCCTACCAACCGTCTTACGTGTCATCCAACACGCCATGGTTTTTCAACGGTGTGCGGGTCCAGATTTTTCCCACGGCCCACTTGAAGATCGAGCCCTGGTTCATCAATGGATGGCAGTCGTATGCTTCGGCGAATCACACCCCGGGGATCGGAGGTCAGATCAAATGGACTCCGAAGCCCTGGCTCAACATCATTTCCAACAACTACGGCGTGGGTGAAGATGATCTATTCATACCGCACCGCCGACGCATTCACACCGACAACAGTATCGAGGTCAAATATTACGACCGGCCCGATCAATTGCTCGACAAAATGGCATTTTCGCTCACCGGCGATCTCGGTTGCGAATACGGTGGAGGGGTCAGTTGCTATGGCGATCGGAAAGGCGGCCCCAAACAAAGCTTTGTGGGCTTCATGTTCTACAACCGTTGGTGGTTTCATCGTGACTTGTTTGGACTGACGCTGGGCGGCGGAAAGATCAACAACCCCGGACGCTATTTGGTGCTGCTGCCCCCGATTAACGGAGAGACTGCGGTTACCGCAGCTACGAATTCGCCCTACTTTACCGAGAATCCGGGCGATCCCTTTAAAGCTTGGGATTCTTCAATTACGTTCGACTATATGCCAAAGCAATACATCACCTTCCGCGCGGAGTACGACTATCGCCACGCAAACGTGCCGTATTGGACTGGCCAAGGAGGTATCACTCCTCCAGGAGGGAATAACGGATTTCCGCAATTCTTCACCTGTAGCAATGGCGCCACATCGGGACAAACCGCACTTGGTCCCGCAGAGACGGCTTGCGGCACACCGGGCAACACCTCGGGTGTCTTCTTTCCGGATCTTCGCAGGGATGAGTCCTTTATCGATTTGTCGATCATGGTCAAATTCTAAAGCGCCTTGCAAGCCGGATCGTGTCGCCTTGCGGGGCGAGGGGAGTGGTGCGAAGGCATTCTCCATGCCTGATAAGTCGCGTCACCGGACATCTGCCGTACCCGGCAAACAGGGCTGGGTGGGCACAAATTTGGGTGTACCGGTGGCGAGGCTAATTCAATCTCGCTTCGCAAGACCCCGTCTGGAACAATGAAGGACAAAAGAGAGAATTGGCGGACGGGATCGGGATCGAGCCGCTGCTCTCAGGAGGCCAGCAGCTCGCTAAGCGTTTTTTGGGATTTCCAATCCTGCTTGCTGTGGCGGAATGATGTCGCGTCCGCATCGATCAGTCCCACCAGCACCTCGGCCACAATGCGGCCGCCCACCGGACCGAGGCGATGGCCTCCGGCACATGCGTCGGCTTCGCGCAAAATGTAATACCACAGAGGAGTCTCGCCGTGCCAATCCGTGGAAGCGATTCCCACCTGCTCCGCCGTGAGCGGCGCGATTCCCATGTGGCGCGCGAGTGACTCGCCCGATGCCAGCCCAGTGCCCTGTCCGCGCTGCAGATCCCGGACGGCGAGCGAGTGGTAGTCTGGGATCTCGCACTCACCAGTCACGGCTTCCGGCAGCTCGATCAGCGCGCGCACCAACTTTCCGTCTATTTTCTTGCAGCGTTGCGCCGTTGCAGCTTCACGCGCGTCGAAGAACAGCGTCCAATCGATCGCGTGTTCACGCGGCACGGGCCGGAATCCCAGTAAATCAGGAAACAGCGGCACCGGATCCGTCTGAGAGTTCAGCCGGTAGCGGTGGCGAATTTGAGCGTGGCCGTAGCGATAGGCCGCGTCGGCAAATTCGAGTGGTATAAACGCGCTGGGTCGCGGGCGAAACCATCGCGGCCCTTCTTGCAGCACTTGATCCGCAAGCTCCGGCCCCACCAGCGCGGGCAGAAACTCGTGGAGAACGATCCACTGATGGTGCCACCGCAACTGCCGCGCCGCTGTTTCGAATACGCCTTCAGCTGGCGTGCCGCTCGCCCGAACTTCATCCACGAAACGGTTGTGAGCCTTGAGCATTGCAAGATGTAGCTGCGAGATCAGCATGTGCGAATCGTTCCGCGGATCGCCAATGATCGCGATCCCGTCGGCGTTCCGTTGCACGTCGGCTCCGCCAGAACCAAGCAGGAACTTCGCGGGATCGTCGCGTTGAAAGAGGAATGGATGACCCGTCGGCCCGTCGCCATACAGGCATTCCAGATTAATTTGCGGGCTGCGCGCGTTGCGCAGTTCCGCGGTATTGGCATGGCCGCGCAACATCGACCGGTCGGCCGTAATATCGTGAGCCACGAATTGGCCGAAGATCGGCCATCCCGCGGCCGTATCGCCTAGCGAGTCGGGAGTGTCCTCGGCGTCGCCGCAATCGCAGATCCCTCCCGCGCGGCCCAGCGCGTACAAGAATTGCTGATCCGCCTGAAACGACGGCAACTCCGGAAACATCCGGCCGTAGGAAGTGTGACCAAGGGGTGCGTCAATTGCTACGTTGGCTCGCGCCGGCGACAAGCAACTTCGCGCTGCTGCGTTTCCAGTGTCCATGAGGCACCCATCTTAACGCCGTCCCCGGCCACTCGTCCCCGGGAGTTTTCTCCAAGCTGATCGAAAGTCGGCCCGCTGTTTTTCCCGCGCCTGGTTCATTCCCCATAGCTAACTTGGAAGAGCCAGGTCAAGTCCGTAGGTGTACAGTTGCAACGGGACAGGTCTAGTAGGCTAAACGCATGCCTTCAAAACAAGAACTTGAAAGGATGCATCCGACCGAATTGGCGGCATTTTGTCAGCGAGTCGCTGACAATCCCGCCGCCTATTTAGCCGAAGCGTCCGAGGAAGCATCCAAGCTGAAATTGGAATGGGACAACCTGCAGTCGCAGCCCAACCCAAACTATGCCGTACAACGAAAGATCGAACAGCAAAAAGACCATCTGCGCGCACGCATGATCGAATTTCTGACCGGTACCCTGTAATCGCGCAACAGGTGCAGCACAAAAAGCAGCGCAGGTTAAAAGAACGTCAAAAAGAACGTTAAGAAGTTTGCATGTCCGCGCTTGGTTCGCGGCGTGAGCTCAACAACGATTTGTGAAACATGTAGAGCGCGAAGAATTGGAGGGCGGCGATAAAGAGCGGCCCGGCGAATTTCCCCAGATCATGCTGAAATAGCCCGATTCCGGCATCCAGCAATTGCATGGCCCCGGCGAGCGTGCCCAGGACTAGCAACGCGGGAGCCGCCTTCTTGTAGATCGCCCTCAATACCAACAACGCCAGCGGAATTCTGGCCGCCGCCGCGTACATCGCCAATAATAACGACGCCTTCGTTGGAACAGATTCGGCAGGCACCAGGTATTGCGGATGGATGATCGCCGCGATGGAAAATCCGCTCGCGACCAGGACATTGATTGCTGTGACCAGCGAAGCCAGCCGCATCGCCCTTGTTGGTGTCATCGATTCCCCTCCCCCCAAAAAATCCTGCCGTTTTATACCTGAGCTCTTCCACCGTCGACGAATAGTTCGATCCCGGTGATAAAACTGGAATCATCCGAAGCGAGAAACAGCGCCGCCTTGGCAACTTCTTCAGGCTGGCCCATGCGTCCCATTGGGATGGTGGAAACGATGCGCGCAATGGTGTCGGCGGACTGCCGATTCACCAGCGGCGTGTTGATCGGGCCGGGACTCACCACGTTGGACCGAATATGACGGTCTTTCAGATCCGTGGTCCAGGTCCGCGCGAAAGAACGCACGGCCGCCTTGGTCGCGGCATAGACGCTGAAGGCAGCCGTGCCTTTTACACTCGCTACTGAGCCATTGAGGATGATCGAGCTGCCGTCCCTCAGAAGCGGTAAGGCTTTCTGTACCGTGAAAAATAATCCCCGCACGTTGACGTTAAATAGTTTGTCGAATTGATTCTCGGTGACCGCGCCGAACGGAGCAAATTCACCGATGCCGGCATTGGCGAAAACAATGTCGAGGTGTCCCCTGACCTTTGCGACGGTGTCGTAGAGGCGATCGAGGTCAGCTAGTTGAGCAACATCACCCTGAACTCCAGAAACGCCCGCGCCGATCGCTTGCACGGCTTGGTCCAGTTCCCTCTGACGCCGGCCGGTAATAAAAACATACGCGCCGTGTTCAGCGAAAAGCTTCGCCGTGGCGAACCCAATCCCTTCAGTGCCGCCGGTAATGACGGCGGTCTTGCCTTCGAGTTTTTTTGTCATCCGTTTTTCCTCTGGTGGCGCGGTTGGCGCCGAGCCTAAGCATTTGCAGCAGCACCGCGATAGGTGGGTGCAAACACGTCCTGCACAAACTTTTCGAATGAAGTCGGTGTGGTGTTCTCCGCAGAACGAGGTTCCAATGCGGCGAGAAGTCCAGTGTTGATGGCGGTGAACATCTCGACGTACACCGCAGCTTTCTTTGGCGAAAAGCCTGCCTGGGTCAACGCTTGCTGCATCTGGTCGTAGGAAATCTGCTGGTAACGCAGATTGGGGACGCCGATGCCCCGCGCGATCACTGCCGTAGCTTCGGTCATGGAAAGATCACGCTCACCAAGCAGCTCCCGCGTTTGTTTGCCGGAAAAATCCAGGCCCAGCAGGCGACGCGCGGCATAATCGCCAACGTCTGGAGTTGCGATCAGGGGCAGCTTCAGCTCGGGCAACAGCGCATGTGCGTAAACTCCCATTCCGCGGATGGTTCCGATCGCCGCCAGATTGTTCTCCATGAAATATCCAGGCCGCAGATGCAAAACGTTCAATCCGCTGATCGCGTTCAGCTTTTCTTCCGAGGAATGCAGCCCGGTGACTGGGCCCGTGCCCGCTGGCGCGTGGCCACCAAAACTGCTCAAGTGCACGGCGAACGGCAGGCCCGACTCCCTCGCAGCTTTCGCGATCGCATCGCTTTGCCGCTCCTGGTCCTCGCGTGTGGTGATCGGCGGCAACATCAAATAGGCCGCTTGCGCGCCGCTGAAAGCCTTGGTGAGCGCAGTCGAATCGGTGATGTCCGTGGTGAACGGAACTGCTCCCTTACGAACAAAGCGCTGCAGCCGTTCCGGGTCGCGCCCAATGACGCGCACTTTCTTGCCCTTCGACAACAGGAAATCACTGATGATCGAGCCGGTGTTGCCGGTCGCGCCTAAAATCACGTAGGTGCTGCCCGGTTTTACGGTCGTGCTGTCGTTAACGCTGTTCATTTCTATTCCTCCTTAAGTGATCTCGGTTGTCTGCGACTGAAACGAATGCTGAGTCTCCCAAAGTTGGCCCTTCCATCGCGGTCGTTAGGGCCGAGCACCAAAACTGAATATGTCAATAATCAGCACATATCAGAGATAAAAAATCATCGGCTCGCTCGGCGGATTTCCTCTGCTACGTCCGCGAGCGTAATTCTCTTGAGCGTATCTTCAAAACTGTCTTGCGCCTTTCTTAGAACGGACGACATGCAACTCTTAATGTTGGAGCTGATCGGACACTTTTTGTACGGAGGGTAGCTATGAATCGCGAATGTGGGGGGCGCGGCGCTGGCCCGGTAAACATCCAGAAGTGTTATTTTTCGCGGGGAACGCGTCAGAGTGCTCGCGCCGTTTTTGCCGCGAGTGGTGACCACCAGCCCGGCCTTCGAAAGTTTCGAAAGCGCCTTCCTGATGAAGGTGGGGTCGGCGTTCACACTTTCGGCCAGGGCCCCCGACGAGATTTCCTTGCCGTGAAAATAGGCCAGGGTAGTCATCAGGTGTGCCGCCACCGTGAATTGCACGTTTTTCGCGGACATCGAATCTCCTGCTGCCATATGTGATGATTAACTGCACAAAGGGATGCAGGGATTTTCACTCGACAAACACGCTTTTTAAGCCTGGCTTTAATACGGTTTCGAAGGCCGGCGTCGCCGCTCACTTGCTGGTACGGAGCGATCGACATTCCGGCGGCGCCCGATGGACCGAAAGTACCATCGACGCCAACTTTCGCCCGTAGGACTATTCCCTTCGCAGTGCGGAGGCAGTGCATGCCCGTTGCGAACCATGTTTCGGAACCGCCGAGAAAAACCTCCCCCGACTCCACCGAGAAACAACCACACCTGATCCCGACCCCTTTCGGCGAATTGACCCGCGAAGAAATTCGCGAGTGGGAGATCATGCTGGGCCGTCCCCTGCTGCGTCTCCCGTCACAGCCTGAGAATTAGCCCGCGAAATTAGCAAATCCGTCCGCGGTGAGAAAATTGGAGTAAACTAAGGGCATGAGCGGACACTCGCGAGCTCATGTTCCGGCGCCCACGCCGCATATTTTGCTGGCGGCTCTTCTGTGCGCCACGCTTCTCGCCCCGGGCGTGGACTCCCGTCAACGGCCTTTTGAACGGCCTGTCGAACTATCTAAGCAACAATCCGAGGCCGTAGCCCACTCGGCAGCCACGCTATCCATTCCCGCCGGCACCATTCTTCCCGTGGAGTTGCGCGGGACTCTCTCGCCTGAGAAATCCAAACCGGGCCAGGCAATCTCCGGAAGAATCATGCAAGACGTTCCGCTGCCGGCCGGCGTCAGGATCAAGGCGGGCAGCAAAGTTCTCGGCCGCGTGGTCGCGGTCACTCCCGCCAGCGCCGGAGTGCCGCCCAGCATTTCGTTGCAATTCGATCAGCTCGTCACCGCGGGCCAGACGATTCCCCTGGCCACCAACCTGCGCGCCATCGCCGGCTTCATGGCCATCGACGAAGCGCAAATCCCCACGACCGGCGCGGGCGAGAGCGACGTCTATCGCTGGTTGCCCACTCGCCAAATCGGCGGCGATGTGGTCTATGGTGTGAGCGGGCCGGTGGGCAGCGCGGAAAACGCGGAAGATATCGTTGGCCACTCGGTCGATGGCGGAGTGCTGGTTCAAGTGCGCGCTAAGCCCGGTACGGCGTGCCGCGGCTCCGTCGCGGGGAATAACGCGCCGCAGGCGCTCTGGGTTTTCTCGGCCGACGCCTGCGGCGTCTACGGCCTCAATCACCTGGTCATCGCGCACGCCGGACGCAGCACGCCTGCCGGTGTGATCATTCTTGCGTCGAATTCCGCCAAATTCAAAATCCCCGGCGGCACCGGCATGTTGCTGCGCGTCAACGCCCCCACCGAAAACGAATAACCTTGATAGTGTCCGGCAGGTGGACGTGCGAATTTAGCGCACGGATTCTAGCGCACGCATTTAGCGTACGAACGTGGGGAGATGCACGATGTCGTCAGACGGTACCGGCTCCAGCGGGTTGCCGGCTTTGCGCCAGGCGGCCAGGCCGCCGGCGATCACGAATGCGTTGAAACCTTTTTTGCGTAGCAAGTGAGCCACGCTGGCGCTGGTCAATTCATTGCGGCAGGTGCAGTACAAATAAATATTTTCTTTCTTCGGAAGTTTTTCGATTTCGGCGCTGAGGTTGTTGGGCTCGATGCGAATCGCGCCGGGAATGCGGTACACGTTGGTGCCGTAGTAACCGTGGCTGCGCACATCGCCCAGCAGGATCGGGCCCCGCGGTTCAGCGCGCAGTTTGGCCGCCAGCTCCGCGACCTGCACGCGCGGTACGATCCGATCGCCGCGATGCTTCCAGTAGAGCGAAGCGCGGTGGGCGATGTACCCCAGCACCGCAATAATAATGACGGCTTCCACCGCGTGCCCGGCCGCGCGAAATCCCTCGACGATTTTCCCCACGAAATCGCGGAAGACGTAACCCACCGTGCCGTAGGCCAGCGCGTACAAACACGCGCCCAAAAAATCCAGGCCCAGAAATTGGAAGTAGGGCATCTTCATGCTGCCCGCGAGCGGCGCGGCCATCGAGCTGACGCCCGGAATAAATTTGGCTATCAGCAGCGTCTCCCGCCCGCGCTTGTAGAACGATTCCGCCGCGGTCAACACGCAGTTTTCGGGGTCGATCGAAATGCGGCACAGAAATTTCAAGATGGTCCAGCCGGTATGCTTGCCCAGAAAATAAAGAAGAGTATCGGCGGTCAGCATAGCCAGCACCGCGAATATCACCACGCCCGACGGGCTCAGCTTCCCAGATGCCGCCGCAGCTCCGCCGGCCACCAGCGCCACCGCGCCCGGTACCGGCACGCCAATGGCCTCGGCAAACACTACCAGCGAGACCACCAAATAGCCGTGGCGCATTATCAAGGAGAGGAGATCATTCATAATTCGAAGATAAAGACTAGCACGCCTCGCGCGCGTCCGGCATGCACCCTACAACTCCGCCTTTTTTGTATTAGGGGTGAAAAGGGATGAAGAAGAAAGCGCCAGAATGTATTTGATGGCTTAGTGGACATGAAATTGCACGGCTTCCAGCAGCGCGCGGATCCCATTCCACATGATCTGCACGCCGATACAAACCAGCAGAAATGCGGAAAGCCGAACGATCACGTTCATCGCGGTCGGCCCCAACGCGCGACCCAGCCGGTCCGAGAATCCGTAACACAGATAGATGCTGACGCTGATCAGGAAAGCGGCCAGCAGCGCCGCCACGATCAGCAAAATGTGCACCCCGTAACGATGCGTCGCGTTCGCGCCAAGCGTAATGGCCACGGAGATCGATCCCGGCCCCACCGTAAGCGGCAAGGTCAAGGGGTAGAAGGCCTGGCGGAAAACGTCTTGCGGCTGAATATTCGCGCGGCTTGTATCCGGTGCCGGGTCGTCCTGCATCAGCAATCCCCAGCCCACCGCGACCACCACCAATCCCCCGCCCACCTGCACCACCGGCAAGGACACCCCGAAAAAACTAAGAATGTGTGACCCAATAAAGTACGAGCCCATCATCAGAAAAAAGCTGTACAGCGCGACGCGCCACGACAGCGCCCTGCGCGTCTCCGGCGAGTAAGCCCTGGTCAGCGCCAAATAAATCGGGCTGCCGCTCACCGGATCGACGATGGGAAAAAGCGCGCTAATAAATAGAAGAAATACTTTGACTGCGTCGGACACCTGAATCTCCCGGCGACGGATAAAACGACAGCCGCCCAATACTTTACCTCACCGGAAAAGTTTTTAGTTGGCGTACGCTGCAAAAAAAGAGGCGCGGGAACTTTCTCCCGCGCCTCTTTTCCGTACGCCCTGAACTTTTTTCGCTGATCGTTTTTGCGTAATCAGCTAAAAGCTGATCTTCAGTATCTGGCCGTTGTTGCCAACGAACCACCCGGCCTTGGGATTGGCGAACGCTACCGCCCAATTCCCGCTCACTCCGGGAATTGTAAACCAAGTCCGCCCTTCGTCCGGGGTCCACGCCGCGCCGCCCGACGAAAAAGCGGGCTGCGTTTCCGCGGTGACCACCACGGCGTGTTCCAGATCGAAATCCTGGCCGTCGTGTCCGAAATTGTCATGGTCGA
>Ga0307474_10004333_pt1 | contig 10238 bp, 12 predicted proteins | sample atmos_gasesECM1C_2_FD_203312 | JGI IMG/M metagenome (GOLD analysis project Ga0307474, IMG submission 203312) | Hardwood forest soil microbial communities from Morgan-Monroe State Forest, Indiana, United States - atmos_gasesECM1C_05 | ecosystem: Environmental > Terrestrial > Soil > Temperate...
CTCGCTGCATTTAGCTGCACTGGGTTTGATGGCTAAGCCTTTGTGTTTGCAGGATAATGCAAGTTGATGCGCGTATGTGCACCGCTGGTATATGAGATTAAGAGTCAGTTGCCCGCCGTTATCCCCACCAACCGCCCAAGCGGCAACGCATATTGCAAGTGCTCACCAGATTCTGAAGGCCCTGCAAGAGGAGATCGGAGAGTATCCAGAACTCGGCGCGGCCATTCTGAAACTGGAAATGGCACTGAATATTCTGACGATAAAGACTGGCGGGTTGCTGTAGTCCAGTGAATGACGCTGGAGGACCTCCAGACGCCGGGCTAGTCCTCACCCCCGCTGGAACCACAAACGCACCGCTGAGCCAATGCTGACAGGCGCGCTGAAAGGATTTTGGAAGGGCTGGAACCCTAGTCGAATGGGATGAGGTGAGAGCCACGTGCAAATTCCAGCGATGGGCATCAGGATGTTGTGACCTCGCCAGGGCAGTCTGTCAGTAGCTCTGCATCTGGGGGATGACGCCCCGGATTCCCCCTCGGGGATTTTCCATGTCTCCCTTGCGGCGAGGAATCAGGTGGATGTGAGCATGATCGATCGTTTGCCCTGCTGCATCACCACAGTTTGCGCCGACGTTGAAACCTGCCACCTTGGGGTCATTTGTTCCTGATGCGGCCCTGTAGTCTCAGCACTGATCGGCATCCCGCCTTTCGGCGTCCGTACAGCTTCAGTGTAAGTAGACGTGGGACCTGTTCACATCATGGCGGGATAGCCAGATGGTTGTAGTTATATAGAGCGGTCTGTTCTCTAGAAGGCCGCGTGTGCGTTTTGGTCTAACTGGACTACGTTTGGTGGCTTGAGGTGGAAATGGTCGCGGAAGTTCCAGCGCAGTGCGATTGGAGCATGCATGCCAAGCCGAAAAGTTGAAACGCTCCGCATGGACGGATTCCAAGTGGGAGCAAGCTATTCCAGACCACAGATCGCGGAGCTTGGGGGAGTCGCGCCTCTGGACAACACCCGTGAATGGACGGGAATTGTTGAGTTTGAGAATTGTATTCTCCTCTTTCCCACGCTCGATAAGAGTGATCTGCCACCCGAACATCGATATGTTGACGTGTTCGAAGGCAGCCAGTTCGAGCGGGAGTCCCAAAATCGCAACACACAGCAATCACCACTGATGACGCGGATCATGGCGGGTGGGATCGAGCTACCTTAGATACGTCTTCACCATATCGATAACCTCATCGGCCGCATCTATCTGCTCCGAATTTGGTTTTCGCTTTGGGTCAAGCACATGGTGCCGGATGTGGCCTTCCAGGAGTTCAGTCATCAGGCTGTTGACAGCACCTCTTGCCGCGCTGATGATCTGCAACACCTCCGAGCAATCGCGTCCCTCGTCGAGGACTCGCTCAAGAGCCTCAAATTGCCCCCGAATGCGTTTGCTCCGCAAAATCAGCTTCTGTTTGTTCTTGATTGTATGACTCATTCGCAAACGAATGATATCATGCCGGAGCTTGCATTATACATATGGGGGTATGTATCATGAATCATTCTTTTTCGCGAGTTCATCATGTGGCAGCGCATGGTCCTCGTCACAACCGTTGTGCTTTTGGGGTTTAGTGGAGGTGTGCTCGCCCTTTTTGTTCGTGGCATGCACGCTGAACGTGGTGCGGTAGCAGGTTTCTGTTTTGTTTCTGCGCTGGCTGTCGTGCAAGCTTGGCTGGTTGCCTCCGAGATCGCCAAGGCCCGCAGGCTGTCCGGCAACATTCGAAATGCATGTTACAGAGGAGCTCAAGCGAAATTTCGAGCTGTTTCCTTCGGTGGACTGTGTGCAATCGTGGGCGTCCTCCCCATGACATGGATTGGGGCAAACTCGGGAGGACAAGACCGATTCGCTACTGTCATGTTGGGTGGTGTGGTGTTTTCCACTATCGCAGCGCTGACCGTGCTGCCAGTCCTCACTGCGCGGATCACAGAATGAGTCCGGTCTATTGCTCCTGGTCTGTTCTAGAGACGCAGCTCTTGAGGGCACCGCTTTGCGCTACGTGGCGGCCCTGAAGTGGTCGAAATGGTCGGGTCTTACCTCGAATATCGTCTTCGTACCACGGAGGGAAGGTGTCTATGAGCTCTTCGCCCATCGTCGAAAAGTCCTCAGTCAACCCTGCGCATCTCAGCCAGACTCGGAATTCCCCAGAACGGAACGAACCTACCCCTGGCGCTGAGGACGAGCAACACGGTCACGAAGTAGAGTGGGCCGAACTTGCCCGCATTGCTTTTGTGGCCTTGGCTGCAGCTGCGGTCTGGTTTCGGCTATGGGAGCCGTTTCCGCACATCAGCGTGATCGGCATCGCGGCTACCCTGATCGGCGGATATCCCATTTTCAAAGAAGCTTTCGAGAACATCGTCGAACGAAAAATGACGATGGAACTCTCGATGACCATCGCTCTCCTTTCAGCGTTGGCGATTGGAGAGTTCTTCACCGCTCTGGTCATCACTGGCTTCGTCCTGGCCGCTGAGGTGTTGGAGGGTCTCACAGTTGGCAGAGGCCGGCGGGCGATCCAGAGTCTTCTCGATTTTCTCCCCAGAACTGTCGCAGTCCGCCGCAACGGTCAGGTGATTGAAGTACCGTCCGATCAAGTTCAAGTTGACGAAACGGTCATCGTGAAGCCAGGCGGGCACATCCCTGTGGATGGAATTGTGCTTAGTGGCCGCTCCTTCGTGGAACAAGCAGCGATCACCGGCGAAGCCATGCCGGTCGAGAAAGCGCAGGGAGATGCGGTCTACGCCGGCACCATTAATCAGTCGGGCGCTCTGGAAATCGGCGCCCAGAAACTCGGCCGTGACACGACGTTCGGAAGAATCATTGAAGCCGTCGAACGCGCCGAGAAGTCGCGGGCTCCGATTCAGAAAACCGCGGATCGGCTGGCCGGCTACCTTGTGTATTTTGCACTGGGCGCGGCGATTCTGACCTTCATCCTTACGCACAATGTCAGGTCAACCATTTCAGTCGTAATCGTTGCCGGAGCATGCGGCATTGCGGCTGGGACTCCCCTCGCAATCCTCGGCGCGATTGGCCGAGCAGCCCACCAGGGAGCCATCATAAAAGGAGGCCTCTATCTGGAAGCGCTCGCTGCCGTGGACACGGTGCTTCTGGACAAGACCGGCACGCTAACCTTCGGGACGCCGCAGATCCGGGAAGTCGTTTCCGCCAATGGCTTCGGGGAACAGCAGATCATCGCCGCTGCCAGCATCGCGGAGCGCAAATCCGAACATCCTCTTGCCAAGGCAGTGGTGGCGCGGGCAACAGAACTCGCCATTCCACTCGTCGACCCCGATGAATTCTCGTACACACCCGGACGAGGAGTCAGGGTGAGCTATGAGGGCGAGGAGATTGTTGTGGGTAGTCTGGCTCTTCTCGTGGAACACGGTATGACGAGGGGGTTGCCCGGAAGCAGTAACGGTGCGGAAGGGGCATCGGAAGTCTACGTCGCCCGAGCGGGACAACTTCTTGGCAGCATCCGAATTGCCGATGTTTTGCGGCCGGAAGCCAAGAATGCGATTGCGGCGATGCGGCAAATGGGTTTGAAAACGGTACTCTTGAGCGGGGATACACAAGCTGCGACTTCATCGGTAGGCCGCGGCCTCGGAGTGGACGAAGCCGTGGGAGGACTTCTACCAGAGCAAAAGGCAAAGTGGGTGACTGAGCTGCGTAGCAAGGGTCGTAACGTCGCGATGGTCGGCGACGGAATCAATGACGCTCCCGCCCTCGTGGAGGCCAATGTCGGTATCGCCATGGGATCCGGAACTGCTGTAGCTCGAGAGAGCGCGGATGTGATCTTGATTGGAAGCGATCTATCGAAATTGGTCGAAGCTTTGCGGGTTGCTCGACGCTGCCGCGGCATCATCATGCAGAACTTTGTCGGCACGCTGGTGGTGGACAGCGTCGGAGTGGGAATGGCAGCGTTCGGTTTACTCAATCCGCTTCTGGCCGCTTTTATTCATGTGACCTCAGAGTTGGCATTCATACTCAATTCCACGAGATTATTGCCCCGGAGTTCTGAAGCCGGGCAATGAGATCGAGGACTTGTCGGTCGGTATGCACCTTTCTCCTTTGATCCAGAGTCGGAAAGGGCGGGCTTGGGCAGTCCTAATTGCCCTAGCGATAGTGGGGATGTTGATTGCCACGCTCGCTTGTTTGGCCAGCAGATTCAATATGGAAGATCTCTACGGAATTTTGGATTAGATGGATTTTAAACCGAGGGCAGATCAGATTTTGTGAGAGACGATCGAGATTGTCCGTTGAAAACGAAGCGCCTCGTGATTGGGCAAATTACGATCTGCCGAGGGTGCTGTTGCGGCAATCTGGAGCGTGGTTTGCCCGAAGTTCCCGTGGAATGGCTGAAGAGCGAGTGGCGGAAACGGGGACTGTTGAAGCGAGTCCAGCTGACCATAAGTGGTTGTGTTGGGCCGTGTGATGTGCCGAACGTGGTCGTGATTACGAGCTCAGCGGGTGAGGTATGGCTGGGGAACGTTGTTAAATTCGACCAGTACCGAAGCCTGCTTGAGTGGGCCGCACGGTCTCGGGATGCAGGCGAGATGTTGTCGCTTCCTCGTGAATTCCATGAATGCAGGATGAGCCCCTTTTACTCGTGATGATATCCATCTTGAGGAACAGTCAGGATCGGAACAAGAGAGCGAGCCGGACGGAGGGGATCATTCGGCTGCTATTGATTATTCTCTGGGCAGTGGTCGTCGTGTTGGGTCTTTACTCGGGTCTTGCCTATCACCACCACTAGCACTGGCGCCACCACTCACAAAACACGAGTGAGATGTACACCCGGGAGAGCTCGCTTGGTACGGCCAAACAGAATCGGATAAGCATCTGCGATACCAGGAGTCTCGCATTCTCGTGAAGGACTGGCGTTGCAAAGGTGCTGAATACATACCCGGTTAGGTATTCTTTCGTTGCGTTTGATCGTCGTCTTCGATTTATCGCCAACCGAGGATTATAGTTTCCGAGTCGAACTGCGAAGAGTTTCAAAACAATTACAACGCCCGGAGATCTTGAATGCTCTGGTGCTTTGAATCTTTCTTTCCCGTGGTGTGGATCGCCTTTCTTGTCTATTGGCGGATCAAGGCCGCCGGTACCAAAACCACCCAGCGCAGCGAGCCGGCCGCCTCGGGCATCCTGCGGGCTCTCGCATTCCTGGTCGTGATCGTCCTTCTTTCGACAACTCGCATCCCGCTGCCCTGGCTCTACCGCCAGCTCTGTTTTTGATTTTTACTAAATAAAGCACCTCTCTCGTGCTTTCCTTCACAAGACCCCTCGGAATGCGCCAGAACTCGCTAGAACGCAAGAAAAACTATGGTCTTAAGGGGGGGACAACCCCGATTTTGCTCCCCTTCAGCACACTTGTTGAGATTAAGGCGACGGAAAACCCCTAGATACTATCAGCAGGAAAACACAGGCAGTAAAGAAGCCGATTTGCTGTTTTGCAGTTTTGACGCTTTTAAGCAAATGAGCATCTGATTAAGATTCGACTAATGAAGTCGGACGAGGCGAACTAAGCATTATCTGTGCAACCGAAGGGTTGCTAGTGACACGTCGTTACGAATCACGCGGATCGAGCACAGCCTAAATGGAGTGCAGCGGTCCCGGCACTCCTTCCTCGCTTGCCGTAGAGGCACGGCAGCTCAACTTCCGGGTTTGCCGACCAACCGGAAGTCATGAGGTGATCGGGAACAGCAGCGGAATGCTTTTTCCGCGTCCTCGTATCATGTCATTTAAGGATCGCATCCGGTCGAATCAGAAGTTTGCAAGAGACCAGACATTCGTAGTTCCTGCGTACTCATTGATCGCCAAAAGTTTGCCGTCGGGAGAGGGAACGGCCCATTCGATAGAGTCCTTGTCGTCTTTCAGCAGCAAGTGGTTACTGCCGTCCAATTCGACATTGAACAATGCGGTTTTCCGCTCGCGATCCATTGACGTGACGAAAATAGTGTTTCCGTCCGCGGCCCAGTCCGCAGTGACAAGCCCAACTCTTCCTTTCACAACCACGTCGCGGTTCGTATTATCGGAGGTCGAACGAAGGTGAATAATTCCTTGGTCCGGCCGGTACAGAATGATCGCGAGCTGCGACCCGTCCGGTGACAAGCTCCAATTAACTGGCATGCCTTGCGTGGGAATCTCCGCAAGTTGCGAACTCTCGCCTGAGCTCGGATCGAATCTGCGGATCAAATGTTTGCCCGGTGTGTTAACTCCGTAAACGCACAAGGCAGACGGCAGCTGTGCGCATTGCAGGTTAACAATAAATTTCCCACGCAAAACGAGCCGCGGCACACCACCCGCGAGCGGAATAGCGAAGATCGAACGAGGAGCGTCTGCCGCTGACGGGATTGACTGATACAGAAGCTCCGTACCCGCAGGGTTTAAGCGAGCAACCATTTCATTCTCGGGACCGACGACCAACGGTTCCGGGAGGGGCTGATCGAGAGGGTGCCTAAACACATCAAACGTACCGTCACGGTCCGAGGTAAAGATGATGGCCTTGCTGTCAGGCGTCCAGGAAAACGGCACGTCGTTGTTCTCGTCCAGGGTCAATCGTCGCGTCGCCAGTAACAGCGTACCGCCCGAAGCTAGTCTCGCGACCAGCACCTGGCTTTGCCAACTCTTCCTTAGGAATTCCAGTGTAGTGCCGTTCGCGGTTGCGCTAATGTTTGTCACCCAGCCGGGTCCTTGGGTCAGCCGAACAGGATCGGGGGAGTTCTGAGAGGACGCTCGAACCTGTACTGCCCACAAGTTGGAATCCGCGGGATTCTGCTCTTCTGCGAGACTGTAAACCAAGCGGTCGTCCGGAAGCCAGCGGAGCGAGTCCCCGACGCGCATGCCCGAAAGCAAAACCTGCGACTGGAGGCTCTGCACGTCCTTCAATTCAATGGAATTCACATTCGAGAAATAGTTTCTCCGGTGACTGACGGAAGAACTGAGGTAAGCGAGGCGTCGCCCGTCGGGAGACCATGTGGGCGCAGCGAAAACCTTGTCTGGCGTGGATGGCGCGACCTCGCGTGCATCACTACCGTCAAGGCGTGTAATCCATAATTCCCTGGCATACGGCTGAAAACGAATATCCGGAGCACCGCGCAGGAAAGCGATACGTGTTCCGTCAGGCGAAACCGATGCGCCCCAGCCGTCGTCCACGATTTTCCGGGGAGCGCCTCCAACAATCGGAACATTCCAGAGGCCGAGTGCCCCCTCTGGCCGTTCCACGCGCGACACCAACACGTGCGCTCCGTCGGGGAGCCAACCTTCAAGGTGGCCAGAGAAAACGGACGGCACAGCTATTCTGTGAAGCTCCCCTGACCGAACAAGTTTGAGGTACAAGCCGGTTGCGTCTGAGTATGCGATGTACGTACCGTCGGGAGAAATGGCGGCGCCATCGATGGGGTTTTCCACGGAGTTAGCTGTGAGCTTCCGTTCCGTCATTTGTAGTTTCGAGGGCAGCGAAGAGCGCGTCACTGACGAGCGCACAGCCCAGACAAGAGCCAGGCCCAGCGCCGCGATCGATACGCTCAAGACAGTCCAGCGGCGTGCTCGACCATTGCTGTCTTTTACGGGTGCGATGGTGGTGGTTCCTGCTCCGTTATCGGAGCCGTCGATCGGGGCGATGAAACGGTATCCGCGTCTTGCCAACGTCTCAATGAACACCGGACGGTCAGCGGACTCGCCTAGGGCCTCCCTAAGTCGTTTGACCGCAGCATTAAGACTATGATCGAAATCTACAAATGTGTCCTCCGGCCACAACTGCTGCCGCAATTCTTCGCGGGTTACGATGTCGCCCTTGCTCTGAAGAAGCGCCAGGAGAATTTGGAGGGGTTGCTGTTGCAGCTTTACTCGGCTGCCTCTTTTCCGCAGCTCGCCCGTCCGCTTGTCCACTTCGAAGGGTCCAAAGCGGATAATCCTGGGCTGATCAGCATCCGCCATTGCCAACCTCGCATCGCGAGTGTAGCACTCAAGACTCGGTTCCCGGGAGTCCGCGTGGGATATGTCAGCCTCCTCCGAGACCCGTTGTGGGAAACTGGAGCTCCATTGGTGCTTGGCATCGATGTGGACGGGGTGACGTCCAATTCGGAAGTGCCAACCGGATCTACTTGTCGAGGTAGGGACGACCATTGCTGGTCGCCCCCCGCACAGATCCGTACGTGCGCGTTTACGCATACGGCTCTTACCGAGGGTGAATGGCGTCGAAGCGCTTGTCAGGATAAGGATGCAGAACGTGAGGGTGCGGAATCCACCGGTTCATCAGTGGGTTGAGACGATCCCATCCCACCTGCGCGCGTTGACTGCGACGGACTAAGACGCTCCGCCATAGTCGGCATACGCGACGCCTGAAGACGCGCAACTGACCGGTGTTTCCGGGCACAGCGTGGTATTGATAGTAGCCCTGCACAACCTTCCGGAGCCATGTGCCGACGTCCCTCGTACGATGATGCTTCCGGTGTTGAAGCTCTGCCTTTATGACGTTGAGCTTCGCAACCATCCGCTTCTTCGCGGTGAGGCGCCAGACATTAAATGCTCCGCTGCTCGTGAGATTTCCGCAAAAGTGCGTGAATCCCAGAAACGTGAAGGTCTCGGGTTTCCCCTCGCCACGTTGCTTCCGGTTTCGGACGGCGAACCGCCCGAACTCGATCAGACGCGTCTTCTCCGGATGTAATTCCAGACCGAACTTTGCCAACCGCTCCTGAAACTCACTTCCGCCATGCAAGTTGGACACCCAAAGATACGGTAACCACACTTTGGGAAAACAGTCCTAGACACCGAATTGGCGGAGATGATGATCCAGATGTTTGTACATTAGGACGGCCCATTCCGCTGGTGTTAGGAGGCCAAAAAACGGATGTGGGTGGGTAGTGCAGACCGATCGCCCGCCCGAAACGAATTTGTCGATGAGCGAACAAAGACGCACGCGCTCGGCATCCAGATTGCGTTCCCCACGAATGACCAGTTCACGCACCGTAGGCGAGTTGCGACGGAGCGGGTCATCGTTTCCGACAACCTTCGGCTTAATTGCTGAACCTATCAGTCGCCCCATCAGTGCGCGAGGAGGTCTTATGTCACCCAGAGCCATCTGCAATCCGGACGCACAATGGGCAATGGTCTGAGCTACGCTCATCTTGCCCCACTGCTGCTCGCTGTCGATTCGAAGGCTATCAATGCGCTGCTTCACTTGATCTGCGAGCGCGACATCGAACAGGTTTTTCATTGAATTGTCTCTCTTCACGCGGATCCTCACGGCCGCGGCGGCGTAGGACGCTCGTGGAGAATCATCCAGTTGATGCCGAATCGATCACGGACCTGGCCAAAGCGGGAGGCAAAGAACTCCTCTCGCATCGGCATCAAGACCTTACCGCCGTTGGAAAGGGCGGAGAAAACGCGTTCCGCCTCACTGTCAGTATCCATTCTCAGCGTCAGGTAAGCGCTGCGCATAGGCTCGGCGTTTGGGATGTCCGCCGCCCATAGCTCAAGGTCGCCAATGGAAATCCGAGCGTGCAGCACGGCGTCCTTCCATTCCGGTTTGACGCGGCTTTGGTCAGGCGACTGCCCGTGGGTCATAATCATTCCGACTTTTGCTACGAGATGTTTCTCGTAGTAACGGAAGGTTTCGGCGCACGTGCCAGAGAAATTTACATAAGTATTCATTTTCATAACTATTTCCTCCAATACATAATCGACATAGCAGCCTTTGGCGCGGTCTTCGTCAAAGACGGGCAATTCTGCGAATTGCTCAAACGTTCTGCTCTTGCTAAACTAGACTAGACCGTCCAGTATGATATTGTCAAGGGGGCAATCAGCGCACGTGACTTTACGACGCAAGATGAAAACAGCAAAACCAGCCGACGTCCTCGAGGCCAGGCCGCGCGATCGGAGCGCCGACAAGCGTTCCTCAATCCTTAACGCTGCAGCTGAGATATTCCTCAACGGGGGATTTCTCGGTACCAGCATGGATGAGATAGCGGCCAAAGCGCGAGTCGCCAAGCAGACTGTCTATGCGCATTTTTCAAACAAACGCGATTTGTTCGTGGCGATGGTCTCGGCCCTCACGAACCAGGCAAGTGACCGCGTGCATGTCGGTGTACCAGAGTTCCACGAGGGCGACGATCTGAAGCGTTATTTGACGGATTATGCCGTTCGTCAGCTCCAAATCGTGCTCACGCCACGAATCATACGCCTGCGTCGTCTGGTAATC
>Ga0307474_10004334_pt1 | contig 10236 bp, 10 predicted proteins | sample atmos_gasesECM1C_2_FD_203312 | JGI IMG/M metagenome (GOLD analysis project Ga0307474, IMG submission 203312) | Hardwood forest soil microbial communities from Morgan-Monroe State Forest, Indiana, United States - atmos_gasesECM1C_05 | ecosystem: Environmental > Terrestrial > Soil > Temperate...
AAAAGATGTTCATCCAGGTCATTCGCACGGGTACGGTCAAGGCCCGACCACTGGCTAACATTATGCCCTGGGCATTTTTCCGCAACCTGAGCGACGATGATTTGAAGGCAATCTTCTCTTATCTGCGGACACTGAAGCCGGTACAGCACCGGGTAGATAATACCGAGCCGCCGCGTTACTGCAAGCTATGCCGTGGCAAGCACGGGTTTGGAGATAGGAACTAGCAGAACCATCGCCGAGTAAAGCAGTGGGAGGGGCGTGTATTTTAGAAACCGCCCTTCTCCAGTATTCCCGCCGTTACCAGCTTCTTCTCAATGTGCCGCTGCAAGGTTTGAATCAGAAACTTCCGCAAATCGGCCCCCTGCGCCTTCGGCCACGGCTCTCCGCCAAAACTCTCCACAGGCGCGCGAAACATTAACGCCGCCAACTCCCGCGAGTTTTTCGAAATCTCGGAAGACGCCAGCCGCTTATCCTCGGGACACATCAATCCATCGGCCAGAGCATGGAAGTAGGCCCGGCTGCCGTTCAGACTTCGACCGCAGACGATGCACTCCGTTAACTCCGGCAGAAACCCAACCAGCCGCGTCAGCCATAACTCGAAGTAGGTAACCGGCATCCACACCTCGGCGCCTTGCAAAACATGCAACACGGAAAGCGTCAGCCGGAAGATGGCGTCATTGGCTTCGCGGTCGGGCAGCAGTTCATCCAGCAACTCAGCCACATGCCCCAGCGCCACCGCCCGCGCATAGCTGACTTCGGTGGCCAGCGGAGACTCCAGCACCTCGCAGGCATCCAAGCGCGCCAGCTCTTGCCGCTCGCGCACATCATAAAACGCGCGCACATGGGTCATCGGTTCCAGCGCTCCACCAAACCGCCGCTTCGACTTCTTCGCCGACCGCGCTACGCCTCGCACTTTACCCTCTGCGCGCGTGAACAGCGTGACCAGCAGATCGGCCTCACGCAGCGGATAGGTGCGCAGCACGATCGCCTCCGACTCCATCAATGCCATGCGAGCACATCAGGTCCACGATAACGAACGATTGTAGCCGAGATGATCGGGTATGAGAAACCGCGGAAAAAGCAGCTGGAACGGGATAAAACCTGACAAACACGAAAGGCGATCGTGAGGGCCCGAACGTCGCGAATCGTTCCGCGAACACTAACCCATGATCGCCCTGAATCTGCTTTCTATGAATCGTTTGGTAAACCTACTTTACCCTCCGGCCTGCCATCCGACAATACGGTGGATTCCGTAGGGTCAATTGAGTCAGCAATTCGCAATTCGAGGTTTAAAGGCAACTCTGGAGCCCATTTGGTGTTCTCTTTTCTGTTGGAAGTATTCAACTGAGGGAGGAAATGTGCGCAAATCACTTGGGGTGTTCGTCCTCATCGCGCTGGGACTAGCGATGGTGGGGTGCGGCAGCGGGCCAAATTCCACCAATGTCAACGGAAACTGGAGCGCCAAACTGACAAACTCGTCGGACGGGTCGACTGCTTACACTTTCAACACGACATTTAGCGAAATGAATGACGGCAGTCTGACCATCACCAACTTCTCCTTTACATCGAGCGGTACGTGCTTCGAGGGCCAAACAACTCAAACTGGCAGCTTCACCCTAAGCGGTGACTTCAGCGGCAACGTCAAGGGGACTTTTGGATTGACCGTGACCTCTTCCACCGGCAACATCCTCACCCTGCAAGGCGGTGTCGGTCCCAACAACACGCTCACCGGCAACTGGAGCGTAACTGGATCGACTGCCTGCGTTGGAAGTGGAACTTTCATCTTCAACCGATCCTAAACGGATGGCTTGAAAAAAAAGGCGCGCGCCTGATCCATCAGACGCGCGCGACCTTCTAATCGGTTCCTACTCTACCGCCCGAAGTACGCCGCGTTCTTCGCGGTATATTCGTTCCATTTCTCCGGCAGATCATCGAGCGCGAAGATGGCTGATACCGGGCACACCGGCACGCAGGCGCCGCAATCGATACATTCCACCGGATCGATATAAAGCAAGGGCTCGGTCGCATACTTGGGGTCATCCTTCTTCGGATGAATGCAATCCACCGGACACGCGTCCACGCACGCCGTGTCTTTGGTGTTGATGCAAGGCTCTGCAATCACGTAGGCCATAAGGGTGTCTGTTCTCCTGAGATCTATGCAGATATTTTACTACGACAGCCCGTCTCCGCGAACCGCACATTCTAGCAAGAAACACGCGCCGCGGTACAGGCCTATTGGCCCGCGCGGCCGCCGTTCGCGGACAGCCCAGGCTCCGCTCAGTGACGCCATGTCAGCACAGAGTGCCCTGGCAGAAACGAAACGGCTGGCAGCGTCCGCTGCCAGCCGTTCTTTTCGCTATCGGATTCAGAGAACTCCGAATCGGTCTACGATTACCGGTGTCCGCCACCGCCACCGTGTCCACCGCCGCCACCGTGGAATCCTCCACCTCCGCCGCCGTGGAATCCTCCACCTCCACCGCCGTGGAATCCACCACCACCGTGGAAACCGCCGCCGCCGTGAAACCCACCAGCCGACCCTCGCGCAAATCCGCGTCCACCGGCGAACCCACGGCCACCGCCGAACCCACGTCCACCGACGAACCCACGTCCACCAAAACCGCCCCGACCCCAACCACCCCAGCCCCACGGCCGTCCCCAGCCATACCACGGGCCGGCGCCGATGAACAGGCCACCCGCGAACCAGTCAGGTCCGTAGTAGCCGTAAGGCGCGCACGCGTAAGGATAATATCCGTAGTAGCCGTAGTCGCAAACTGGAGGCCCATACCCCAACCCGACGCCCACCCCGACCTGCGCTTGCGAATAGGCCAGCGGCAGCGTTAGAACCGCAACCAAAGCCAAGTATTTTAGGTACCGCATGGTAACCCCCTTTTTCAGACCCGCCGCCGAACCACAAACCTATCGGATCTGCCAGGCTTTTCAGATTTTACTTCAATCCGAAGCGCCTACCTATTTGAACTCGGATTGCCAAGAAAAGTTGCAGTTCCCGCAATGGCTGATTTCAGCCACCCTGCCTGAATTCAACCACTCACTGAAGACCGCAGGATCCCGGTGTGAGGACCCGGCCATTCCAGGAGATTTGCGCCGGCTATGGCCGGTAAATCCAAGCCCGCGCCGTCGCCTCCGGGCCATTTGGATACCCTCCCGCCAGTAACACGCTTCCGTCCCGCAACTTCGTCTCGCTCATGAAATGCCAAGGCTCGTTCATCTGCCCCGCAGCCACAAGAAACTTCCCGCTCGCCGGATCGAAAACCTCCACTTCCGTGCTTCCGCCCGCAATCAGCAATTTCCCCGACGCCAATTGCACAGCCTCATCCGGCAGCTTGAACCGGCTGTCCCTCATCGCGGATGTGGCCGTGAACTTCCCCGTCCGCGGATCGTAGATCTCCGCGCTGCTCAGGTTTCCGTTCCAGCCGCGCGAATCGGAGCCACCGGCAATCAGCACCTTGCCATCGGGCAGCAGCCCCGCGGTGTGCTTGCAGCGGGCTGTCCCCAGACCGCCAGTCTCAGTGAAAGTTCCGCCCTTCGGATCGTATAGTTCCGCGCTCGACGAAACGTCGCCCCTGTAGCCACCCGCGATGAGAACACGTCCATCGTTGAGCAGCGTTGCCGTGTGCGAGACGCGCGCATGGTGCATCGATCCTGTCGCCTGGAACGAAAGCGTCTTCGCACGGAAAATCTCGGCCGCAGCCAGGGCTTCGTTGTCCGTTTCCTCCCCACCCGCGATCAGCACGTCCCCGTCGGGTAACAAAGTGGCGCTAGGCCTTCCGCGGCGAATGGTCATCTTTGCGATCACGGTGAAGCGGCCATTGGCGGGATCGTATAACTCCGCCGAATCCGTTCCTGCCTGGCCCACCCAACCTCCGGCGATAAGCACTTTCCCCGATCGCAGCAGCACCCCTATGTGCCCTACACGCCCAATGCTCATCTCTCCCGTAGGTTGAAACTTACCGGTCGCGGGATCATAAAGCTCGGCGGACTTGTAGAAATCCTGATTGCGCCGCATGCCCCCGGCGATCAGAACTTTGCCGTCGGGAAGAAGAGTCGCGCTGTGCCCTGAGCGCGGCTCCAGCATCGGCGCCGCTGGGGCGAGCGATCCGACCCGCGACACCGGGGAGCCGGCGTCGCGAAACGCCATGGCTGCGAGAGCAAATGTGATTGTGATGAAAGCAACGAGAAGCAGGCGGGACCGGTTCATGGCATCCTCCCGGAAGGTCAGACGTGTAGCCGCAATGGCGGTAAGCAGGCAATCGCGCTTTTCCGGCGCATCTGCGCCACAACGCTAAGCGTCGACTAGCACCTCACTCGGCTCATACTCCACAATGTAACCAGCCACGGCACTCGCGGCGACCGTCAACGGCGAAGCCAGATACATCTGTCCCGGACCGCTGCGCCCCGGAAAGTTGCGATTCTGCGCGCTGATCACCACCTGATCGGGACGCGTCGAAACCCCCGGTCCGGCATTGATGCAAGCCCCGCAACTCGGCTCGATCACAATCGCTCCAGCCTTCTGAAACACGTCCAGGTACCCCTTGCGCAAGCAATATTCACGCGTCTCCTGCGATCCAAACTGGATGTAGAACTTCACTGAATCAGCCACGCGCTTGCCCTGCCTCAGCGCGTCGGCCAGCACGGCCGCGTACATGTCCATGTCTTCGTTCTTACCGGCGGTGCAAGTACCGCCGTAAGCAATCTCGATCGGCACGGGCGTGTTTAGATCGCGCACATATTTCCCGTTGCCCGGATCGCCCGGAGTCGCGACCATCGGCGTAATCTCCGCCGCATCGAGCTCGATCACGTGCGCATACTGCGCATCCCGATCGCTGTACAAACCCGCCATCATTGCCTCCGCTTTTGCCTGATCTATCCCGCGCCGCTCAACCAGAAAATCGACAGCTTTCTTGTCCGGCGCGACGATGCCGGTGAATCCGCCAATCTCGGCTGCCATATTCGTCATCGTCGCGCGCTCATCCACGCTGAGTTCTTCGATCGCTTCGCCCGCATACTCCATCACTTTCGCCAGCGCTTTGCCGCTGCGCACGTAGTCGAGACTAAGAATCTTCAGGATGAAGTCCTTCGCCGTGGCATTCGCATGCCTCTTGCCGCGGATCACAATCCTCACCGACTCCGGCACCTTCACTCGCACGTCCTTGGTAATCCAGCTATTGAACACGTCGGTGGTGCCAATGCCGAAAGCCACGCAGCCGATCGCGCCCACGTGGGGCGTGTGCGAGTCGGAGCCGATGTTCAACTGCCCCGGCAGCGCGTAGCTTTCCAGCACGATCGAGTGGCAAATGCCCTCCGACCCTTTGCGGTCCTTTAATTCTCCATGCAGCTTAATTCCCTGCTTGGCGGCAAAGTCCTGCTGTTTCAGTTTGAGTTGCGTCGCCAAGTCGAGCAGGCCCAGCTTCTTTTTCTCCTCCGAAATCACCTCATCGAGAAACGTTAGGTGATCGCGGAAGAAAATAATGCTGCCAGCATCGTTGACCTTGGCATCTTTGCCAACGTAACGCTCAAAAAAGATGGCCGCCATCGGCGTGACGTACTCATGGCTGAAGCGCAGGTCGGCCTGGGCAAACCCAGTGTCCCCAGGCTTCACGCAAGCGACTCCGACCCCGCCCGTTTCGTTCGCCATGTGCCGTGCAAAGATCTTCTCAGCTAGCGTCATGGGCCGGCTGCCGGTTCTGACCGGCGGCAAGAACACCTTCCCCTGCATCCGCGCTACATTGAACGGAAACAGCCCGCCGTACTCAATCACCTGCCGCGTAATCTCGTCTTCCCCGGCAGTGAACTCAGAGAGCGCAACCTCTTCCCCGCCGCGAATCCGATCAATCAGCGAAAAGTCGGTTGAGGTCAGCACTCCCAGGTTCTGGCAATTCTGCTTGTAGATGCGCTCAATGTTTTCCGCGATCACCACACGAATGCCGGCGCACATCTCGGCGTAAGGCGATTGCTCGCGGCTCGATCCTTTGCCCCTCCGCTTCCCGCTCACCGCGCACACAAACCCGCCACGCTTCACCTCTCCCCGCCCAATCGGCGTGACGTTCCCACACTTCAGCCCCAGGTAAGGAATCTCGCCCAGCGTCTCGTCAAAATAAAAACAGTAATGCGCCGGAGTGATCTCGTCGGTCGAGATATCGTCGCGCAGCTTGGGATTATTTGCCGGATTCTTCGTATCCCAGGGCAGGTCTTCGCCCGCAAGCTGCCGCTTGATCAGCTCCGGGTCTTCCGTAAGGAAAAGAATGCGCCCTTGCAGCCGAACTGGGTCGAGCCGCTTTTCAATCTTGCGTTCCAGAAGAAAGTTAATCACGTTGGGCCTGTAGGAATTAGGAAATCAAGGGACAGCCCGATGCAAGCAAAGCCGGTCCCCACTTATTGTAACGCCCCAGCGAGACTGAGGAACGTCGATCTGAGGGCGGCTAGTGGTGCGCGTGCGCCGCTTTGTCGAACTTCTCACCCGCGGGAATCGCCGCGGCTAACCGGTTCTCCTTCGGCGCCAGCGGACAAGTAGCATAAGGAGTGACCGCACACGGCGGGTTGTAGGCACGGTTGAAGTCCAGAGTCACGGTTCCGTTAGTCACAGGATCAGAATCGAGAAAGCGTCCGCCGGGATAGGTATCGCTCTTCGCGGTCAGATCATTGAACACAAACGACAGTCCTGTCGCTGGATTTCCGCCCAAAGCCGTCAACCTCTGCTCCTGGCCGTTGATCTTGAAAATCACCGTCCCCGCCACCGGCACCGCAGTCACGTCTCCCAGAACATTGGGCACGTCAATCGTCTTTTTGCCATCAGACGGTTCCCACGTGGCCGTCACGCGATAGTTGAGATCGAGCGGATAAAATATCAGTCCTTTGAAGTTGGTGACCGACGCGCTCTCCAGGTCCTTGACGCGAATCCCAACGCGTTCTCCCCGCACGATCACGTGAAAGCGCAGCGTACCCATCTCCACCAGCGACGCGTGCCCCGAAACGTCGGGAGCCAGCTTCGCTGTTGTCAGCGGCGCGCCCGACAGCGTGGCGTGCGCGTCCGGAAGTAATTTGACGGTTACGTCCTTGCCCTCAAGATCGAACTCGCCGGCGTGTGCGGGGCCTTTGGGAAACACGACTGCATTCTCCGGCGCTGTGCCAAAATTGTTCACTCCCGGCTTCAGCCAGTACAGCCCAGCCAGCGGCAGCCAGTTCTGCTTCAAGTCGTCTATCTGTTCCGCCTTCCACTTCTCAAACGACTGCACATAAGCGGCATCGGGAGCGACTGGTGAAGAGCCGGACACACCTACTACTAGAACCGCCGATCCCAAAAGGACCATCACAACTGCGACCAGCAGCATGGATTTCTTAAACATGGCTTGCGTCCCTCCGTTTCCTCGGCGTCATGGGGATTCGGCTCATCTCTCGTATACGCGCGGGTCCGGCAACGGCTCCAATCCTCGCCCCGCAAAGACTTCCTCGAACTCTCGAAGCAGCGCCTCGTGAACCAACCCGTTCGAGGCTACGGTCTCGCGGCTATTGATTTCAAACGGCGACCCGTTGAAGCGCGTCACTTTGCCGCCCGCTTCTTCCACGATCAGCACACCCGCCGCCGTGTCCCAGGAATTGAGATTGAATTCCCAGAAGCCGTCGAAGCGTCCGGCAGCTACGTTGCACAAATCGAGCGCGGCTGAGCCTGCCCGCCGCACTCCGTGGGAGTGCAGCGTGATCTGGTGATAAAAGTAAATGTTCGGATTCTTGTGCCGCTTCTGACTGGGAAAGCCTGTCGCCAGAAGGCTTTCCTTCAGCGAAGCCGTTTTCGAAACGTGGATTGCCTCGCCGTTGAGTCGCGCTCCTCTTCCCTGCTCTGCGGAGAACAACTCATCGCGTGTCGGATCGTAAATCACGGCGGCAATGCGCTCGCCTTTCCGTTCGAGCGCCTTGTGTTCCAGAGCAATCGAGACGCAAAAGACCGGAAATCCATGCGCAAAGTTCGTCGTGCCATCCAGCGGATCGACGTACCAGCGATACTCGCTGCCCTGGTCGTTGAGTCCCTGCTCTTCTCCCAGCACGTCATGCGTAGGCCACTGCTGGCGGATCCGTTCGCGAATCAGCACCTCGGCAGCGCGATCAGCCGCCGTTACCAGGTCGGCTTCCCCTTTGTACTCGATCTTCAAATGCTGGGCGAAGTGATGCATCAGCAAAGCACCCACCTCGCGAGCGATGGCAGACATAGCCGGGAGAAAGCTTTCGGAACTATCAGACCCTATTAAATTTGTCATCCTGAGCGGAACAAGTGCTTGCGCGCTCAGCGCAAGCGCTTGCGTAGTCGAAGGACCTCATACCCGCTAGCACTACCGTCAGCCCGCAAGGCGTCTCTATCACGAATGTCTCGGTCTTCCTGCGAGAATCCCCTCTTACTTCCTCTTCCCGCCGTCTTCCGCGATGTACATGATTTCATGTTTAAAAATAAAGAGGTTGGGAGCGCCCTCGCGCGTCAGGCGTACCATGTGCTTGTCGTAGTACTCGATCCAGCCGCTCACTATCTGTCCATCCATCAGCTTTACGCTCACTGGCTTCTGCTTCTCCCCCAGCGCTTTGAGGAAGCTGGCTTCTTCGAAGGTCTCTTCGGGGGGCGGAGTTCGACCGCGCTTGGCCGCGCTAGCGTTTCCCTGAGCGCGGAAAGGCATGATTGGCATTGTACACAAAGCGGAGGACGTTAGCGGCTACGCCTGCACTCTTGCCTGGGGATCGCAAAGTGCGATCTTTCCGGGATGGAATTTTCGCGACCAACTCTGCGGCCCGATCAGGAGTAGAATTCCGAAAGCTCGCTCTTCAGATAGCCTGCTCTTCCGCTAGGAGGTCCCCGTGATTCGTTTGATTGTTTGTTTGGGAATCCTCTTCTGTGCGCCTGCCTCGTTTGCTCAGAGTCGCCCAATCCCGCCTGGCATTCGCCAAGCCGATCAGGCCGATGCCCAAAGCCAAAAAGACATGCCACCTCCCGTAAATCAGCGAGCCACCGCCGAGCCGGCCAAGCTCAGGCACGACGCCGATGAACTCGCCGCCTTAGCGCAGTCAATCCCTCCCGAGGTCGATCAGACTACCCGGGGCTTGTTGCCCAAAGACCTGAGCGAGAAGCTCAAGCGTATTGAAAAGCTGGCCAAACAATTGCGGAGCCAACTGACTCCCTAAGCGCAAGAAAAAAGCCATCAGCCCAACCGCTGATGGCTCAAAACAACAGAAATCCTAGAATATAAATTTCAGTTGAAACTCAATCGCGCGAGGGGCACCAAGCGCATTCACGCCCGAACCCAGCCCAAGACGGAGGAAGTTTCCAGCCTCACCGTGCTGAAGCGCGCCGGTCGTACCGTTTGGTGAGCCCACAGACCCGTCCAGTATGGTGCTGAAAGGGACGGCAGCGCCGTCGAAATTGGAGAAATTGAACAGATTGAAGAAGGAAATACCTGGTCGTATTTCCAATCTTTCCCTGATCTTGTAATGCCAGTTCAGGCTAACATCTGTGGTCCTCAACCAAGCTTGGCCAATTGCACCGGAAGGTGCAAGTTGCAATGGTCCGAAGTTTGCGGTGGCAGTAGGCGTGCTTCCCCCGATGACGCCGCCCAAGGCTTGCAACTGGGCTAACGTGAACAAGCCATTCGAGATCAGCACTTGGCCGGCCGGCGTCGCCTGACCTACCATGTTGGTGTTGAAGTTGTTGATCAGCTTGTTAAGCCCGTTGACGCCAAAGCTGCGCCCGAACCCGCCAATGTTGGTTCCGGGAAGAAGATCGCCTATACCTCGATTGTTGGCCACTGCCCCGTCCCCAGTACCATCTCCCGTGATGTCGGTCTGGTAGATGCCGCCGGCAAGTCCGCTCACGGGCAGCGTGACATTGTCGGGCAGCGGGCTATCGAAATGCGCGGTGAATCCGAACTGGAAACCCTTCGGCAAATCCATATACCCGCCAAAAGAAAGTTGATGGGTGCGGTCCAAGGCATTCGGGCCGATGTATTTCGTTGGATTTTCGAAGTCGGTAGCGACGGTGCTGAAATCGTTGTCCCTCGCCGTGGCAATGTATCGAGAGAAAGAATAGGAAACCTGCAGATTTATGTGCTTAACGCCGCGGAACGGATTGGCCTTATTCTGCTTCAGGCTCACCTGTAATCCGTTGTAGACCGACCGCCCGATGGGGAACAGCATCTCATTGGAGCCGACTGCGCTGCTGATGCCGGGAAAGGCTGCACCTGGACA
>Ga0307474_10004335_pt1 | contig 10236 bp, 12 predicted proteins | sample atmos_gasesECM1C_2_FD_203312 | JGI IMG/M metagenome (GOLD analysis project Ga0307474, IMG submission 203312) | Hardwood forest soil microbial communities from Morgan-Monroe State Forest, Indiana, United States - atmos_gasesECM1C_05 | ecosystem: Environmental > Terrestrial > Soil > Temperate...
TCCCAGGAACATCGACGGAGCATTCAAATCATACGAAGGACTTGTGAAAAAAAATCACGGTATTCGTGAAATCAATCTTCTGAAGCTTGTATTCCCCATCGGAATTAAGTACGAAGACATCGAGGCGGCCCTCATGAGTGATTTGGATATTTTTGGTTCTTCTCGAGGAGAGTATGCTCACAGCTCTATCAAGACCCAGCAACCAATCGACGTGTCTGGTCACTTTACGCGGGTATCTTCACTGCTACAACGGCTCAGGCGACTCGATCGTCAATTTAACGCTCTTCGTTGAGAGACCAAACATCTATCCCACATCACATTACCCAGTTGTGCTGTCAGATTTTATATTCTAGACTTCGAGATGATCCATGGATAGATTTTCTCCAGCACAGCGCAGCGCAATAATGCGCAAGGTAAAATCGAAGAATACTGGCCCCGAACTAACTGTACGCAAACTGCTTCGCAGATGGGGTTTGCGATACACATTGCACAAATCTGATTTGCCAGGCAATCCGGACGTCGTCCTTGAATGCCACAGGATTGCATTGTTCGTTCACGGCTGTTTTTGGCACGGTCACTCGTGTGAGGCGGCCTCACTTCCGAAAAGTAACCGAGGATACTGGCAGCAGAAACGATTGCGTAATACTCAACGCGATTCAAGAAATACCCGACGCTTGAGGAAGTTGGGTTGGAGAGTTTTGAGAGTCTGGGAATGCAAACTCGGCGACGATGGACTATTACGACGCAAGCTCACCCGATTGCTAAAAGAGGACTCTTATAATGTCAGCCTCGCAGTTTAGTTGGTACGATTTCTTCGCGGGAGGTGGACTCGCTCGTCTAGGAATTGGTGATCGCTGGAAATGCACATTCGCGAACGACATAAGCGAGAAAAAGGCGCGGGCGTACCGCGCCCAGTTTGGCGAATCGCCCGAACTAAAGGTCGCAGATGTCGATCTATTGACGATCAAGGATCTTCCAGGTACGCCGGACCTGGTTTGGGCATCCTTCCCGTGCCAGGACTTGTCCCTTGCAGGCGCTGGTGCGGGACTTAAAGGCAAGCGGAGCGGGACATTCAATCCATTCTGGCGGTTGGTCAAAGGATTGATAAAGGACGATCGTAAACCAAAGGTTGTCGTACTTGAAAACGTTGTAGGTGCAATTTCCTCACACAGAGGAACGGACTTTGCTTCGCTGATTAGGACCATCTGCGATGCGGGATATCGCGTCGGACCGCTGGTCATCGACGCAGTGCGTTTTGTTCCTCAATCACGCCCCAGGCTATTTATGGTCGCACTAGACAATAGTTGTGATCCTCCGGCAGGTGTATTAGGCGATCACCCGTCGCCGCCCTGGCACCCACCCTCATTAATAAAGTCCCGCGGAACCTTGCCGACTCCTTACTCGGATTGCTGGAATTGGTGGAGATTGCCCGTGCCTCCAGATCGGGACGCTACACTTTCTTCATTTATCGAGGCCCGTCCGACAGGCGTTAAGTGGCATGCCGCCAGCGAGACCCGTCGACTTATTTCCCTCATGTCGAAGTTGAATAAGGAGAAATTGGAAAGTGTGAGGCAGGAAGGAATTCCGAGGATCGGCACCGTTTACAAGCGGACCAGGCCTGTGCGGGTGGGTGAGCACCTTAAAAAAGTGCAGAGGGCGGAAGTACGTTTTGACGAGATCTCCGGATGTTTGAGAACCCCGGTCGGCGGGTCTAGTCGCCAGATCATTCTTTTTGTGCACGGCCAAGACACGCGATCAAGGCTTCTGTCATCTGTGGAAGCTGCCCGATTGATGGGAGTGCCACCTACATATCCGATTCCTGAAAAATACAGTGACGCTTACCATTTATTTGGTGACGGCTTGGTAGTGCCCGCAGTGGCTTGGCTGGAGAAACACCTCTTGCGCCCTCTCGTTCTTCGCAAGAACTTTGCTCAAGTTGCTTAAGACCTATGGGGCATAAACACAAGAGTGGTGAGCCGGCCAAGCCGCCCAGACAAGGTGCCACCTCAGATGTAAAAAGCATCCGAAAGGCGATAAAAACATTTCTTGATAAAGAAGTGAATGGGAAAAAGATCGGTTCTGCAAAGTATGGAGTCTATGTTTTCTATGATTATGATGGCGAACCGATTTATGTAGGTCAGACCTACGAGGGACTGAGAGCTCGCATTGGTCGTCACCTGACGAACCAAAGGACCGACGCTGTCGCGATGAACGTGTTGGATCCATTCGAGGTTGCAGAGATTGAGGTTTGGCCATTGACAGATCTTGATCAATTAGCTGGAGGAAAAGCGAGGCGAACCTTGATCGCGGCTGAATATACCGTATTCGAGAAAGTCATCGGTGAATCGAGCTTTAAGGCAGTCTTAAATGAGAAAGATATGCCATCGACCCATAAAATCCAGCTTCCGGCGTCGTATCGAGATCGCATAATACCGGAGCCATTATATGAGCTACGCAAGCACCCTGACGTTAGAATTGCGCGACGAGCCTCAACGATCGCGAGTCTAGCGAGAGTTATCAGCGAACGGGAAGTTTCTCCCGGTCTTCGGCGTACCTTGGTTACCCAAGCTCAACGTCTCGAAAAGCTTGCGAGCGAGCGCTTCGCAGAGTTTAAAAAGGAAGTGCCGGCAAAATCTCCCGACGAAGAAGAATGATCCGAAAGTAACCCCGCCCGCCGCACCTGCGGACTTTGCGTCTCCCAGAGGAAACTTGGTCTTCTTTACGATAATTCGAAACTGGTTGGCGTTTTCGCTGATTCCAGCAGTGCGTCACAAGCTTTCTTTATAGCCCTAACTGTTTTCCTAACATATTCCCCCGAGTGTCTTTGCGCGCAGGGACAGATTTCGTTAAAGCATGCTTCGAATTCGAATTCGTTCAACCCGCCCAAACCAAAATCCAGGCCCTGAACTATCAGTTGAAAATGAGTCATGCTAAATCGTAGTTGTAGGTTCGCAAAACCACGTTTCTTCCAACGAAATTCGTAATAAAGCCTGTGCACACGAAGGAGTTTCTTGTGCGCCTCCGAATCCTTTTCGGCAGCGGTAACTAACTGTCGATAGCTCACGCCGAATTTTAGAAATACGAGATCTCGAAAAAACGCACTTCCTTCGGGGTTAACGGCGTAGGCTCGCCCCGGCTCTCCGCTATCCGGCCGAACCTCTCCATCGAGGGGCCGTATAATCTCGGCCCAAACGGCCTCGTATTTTTTGAACCGGTTACTCGATCGCTCCTCATTCAACGCCCGACTCTCGGCTGCGAGGTCTAGGAAAGCCAACCTTCGGTCAGCCTCGCTTCCGGAACTCGCCAACCTCAACCGTTTTTCTGCGAGACAGTAACGAACGAAAACTGGATTGAGGTGTCGTCGCCAGTCGATTTCCTTGAAGGGTTTTCTGTTCATTTAGAAGGCGGTCACATTCTGCGTGCTATGGGAGACACGAAATCGACAATTCAAGTCCTGGCAAACAATCTCAACGGCCTGGTAGAAATACATCCAGTGAGCGATTTGTGAAGGCTAACGCGAAAGGTTTGAAGCAATCAACCGGAAATGGACGTTGCCCGTTCTGCCGAGGCGATTTGAAGGTTAGCGTGTCGGCATCGGGAGTCAGAATATTTAGATGTCAATCCTGCGCGCTTTTCGGTCAGGCGCTGACTCCTCCGCCCAAATTCCGGGCTCGGTTGGCAGAAAAGCGCCGGAGGAGAAAAAGATGGCAAGACGCAAGCTGAACCATCAAGAACAGTTGAAGGGGGTACGGGCTGCGATACGAAGCAAGAGGACACCCCACCAACTTCGTCAGGGGTTGAGGAGACGGGCAGAGTGGCTGAAGCGGGAAATTAAGGCCCAAAAGACGAGCATTCCAAAAAACTGACTCTCGAACTTTTCTACATTCTTATTGACAAAGACAAAAAGGAGAATATGGAAATGCCTGAAAATATAGATCAATTTTACGACCCCGACGACGTAAACGCTACATGGGAACTGATAGTTTTCTACCTCCCAGATTCCTTGTCCACCCTCATCCTGGAAAAATCAGACGAGCATTGTCGGAGAACTGGCAACGTTATCGAAAGGCTCATCGAAGCGCTGGAAACGTTCCATGGAGAGCAGATTTGCACACTCCAAGATCCTCCCAAAGAACGCATTCTTCGCCCCGTGTCTTTCTTGGTTGACTATCGCTGCATTGAAATGCTCGTTGCAAAACTTAACGGAACGGGCGTTGCTCAGTCACAAGCGATTAGACGGCTCCTTTATGCACTTCTGGTGACCAAAGAACTTGAGATTGTCGTACAAGATTGGGAAATTAAAATGCAGAAGGCGCAATTTAATAAGCCCATTGATATACAACACCAACAAATATGACTGCTGTCCGCTTAGGTGACAGCAGTCACGTTGGTATAAACCGATTCCTAATTCTGAGCGAGCTATCGAGTTCATTTCTCGGTTTAACGTGCTTTGAATTATCCAAGAACCTGGGAAATGGGCGGGAACGTGATCGTTATTTTCGCGCGAGTATCGCCACCCGATTACGTCGGCTCCGTGCGTTGGGTCTAGTTCAATGTGAACTGGATGGATTTGCCGGTCCCAGTCGTTCCCGCCGAATTGGGATTTTTCGATGGAAACTATCTCGTCGCGGCGAAGCACGATTGGCCTGGGCGAAATCACAGGGGCTGGTTTGAGATCACCCTTGAATCGCCCATCCAAACGGACGGTAGGCGGTATCTGGGCAATAAGCGCAACCCTGCTGGCGAGCAGGTTGCCACCTCAGGGGCTGGGATCACCGCCTGCCGCAGTCTTTCGCCCCTCACAGCTCCTAGGTAGAAAAACGCGCCCCCTCCCCCGGCGGCCGCCCTTGCCGCTGGGGGAGGGCGGGGGGTGGGCGGTGGGGGCTGGGCGAATTTCGACGCACTAGTATCACGTCGAAATTCGTCCAGAAATCCGGACTCCCGCGTTTAGCCGGCGGTAGCGATGCATGATCGACACCGTCGCGGGAAAACTGGAGAAGGGGCCATATCTCCCTTCTGATGCGAGCAGAAATCAATGGATTACGAGCGAAAAAGATTTTTTTGATGCTCGTAAGGGCGGTCGAGAACGAACAGTCATGCATACCCTGAACAGGCTCGAGGCGCGCATTTTGATTTACGGCGACAATGGCGGAATTCGAATCGAGGCTTCGCTTCCCAAATTGCTTTATGGGAATAATTTAAGCCGAGTTTCAGACTCGATTCCTGCACTAAATCTACTGCAAGAATTTGTCAGTGACCACGTCACGGGAGTAATTCCGAACCTACTCGACCTCGAATATACCCGAGTTGATTACTGCCACAATTTTAAGGTGGGCTCGGCTCTACCCGACTACATCCACACCCTGGGCGAACTAACCTATTTGAAGCACAACCGCACAACAGACGGTTTCGGCGCAGTTGAATGGTGGAATCAGAGCAGACGAATACGAATTTATGACAAATGGCGTGAAATCAAGGACAAGGAAAAACTGGACGTTCTAGCGGCAAAGGGTACGTTGCGGTTTGAGATTGAACTCAAGAAAAAATCAGGTTTTATCGAACGGAGACTCCACCGGAAACACCTAACTTTCCACGATGTGTTAGCTCCCGCCGTTGCCTACCGATTCTTGGATGAGGCGCTTACAAAAATGTGCTTGAACGCAGCTTTTCTGACGCACGATCAGGCCAAGGATGTCCTCGATCTGAATTGCACGTACGTAAAGGCCACGCGCCTACTGGGCATTCTCAGGCGGCTGGAATACGGATCTATGCAGGACGTTAAGGCTCTTTCGTCACGCAGTAGTTTTTATGGCGATCGCAAGAGTCTACGAAATCTCGGACTGTGGCCTCCTTCCTCAGCCCAAATCATTCTGCCGGGACTTCGCCTTCCACCCATCACCGCTCTCCTCTCAAATGAGTACATGCCTTCAGAGGCGGGTCAATGAAGGATTTCAATTCCAGAAAGCTCTTGCCCGAAGAGGTGGCGGAAATCACGGGCTTATCAGCAGAAACACTCGCCCAATGGCGCTCGCAGAAGCGTGGCATTCCTTATTTGAAAATCGGTCGTGCTGTGCGGTACGATCCCGCCGACGTTCAAGCATACCTAGAAGGTTGCAGGGTTTCTGTCTCCGATCCGAAAGGAAGGAGGCGGAATTGAGCGTTTACAAACGAGGCGGAGTCTGCTGGTATGAATTTATCTTCAGTGGACGACGCATTCGAGAAACAACTGGTTTAGTAAACAGAAATGCTGCACTTCGCGCTGAATCAATTCGTAAAGCCGAACTCGCAGAAGGCCGGGCCGGGATCGTCAGACCACCTCCCTGCCCTGTCTTTGAGGATTTCGTGACCGAAGAATATCTCCCCTGGTCGAAGAAGCAACATCAAGCGCATCCGCGCACCCATTCCCGGTATCGAGTCGCTGCGAAGCCGCTCATACGTATCTTGGGGCGCTACCCGCTAGATGCAATTACTTCGGGCACCGTGGAGAAATTCAAGATCAAGAGATCCAGCGAAATTTCGGGCGCAGGTACAAACCGGGATCTAGCCGCGTTGCGCTTTATGTTGAACCTCGCAATTCGGCACAGCTATATCGCACGCAATCCCGTCGTAGGTGTGCGTTTTTTGCCCGAAGGTCCCGGAAGTATGCGAATTATTTCACACGAGGAGCAACGCGAGTATTTGGCAGTCGCAAAACCTTTACTTCGAGATGTCGGAACGGTGATGCTCGAAACCGGAATGCGACCTGAGGAAGTGTTCACGATCCGAAAGGAGAATGTTCATTTGGCCAGGCGCTACGTGTTTGTGCTGAGCGGAAAAACTCGATTCGCCAGGCGCAATATTCCACTTACGGATTCCGCCATCGAAGTCCTGAAGCGAAGATTTGCAAAGGCCAAAGGTTCGTACTTGTTCGCTCACCGCAGAGACTCTGATAAACCGCTCACAACGGTATACAAGAGCCATTTAGAGGCGGTAGCGGCCTCGGGAATAGAACCAGCGTTCCGGCTCTATGATTTGCGTCATACGTTTGGATCGCGTTCCGCAATGGCCGGCGTGGACCTAGCAACTCTCCGCGAGTTGATGGGCCACTCAAACATATCGACCACGTTGCGGTACGTACATCCGACGCCCGAACACAAACAGGAGGCATTGCGGAAGCTGGAGAAATTCAACGCGGAACAGGTAATCGCCCCGTACGAAAACCGAGGGTACCCACAAAAGTCCCCACAGTGAAGGAAGTCGATGGTTCTCAATCCCGCTAAGTTATTGAAAAGATGGTGGGGCTGGGGAGAGTCGAACTCCCGACCTAAGGTTTAGGAAACCTCCGCTCTATCCAACTGAGCTACAGCCCCGTGCGGGACATTTTAGCAGAATTGAGAACAGGCGTTCCGGTCGATTGCCGGATGGGTCAGGGCGCTTCGTTGAAGCTGTCGCGCTTTTTGTAGGCGAGAAAGAAAAGACCGAAGGTAATCACGGCCGGCGGAAACATCAGAATCAGAATCCCGGTATTCAGAGCGTGGATGGTGCGCGGGCCGGAGGCGGCCGCACTTTGATAGCACATCGCGCAGCTCTGGGCGCCCAGAGAGGCGGGAATGGCAACGAGCGCCACCACGAGCATCAGGCGCGCAATGGTCTTCATTCGGTGATCGGCATTCTCATACATCGGCTCGTATCCCCTCTGAGGCTCCAATCTACCCGCTGAACGCCCTCTTGTCCAGAATTCCTGTCCAGAAATCGTGCACCCGCGGCGCCTTCCAGCATGCTCCCTTTGCCAGCTTGTGTTTCCCTAACTTTTCCGTATCCTCAAGGACGGATTCTCACCGCGAACGGCGCCAAGCGAGAGGGCTCAATGAAATATCGGAAACTGGGACGGACCGGCATCGAGGCCAGCGATCTTTCGTACGGCCTGTGGGGCATGAGCGGATGGAGCGGCTCCGACGATGCGGGTTCGCTGCGCTCGCTGCAAACCTCCATCGATCTGGGCTGTAATTTCTTCGATACCGCCTGGGCCTACGGGAACGGCAAAAGCGACGGGCTGCTGGGTGAAACTCTGGTGCGCAATAAGAGTAAGAGACTTTTCTCCGCATCGAAAATTCCGCCAATGAATGACCGCTGGCCAGCCAAGCCGGAATACGCGTACCAGGACGTATTTCCTCATGATCATGTCTTGAAGTACGCGAAGAAAATCCGCGAAAGCCTGGGCGTGGATTCGATCGACGTCCTGCAATTTCACGTGTGGGACGACAGTTGGACGAACGAACCCGAGTTTCGTGAAACGGTGGAGGAATTAAAATCTTCCAAAATGATTCGCTGGTTCGGATTGAGCCTGAATCGCTGGGAGCCGGCGAACGGAATCGCCGCGATCCGCACTGGCTTGGTCGACGCGGTGCAGGTGATCTACAACATTTTCGATCAAGCCCCGGAGGACGAACTGTTGCCCGTTTGCCGCGAGCTCAACATCGGGGTCATCGCGCGCGTGCCGCTGGATGAAGGCAGCCTGGGCGGCAAAATGACCCTGGAGACCAGGTTTCCCGCCGACGATTGGCGCGCTTCATATTTTGGCCCTGAGAATCTCAAACCAACGATCGAGCGCGTCGAGGCGTTGAAGAAAATCGTGCCGGCGGGCATGACGTTGCCCGAAATGTCGCTGCGTTTCATTCTCTCGAATCCGGACGTGAGCACCACCATCATCGGCATGCGCAATTTGAATCACGTGAGGGAAAATTTTGCCGCGAGCGATGCGGGGCCGCTCGACCAAGCGCTGCTCGCCGAATTGAAGAAACACCGCTGGGATCGCGTTCCGCAGCCTTGGGCCGACTAGTCCGCAGTCACCACCGAGCCAACTATTTCGTGGGCTTCGGCACCATCGCAGTTTCGCTTGGCGTAAGCTCGTAGTGATGTGGGACCGGCTGAGAATCGGCACGCTGACGAGCCAGCGCCCGGTCGGAAGCCGCCGCCAGCTCTTTGATGGTTTCCGGGGTAACTTGATCCGCGGGCTTCACGGTCAGATCGTACATCTGCATGTCGAGGGTGCCTTTGATTTGCGTGTCGATCCCCACGCGCCGCGCCTGCTCGAGCATCGGCGTTTCGAGCAGCGCCAGATTCACGCCGGCGGCCAGTTGTTCCGCGGGAAAGATTCCCACATCCTGACCATCAATACGCAACTGGTAAGAGCCGTGCGGAAGTGCGCTGACTCGCAGCGTTTCCATATCCAGCGCAGTGATCAGGTCGGAAGAAGAAAGCGCGAGCTGCAGAATCGGATCGGTGTCCAGCGTACCAAGCGGAAGCGGCAACGCTTTATCCATCTGCGTCCAGCGCAAATGATTGGCGTTCTTCGCCAGCTCGGTCACTTCCGTATTTGAAACTTGGGCCGTCGGCTTGGTTCCCGCGTCGACGTGCACAAATGTCACTTCCGGCTTCGCGCCCCACGATTTCAGCAGATTCTCTGCCATGATCCAATGAATCGCAGGACCGGGATGGATGCGATCGGGAATCAGCAGCGTGTCGAGTGCGGCTTTTTTCGCTTGGGCGTTTTCCAGAGCCTGCACCACTGGCGCATTGAGATCGGCCACGCCCAAATGCTTTTCTGCCGCCAAGTCGCCTACGAATTCACCAAAGCGCTGCAAGACTTTGTTATAGCCGCCGACGAGCATTTCGGGGCGCGTCACATCATCGTACGCTGAGGGTTTGATCAGCGTCAGGCGCGCCTGCGGACAATTCTTTTGAATCGCGTCGACTATCGAAACATAGCCGGTCTGATAGCTCGCGAAAATTTTGGGATCATACGCCTGATAAAAACCGTCATTCATGCCGAGCATGATGGTCACGACCGTCGGGTGGTGATCGAAAACGTCGCGATGCAGCCGCAGATCGATGGGTCCATACTTGCCGCCGCTGACTTTGTCGCCGCCGACGCCGGAGTGAAAAAACACGACATTGCGCCCGGGAAAACGAGTAAGGATAAATGTCTCGATATCGCTGGTATAAAGGCGCTGCTCCGTAATGCTGTCGCCATAGAAAACCACTCGATCGCCATCCACAATCGCAAAGTCACTGGCGCCGGCGGATTTTTGCGCTTTTGCCGCGCTACAAGCCAAGAACAACGCCACTACCAGCCAGACTCGCTTGATCATGAACGCTCCCGAGCGTCGAGTCTGCCAGAAAAGCGGCCAGCGCTGAACCCCGAATTCACCTTACTTTTGCGACTTTCGCCGCGCGCACCGCACAGCACGCGCGCCA
>Ga0307474_10004337_pt1 | contig 10233 bp, 8 predicted proteins | sample atmos_gasesECM1C_2_FD_203312 | JGI IMG/M metagenome (GOLD analysis project Ga0307474, IMG submission 203312) | Hardwood forest soil microbial communities from Morgan-Monroe State Forest, Indiana, United States - atmos_gasesECM1C_05 | ecosystem: Environmental > Terrestrial > Soil > Temperate...
GGGTCGTTCCGGCAAGAAGGTGAAGCGCTTCAGCGCCTTCGAGCGCTTTTCCCATTGGCTCACGGCGGTGTCATTCGTCGTGCTCGCCTTGACGGGGCTGAACATCACCTTTGGGAAACTGCTCCTGTTGCCGCTCATCGGGCACGAAGCGTTCAGTGACTTGGCGCAAGCTGGCAAGTATGCACACAACTTTGTCGGGTTTTCTTTCATGGTCGGTTTGTTTCTGATCGTGGCGCTTTGGCTCAAGGACAATATCCCCAAAAGAGTCGACATCGATTGGCTGAAACAGGGCGGGGGCTTCATCAAATCGAAGCATGCGCCCGCCGGTCGTTTCAATGCCGGCGAGAAGATGGTCTTCTGGCTCGCTCTCGGTGCCGGCGCGGCGGTTGCCGTGACCGGGCTGCTGCTGTTGTTTCCGTTCTACGGGACCAACATTGCCTCGATGCAAATTGCGCAGGCAGTCCACGCCAGCATTGCGGTTCTGTTCATTGCCTTGATCCTCGCTCACATCTATATCGGCACCCTCGGCATGGAGGGCGCGTTTGAGGCCATGGGTACCGGCGAAGTGGACCTGAACTGGGCCAAGGAACATCACGATCAATGGTTGGCTGAGACGCTGGCGAAGGAGCGTGCCGCCGAGCCGCCGGGCCACTCCACCGCGGTCCCTGCCAAATAGCATCGCCCTCAGCTATCGAGCTTCTTCGGAGTCTCGCCGGCATCGCGCTGATGCAGATAGTCCTCGGTGGTGCGCACCGGAGCGCGCGGCGCTGCGTAGGGATCAAAATCCTTCTCCGAGACGAAGGCGACACGGCAGTCCTCACACATCTTGATGAGATCGAGCCGCTCGGGAGTATCTTTGAACATCCAATGCTTATCCGCGAGCTTCGCCAGCACATGCTCGATCGTACTCTTGACGCCGAACGGCTTGCGGCAGCGGACGCACCGAAATGGTTCTTCTTCTTTGAGGACTCGCGTACCGCCGGCGCCGTTTCTAAAGTCGAGTTGAGGTTTGAGCGTCATGACCTGTTCGGGGCAGGTCGCCACGCACAGACCGCACTGCACGCAGGCTTCTTCCGAGAAACGCAGCATCGGGCGGTCTGAATCATCGGTCAACGCATGCGTGGGACACACCGACACACAGGAAAGACACAGTGTGCAGCCGCCCACATCGATCTCCACCGCACCGAAGGGCGCACGCGCGGGCAGCGCGATCACGTCCTTAGGTTCGGGCGCCGCGCGGCGCAGCTCGCGCAGGGCGAAGCGCAGCACTCCACGCTGATCGCCCACGGGCAGGAAACTCGCAGGACGTGGTGAGCTCGCCATTATCGGAATTGCGCGCAGTGCGGCGCCTAAAAGATCGGGATCATCCACTTCGATGGTGGCGATCCGCGAAGGCCCGAAGCCGAGACCCAAGAGGATCGGCTCGGCCAGCGCGAGCGTGCGCCTCAGTCCAATGACATCATGACGCGCTTTCGCGCGCAGCAGCAGTCGCACCGCGGATGCTCCATAGGCGAACAGTGCCGCGATAGCCTCGAGACCGATTTGCGTGACCTCGTTGACCGACAAGGGCAGCACGTGCGCGGGCAGGCCGACGCCGAACCGGGCCAGCGCGTCGATCAGCGGCGCACCGTGAGGCTCGTCGTGCACCAGCACGATGGGGTGTTCCCCGCCGGCTTCCCGGTATGTCAGGAGCAGCGCGCGCAACTTGCGCAGCAATGCATCCGAAGGCGGCAGCGCATAAACAGCGGCACCCGTGGGGCAGACGGCGGCGCATTGGCCACAGCCGGCGCAAATATTGGCGTCGAGCGCGACATGGTCTCCGGCCGGGACGATGGCGCCGGCGGGGCAAACATCGAGGCAACGGGTGCAGCCGACGATTTGCGAGCGCGAATGCGCGCACAGATGCTCAGCAAAGCTGATGTAGCGCGGCTTGTCGAAGGTACCGACCAGATCGCGCGCCTTCAACACAACACTCAATACCGCCGCCGCGTTGCCGGGATCGGCACGCAGGTAGCCATCGCGTAAGTCGGTCCCAGGGAACAACGCAGCGCCGCCGGAAAGATCGATGACGATGTCGCAGCGAGACACCGCGCCGTGCCGCGAAGCTCCGAACGCCAAGGCGCCGCGCGAGGATGGCGACGGCTGCGCGAAATCATCGACCGTGATTTCGAAGGCGCCGAGGTGGCCTTTGGCGGAGCGGATCTTGCCTTGTGCGATCGGAAATTCGTTGATGCGCGGCGGAACGAGCGCAGCCGGCGGCGTGATCAGCACCGTGACATCCAGATGCGCTTTCAGTAAGTTGCCGGCCTCCACAGCCTGCGCGTCGCGACCGTAAATGAGGGCGACCCCCGCGCTCTTTAGCGTGACCATGGGTGTTTGGGGGAAAGGTTCCGCAGCTGCCGCGATGAGTGCCGCCATCTTCGGTCCGGCAGTGGCTGCGTCGTTGGACCAACCGGCGGTCTCGCGGACATTGACGAAATCGACCGCGGTACTCCGGCCGGCCGCGGCGGCGGCCGCCGTGAACACCGCAGCCTCCTGCGTGCAGCCCACGGTGAGGGGGGCGGCACCGCTCGCCATGGCCCGAAATTGGTCGAGCTCTTCTCGGCACAGTCGATCGGCTATCGCCGGCGCGCCCCCGCAACCGCGGTGCAGCGCCTCGGCGTCGAGCGGCATGGTGCCCTCGCAGGTGCAGAGCAAGATGTTCCTGTGAGGGCCGGTCATTCTCTTGAGCATACCAAGCGCGGTTGAGTGCCGCCATTGCGCGGGGACTGTCTCTCCGTGTCGGTCCGGGGCTATAGTCGTGGGGGTGGATAAGCGAGATCGCGCGTGAAACTACTAAAGACTGTCCGGGCAGATACCTCGGATACGTTTGTCTTTGACAAGGCCGCGGAGCCCGGCGAATGGGCCATATCCGGCGCGTTCCTGTTCGCCAATCTGGATCCCGCAACATTGAGCGGTAAAACCCGGGCGGCCTTCCGCGGCGGGTTTTTAGGGATAGGGTCGCTCGGCTGGTCGACATTGGCGCAGATCGTCGAGGCGAGCGAGGAGCAACGCTTTACGGCACTCGAACAACTGGCGGCGCGACTGCTCGAGCGCTGCGGGGCTCCTGATCTTGCGACCGCCCGCGACGCGGCGGAGGAGGAGATCGCCTTTGCGGCATCCCTTTGCGCTCACCCGCCGGGAATGTTGATCGCCGTGTCACGCCGCTATGAAAATGAGGCGATTCGCGAGTCGTTTCGGACGCTGCAGGCGAACTCTCTTGCAAAGCCGGCGCCCGTCTTCAGCTTTGTGGAAGTTGTCGGTGAGGAGGCAGCGGCCGCCGAGCACATCGACCTCGTGGGACTCGTGGATCGAGCGCGCCAGTGAGCGAGACGCGCGATTTCTGGCTTTCTTGCGGTCACCATTTGCTCGATCGCGGCGAGGATGGTGGCTTGGTCGTGACGGACGAATTTTTGAAAGCCTACCTGGCGCGCCCCGAGATGGTACCCCCGGAGGATGCTTGCGCGGCGGAACGAGCGCTGCACCAAGCGTTGCTGGCAGATCCACGAGGGCCGGTCGAACCTCGGCAAATCGCGGCGATCGCCGACGCGGACGCGCGCGAGAACTGGGAATTGATGATCGCCTGGCGAGATTACCTGGTGGGATATACGACTTTGGAGTCCGCCTACCTCGCGATCGTGCGACACGAGCGCAAATTTCCGCGTATTTTTCTCGATCAACTGGTCCAAGTGATCTTGCGCAACATTTTGGATGATTGCGAGGATGTCTTCGTGCTGCGCGCGGCCGAGCTGTTATTCCGCAGCCAGAGACTGACCTCGCACGAGGGATCGCTGGTCGCTGTCGATGAGGAAGCCGTTCCTGGCTCGAATGCCAAGCCGCTGTCGCCGTTGGTCGCGATGCTGGGACTTTCCGCCGCGAGCGAGGTCGACGTGCTGAACGAAGACAATGCCGGCCTGTACTGGGAGCGTAGTGATTCCTTCGACATGGGGCTCGATCTCACCGCGGGCCGCCGGGGCCTGGCTGCGCTCGGCGTCGTGGTCACGCGGTGGGTACGGCATCTGCTCGCCGTTGACGTAAAGATCGATCCCGTGACCGAGTTGCGCGACGTCAATCTGACTTGGTATGTCGGCCTGGATGCCGATGCCACGCGGATTGGAGATGCACTTTGGAATGGTGATCAGCTTGATCAGACCGCGCGCGGGCTCGTGGTCGGCTTGTATCGGCTGACTTTCGCCGACGATGTAGAAATCATCGAGCAGGCCAGAGGTGCGCCAACCTATATGATCGCGGCCATGTCGATCGACAAGACTCTGCGGTTAAAGCCACAGAATCTTGTGAGCGGCCTGCCGGTCGTGCACCGCACCGGGGTACTGAATTGACCTGGGCCGCACTCGTACGCGTTCGCGTCGGGGTCGTCGTCGAACGACGCAAGGCAGCGAGTTCTTGGGTCGATTTCTTGTATCGGCCCGTGTCGGTGCTCGAAGGGGTGCCCGCAGCGGCGCCTTGGACGCAGATCGGCGCCGAAGGAGAATTGACTACGTTCTATGCGGGCGAGGCTGTGATCGAGCTTCACCGCACCGAAACGGCGAACTATCGCGACAACCTCGCGTCAGGCGCGCCGCGATTGTGGGTGATTCTCCGGCCGGGCACGGGAGAAGTGGGGCTCGATCTGCTCTTCGTCACCGCAGACCCGGCAGAGGGAGAGGCGCTGACAGGAGCCGGCAATGATTTGGTCGAGTCCGTGCCGATGCCTGCTTACATCAGACAGATCGTGGAAAATTTCATCGCCGAACATCATGTGGAGCAGGCCTTCTTCAAGCGCGAGCGCTCCAAGTCGCGTCCGTCTGGCCGCCGAGCCCAGAGCTCAAAGGACGACGCATGAGCGACCCCGAAACCTTTCTGTCCCGTTGGCTCAGATTGAAGCGCGAATCGGAAGCGGCAGTGCCGCCCACGGACGCGCCTTCATCCCCAGCTTTTGATCTGGCGAGCTTGCCGCCGATTGAATCGATCGTCGCCGACAGCAACATCCAACAATTTCTACACGAGGCCGTCCCCGCAGAATTGACCCGCGCCGCACTGCGCAGCGCGTGGACTGCGGATCCGGCCATTCGAGATTTTGTCGGGATCGCGGAGAACCAGTGGAACTTCAACGACCATGCCTGCATACCGGGTTTTGGTCCGCTCGAAGCAGCGGATTATCTCGCCGCTCAGGCTTTGGCAGGCCTGACCAACGTCGCGCAAGAGGTGCCGCAGGATGCCGAGGGCGCCGGGCAGCCGGCACTGCCACGCAGCGAACCGATCGACGCAGTAAGACCGGCGGCAGCCGGCGGAGGAGGGGAGCGCGGCGATGACACAGATTCCGGCCTTGTGGCGCCGCGATCTCACGGCAGCGCTCTGCCGCAGTAACCATGCAACCCAAGTCCGGACAAGCGACGACTCTTGACGACGTCGATCTAGCGCGTGCAGCGGAATATTCGCTGCTCGCGACTCTGCTGCTGCGCAGTCCGGACGCAGAATTGCTCAGTCGCCTGGCTGGCTTGCGTGGTGATGAAAGTCCATTAGGCCTGGCGCACGCGGCGCTGGGGAAGGCAGCCGCGCGCACGGATGCCGAGACCGCGGCACGGGAATATTTTGCTTTGTTCATCGGGCTCGGGCGCGGCGAACTGATGCCTTATGCCTCACACTATCTAACAGGTTTTGTGCACGGACGACCCCTGGCGAACATCCGCCAAACCTTGCACCGCATCGGCATCGAGCGTGTTGAGACACAAACGGAGCCGGAAGATCATGCCGCCATTCTATTGGAAATCATGGCAGGTCTTGCCAATGGAGAAATCGAGGCGACGCCGGGGACCGACCGTGAGATTTTCGACAATCATCTCGCGCCGTGGATCGAACGCTTCTTTTCGGATGTCGAGAAAAGCTCATCCGTGGATTTTTACTCTGTCGTAGGCACGCTCGGGCGAGTTTTTATCGAGATCGAATCACAGAGCTTCCTAATTGCGAACCTCTGACTTCGAGAATGCTTTTGCCACGGGCTCCTGAAGTGCGGTATTGAGGATCGCCGCCGCGATCACCGCAATGGCGAAAGAAACACCGCATGCGGCAAGGAAACTTCGCATAGTCGCTCTCCAAATCCGCCTTGGTCCCGCAATATAGTCTTCCAACCCGGCCGCCAGGTCCAGCGGTTGCCACGCGAGGAAAAAAGCACTTAATTATGAGCAATTGCGACCTGGTTGGCTATACGGAGCGTGCCGAGTCAAATACGATGAAAAGGGAGTTGTGATCCTTGCATTTCAGGCGCTAGAGCCGGCGGTCGTCGGCCTGCAGGGATGCGATAACGGCGTCACGGAGGGCGAATGCGGGCGCAAAATCTGGCTTCTGCGGCATGGGTCGCCTGCGCGCTGCTGGGCGCGGGTACCGTCGCTGCGGCGCCTGGCGTACAGGGGCTCAAGGATCTCTCCATCGAGGAGCTGAGCAACATCGAGATCACCTCGGTGTCGAAGCGCGATGAGAAACTCTCTGACGCGCCCACCTCGGTTTTTGTGATCACCTCCGAGGACATCCGTCGCTCCGGTGCCACCAGCCTGCCCGAGGCACTGCGGCTGGCGCCCAATCTTCAGGTCGCGCGGGTGAGCGCCAACGAATACGCCATCAGTGCGCGTGGCTTCAACGGCACGGCCGCCAACAAGCTCTTGGTGCTCATCGACGGCCGATCGGTGTATTCACCGCTGTTCTCCGGCGTCTTCTGGGACGTGCAGGATGTGATGATCGAAGACATCGAACGAATCGAAGTCATCAGCGGTTCGGGAGGCACATTGTGGGGTGTCAACGCCGTCAATGGCGTGATCAACGTGATCACTCGCTCGGCCGCGCAAACTCAGGGAGGCCTCGCGGTCGCCGGTGGCGGCAATCGTGAGGATCGCGCGAGCCTTCGCTACGGAGGCCGCTTCGGCGACGATGTGAATTTCCGGGTCTATGCAACCCACTTTGATATGCGCGACACCGAGATTCAGTCGGGCGACACGAAAGATGACGCCGCTCACCAAAGCCAAGTCGGATTCAGGGCCGACTGGAAGCACGAAGCCGATTCGTTCATGGTCAAGGGAGATGCCTACACCGGCCGGGAAGAGCAGCCCCTTCCCGGATCCATTTCGATTTCCGGCGTAACGCTGGCGCTCGGGGAGATCTCGGTGTCCGGCGCCAATTTGATCAGCCGGTGGGAGCACGGTTGGGAGGGCGGTGGCGCGTTCAGCGCGCAGGCGTACTACGATCATACGGAGCGCAGCGTGCCGCCGACCTTTGAGGATTCGCAGGGCATCGTTGATCTACAGCTGCAGTATTCTGCAAGTCCCATCGGCGCGCACACGGCGGTGGTGGGTGCGGAGTATCGCTACGGAATGGATCGGGTCACCAACAGTGCGTACATCGCACTGTTGCCGGCAAATCTCGATCAAACCTGGTCCAGCGTATTCGCGCAGGACGAGATAGCGCTCATCGACAGCTTGCATCTGACGTTGGGCGTGCGTGCCGAGCATAACGACTATACCGGCACAGAGGTGCTGCCAACCGCCCGCCTCGCGTGGAAATGGAGCCCGAATGAGATGCTCTGGGCTGCCGCATCGCGCACGGATCGGGCACCCTCGCGCTTGGACCATGACACCTTTGTCCCCGGACAGGCCCCATTCCTGCTGCGCGGTGGACCCGACGTCCTGGCTGAGACCGCCGACGACTACGAGATCGGCTACCGCGGACAAATAACCAGTGCCGCCTCGTTCTCGGCTACTGTCTATCACACCGTCTATGATCGACTGCGCACCAACCAAGTGGATCCGAGTTTCACGTATCTCTTTTACGGAAACGGCATGCAGGGAACGACGACAGGGTTGGAACTGTGGGGCAGCTATCAGGCCACGCCGATTTGGCGCTTAAACGCCGGCTTCAGCCGCTTGCGCCAGGAATTCAATCTCACACCGTACAGTATTGACGTGGGCACTCTGCAGAACACTGAAGGCGCCAATCCTTCGCGGTGGGGAATCTTGCGGTCCACACTCGATCTGGGACCGCGAACCGAGTTCGACGTCACGCTGCGTTATGTGGGTGCTTTGTCGCAACCCGTGGTGCCGAGCTACACGGCACTGGACTTGCGGGTCGGCTGGCAACTGAGTTCAAAAGTCGATCTCTCCCTCTTGGGGCAGAATCTTCTCGACAGCGGTCACGGGGAGTTTACCGATGTCGCCACGCGCACGGACTTCAAGCGCGCCGTATTCTTGAAACTGCTGTGCCGATTTTGAACGCTTAGTGCTGCTGTTGTAGGACAGTCTGTCCTCGTGACATAGGAGATACCCTACGTCGCGATCAGTTTCGCTTCCGGACCGATTTCGCCACTTGCGGTCGCGATGCTATTGGCGTGAAATTGCTCAGGCATGAGCACAAGAAAAATAACCGGTGCCCAAAGCTCTGTAGCAAGCGACAAGCCAAGGCGCCGTGAATGAGCGACGTCGCTGCGAGCTTTGCAGCAGGCACCGATGAGCACCGGCGGCTCCTCGCGCGTTTCTTTTTGGACACGCACCTCGAGTATGTGCCTGAAATGATCAACTGGCCGCGGCTGTCGGCAGCAGATCACGCGCGGCTTGCCGGACTGTCGATTTGGCAAGAAGCGGTTGCCACCGAGAACGTGACCTCCCATACCGTGGCTGCGGCGGCGGCATTGGAAAGCGACCCTGAGATTCGCAAGGCCATTGAATTGCAGGGCTTTGAGGAGAATCGCCACGCGCGGCTGCTGGTCGCACTCGCCTCGCGCTATGGCATTCCGGTCACGACGCCTAAGCCGTACGTGTCCAAATCGCTGGAATCGGATTTCATGTCGGCGGGCTTTGGTGAATGTTTCGATTCCTTCTTCGCCTTCGGACTCTTCGCACTGGGCAAGAAATCCGGATACTTCTCCTCCGAACTCATCGACATTTTCGAACCCGTTGTGCAGGAAGAAGCCCGGCACATTTTATTTTTCGTCAATTGGGTCAACCACCGCCGCTCGCAACTGCCCTGGTGGCGGCGGCCGCTGTTCCGCCTGCGCTGCGGTGGGATCATCCTGAAAAAAATCATGGCGCGCGTGCGCACCGCCCGCAGCATGCGCGGCCGCAGCGGTGCCGGCAATGACAACTTTACGTTGACGGCGCGTCAGGAGATTGGCGTATCCATCACGCTGCGGGGTCTCGTCGGCACGTGTTTGAGCGAGAACGATCGACGCATGGCCGTCTACGATCCGCGCCTGCTGCGCCCGCGGTTGGTGCCGAGCATCGCCCGATTCATTTACCGGATGCTGCCGGCCAAGGATTAGCGGGCTGCCGAGCTGGACTCGCGATCAAGCTGCTCAATGCCGGCTTCATTTGAGCTTGAACGAGCTTCCATGATGATTCGGGACAGCAATTCGTGGGCTACGTTCAAGAATCCAATGAGCAAGAGCGCCACGAAGCCGATGACCAAAGCGACATTAACAATCAGGTGCATACGAATCCAGCGACGATGTGCCGCAGGACTGTATAACGCCACCGTCAACCCGGTCTTGCACGAGAGTGCCATGAATTGATTGAAACCAGCGCGGAAATCGGCCCGGCGCCGCTGGTTTGAGGCCCGCATGGCCTTAATATGAGCGCCAATGTCATCTAGCGATACACAGTCCACAACCACCGGTTCCACAGCCGCTCAGCACCTCCCGCGCCAGCTTAACCTTCGCGATCTGGTGCTGTCGCAGGTGCTCACCGTCGTGGGCAGCGCATGGGTCGGCATCGCCGCGGGTCTCGGCCATGCGCAAACCGTCGTTTGGTTGCTGGCGTTCGGCGCGTTCTATCTGCCCATGGCCGCCGCGGTGTATCACTTAAATCGCGAGATGCCTCTCGAAGGGGGCCTCTACGTGTGGACCCGCCGCGCGTTCGGCGATACGGCCGGCTTTCTTGTCGCCTGGAACATCTGGGCCTACGCACTCTCCACGATCGCCACGATCCTATTTCAAATTCCCAGCGAGTTCGCTTACATGGTCGGCCCGCGCGCCGCCTGGATTCCGGAAAATCACCTCGCCGTATTCTGCTTTCTTGCCTGCGTTCTCTCCTTGCTGGCGCTCTCCGCTGTTCGGGGCCTCGCCATCGGCAAATGGATTCACAACATCTCCGGCATGGCCATGATGGCAGCGTTCGCGTTGTTGATCCTCGCGCCGCTTTGGGCACTCCGGCATCA
>Ga0307474_10004339_pt1 | contig 10230 bp, 8 predicted proteins | sample atmos_gasesECM1C_2_FD_203312 | JGI IMG/M metagenome (GOLD analysis project Ga0307474, IMG submission 203312) | Hardwood forest soil microbial communities from Morgan-Monroe State Forest, Indiana, United States - atmos_gasesECM1C_05 | ecosystem: Environmental > Terrestrial > Soil > Temperate...
GTTCGCAACATCGACGAATGCGACGGCGCGGTGGCCGCATTCATCGCGGAACGCACGCTGGACGACGCCATGGCGGTGTTCCAGGCAGCAGAGGTCACCGCCAATCCGGTATACGAGATCGATCAGTTGATCGCGGACGAGCACATTGAGGCGCGTGGCGTGATCGTGGAGGCGCCGGACGATGAGGCGGGATCGGTGTTGATGCACAACGTCATCCCGCGCCTGTCCGATACGCCCGGCAAGCTGCGCCGCCCCGCCCCAACCCTCGGCCAGCACACCGGCGAGGTACTCGACGCGATCGGCTATTCCGCCGAACGCATCGCCGGCTTGGCAGCCGACGGGGTGGTGAAGCAGGGCTGACGGCGCATCCCCACACCCTGCCCACGGTCATTGTTAGGCGCATGGCGACGCAGCAATCTCGGCCCAGTACGGCACCGCCGATGCCAGACCCACACGTCCCAGACCCACACGTCAACACAGACCGTCGTGCAGGTCCCGCCAGTCCGGATTGATCCCATCGATCAGCGCGGTCTTCCTGCGTCGAGCTCCACCCGAGATCTGCTTCTCCCGCGCAATCGCTGCAACCACATCACCGGTCCCCTCAAAGACCACTGCTGCCGGTGAAGAGTACCATGCCGATCGTAGGTCATGACATGCACGAAGTATCCCTGCGCCATTGGCACGAGATTGCTTCATCGCTACGCTCCTCGCAGCGACAGGGGAACCGGCACGCTGCCGGCTGCGCTCCGCACATCAACAACGGGAAACTCCAACCATGCGTGACGACCTTCCCTCCTGGCGCTCACTCCTGTTCGTGCCGGTCACCGCCGAAAAATTCGTCCGCACCGGTGCGGATCGCGGCGCGGACGGTATCATCCTCGATCTTGAAGACGCCGTCGCACCCTCGCAGAAAGACCACGCCCGAACGCTGATCGCCGACGCGATCCCCCAGGTGTCACGCAACGGCGCCGATGTGCTGGTGCGAGTGAACCGCCCATGGCGCCTGCTGGTGCGCGATCTGGAAGCCGCGGTGATCCCTGGTGTCGCCGCCCTGATGCTCACCAAGGTGGACAGCCCGGAACACGTGCACGCCTGCGCCGACATCGTACAGGAACTCGAAGCCGAACGCGGACTGCCATCGGGCAAAATCCAGTTCGTCGTGCTGGTCGAAACCGCCGCCGGCTTCTTTCGCATTGAAGCGATCGCCAAAGCGCATCCGCGTGTCGTGGCGCTCAGCCTGGGCACGGAAGATTTCACCGCCGATGTCGGCATGTTGCCCGACCCCGACGCCTTGCTGTATCCCAAGCAGCACACGCTGTTCGCCGCGCGGGCCGCGGGCATTCTGCCGATGGGCTTTGTCGGCTCGATCGCAGACTTCCGTGACCAGGACGCATTCCGCGCCATCGTCCGCCGCTCGAAACGCCTGGGCTTCGCCGGCGCCAGCGCGATCCACCCACTCCAGGTGCCGGTGCTGAACGAGGAATTCTCGCCAACCACCGCGGAAGTCGAACGTGCCGAACGGATGATCGCTGCCTACGACGCGGCCTTCGCTCAAGGCCTCGGTGCGGTGCAGTTCGAAGGCGCGATGATCGACGTCCCGGTCGTGCAGCGGGCGCAGAACGTGATCGCGCGCGCGGCGGCAATCCGAAAACGCACCCAACGAACCGGCTAACGGAATCAGCGATCCGGCGCGATCCGGGATCCAGGCACGCACCAAGTCGGCCGCGCGAGGCAACGGCATCCCCTCGCAGCATCCCCACGCGATCGCAATGCGATTTCAGCGTCGCGAGTGCCGGCTTTGCCGCGAAGGCGCGGTGAAGCGAGCCACTTCACAACACCGGCAATGCCACAAATTCGGCCACTTCCGATCCGATGCAGGCAGCGTTACGCCCCCGTCATTAAGATTGACGTCATCAAGACTGACGTCATCGAGAATGCAGAAGGAATCATCAAGCCATGCGAACCGTTATGACCATCGCGGCAGTCGCCAGCCTCAGCCTGCTGGCAGCCTGCGGCTATAACGAACCGCAGCGCGCCCAGGGCGGCGCCGCGGCCGGCGCGGCTACCGGTGCCGCGGTCGGGATTGTCGGCGGCCCACCCGGCGTAGTCGTGGGCGGCCTGATCGGCGGTGCCGCCGGCGCTACTGCCGGCGCAACCACCAGCCCGCGCGACGTGAACCTCGGCCCGCCGCCCTGGAGCAACAAGCCGTAAGAAGTATCGTCGTCAGGCCGACCCGGAGACGTAGGCCTTCAGGCTGTCGACCTCGCTTTCCTGTTCCATGATGCGTGCCTTCACCACGTCGCCGATACTGATCAGACCGACCAGCATGTCACGATCCATCACCGGCATGTGGCGGAAGCGACCGACCGTCATTCTGGTCATCGCTTCCGCCACAGTCGTTTCGGGATGCGCAACCTGCAGCGCTCGCGTCATCAATTGCCCGGCGGTCATTTCCAGCGTGCGCGTACCGTTGGCCGCCAGGCTGCGCACGATGTCGCGCTCGCTGACAATGCCAAGCAACTGCTCGGCGCGATCCATCACGAGTACGGCACCAATGCGATGCTCGGCCAGAACGGCGACGACGTGCTCGATCTTCGCCGTCGGATCGATCGTGGTAACCTGGTAACCCTTGTGTTTGAGGATCGCGGCAATCGTCGTCATGGCCTTCCTCCTTGGCTGTTTGCCAGGCGGGGGCCCGATCCGGTCACTTGCGTTGCTCAGTCCGGCCGGATCGCGTCAACCCGCGGCTTGTCGTGGCGCCGATGATGCGCGTTCCAAGGTCACACATGCAACTTGTAGCTGTGCACTGCACAATACGGCGGGACGACAGGCATCGCCCCGCTCCAACCATTCAATGCCGATATCGCACCGATGGCCGCCTCCCCGCGGGAGCAACCGCGGGGAAGCGCGCAAGAACCCCCGCTAAAACCCCCGCTCCGCGCTAAAACCCTAGTTCCCCGCTAAAACCCCCGTTCCCCGCTAAAATAACGTACTGCCGGCCATCAACCCGGCCACCAGCAGCACCAGGAACACCACGATCGCGATGAAGAACAGGATGCGCGCGATATCTGCCGAGGCGGCGGAGATACCGCCAAAGCCGAACAGCGCGGCAACCAGCGAAACCACCAGAAAAAACAGTGCCAATCTCAGCATGACCGTTTCCGCTCCTGCGGGAAGTGATTGATAGGCCGGAAAGATAAGCTATGGCCCGCAATTCACACGCTCACAGGTGCTTGCGTCGCGAATGCCTGATCAGCCAACCGCCCCCAGCGGAGCCGACGGTGCAAGCTGGGTCGCGACCAGTTCGGCAAATCGTCCGTTCCGCGCGATCAGTTCGGCAAAGCTGCCGCGCTCCACCACGCGTCCCTGGTCGAATACCAGGATCTCGTCCGCGTCGCGCACAGTGGACAGGCGATGCGCGATCGTGAACGTCGTGCGCCCCGCCATCAGCGTCCTCAGCGCCGCCGCCACCCGTGCCTCGGTCGCCGCATCCAGCGCACTCGTCGCCTCGTCCAGGATCAGGATCGGCGGATCCTTCAGCAACGCCCGCGCGATTGCCAGACGCTGGCGCTGGCCGCCCGACAGCGTGACCCCGCGCTCGCCGATCTGCGTGTCGTAGCCCTTCGGTTGGCGGACAATGAATTCGTGTGCGTCAGCCATGTGGCACGCCTCCTCAACCTGCTCGTCGCTCGCGTCCGGCCGGCCGACGCGAAGGTTGTCGCGGATCGTGCGGTTGAACAGCAGGTTCTCCTGGAACACCACGCCGATCGCGGCACGCAGGCTCTCCAGACTGACCTCGCGCAAATCCTGACCGTCGATGGTGATGCGCCCGTTGTCGGGATCCCACATCCGCTGCAGCATCGCCATCGCGGTGGATTTGCCGGCGCCCGTATGCCCGACCAGCGCCACCGAGCTGCCAGGCTTCGCCACGAACGACACATCGCTCAGCACGACGTCGGCGCCAGGATAGGCAAACGACACATCGTCGAACACCACCTCGCCGCGCGGCGCCCACAGGGTCCGGGCATCCGGGCGTTCCGGCACCGTGGTCTTCGCGTCCATGATGGCAAAGAACTCCTCGACCGCCGGCAGCTTGTAGAACAGGCTGGCGACGAACGAGACCGCGCTTTCCATCCGCCCGATCAGCAGCATGGCAAACCCCATGAAGCTGACGATCTGGCCGATGCCGGCCTCGTCGCGCGTATGCAGCCAGGTGCCAATGATCACGATCGTGATCATGGCGAGCGTGCTGGCCCCACGCGTCAGCACATTGACCAATGCCCACCAGTTCAGCACCGGAAACTGCTGGCGGATCAACTGCTGCGCGATGTCGCCAAAATTCTGCGTCTCCGCTGCCAGTCGGGTGAACGACTGCACCACCAGCACGTTGGCCAGCGCATCCTGCGCGGTCCCCGCCAGAGCGGAGTTGCAGCTCTCGACCTTCCGCTGTCCCGCCTCCGTCCGGCGGATCACGAACGCGGTGACCGTCACGAACACGCAGACCAGGATCATCAGCGTGAGGCCCAGCCGCCAGTTCAGCAGCAGCGTAAGCGGCAGCAGCACCACCGCCGAGATCAGCGTCGCCAGCTGGTCCCGGAAGAACACCAGCCAGGTGCCGAACAAACCGTCGGTGCCGGACAGCATCGTCTTGATCACGCGCCCGGACTGCGTGTCGCCATGGAACGAAGCCGGCAGCGTCAGGACATGCGTGAAATAGCCCCCCATTGCCTTCAGGCGATTGCGGTGGGCCAGCCGCTCGGTCTGCACCGACACCACGATATTGCTGATGATCCCGGCCACGCCGACAGAGGCCCAGATGGCGAGCAGCACGACGGCCTGACTCCACAGTGATCCGGGCGCCATGTGATCGGATTGCCAAAGCAGGTTGACCACGTGCCCGAACAGCACGGGGTCGATGAATTGCAAAGCGGCGACCGCCACATTGACAGCGGTCAGTAACGCCGCCACGCGCAGATCACGTCCCAGGACGCCAAGCACGCGGCCGTATACTCGCAAAAAGCGCATCCACGATGCTCCGTCAGGGAATTGTCCTCGTAAGCGGGGTGATCGCGTACCCGTGTGGCAGCATGAGGGCAGGCGACTAGCGAAAGTTTGAATTCCCGACGCAGAATCCAGCCGCAATGTTGGCGCTCCTGCCGGTGCGCTCCTGCCGGAGGGCGCTGCCTGATCGCGCTGCCTCGCAACGCTGCCTGATTGCGCTGCCTGGCAGCGCTGCCTGCCAGTGCTGACTGATCGCAATGGAGGAGGGGAGAAGTTCGTGATGCCGCGATCTCGGGGCTGGAACCCGGTCGCCATACTTCGCGTGCTGCTGGCCGCCTCGGTGATCATCCCGCTGGCGGTGTTCGCAGGCGCGGCGTCCATGCTCCACCGCGCGGAGGCCGATGCCGCGCGTGATCGCGTCACCCACACCACCGATGTCGCATTCGAGCATGCCGCCAAGGTCTTCGAGACGCACCAGTTGCTGCTGGGCGAAATTGACGAACTGCTGCGCGGCTTAGGCGACCACGAGATACTGAGCCATGAACCCGAGCTGCACGATCGGCTTGCCGCGATTGTTCGTGATCTCCCCCAGGTCCGTGATGTCGCGGTCATCAGCCGCGATGGCCATCCCTTGCTCGCCGCGAGGGAATTTCCCGCGACACATGCGCTCAATCTGGCTGACCGCGATTATTTCGTCGTGCTCCGGGGCGGCTACCCGGGGACCTACGTCAGCAGCGTGCTGCTCAGCCGCGAGCCGGTACCGCAACGCTTCTTCGCGGTGGCGCGCACGCGGAAGGCGATGGACGGCTTCAATGGCGTGATCGCCATTCTCGTCGATCCGGATTATTTCGGGAACTACTGGCTCCGTACCGGCGCGGTCGATGCACGGTGGCCGGGCTTCCGGATTGGCCTCGCGCGAGCCGACGGCACCCTGCTGGCGCGCCAGCCGATCCCCGAACCCGACGATCCCTGGCGCATCCCGCCGCCTGTCATGGCGCAGATTCAGGCATCACCCGAACAAGGTTTCCGTCGCCTCCAGGACGGCGGCGATTTCGATCGCCTGGTGACCTATCGCCGGCTGGCAACATTGCCGATCTATGTGTTCGCGTCCGTGCCGACATCGGCGATCACCGTGGCCTGGCTGCGTCAGATGGCAACCGACCTGCTGCTGGCCGTGCCTGCCACGCTGGCGCTGTTCGGCCTCGCGCTGGTGGCATTGCGCAGGGCCCAGGCGGCCGAAGCCGCCGCCGCGCTCGCCGTTGCCGAGACGCGCAGGCGGCACATCGCCGAAGAAGCCGTCCGCCAAAGCCAGAAACTCGAGGCCCTTGGCCAGCTCACCGGCGGCGTCGCGCATGACTTCAACAACCTGCTGTCGGTCATCATCGGCAACGCCGAACTGATCCGCGGCAAGCCGCCCGAACGCGTGGAACGCTCGATCGGTCAGATCATGCAGGCGGCCCGGCGCGGTGCCGAACTCACCCAGCGCCTGCTGTCCTTTTCAAGCCGGCGCATGCTCAGTCCCAAGCCGATCGACCTGATAGCCGACCTGCCTCGTCTGACCGAACTGCTGCAAACCTCGTTGCGTGGCGACATCGGGTTTCGTTGCCGGTTTGCCGATGGACTATGGCCGGTCGAGGTCGATCCCGGCGAGTTGGAAATCGCCCTGATCAACGTCGCGGCGAACGCCAGGGACGCGATGCCGGACGGCGGACGGTTCGAATTCACTGCCCGCAACGTGACGATTTTCGCCGGCGAACTGCCCGGTGCGCCGGACATTGGCGGCCAGTTCGTCGCGCTGGCATTGACCGATACCGGCAGCGGCATGATGCCCGACGTCGCCGCGCGCGCCTTCGAGCCGTTCTTCACCACCAAGGACGTCGGGCGCGGCACCGGCTTGGGCCTGAGCCAGGTCTACGGCTTCGTGCGCCAGTCGGGCGGCGCCATCGCGCTGGACAGCGAGCCCGGCAAGGGCACCAGTGTGCGGATCCACCTGCCGCGAGCCAGCCGGCTGCCGGTGCCCGACGCAACCCCGGAAACCGCCCCGCCGGTCACCTCCGGCCAGCCTTCGCGCCGCATCATGTTGGTCGAGGACAATCCGGAGGTTGCCGAGATCACCGTCGAAATGCTGCGTGGCCTGGGCAATCGGGTCGAAGCGGTGAACCGCGCGCGGGCCGCGCTGGACCGGCTGGCCGACGCCGCGACGTTCATCGATGTCATCATATCCGATATCGTCATGCCCGACGGCATGAACGGATTGCAGTTCGCGCGCGAGGTGCGTCGGCGCTACCCCGACCTGCCGGTGGTCCTGGTGTCGGGCTATAGCGAGTCGCTCGCGGAGGCCGGTGAGGAATTCACCGTCATTGCCAAGCCCCTGACGCAGGCCGCGCTCGCCGAGGCGATCCGGCGCCTGTTCGTCGAACAGTCCCCGCCGCGCATCGTTGTAGACAACACGCGGTAGGCGGAGTGCGTTGATGCGAGCCCGTCAGTGCGAGACGCGCAGCGGCGCGGCAATCCCCATCCGGTGGCGCACGTCCAGTGGCGTGCGCCCAGTGGCGCACACCCAGTGGCGCATGGACGACATTGAAATCCCGTTCCACCGGGCCGTCACGATTGTCTTGACCAACGGACTGGACGGCAATCTTCGCACCGGCACGCTGCACATTTGACGTGTGCCGACCACGCCCGAACGTTCGACAACGAGCAGCGCTACTCTTGGACACCCTCACGTGAGGCCGCACTCCAGCTCTCCTGTTCGCAAGCGCGGAGAGCGGGCATTTCTCCAGAACACCCGCGACGGCGTCGCGCGCTTGCTGCATCAACGGCTGCAAATGGCATCTCCGGATGTCCACGCAATCAGTGCATGGGCGGAATCGCGTCCGGCTCGCACATGGTGTGAGTGCCAACCGCCCATCCACGATACGGATGATGTCTGCCACCGAAATATTGTCGGGATCGCGTAGCAGGTGGTAACCACCGTGCACGCCTCTCCGGCTCTCAATGAGCCCGCGGACACGCAGCTGAACCAGTATCAGCTCCGGAAATTTCCGAGGAATCGCCGCTTCCTCCGCCACCTCTGCTGCCCGTGCCAATCCTCCGACCGTGCGAGCCCAGCAAGGAACATGACTGCACGCACTGCATATTTTGCCTTGCTCGACAACATGGCTGGCTTCTGCTCTCGGGCTTGGGGGTCAAGCGGTGCCGCTGCCAGGTGAATTTTGGTTGACAACGGCATGCCGTATATCCCCCAATGCCCATAGACTTAATAGGAATTATGAAATGCGGCAACCGGCCGACCACCTGACCGGGACCGCATATCGCACCGCACCAAGGTTCGATGACCAATGAGGGCCGATTTCCAGTTTGCCGGTGGCGCTCCGCGCTTCGGCTCGCGCGAACATCCCACCGAACGGCGGCACTCGGGTTCGTGCCGTTCCGGAGTTGCTTGACCAGTAGAAGGGGGTTGCGATGACGCATCTGTGGCCTATCGATCCGCTGTTCTCGCTATCCGGCTTTTTTGTTGGGTTGCTCGTCGGCCAGACGGGCATGGGCGGTGGCTCGCTGATGACCCCGATCCTGGTGTTGCTGTTCGGGGTGCATCCTGCGACTGCAGTTGGCACGGATCTGCTGTACGCCTCTGCCACCAAGTCGGTAGGGACGTTGGTCCACGGCCTGAATCGGACCGTCAACTGGCGAATTGTTGGCCGTCTGGCCGCCGGCAGTGTACCGGCGACGATCTTAACCCTGTTGGTCGCCTCGCAGTTCGACTTGAACGGCCAGGCCGCCAGCCATGTCATCTCCTGCGTGCTCGGAACCATGCTGGTTCTCACTGCAATGTCGCTGTTTTTCCGGCGCCAGTTCATCGCATTGTCAGGCGGTCGGCTGGACCGCCTGTCGCCCCGGTCGATCGCCATGCTGACCGTGCTCATAGGGTTTGTGCTGGGCGTATTGGTGACGATTTCGTCGGTCGGAGCAGGCGCAATTGGTGTCACGGTCCTGCTGCTGCTCTATCCGCGCTTGCCCATGGCCGTCATCGTCGGTTCCGATATTGCCCATGCGGTTCCGCTCACGCTGGTGGCTGGCATCGGTCATTGGTGGCTTGGTTCGGTGGACTGGCACTTGCTCGGGGGACTGCTGTCCGGTTCCATTCCAGGCATAATCGTCGGCAGCTATCTAGCTGTACGGGTGCCGGAATTGGTTCTCCGACCGATACTCGCAGTCACGCTGGTGATAATTGGCGGCCGCCTGGTGTTCTGACAGGGGTTACCTCACCGGACCTGCCGGTGGTGCTTGTGTACTGCCATAGTGAGCGGCTCGCCGAGGCGGGGAATTCACCGTCGTCGCCAAGCCGCTGACCCAGACCGCGCTCGCCGGCGCCATCTGCCGGCCGTTCGCCGAACATGCCTGCCCACGCATCCGCGTCAACAACACGCGTCAAACCGGAACCTGTTAATCGGTTATTAACCGGTCCAGCCGCAGAGCGTACGAATGATCCCAAGCGCCCCAAAAAACGGTCGCCCGCGTCTCATCATGGGCGTCATACATGGTCGGCCGATGAATGGAACTCTCGCGGCTTGCTCACGGCAAGGTAGCGGACCGATTCCAACTCTCGGGCGCCAAGGTCCGTCCCTGCCAGACCATGCTGGCCAATTCTACCAGGACTGTCTGCGTATCATCCACCAAACAATGCGCCCCGAGGCCTATCTGGAAATAGGGACGCTGAACGGTGACACGCTCGCCCTGGCAAAATGCGCCGCGATCGCGATCGATCCGTGCTTCCAGGTCAACCAGGCGATAATGGGACAAAAATCGTCACTGTTCATGTTCCAAACCACCAGCGACGAATTCTTTCGCAGCAACAGGGCTTCGGCGATCCTCGGCAGACCGCTGGATATGGCATTCCTGGATGGAATGCATCTGTTCGAATATCTCCTGCGGGATTTCTCTAATACCGAACGCTGCTGCGCCACCAGCTCGATCATTGTATTGCACGACTGTATCCCGCTCGATCTCCACATGGCAGTTCGCGCTGCGGACGACACGACGGCACGCTCGCTTTCGCGCTACCCGCTGTGGTGGACGGGCGACGTGTGGAAGTTTGTGTGTATCCTGAGGAAGTATCGTCCTGACCTCATCATAGACGCATTCAACGCGCCTCCGACTGGCCTTATCCTTGTCAGCAATCTCGATCCGGATTCGCGAGCGTTGGAAACCCATTACGACGAGATCGTG
>Ga0307474_10004340_pt1 | contig 10229 bp, 10 predicted proteins | sample atmos_gasesECM1C_2_FD_203312 | JGI IMG/M metagenome (GOLD analysis project Ga0307474, IMG submission 203312) | Hardwood forest soil microbial communities from Morgan-Monroe State Forest, Indiana, United States - atmos_gasesECM1C_05 | ecosystem: Environmental > Terrestrial > Soil > Temperate...
GTTCGGCCACGGGACGGGCTCGTCCCGGTCGGAGACGAGGAAGGGGTGCAGCCGGTTGACTGCTTCGGCGAGGGCGCGCTCGTCGGCCGGGGCCTGCGGGTTGCCCGCCACATTCAGCCAGTAGGGAAGCATCCCCGACGCCGCCGGGTAGCCGATGAAGCCCCGGTCGAAGCGGTCGAAGAAGGACACGTTGTCGCGGCTGAACTCGGGATCCGGCGCCTGGGCCATCCAGTCCAGCTCACCGCCGGGTCCGCAGAAGAACCCGTCGAGGCTCATTGTCATGCTGAGGACGAGCTTGGCCATTACTGCCCCCTGTCCTGGTTGCCCGGGCGGATGGCTGGCGGGCGAGCCGGTGCCGGCCAGCGGCGCGTGACGGCTGCGACCAGGTCCCTGACCTGCTCGCGCCGGCTTGCGGCGATGAGCGTGAACACGGCGCATAGCACGACGGTCATCGCGACTGCGGCGCTGTGCAGCACGGCGGCATTGATGATGGACGCGCCCGCCATGTCAGCGGCCAGCCCGGCCGCGGCCAGCCCCGCCAGCCGCGGGATGAGCAGGCCGGCCGCCCCGGCGAGTTCCGCAGTCCCGACCAGGTAGCGCAGCCATTGCCCGGCTCCGATCTGGCCGAACATCGTCACCGCGCTGTGCACCCCGGCGAGCTTGGGCACCGCCGCGAACGCGAAGAACGCCGCCAGCAGGATCTGGGCGGCCCACAGGAGCGTATTCACCCGGCCGCCAGGGCGGGCAGCCGGGCGCGGGGGGGCGGTTGCGGTGTTCATGGTCTGCTCCCCTTGATGGCTGGCGGCGAGGTCATCTTGCCTGCGGCCGGGCGAGCAGCTCGGCCAGGCGCTCGGCGGAATCGTGGACACCGCGCTCCATGCCAGGAGGCGACCATCGCGTCGCGGTCCTCCACTGACTGGAAGGCCGAGACCGTACGCACCAGCGTCTTGCCCCCGCGATCGGCCAGTGTCGCGGTCTGCCGGCAGACATGACCGGACGCGCCCTCGAACTCGAAGGTCTGCACGATGCCATCCGGCGACGATTCGCCGTGGAAGACGCCGTGGAAGACGCCGTGGAAGCCGTACGCGTTGCCCTCGGCGTCGGTCTGCAGGTAACGCCAGGTGCCGCCGTTACCGGCCTCGTACCGGTCGATGGTCGTGGTCAGGTCTCGTGGCCCTATGCCTGGTTCTGCGGTGATCGCGGTCCTACTCATCGTGGTTCCCTTCGCTCTCGCCGCCGGGTTCCGGCGGGCCGTTGTCTTCCTGGGCGGCTTGCAGCGCGGCCAGCAGGTCGTCGAGCCGCTCGTGGCTCTCATCCCAGAACCGCTGGTAGCGGGCCAGCCAGGTGGTCACCTCGCGCAGCGGCCCGGCCTCCAGCCGGCTGAGCCGGGCGGTCGCCCGCCGGGTCCGCGAGACCAGGCCGGCGTGCTCAAGCACCTTCAGGTGCCTGGAGATCGCCGGCTGGGACACGCTGAAGGGCGCGGCGAGCTGGGCAACGGTCGCCTCGCCCTCGGCCAGCCGGGTCAAGATCGCCCGCCGCGTCGGGTCGGCGAGCGCTCCGAATACCAGGCTGAGCTGGTCTGCTGTCATCTATAACCACCATGTTCTAAAACTAATTGGTTATACAATGTCCTGGCTCGCCTCCGTTGTCAACCCGGCGCTGGACGGGGCGCACAAACCCCCACGCCCGCCCGGTGAGTCCCGCCGTCACGCCGGCCAGCACTCGCGGACATCAGGCAAGGACGGATGAGAATGCGAAAACTCGCCGCGGGAACGGTCGTGTCACCCCGGCCGCGGCCCGGGGGCGCCGCCGGCCGCCGCCCGGAGTTCGCATGCCGGCGAGGACGACCAGGAACGCGCCGGCGAACAGGAAGGCGCACCCTCGCCAGGCCAGCATGATTCCCAAACACCCGAGAGTCCCGGTGTGCCCGGTGATGCGGGTGTTGATCGGTCCGAAACCCCTTGGGATCAGGGGCGCCTCGGAGGAAGAGGCGCCGGCCCGGCCGTGACCGCGGAGCGGCCACGCCGCCCGCCGGTTGTTGACGGGCCGGATCGGCGACCCTAGCGTGACATCAGGATGACGGCCGGGACGATGCTGCTGATTGTCATGTACGAGGCGCAGACGTGGCGCGTTCGTCCGGGCGAGACGTTCACGTTCGGCCGGGCGTCGGGCTGCACGGCCATGCTGCCGAGCGCCGATCTTGGCGTGTCGCGCACCGCCGGAAGCCTGCGCCACCACGACGGAACCTGGTGGCTGCACAACGACAGCAGCTCATCGGTGCTGAACCTGCTGGGCGACCGCGGGTTCCGGGTCGACCTGCCACCCGGGCTCGGCGTGCCGCTGCAGCAGTGGCACGCGAAGGTGACCGTGACCGGCTCACAGGCTCGCTACGTGCTGCGGCTACGGCTGCCCGACCTCGATGAGGTTCCCGACCCGGAGGGCAAGGCGCCGCAAACCGGCGAGCGCGCGGTGACGACCACCCGGTACCGGGTCCGCCTGACCGACAGCGACCGGCTGGTGCTGGCTGCCCGGTTCGAGCCGTACCTGACCTGGCGGCAAGCGGTCGACCCGGCGCCGCGCAGCGCCCGGGACGCCGCGGAGCGGATCGGGTGGCAGGCCCACGCGGTGTCCAAGCGGTGCGAGAACATCAGGGACCGCTACGTCCGGCTCGGCGCGCCCGGGCTGCGCGGGCCTCGGGCTTTGGAGGAACTCGCGCTGCTGCTGATCTCCACCGGGCAGCTCAGCGCCGACGATCTGCGGCTGCTCCCGGCCCGCACCTCGCCCGGCTGAGCGGGGCCTCGCCCGGCGGAGCGGGCCGCGCCGGGCGGAGCGGGCCGCGCCGGCCCCGCTACCCTGGTCGCCATGTCCGATGGCGCGCCGCTGGACGGGCTCAGGGTCCTGGAGATATCCAGTTTCGTAGCCTCGCCGCTGTGCGGCCTGACCCTGGCCCAGCTCGGCGCCGAGGTGATCAGGATCGACCCGATCGGCGGCGCCGGCGACCAGCACCGCTGGCCGCTCGCCCCCTCCGGGACCAGCATCTACTGGACCGGCCTGAACAAGAGCAAGAAGTCGGTCACGCTGAACTTCCGCGACCCCGAGGGCCAGCGCCTCGTCGCCGACCTGGTCGCCGCGTCCGGGCCCGGCGGCGGGATCGTCGTCACCAACGCGGTCGGACGGCCCTGGCTTGGCTACGACCAGCTGGCCAAGGTCCGGCCCGACGTGATCCACCTGCAGATCCTCGGTCACCACGACGGGCGTCCCGCCGTTGACTACACCATCAACGCCGGGCTCGGGTTCCCGATGATCACCGGGCCCGAGGGACATCTCGGACCGGTGAACCACGTCCTGCCCGCCTGGGATGTGGCCTGCGGGCTGTATGCCGCCATCGGCGTACTGTCCGCCGAGCGGCACCGGCGCAGCACCGGCGAGGGGCGCCGGATCACGCTGGCGCTCGAGGACGTCGCGCTGGCCGTGGCCGGGCATCTCGGGTTCCTGGCCGAGGCCCAGCTGACCGGCGCCGACCGGCCGCGGATCGGCAACCATCTCTACGGCGGCTTCGCCCGGGACTTCGCCACCGCGGACGGGGAGCGGGTCATGGTCGCCACCGTGACCGGCCGGCACTTCGCCGATCTGGCCGCGGCCACCGGCCTGACCGGTACGTTCGCCGAGCTGGAGCGGTTGCTGGGCGCCGACTTCGCCGTCGATGGCGACCGGTACCAGCACCGGGAGGTCATCGCATCGCTGCTGGCGCCGTGGTTCGCCGGCCGCGACCTGGGACAGGTCGCGCTAGGCCTGGCCGGGACCTCCGTGCTCTGGTCGCGCTATCGCCAGTTCACCGATGTCGTCGCCGATCTGGTCGCCGGCGGTGCCGACGATGGCGGTGCCGACGATGGCAGCACCGACGATGGCAGCACCGACGATGGCAGCACCGACGGGAACGGCCCCGGCCACGGCGGCCTGGCGGGCAACTCGATGCTGCACGAGGTCGACCAGCCGGGCGTCGGGCCGGTGCTCGCGGCCGCCTCGCCGCTTGAGCAGGACGGCCGCCTCGAGCCCGCCCCCGCCTCGCGGCTCGGCGCCGACACCGCCGACGTGCTGGCCGGGCTGCTTGGCCTGTCCGCGCCGCAACTCCGCGATCTGGCCGAGCGCGGCGTCACCGGCTGACGACGCCGGAAGGCGCTCAGCCAGATCCCCTAGATCCCCTAGATCCCGCCCCGTAAGCCCTCAGCCCGGGAGCACCGCGCAGAGCAGGCGGTTGTCGCCACGCTGCCAGAGGGTCCCGACCTCCTCGAAGCCCGCCTTCTGCAGGGCGGCGACGTGGACGGCCAGCCGCCCCGACGGCGAGCCGTGATGACCGGCGCCGAGCCCGATCCGCTCGCGGCGCCCGGCCAGAGCGCCCAGCTCAGGATCCGCGGCCACCGCCTCCCACCAGCCAGCCCAGGTCTCGGCGCCGTCGCCGGCCGGGCGGCGCCGCACCTCGCGCTCGATCAGCGCCCGGCCCAGCCGGACGAGCACCGGGGACGTCTCGTCCTCGGCCAGGTGGTCGCCGTTGAGCAGCAGGCCGCCCGGCCGCAACGCGGTGGCCACCTCCGCGTACATCGCGGCCAGGTCGGGCGGCAGCAGCCAGTGCAGGGCGGTCGTGCTGACCGCGGCATCGGCCGGGCGGTCCAGGCCCAGCCGGCCGGTCCATCCGGCCACCCGCAGGTCGAGGTCGGCGAAGCGCAGGCCGGGCCGGCCCGCCCAGGCGGCGCGGCCCAACGTCAGCAGGACCGGGTCGGCGTCCACCGCGACCACCGTGGCCGCCGGGATCCGGTCCAGCAGCCGCACGGCGAGCGAGCCCGGACCACAGCCGAGATCGATCACCAGCGGATCCGGGCGGCCCGCTCCCTCGGCCACCGCGTCGATGAGCGCGGTGAACCGCTCTTCCCGGTCCGGCATGCCCTCCTGCTGCTGAGCGTCCCAGCGACCGATCCACGCCGCCGCCAGATCCTGGTTCAATGAATCCTCCTCGTTATTTCCTGACGGCCCCGGTGACCAGCCAGCGATTGCCGCGGGCCCGCAGGACCAGCGTCACGAACCTGGCCAGCAGCCACAGGCTGTAGGCGAGCCATAGCGCCAGCAGACCGCCGTGGTGGACGTGCACGAGCCAGGCGGCCGGGATGAAGACGACCAGCGCCAGCGCCCCGGCCACGGCCAGATACCGCTGGTCGCCGGCGCCGATCAGCACCCCGTCGAGGACGAAGACCACGCCGGCGACCGGCTGCTGGGCCGCGACCACGAGCAGCACCACGAGCAGCAGGGCCCGGACCGGCGGCGCGGCCGCGAACATCCCGGGCATTAGTGGCCTGGCGACCAGCACCGCCAGCCCGAACACCACGCCGTACACGGCGCCCCAGCCGATCATGCGGTTGGTCGCGGCCCGGGCCGCCGCCACGTCACCCGCGCCCAGGAAGCGGCCGGTGATGGCCTGCCCCGCGATAGCGATCGCGTCGAGCGCCAGCGCCAGCAGGCTCCAGAGCCGGAAGGCGATCTGGTGCGCGGCGATGGCGGCATCACCCTGGCGCGCCGCCACGGCGGTCGTGATGACCAGCACTGCCTGCAGCGCGAGCGTGCGCATGAACAGTCCGACGGCGGCGGTGGCCGCCGCGCGCAGGCCCGCCCGGTCGATGCCCAGGCTGACCCCCGCCCGCCGGGCCCCGCGCATCACCACCGCGAGGTACCAGGCCGCGCCGGCCGACTGGGCGATGACGGTTCCGGTGGCCGATCCGGCCAGCCCGAGGTGAAGGCCGAGGACAAACGTCGCATTGAGCACGGTGTTCAGCGTGAACGCGGCGACGGAGACGAGCAGCGGGGTCTTGGTGTCCTGCAGCCCGCGCAGCACGCCGGTGCCGGCCAGCACCATGAGCATGGACGGGGCCCCGAACAGGCTGATCCGCAGGTACGTCACCGCTCCGCTGCTGACCCCGGGCGAGGCGCCGAATACGTGGACGATCTGCGGGGCCAGCGGCCAGCCGATCAGCAGCACCGCGATGCCGATTCCGGCCGCCAGCCAGACGCCGTCGATGCCCTGCCGGAGCGCCTCCCGCTGGCGGCCCGCGCCGAGCTGGCGCGCCACCGCAGCGGTGGTGCCGTAGGCCAGGAAGATCGAGACGTTGACCAGCGTGGTGAGCGCCTGGCTCGCCACCCCGAGGCCGCCGAGCGGCACGGTCCCGATCCGGCCCACGATCGCGGAGTCGGCCAGCAGGAACAGCGGCTCGGCGACCAGCGCCCCGAACGCGGGCCCAGCCAGCCGCAGGATCTCCCGGTCGCGTGCGGCCAGGAACGGCCGCACGCGTCGCGGGCCGCCGTCCGTCTCGTGACTGGCTATTATTGCTTTGATAGTGATGAAACTAGACGGGGAGGACGTAACCGGTCAAGTGAATTTCACCAGTCACCTGGACGCGGTCGTGACCGTGGCGGTCCGGCTGGCCAACGCGCTCACGCCGGGCGAGGCCCACGGCCGGCCCTTCCTGCCGCCGGCCGGCCCCGCGCTCCCGGCCGCGGCCACCGCGGCGCTGCGGGCCGGGCGGTCCGACACCAGGGAGGTGTCGGCGGCCGAGGCGGCCGAGTTCGCGGTTGTGGCCGCCTCGATCCGCGCCGTCTTCGACGCTGTGGCGGCCGGCCACACCGACGCCGCGGCCGGCCTGGTCAACCAGATGCTGGCCAACACCGGGGCCCACCCGCGGCTGGACCGGCACGACGGCGAACCCTGGCACCTGCACTTCCACGGCGCCGAGGACTCGCTGGTCACCGGCTGGGCGGCCGGTTGCGCGACCGGCCTGGCCGTGGTGCTCGGCAGCGACCTCGGCGCGCGCCTGGGCGTCTGCACCGCGCCCCGATGCGACCGGGTCTACGTCGACACCTCACGCAACGGGACCCGGCGCTTCTGCTCCACCGCCTGCCAGAACCGGGTCAAGGCCGCGGCGTTCCGCGCCGCTCACCAGGCGGCGCGCTAGGAACCAGACCGGTCAGCCGAAGAACAGCGCGGCCTCGGCATACCGCTCCGGCGGCACCAGCTTGAGCTCGCTGGTCGCCGCCGCGATCGGGACCTGGACGATCTCGGTGCCGCGCAGCGCCACCATCGCCCCGAACGCGCCCGCCGCCACGGCGCGGATCGCGTGCGCACCGAACCTGGTGGCCAGCACACGGTCGAACGCGGTCGGGGTGCCACCCCGCTGGATGTGGCCGAGCACGGTGCAGCGCGCCTCTTTGCCGGTGCGCTTCTCGATCTCGGTGGCCAGCATCTGGCCGACCCCGCTCAGCCGCACGTGGCCGAACTCGTCCAGCCGCTCGGCGGCGAGCACCTCGGTGCCCTCCTTGGGATGCGCGCCCTCGGCCACCACCACGATCGGCGCGTACCTGGTCTGGAACCGGTGCTCCACCCACCGGCAGACCTGCTCGATGTCGAACGGCTGCTCCGGGATCAGGATCACGTTCGCCCCGCCCGCCATCCCGGCGTGCAGCGCGATCCAGCCCGCGTGCCGGCCCATGACCTCGACGATCAGCGCCCGGTGATGGCTTTCGGCCGTGGTGTGCAGCCGGTCGATCGCCTCCATCGCGATGTTCACCGCGGTGTCGAAGCCGAACGTGAAGTCGGTCGCACCCAGGTCGTTGTCGATGGTCTTGGGCACCCCGACCACGTTCACGCCCTGCTCGTTCAGCCGGGCGGCGACGCCCAGGGTGTCCTCGCCGCCGATGGCCACCAGCGCGTCCACGCCGAACGTCGCCAGGTTGTCCTTGATCCGCTGCAGCCCGGAGCGACCGCCGGAGGCGGCGCTCTCGCCCAGCGGGTTGGTCCGCGACGAGCCGAGTATCGTGCCGCCGCGCGGCAGGATGCCGCGCACCGCCTGCACGTCCAGCGGCATCGTGTCGCCCTCCAGCGGGCCCCGCCAGCCGTCGCGGAATCCGGTGAAGTCGTATCCGTACTCCTCAATTCCGGTGCGCACGATCGCCCGGATGACGGCGTTCAGGCCGGGGCAGTCACCGCCGCCGGTCAGGACTCCGACTCGCATGGATCTTCCTCTCGCGTGGGGCTTGCGGGTCTTCCGACCGCCACACTAGTGCCCATGAGCGTGCTCTCGATCGATGCCGGGACGACTGGGGTTACGGCGCTGGTGATTTCCTCCGACGGTTCCGTGGCCGGGCGCGGCTACCAGGAATTTCGTCAGTTTTATCCACAGCCGGGCTGGGTTGAGCACCTGCCCGAGGGCATCTGGCAGGCGACCCTCGCGGCCTGCGCCCAGGCACTCGCCGGGGCCGACCCCCCCGCCCCGCCGACCTGTGTCGGCATCACGAACCAGCGGGAGACCGCCGCGATCTGGGACCGGGCCACGCTGGCCGCGCCCCGGCGGGCCATCGTCTGGCAGGACCGCCGGACGGCGGACATCTGCGCGCGGCTGCGCGACCAGGGCCACGAGCCCCGGGTGACCGCGCTGACCGGGTTGCGGCTCGACCCGTATTTCACCGCCACCAAGCTGACCTGGCTGGCCGAGCACGAACCGGCCCTGTGGGCGGAGGTGCTCGGCGGCTCGCTCGCCGTGGGCACCGTGGACTCCTACCTGATCGCCCGGCTGACCGGAGGCCGGCGGCACGTCACGGACGCGTCCAATGCCTCCCGGACGTTGCTGTTCGATATCGAGGCCGGACAGTGGTCCGCCGAGCTGTGCCAGCTCTTCGACGTGCCTCCGCACGCTCTGCCGGAGGTCGTCGCGTCGTCCGGACCGGTCGGGCACACCGATCCCGAGGCGTTTCTCGGCCTGTCGCTGCCGATCGCGGGCATCGCCGGCGACCAGCAGGCGGCGATGTTCGGCCAGACCTGCTTCGCCCCCGGGTCATCGAAATGCACCTATGGCACCGGTTCGTTCGTGCTGACCAATACCGGCGGTTCGATCGTCCGCTCGAAGGCCGGCCTGCTGTCCACCGTGGCCTGGATGGACGCGGCCGGAGCCCTGACCTACGCGCTCGAGGGGTCGGTGTTCGTCACCGGCGCGGCCGTGCAGTGGCTGCGCGACGGGCTGGGCCTGCTCGACAACGCCGCGCAGAGCGAGGCGCTGGCTCGTTCGGTGCCCGATTCGGGCGGCACGGTCTTCGTCCCGGCGCTGACCGGGCTCGGCGCGCCGTACTGGGATCCCGACGCCCGCGGGGCCGTGTTTGGCCTGACCCGCGGCACGACCCGCGCGCACCTGGTGCGCGCCGCGCTCGAGGCGATCGCGTTTGAGGTAAGGGACGTCGCGGACGTGATGGCCGCCGAAATACCGGCCAGACAAGGGACCGTTACGCCCCGTCTCCCCGAATCTGGCCTCGCCGAGGGTGATGGCGGCGCGGACGTGCTGCGGGTGGACGGCGGCGCCAGCATGAACGACCTGCTCATGCAGATGCAGGCCGACCAGCTCCAGGTGCCGGTCGAGCGGCCGGTCGTGGCCGAGACCACCGCGCTCGGCGCCGCCTTCCTGGCCGGCCTCGGCACCGGCGTATGGTCCTCGCCCGCGGAGCTCGAGGCGACCTGGCGGCTTGACCGGCGGTTCACGCCCGGGCCCCGGGACGACTCGGCCTACGACGCCTGGCGCGAGGCCGTGCGGCGCACCACGGGCTGGGCCCGGGCCACGCCAACGACCACCTAGCCGCGCCCGGCAGCGGCCTCGCATCACGTAGCCGAGCCCTCGGCCGCACGCAGCCGCACCCCCCCCGCCCCCAACCGCGCTCCGGCACGGTCTGGCGAAACCTCGGCGGCCCCATATGTACCACCCGTCCCGGCTGCCTCTCCCATCTCCGAGATCGGGCCCGACAGCACCGCTGCGCGCCCCGTGGATGTACCAAGAGGCGTGCTGGAACCCGCCCTTTAGTACATCGATCATGAGTGCCGTCGAGTTGGCCGGGCCGCCGGGGCCGGGTCAGAATCGATCGAGCGCGACCGATCGGGCGCGGGACGGGACGCAGGGCCGGGAAGGGGCTGCCCATGGCGTGGGCCGAACAGGCGGCACGGTCGCTGGTCGAGACCTTCGAGGGCTCGTTCGATGCGGCCGGCGTCGCGGTCGCCGCCGCCGCCGTGGACCGGGCCGACGCGGTGAACTGCCGCAGCGGCGCTCCGGCGGACGGGCGGTTCGAGATCGGATCGGTCACCAAGACGATGTCCGCCACGCTCCTCGCCCTGCTGGCCGCCGACGGCACGCTGAACCTCGACGATGAGGTGG
>Ga0307474_10004341_pt1 | contig 10227 bp, 11 predicted proteins | sample atmos_gasesECM1C_2_FD_203312 | JGI IMG/M metagenome (GOLD analysis project Ga0307474, IMG submission 203312) | Hardwood forest soil microbial communities from Morgan-Monroe State Forest, Indiana, United States - atmos_gasesECM1C_05 | ecosystem: Environmental > Terrestrial > Soil > Temperate...
GATGCCGCTCTTGCGGACTGCAATCGAGGTCACCACGGGAACGCCGAGCATTTCGGACATGCGCGCCGCATCGACGGTGACGCCACGCCGGGTCGCGATGTCGAACATATTGAGCACCAGCATCAGCGGCCGGCCGGTCTGCTTGAGCTCCAGCAGCAGGCGGATCGTCAGCCGCAGATTGGTCGAGTCGGCCACGCACAGGACGAGATCGGGCGGGGACTCGCCGGCGGCGCGGCCCAGCACGAAATCCCGCGTGATTTCCTCGTCGGGGCTGCGGCCACGCAAGGAATAAGTGCCGGGCAGATCGACCACCGAGGCCTGCCGCCCGAGCGGCGTGACGAAAAAGCCTTCCTTGCGCTCGACGGTCACGCCCGGATAGTTCGCAACCTTCTGCCGGCTGCCGGTCAGCGCATTGAACAGCGAGGTTTTGCCACTGTTCGGCGTGCCCACGAGGGCGAGATGCATTAACGGAGCTTCCATGGCGCTTAACCGCTGTCAGACGACCACGACGGCCATCGCTTCGCGCCGGCGCACTGCAACCGTGACGTTTTCAATCCGAACCGCGATCGGGTCACGCCCGATGATGCCTTCGTGAAGCACTTCCACCCGCGCCCCTTCCACGAAGCCGAGTTCGATCAGTCGGCTCTCGAGTTCGACCGCCGATAGCGCAGAGCCGGCCTTGTCGGCCGCAAGATGATGGATCGTGCCGCGATAGCCGCGCTTGGCCAATCCCAGCGGCATCTGCGTCGCGTCGGTCGGGTTGCTGATTGTCATGTTTTGTATTTTCAACGACCCGCACGCAGGTCAAGCTTTGCGGCCAAAAAGCCATTGATCTTAGAGCAATTGTAAACTGGCCACCGATTTACCTGGCGAAGATGAAGGAATCGCTTGCCGATTTGGCCGCAAGCCGTATCGCTGCGAACCAATCTCACAGACTGGTGAAGGCAATGACGCCGATTATACGCCGGCAATCGCAGGCTTCGCGCCTTCAGTAGCCAATGATCGCCATGGTGATGACTGCGCCGAGCGCAGCCCAGCCGAAATGCCGGCCGCGCAGCACCCAAAAATTGCCGACCATTCCGAAGGCGTACATCAGGCACATCGTGATGACGATCCAGTGGCGGGCGGGCGCCGGTGCGACCCAAGGCGTCGCAATCAGAAGCATGCCGCCGCAGATCCACCCGACGGTGCCGATCTGCCAGCAGACCCGGATCAGGGTGCGCAGCCGCGGCGGCTCGATGGTCGCGCGGGCGAAGACCCTGGTTTCGCCGAGGACGCCGTGAATCAAGGCCACCACGATCGCGGCCACCCCGGCCGCCTGGAGAAACAGGTCGCGCATGCTCACCTCCATACACCAGTGTATGGTGACAATGCGCCGGCCTGCTAGCGCTGTCAATACAGTGGTGTATGGTAACGATGCCGCAGGCGATGACAGATGGTTGATCAACTCTCGGCCGAAGACTGGCTGAAACATGGGATGAAGACCCTGGCCGAGGAAGGTTTTACGGCGCTCAGGGTCGTGCCGCTGGCAAAAGCCATGGGCGTCTCGCGCGGCAGCTTTTACTGGCACTTCGCCGACATCGAAGCCTTCCATGCCGACATTCTCAAGCTTTGGCGGGATATTGCCGCCGAGCGAATTATCGCCGACGTCGAAGCCGCCGCCGCAAAGGGCAACCCGCTGGAGCTTTTGCTACTCCGCGTCTTCGGCGAGCAGCGGGGACTTGAAAATGCGGTCCGCCGCTGGGCCGTGGTCAATGCGGCGGCAAGGATCGCGGTCCAGGGAATCGACAAGCGGCGCGTGAGCTATGTCGAAGGCCTGATTCGGGATGCTGGCGTTGCACCTGACGATGCCCGGATGCGGGCGCAAATTCTCTACTGGACTTATCTCGGCTTCGCGCTGTCGGACCGGCCGCTGTCTTCAGCCCAGCAGCGTTGTGTGGTGCAGGAGATGCTTCGGATGGCCTTGACCTGAGGCAGTTTTGCGAAAGATGCAGTCATGGTGAATTTTTTGCCTCAAATGCGGTTGCCACAATTGCCACGTTTTCGCCCGAAAGCCGGTGACGCGCGGGCGACGGCGCCGATCCAATAATCGGGCGGTTGAGCGGATATTCGTCGCTTGCGCGAAGCGCGTCGTCGCATTTTGCCGGCGGCAATAACCTTGCGTTCACCATGCGCGCAGATCGGCAAACGGTCTTGCGCAAACGAGGCGGCTTTCAAGGTGGCTTATACCTTTACCGCTTAGTGATCCCTACAGGTGAGGCTTCTAACCGAAGTCCGTTCCGTCATTTTGCGTAAGTGTACCGCGTATGAATATCGCCCGCATTATCGTTCTGGCCATTGCTCTTAGCGCCGGCGGTGTCGCCGCCTATCTTGCCAGCGGAACCGACAGCAAACCGACCGCTCCGGCTCAACCCGTCGCAGAGCTTCAGACCGTCGATGTTCTGGTCGCCAAAGCCGATATCAACCTCGGCCAGACGCTGACCGCCAACGACGTGATCTGGCAGGCCTGGCCGGCATCGACCTCCAGCAATAGCTTCATCCGCCGCACCGATCGCGCGGACGCCAACACCCAGCTCGCGGGCTCGATTGCGCGCGCGCCTTTCGTTGCCGGCGAACCAATCCGCGAAGCGAAACTGGTGAAGGCCGACGGCTCCGGCTTCATGGCCGCGATCCTCCCGAGCGGTTATCGCGCCATTTCGACCGAAATTTCCGCGGAAACCGGCGCCGGCGGATTCATTCTGCCCAACGATCGCGTCGACGTCATTCTCACCCGGAGGCTGAAAGACCTGTCCAATCCGGCCAATCCGGATATCAGCGACGCCAAGGTCATTCTGACCAACGTCCGCGTTCTCGCGATTGACCAGGCGCCGAAGGAAAAAGAAGGCACCAACAACGTCGTCGGTCGCACGGTCACGCTCGAGCTGAAGCCCGATCAGACGGCGCTGCTCGCCTCGGCCCGCCAGGCCGGATCGCTCTCGCTGTCGCTGCGCAGCATCGCCGACGCCAACCAGGTCGATCTCGGCAGCGGCGCCAACGAGCAAAATCGGCGCGTCGGCATCAATGTCGTCCGCTACGGCGTGACAAATCCAAGCACCACGATGGCGAAGTAATGGGGACGACGCCTGTGACCAGAAGGACAAAGAAGAACATGGCGAGGGGAGGCCAGACGTCGATCCGTAATCTGTTGATCAGCACGCTTGCGTTTTCAGTGGTGGCATTCGCGGTGATTCCCGGCGTGTCGGCGGCGGCCGAGAGCGAGCCCGCCAAGACCGATTCTGCCAAGAACGATTCTGCGAAGAGCGATGCCGTCAGGATCGATTCCTCCAAGATCGATTCCGAGTCTCAGACGACCTCGAGCATCCCGAACGTCACGGTGAAGACCCGCTTTCTTTCGCTCGGCGTCGGCAAATCGTCCATTATCGACCTACCGCGCGACGTCAAGGACGTGCTGGTTGCTGATCCGAAGATTGCAAATGCGGTGATCCGCTCGCCGCAACGCGCCTACATCATCGGCTCCGCCGTCGGCCAGACCAACGTCGTGTTCTTCGATGCCGATGGCCAGCAGATCGCGGCCTACGATATTGCAATCAAACGCGACCTCAATGGTGTTCGCAGCGCGCTGAAGCAAATGCTGCCGGGCGCGACCATTCAGGCGGAAGGCATCGGCGATAGCGTCATGCTGACCGGATCGGTGGCGACCCCGATCGAGGCCCAACAGGCCGGCGACGTCGTCGCACGCCTGGTGGGTGGCGCAGACAAGGTCGTCAATTCCATCGTGGTTCGTAGCCGCGACCAGGTGATGCTGAAGGTCGCTGTTGCGGAAGTCCAGCGCAACATCATCAAGCAGCTCGGCATCGATCTCAGCGCCAACATGAACTACGGCACCGCCGTGGTGAATTTCAACAACGCCAACGCGTTCACCGCAAACAACGGGCCGTTGAACGGCGCCAACGGGCTCGCCGCCTCCGCGCTCAACAAGGCCGGCGTACCGACGGTTACGGCTACGCTTCGCGCGATGGAAAGCGCGGGCGTGGTGCATACCCTGGCCGAACCGAATCTGACCGCAATCTCCGGCGAGTCGGCGACGTTCATTTCGGGCGGCGAATTTCCGATCCCGACCGGCGTCACCTGTCAAACAACGACGGCGGGCGCAATCGGACAATGCGTCCAAACGGTGAGCTTCAAGAAATTCGGCATCTCGCTGAACTTCACGCCCATCGTCTTGACCGAAGGCCGCATCAGCCTGCGGGTCATGACCGAGGTGTCGGAAGTCTCGCTGGATAATGCGCTGCAGGGCGGGGCGGGCGGAACGACGATTCCATCAATCAAGACCCGCCGCGCCGAAACGACGCTGGAGATTCCGTCCGGTGGCTCGCTCGCGATGGCAGGCCTCATTCAGGAACAAACCAAGCAGGCCGTCAACGGAATGCCCGGCGTCGATCAGATTCCGCTATTCGGCCAGCTCTTCCGCAGCCAGGACTTCGTCAACAACCAGACCGAGCTGATGGTCATCGTCACGCCCTACGTGGTGCGCGCGGTGGCGCAGAAGGAACTGTCGCGGCCGGATGACGGCTTTGCGCCCGCTTCCGATGCTCAATCGGCCTTGTTCGCGCAGATCAATCGCATCTACGGCGTTCCGGCGCGGGTCGAACAGATCGGAAATTATCAGGCCAATTTCGGCTTCATCATCGATTAAGTCGGCGTGGGGGGGGAAACACGATGACAAATGTTATGCTGTTCGATCGCATGAGAGCGCTCCGCCTGATCGGCGCGATGCTCGGCCTTTCGGTCGTGCTGGGCGCATGTTCGGAAACCACCGGAAGCGTTGCAACGCCTGCTTCCGCCGCCGCGCCCAACGATTATCGCCTGCGGCATCCGATCACGGTTCAGGAAGCCAACCGCTCCATCGTTCTGTTCGTCGGCCATGCCCGCGGCGGGCTGTCGAGCAGCCAACGCACCGATATCGCCGGACTGGCGCGGAACTGGATCGCCGAAGGAACCGGCGCCATCGTCGTCGATGTGCCGGTCAATACGCCCAATGCACGCGCCGCGGAAAGCGCCTACCACGAGGCAAGATCGGTTCTGGAAACGGTCGGCGTGCCGGCGAATGCAATCACGCTGCATCACTACACGCCGGACGATCCGAGAACGCTCGCGACCGTTCGCTTCAGCTATCCGAAGATGGTCGCCGTCGCCGGACCTTGCGGGGTTTGGCCGGAAGATCTCGGATCTTCTGCCAAGGATCCGAGCTACTTCGAAAACAAGCCCTATTACAATTTCGGCTGCGCCTATCAGCGCAACATGGCCGCGATGGTCGCGAATCCGTCGGACCTGGTTCAGCCGCGTCCGGAAACGCCGGCCTACACCGTGCGTCGTACCGAAGGCTTTGACAAATATCGCAAGGGCACGACCACCGCGACCGACTATCCCGAAGGCGAGAAGGCCAAACTCAGCGATGCAGGCAAATGATCTATTCGCGTAACGATTCCGATGAACTGGATACTCTGCCGCCGCTGAGCGATGACTACATCGCGCCGGCGCCGCGGGTGTCGGTGCAAGCCTTCTGCGAAACCACGACGACTGCGGATGCGGTGCAGTCGGCGGGCGTCGACCGCCGTCTGGCCAAGGCGCACCTGACGATCAAGATGGGCGGCATGGAAGCCGCGATCGAGACCTATCACAGCGTTCCCACCCCGAACGTCATCATTCTGGAGACCAAGCCCGGTCACGACATTCTGGCAGGCCTCGATGAACTAGCCACCGTCTGCGACGCCGGAACCCGCGTGGTCGTGATCGGCAGCGAGGACGATACCGCGCCCTATCGCGAGCTGGTCCGCCGCGGCGTCAGCGACTATGTGATCGGCCCGGTCGAGACGCTCGACGTGGTTCGCGCCATTTGCGGCCTGTTCTCGGCATCTGAAGACACGCCCGTGGGACGCATCATCGCCGTTGTCGGCGCCAAGGGCGGCGTTGGCGCGTCCACCGTCGCGCACAACGTCGCATGGGCGATTGCGCGGGACTTGTCGCTGGATTCGGTCGTGATCGATCTCGACATGGCGTTCGGCACCGCGAGCCTCGACTACAACAAGGATCCGTTGCAGGGTATCGCGAACGCGGTTTTCGCCTCTGAGCGGCCCGACAGCGCCTTCATCGAGCGTCTTCTGGCGAAGTGCAACGACCATCTGAGCCTGCTGGCGTCGCCCGCGGCCCTCGACCGGGTCTACGATTTCGGCGCCGACGCTTTCGATGCGATTTTCGACACCATGCGGCTGACCACGCCGGTAATCGTTCTCGATATTCCTCACCAGTGGTCGGGATGGACACGGCGCGCGCTGGTCGGAGCGGACGACATTCTGATCGTCGCCGAACCCGATCTCGCCAACCTGCGCAATGCCAAGAACATGCTGACGATCCTCAAGGCTGCGCGTCCGAACGACCGGCCGCCGCTTTATTGTCTCAGCCAGGTCGGCATGTCGAAGCGGCCGGAAATTTCGCCGCGCGAATTCGCCAAGGCCATCGAGGGCCCGCCGATCGCATCGATCCCGTTCGACCCGAAGATGTTCGGCACCGCTGCCAATAACGGCCAGATGATCGCCGAGATTTCCGCCAGTCACCGCATCAGCAAGACGTTCGTGCACATGGCCCAGCAGCTCACCGGCCGCGGCGAAGCCAAGAAGCCGCGCGGCTCGCTGTTTGCGCCGATCATCAACAAGCTGCGCGCCAAGGGTTGATCTAGGCTGATTAAGGGCCAGGCGGCCGCGCCGCCGAAGCCCGATCGCGTTCAGTCCGCGCGAGCGGGGCCGCCGGCCACAGTCTTGGCCGCAGCCTGCTTGGACAGCATCCGCCTCAGATACGCGACATTGGCGGCTGCCTCCTCGGGAGGCCGCCCTTCTTTCGCGATGCTTTCGGCCTCCGCCATATGCCCGCGTAAGCCGACCACGAGTGCGAGGTTCAGCCGCACGCGCGCATCCGCATTGGGCTGGCTGCTGGCGCGGCGAAGCGTTTCCTCCGCCTTGGCGAGATCCTTTGAAAGAAGGTAGGAGAGAGCGAGGTTCGATAGAACCGATGGTTCGTCGGGCACGATGCGCAGTGCGCTTGCATAATACTGCCGGGCTTCCTCGCCACGTCCGAGCTGATCCAGCACGGTGCCCTGCGCCGACAGGATGCGCCAGTCGGGGTCTTCCGGCGAGTGCGCGCGGCCCAGGACGTCAAAGGCCTGCTGGAAATTGCCGTTATCCGCCAATGCGCGACCAAAGCCGGCCAGCAAGGCCTTGTCGCCGGGATGAGCGATGGTCGCCTGCTCGAGCACGGCGACCGCCTGAGCGCGTTGACCAGCAGCCCGGAGCGCCTTTCCATAATTCAAGGCCGCCTCGGCACTGTCCGGCTTTGCTTTGTAGCGATCGTGGTAGAAATCGAGGCTTTGCGCCGGCGCGGTTTTTTCGGCTCTGTCGCCGAGCGAACCCGTAATGTCCGACAACCCGTCGGTCTGGCAGCCGCAAAGAGAAAGCAGCAGCACGACCGACACCACCGGCACGGCACGGAGCTTAAGGCCGAGCGGCCGGGACAATGGCGGAGACATCTATGGGACCCAAACGGAACTAGTCCCAAAATGCTGAACGCTTAACCCTAAATTCCGGTTAAGCGCCCGCGATGTACCCGCTCACATTGCCGTTTTCAGTCGACGAATTGCGCGCCGAATTCGTAGCCGATGCGCCAGGCCATCCGGCATAGCCGTGGGCGGCCTTCCGACATGATGATGGTGAAATCGGAGGGAACATCGAGATGTTCGGTGATGACCTTCACGCCGCCGGCGGAAATGTCGGTGATGGTGCAGTCACGCGGGAGCGAGCCCCCGAACTGGATTTTGGCGAAGCTCCGGCACACGCGCCGCTCGCTCTTGCGTCGATTTGCAAACATGTCGATCCTTGTCCCGCCCGGATGATGGCCACTTGGCACTGTTACGGTTTTAGCGAAGAAATCTTGGAATTCGCCTAGCAGTTCCCGTTGAAATTGATCGATTTCGTTCGAATTCCCTTTACTGCTGGCCACACGGCGAGGTGCTGCTTTTGCCTCCGGCACCGCTACACGTTCTGGCCGGATGTGATACAGGGAACGCAATTGGGGGCGACTGATTCCAGCATTCGCCGCCCAAAAGCCTGGAGACGTGCATGACTGCCTTGCCCGAACGCCCCGAAGGCACCGTCGATCCCAAATTACTGGAAATTCTGGTCTGTCCGGTGACCAAGGGCCCGCTCGAATATGACGCTGCGCGGCAGGAGTTGATCTCGCGTACCGCAAAACTGGCCTATCCGATCCGTGACGGCATTCCGATCATGTTGCCCGAAGAGGCAAGGAAGATCGAATAGGTAGATTAGCCATGCGCAAATGCGGGCTCATCATTGCGTTGGCCCTGGTCGGTCTTGGCGGCGCGGTCACGGATACATCCGGCAGCGAAAACCAAATTCGTGTCGGCAATCTTGATGCCGTCCTGACACTCCCGCCCGATGTCGAAAAGCCGCCCGTCGCGTTGTTGATCGCAGGCTCCGGATCGACCGACCATGACGGCAATGGTCCGCAGGCCAAGCCTGCGACCCTGAAGAAACTCGCCGACCAACTGGCCGAGCGCAAGATCGCGACGCTTCGTTATGACAAGCGCGGCGCCGGCGGATGGAAGGCTGAGTTCGGCAAGCCCGAGGATTTCCGGTTCAAGGACTACGTCGATGATGCGACCTCGTTGGTGAATTACTTGCGCAGCAGCGGCAAGTTTTCCCGCGTGGTCGTGGTCGGACACAGCGAGGGCGGCCTGGTCGCGATCCTCGCCGCAAAGCAGGTGCAGGTCGACCGCCTGGTCCTGCTCGTCACCGCAGCGCGGCGGCAGGGCGATCTTCTCAAGGCGCAACTCGAACGGCGGCAGATTCCGCCCGACATTCTCGATCCGATCCTGAAAGCAATCGACAACATCATGGCCGGGCAAATCGTCGATCCGCCGCCGCGGGGTCTTGCGATCGCGCCGGCGATGCAGCCGAGCCTCGCTTCGGCGTTCGTCATCGATCCGATCGAGCCGCTGAAATCGATCGACAAGCCGATCCTGATCGTCGGTGGCGGCCGCGACGTGCAAGTGGCGCGGCTGGATTTTGCCGCATTGTCCGCCGCTGCATCGCTCGCCAAAACGCTGTGGGTGCCGGACATGAATCATGTCCTGGTCGATGTCAGCGACGATGCCGATAATCTTGCCGCTTACAATCAATCGGACCGCGCGATCGATGCGACGCTGGTCGACACCGTCGCCGCGTTCATTAAGGCCGACGACAAGCGCTAGAGCGCTTCGCCCTTGAGAAGCCGAGGAATCTCGCCCGCGAGGCCGGCGGCCTGGCGAATGAACATCCCTTTCAGAGGCGGCGCGCGATCGACCAGACCCAATCCGATATCGCGGACGGTGCGCAATAGCGTCGATTGGTTGGAGAACAGAAGGTTGAGCGAGTTGGTCGCAAAGCCCATCGCCATGGTGTCGAACCGCCGCCAGCGCTGATAGCGCTCGAGCACGTCGGCCTGCCCGGGATCGATGCCAAGGCGGGCCGCATCGACGATGACCTCGGCCAGTGCCGCGACATCCTTCAGCCCCATATTGAGCCCCTGGCCCGCAATCGGATGAATCACATGTGCGGCGTCGCCGACCAGCGCCAGACGCTCTCCGATGAAAGAGCGCGCCACGAAATAGCCGAGCGGAAAGGCGCGCGGCTTATCGAGTACCTTCACTTCGCCGAGGTGCAGACCAAAGCGCTTTTCAAGCTCGCCATGAAATTCGTCTTCGCTGAGTGCCGTGATCCGCGCAGCCTCTTCGCGCTGTTCGGTCCAGACCAGAGATGAGCGCTTGCCGGACAACGGCAGGATCGCAAACGGGCCCGCGGGAAGGAAATGTTCTTCGGCGCGGCCCTGATGATCGCGCTCGTGGGCGACCGTGACAACAATCCCGGATTGATCGTAATCCCAGCCGTGGGTCGCGATGCCGGCGCGCTCGCGCAGTTTCGATCGCGCGCCGTCGGCAGCGACCAGAAGGCTGGCTTCGATCACGCTCCCATCCGTCAGCGTGACGTCGATGCCGTCGCTGCGAGCGGCAAAATCGGAAACCGCAAGCCCGCGAAGATCGATTCCTTCGGCCGTCGCATGCTGAACCAGCGCGTCGATCAGATAACGATTCTCGACCATATGGGCGAAAGGCTCGCCCGG
>Ga0307474_10004342_pt1 | contig 10227 bp, 8 predicted proteins | sample atmos_gasesECM1C_2_FD_203312 | JGI IMG/M metagenome (GOLD analysis project Ga0307474, IMG submission 203312) | Hardwood forest soil microbial communities from Morgan-Monroe State Forest, Indiana, United States - atmos_gasesECM1C_05 | ecosystem: Environmental > Terrestrial > Soil > Temperate...
CTTCGTGCCCGTATAGGTCCACCATGTTTCGCCGAGATACTCCCCCCTCACGGACCCCACCGTGCAGATTTCCCGCAGTGGGTTCTTCAGGCGTGACTCCCCGCTCTCGCCCAGGAGTGTGTGATCTGGGGTTGCTCCAGTGGGTATTGCCTCAGGATTTCTTCGTACCTCTCCCACGTGAGCGGTTTCCCGCGCGTTCTTCGGCTCAGCCAAGAATGCCAGGCCCGACAGACTCTCCGGTAGAACTGCCTTAGACTTCGGGAGTTCGATGATCGTCCGTAGTACTGGTAATGGCCGCGGAGTTTGGCATTCAGCGTCTTCTGCTGTTCGCTCACAGGGTCGTGCCGGTGCTGTTTGCACCAGTCGTCGATCGCCTTTATCCCTCTGGCGAGGTATTTGCACTCCCGTTTGCTGTGGCTTAAACTTTCGTATTCGTCCATCCGAGATCTCCTCCTCGTGTGCTTGGCGGCTCACGATCTGGAGTTTCTTGGATGGACTCCCGCAAATGTCAAACTTCTACTGCCACCCCGCCAGAGGCGGGGGGCCTCCCATATTTAGCTAGAAAGAATGTCCTTCTTGGGCCAGGCTCGATCTTCCGGATTTGGGGCCACAGACTTCCGTAGGTTCCGATGAACATACAAATCCCGACCGCGCCACAGGCATAGAACTGTCTCGAAAGCTCATTGTGTGAGCGACGCGCCTCGAACTGTTCCGCGTAAAATGGTGGAACCACCTTCCAAACCGAGTGGAGCCCGTGTCCTATCCGCGGCTGTTGGATCTCCTCGGCCAGAAAGTACCCCCACAGGTCCAGGCGGCCAGTCAGCGTCAAAGCCTGATTGCCGGAATTTGTATAAATATCGTAATAATCGAACTACAGCTGCGAGAACGTTGCCACCGCAACCTGCACCAAGTGCAAGCAAGTACTATCTCTGCGGCTGACGGATTTATCGCGCACCAAGCTCCGACCAGAACGATCGCAGGCTTAGAGGGAAACAGATTTCCACGCTACTCCACCACATGCACCTTCATAGCCATGGAGCCATGACCCGTTCCGCAAAACACATAGCAGTGACCGAGGAACTCTCCGGTCTTTTCTGGAGTGAATCGCATTTCAACCGTGCCGCCGGCGCCTACTTTGGCTTCAACATTCAGATCACGAAAGCGAAGCCCATGCGCCACGTCTTTGCTTTTGAGCACAATAACCACTGGTTCGCCCTTCTTCAACGTGATCTCTCCCGGCTCGAAGGTGAAGCGCCTGGCCGTAACCTCTATCCTGTGGGGCGTGGCTTGGGCCCAGCTGAGCGAGCCAGAACCTCCAAGGGCGGCTAGGAGCACGGCTCCCGCAAACACTAGAGCGCTTGCCCTACGCATGGACACTCCTTTTAGATTGGTGACGAATTACAGAGGGTACAATGTTCATGCAGCCGCTTGGCCGATCGCGCCTCGTGCCGGAACCCCTGCCCATTCCCACAATCGGCACAGCGACTTAAACGAGGCTCACAAAATCCTCTGCGAGTCGAAGAGTCGCAAGAGTTCAGTAACTGACATGTGGACGAATCAATGTGTTAGGGATTCAAGAACCGACGCAGTGCCTGATAATCCGCTTCACTGAGTCCTGCACGCACTCGCATGTGTGTGACGATCGTTCCGGATACTCTCGGAGAAAACCCTTCCGGCGCATTATGGCAGCGGGAGCAGTTCTGCTCGAACACCTGCTGCCCGCGGTCTACTGCCCGGTCGACTGTTTGTGGAGAAGACTTACTTTGGGCGCTCTTTTTCGTGCTCTCGGTTTGACCGCTTACGACAGTCACCCCGATAATTAATGCTATAAGAAGCAGCAACATGCCCTGCATTATCCCTTCCAGATGCTTCATCGATTCTCCTCGCTTACGCGTTAACATGTGGAAACGTCGGTATGAACTTTTCTGGGCTAAAGCAAGGCCACACGATTGTCCAAAAGATCGACTTCTCTCGAACAACAATCAATACCGCACAAATGCAGACTACCGCGGCTGTTGCGGTGAAGTGTCACGAAAGGGTCTTCAGCTTGTAACTCGATTGTCTCGCTCGATGCTGTCTAATCCCAAGCGACCGCCTGCATCATGGGATCCCTGCGGCAGTCAGGACGTTTTGCCTTCAGCTCACATCCGCTCCTCATTCTGTCTTACAAGCGAGCGCACAATTGCCGGGCGCTATCTTCTCCAATGTTCGCGAAGTTGAGCCCTCACCGAAATGACAATTTCCTTACATTTTCTCGACCGACCACTGACAACCTCCGGTCCGCCATATTGCAAGCTTAAGATCGTCTGAGGTTTAACGACAATGAGACGCATAGAATCTTCTGAAGTCGACCGTCGTCCACTCCCACAAGTGGGTTTTAGTGCGACCATCGGGCTCCTGGGGGGTCGGCATCGCCTGGTGCTTGTACTGTTGACATTAGGAAAGATCGCTGTCGGGTTTTGTGATCTTTTGGTTGCTGCCGCGATGTACCAGTTATTCCTACTGCTACAGGGTCGCTCGGTGGGGCATCAACTATGGTGGGCTCAACAGACGCCGCTCTCAGCTGCAGTGATTGCATCCGGACTTGTGGTACTTCGTGGCTTGATGGAACTCTATTCGGCACGCGTTGCCTTCCGTCAGGTTCAAGATCTTCAGACGGATTTCACCCTTCGCCTGACAGCTGGCTACAGCCAACTTCAGTGGGGACGGTTCGTCGAGTGTAATCGCAGTGAACTGTCCAGTCACGCTCTTCATTCCGCGCGTGAGGCTGGCGATTTCTATTACGGTTGCATAGAGATCACAGCAAATGTAGTAATCGTGGCCGCAATGGCAGCGGCGCTTGTGTATCAGAGCGTCATAGCTGCCTGCACTCTTTGTTGTGTCGCAGCCCTGTTCTATGGCGGGCACAGGGTTTTCGTCCGCAATAGGCTTCAGGAGGCTGCTTCACGCCGTGAGAGTGCTTTGCGGAAGCTTCAGAGGAACCTGGCGGATGTGTTCTCATCCGGGAAAGAGATTCGTACGTACGGGAATTATGCCCTTTTTCAGGACCGAATCCGCAGACAGGCAGGCCTTGTAGCCGTAAATCATCTCCGCGTCTTGGGTCTACCTCATTTGACACGAATTGTGGCCGATCAGGGTGCGGTACTTGTGTTTCTCTCGATCGTGATTACGGTTCAGTTGCGCCAGGGGGAGGTACACCAAATACTGTCGCTTCTGGTCTTCTACTTCGTGATTTCGCGCCGTCTGCTTCCACTCATTAGCCAGATCTCGTTTATCGCCGGTCAGATGGACGGTTTTTACGCTAGCGTAAAGGTGGTCGACTCAGAGCTGAACAAATGCCGCTTGTACAGGGCCCCCTCATTACCGCCAGACTTGCCTGACGACGGTATGGTTCTGCAACTGAGCCAGGTGAGCTTTTCATTTCGGCACGACGTTCCGATTTTACGACTTGTCGATCTTCGCATGGCTGAAGGCGAGCTGATTGTGATTCACGGTGTCTCCGGAAGCGGCAAGAGTTCCCTCCTGAACCTGATCGCCGGTCTCACGCAACCGCGGTCCGGGGCTGTGCGTGTCGATCGCAAGACCATCGCGTACGTGCCGCAGGAGGTGCCTCTTCTGGATGATTCGGTGCGGAACAATCTTCTCTTTGGATTGTCCGAGAAGAGCGACGAAGAACTGATGGGCGCATTATCTATTGCCCAGCTGGAAAGGTTTATTGCGGCACAGCCACTCGGGTTGGAAACGAGCGTCGGCGACAACGGAGCCCTGTTCTCGGGTGGGCAACGGCAGAGGCTGGGACTAGCACGTGCCATCTTACGCGACAGCACATTACTCCTTTTAGATGAAGCCACTTCTGCGTTGGACGAGGAGAGCGAACGGCAAGTGCTCGAAAACCTCAGCGGGTCGGGAAAGGCGATCGTACTCGCCACGCACCGCATTCAGGCACAGAAATTTGCCCATCGTGTCTTTCGGCTTGAAAGAGGCTTCTTGATTGAAGAGGAGGGCGGAGAATTGCCTACAGCGGAACACGTTTCCTCTGCGGGCACTCTATTCTAGACCTGTGAAGGCGCGGCGAAGGAACCACCGCTTGCCTTGGAAGCGCCGTGTGGCAAAAATCAGATATCTCCTATCCAAGGTGACGTGTTAATGAGCAATGCAAGGCGGATTGGAGGCATCACGACTCCACCGAGGACTAGGGCGGAGTCGGTTCAACCTCCGCCGTCAATGACTTATCTACTGCGGCCCGATAAATTCCGGTCACACGATCCACATAATGGGACAGCGTAAATTGATGTTCGATCTTCGATCGTGCAGCCCTGCCCATTGCCGTGGAACTCTCAGGGTTGTTGTAGTGCCACAGAATGGCGTTGGCCAGGGCCGGCACATTTCTTGCCGGGACCACGGCTCCTTCTATTCCTTCAGTTATACAATCATCTGCGCCAGATAGTTCCGTGGCAACGACTGGAAGCCCGCTTGACATCGCTTCAAATAACACGCGAGCCAGACCTTCATTCACGGAAGGAAATACAAGAAGATGAGAATCGCGATACACTTTTGCGAGTTCAATCGGCGACATGAATCCCAGAAGACGTACGTTCGGGAGGGCCCATTGCGCGATGAAGCCGCGCATTTCAAACGCAACTTCCCCGATCAAAACCAGTTCCGCCTTCGCCAGAGCCAGTTGATTCCATGCCTGCAAAAGATACGGAATCCCCTTTAGTAATTCGACTCGCCCCGCATAGCACACGCGGAAAGGATCGCGCGGTACGGGCCTGGAAGGCGGCGTGAAGAAATGATGATCCACGCCTCCGTGGGCCACGATCGTTCGATCGGCGTATCCCGCTCTCTCAAAGCTTTTGCATGCGATCTGGGACGGAACAATGATCGCGTCGGCTTGTTCGAACTCGCGCTCCATTCGTCTCATGAGAGGAACGGGCAGAATCGCACGACACTCTCTCGGGCGAACACCGAATCGCTCGCACTCTTCCAGCACTGCCTCTTGCCAATCGTTGGGGTGGGCTGTAGCCTGCTCGATCACGACCAGCGCCCCGAATTGCCGCGCCCTCTTGATACAAGCGAGACAGTTGCCCGTCCATCCGTGAAAGATCGCGCAGGGCGGAACCCAACGGGATGCAAGTCGATCCGCGTAGGCAGTGGAAAGAGCGATTGGCATATTCCACGCGCGCCACGATCCCGGCAGCCGTCTCCACGCAGCCCACATCAGTCGATTGATTACCCTATAGCGTCGATAGGACCGAACGAGTTCCAATCCCTCTGCGCCCGTGGGGTCGAGAATCTCAACACCTGCTGGAAAGGCAAGTATTCGCCGCAATCTTCCATCACTTTGGAGTCTCTCGGCGACCACCTTCTGAATGGGCTGAGATCCCATCGACAACGTAACACTCAGCGAATTCAATGCACTTGGCATTTCGTCAAACCGCCTCTGGTGACTACCTAACCACGTGAACTCTTCGCGTGAGCAGCAGAAGGGATTTCCATGTATCGCTCCTCTGCGATGAATGAGTCCGTTCCTTTCATACGCAATCTGACATTTGTCTTGTTCTCAATTTGCCGCTACTCTTGTCCCGGTCATGTGTGGACGGGGCTAATCGATCGAGCCTTCCGATCCCTATCAGAATATAACTGCGCTCGCCTATGACCCCACTTCGGGAAGATCTCGAACTTGGACATTGTGATATCGCGACGAGTGGGGATACCTTCCTTGTCACTTCTTCCCTTTCCACGTGGGGAAGAGGAACCGATAGACAATGGCGGTTTCCCAGATATTGACGTTGCCATTCGGTGCGAATTCACGCGAGAAACTGGTGTTAAGGCGCACTTCATGTGGCAAGTGATAGTCTAGGCCAAAGTCTGTCCTCTTCGTCCCCACAGATGGCAATCCATCGTTGGCGTCAGGCTTCCCGCGAAACGTCTGCTGCATGCGAAAAATCGGCTCCAATCGGCCCAAGGCGCTCTCGGCTCCGCCAAAGTGCGAGAGACGATAATCAGTCTCAAACCAATACCCCTTTGCATTCGGAGCGTGACCAAATTCAGAACGAAAACGAAACGGACTGCTAATCGGCTCCCACCAGAGATGAGTTCCTTCAAAGTTCTCGTGAGTGCCCGCCAGGGAGCGGCCGTAAGATGCGCCAACCTCTATCCCTCTTTTGGGGAAGTAGATCTGGCCTTGTCCTCCGCTGGAACGTTCCGCTCCGAAATATGGGTTGGTGCTGTTCCCGGAGTAGTACGCAGCGTAGCTTATTGAGAAGTCCTGCGTGGATACCGCGGAGCCGCGCAGCATGCCACCGACACCGGAACCTGTGTTCATGGTCCCCACGCCATAAATCAGCGGAAGATCCGCTAGCGTCTGAATCCAAATCTGAGTGAGACGTTCGTTATAGGTTCCGAACGGCGTAAGGAACTCCCCCCCGACAATGGTTAGATGGGGGCCTGCGATAACATCCGCCTGGAGATAGTCCACTGCCTTAAAGACGTTGCCTCTGGTGTACCCGGCGTGCGGTTTAGGAAAGAAGGAGTCGAGTACCGTGGCCCGGCTTTCGACAAGCACGTGATTACCAAGTGGGGCCACAATCACCGGCTTGACATAAGGCAAGTATGTGGTGTTTCCGCCATTCGTGGTGGTGAAGAATCCAATACCCCCAGAAATTAGCGGCGTGTCTTGCGCGGTTCCAAACTGAACGGCAGCGACCGTGGTTAAAGCTAGGGCGGCGACCCGAGTTACCCAAATCGTCTTGCAGTGCATGGAATTCAATCGACAATGCTTCATGACAACCACGTTAGCGTCTTTAGTTCTGATTGGTGTCTCAGGATCGTCTGTAACTTGTAAATTGATTGTCACTTCGTCAGGGTCTTGTTCGTCAAAATGGGAATTTATAGATCGTCCTCCTGAGCTATCTCTGGCGCATAATCAGGCGCTTCACAGCAACTGCGATCACGTTGTGGCGGAGCATTCCAATTCGCGTCCTACGTGGTTCCACTTTGCCCTATTGCCGGTGTCGGCCCGGTAAGTCCGACGCACGGTAGAGAGTTGCCGAATGCGACCTCATTCTGATGACCACCCTTAGGGCCCAGCTCCTTTGCCCGGCTAATTGGAGTGCGCCCCAGGATTACGAGCCCTTCTTGAATCGGAGGCCTAATCCAGCTGGCTGAGAATTCTTGCATACCGCGCTCGCGCGGAAGGTGAGTCCGCAGTCTGCGAAAGTTGGTCGATTTCTAATTTGGAAGGTCGGAGGTTCAGAGACATCCCTTTCCAATAGTATTTCAGGTCATTCGATTGCCAACCAGCGTAGGTCCTCTCCCAGGACTTTCCGGATTCCCCGGCGAATGCCAGGTTGGCGGGATTGATGGCTCGCCGGTAATCTTGAAATCTGCAATCCATTGAGACCCGAAGCCGATTTGAACGGTTAGGAGAAGCTGCGTGCACCGTCAGGCTGTGAAAAATCAGGACATCGCCAGAGTTTAGCGGTCCGCCCACCCAATCGTCGCCCATCGCCTCCCCGGCCGGAATTTCCGGTACGTGGAGATTTTCGTCGTCGTGATTTTGAAAGCCAAAGCGATGAGATCCTTCCAGAATCTGTAATGGTCCCATATCGGTAGGACAGTCGTGAAGAGGGATCCAAACGGTAAAGCACTCAGGATCACCGTTCATGAATCGGTAGTCCTGATGCGCACGAACTGTGAGACGATCGCAGCAGGGAAAAATTAACCGTCCAATGGGTTTCGGATGAACCAGGACTTGGCCGCCTGCGATCATGTTCATCACCCGGAGCAACGCCGGACGGTGCGGCAACGCGTGAAATGATTCGAGGTTGAAGATTTCCTGGTAGGTGCTTTTGAATGATGGGTCAGGATCGCCACAAGCAGCGCCTGCATCTGCGATGCGATCCACCGGGTCATGACCGGCCAGCAACCAGCCGGCTCGAGATACTACCGCCGTAACATCACCTAGGACACTCGTCACATCGGCGTGGGGCAATACCTGCCGAATGAGAACATATCCTCTGGACGCGAGCTCGTTCTGAAGGGAACGCGGCGTGATTTCACTTGTCCGGATTTCGTGAAATGGCTTCATGATTCATCCTCAATAAAGGTTGGCGTTTGCAACAATCACCGGGATTCGCGAGGTCGTCGCTCGCGACGCGGCTCTGCGGCTCTCTTTGGATCACCACAACGGTTTTGACTTCGCATATGTGGTGAGGAAACATGGCCTCCTGGGATGCAGGCCAATGCCTACGTTAGCGGCTCGCACCGCAGAATGTGTCTTTGTTCGGTCTTTTCTTTGTCAATGGATTGTCATAGGGCTGACCGGCACACAGGTGATAAGCGGGCGGCTCACTGGCATCGTTGCCGATCACAAACAATTAGCTCAGCAATAGAGTGACAATTGCATTACACGAAAGTGACAACCGACCGAGTGAACTCCCGTTAGCCTCTGAAAAAGCTGTTCTGTCCTGCATAAGGGATGGCCCAACAAATGAGGTAAGACAGCATTGGTGCCTATGTCTAAGCGAGAGATCTCACTCAAGCCCGGTGCAGTTCCACCGATCGATGAAATGAAGGAGACGGGCACATGCGCCCCTCTGGCTAATTTGAGCATCAACGGCTCTTTAAGCGTGTTGCGCGGCGACCAACTCACGCGCGAAGTGGTCTTGTTGACCTTTTGCGATCCTTTACCTGAGCAGTGTTCGCGGCTCTTTACCCTCTCCGGAAGTGAATGGAGACGCTTAACGCCTTGGCTGGACATCAGTGGACTTGCATTGTACTTCTTAGATCGACTCAACGAGTTAGGTATCAGCGATCTTTTGCCACAGGCTGTGTCTAATCGACTGCACAAGAACTTGATAGATAACACGGCGCGAACCAACGGTATGATCTCCGAATCAGTCGGGATCCAACAAGACTTTCAAATGTCCGGCCTGTCGTACGCCGTTCTCAAAGGACTGTCCTTTTGGCCAAACTCTGTGCCGAGACCTGAATTGCGGTCACAATTTGACCTGGACTTTCTAGTCGCCGCTCAAGGCGCATCGAAAGCGCGTGAGATCCTTGAGAACAGGGGTTACCGTCTCTACGCAATAAGCGGCAGAAGCTGGGAGTTCAAGCTGAACGAACGACCTGGCTTTACTCTGAAGGACATTTACAAAGACTTGCGATCATATGCCGTTGAATTGCATATTCAGCCAGGTGACCAAACCTCATGGTCTCCGCTCGATCGTCTAGAATGGCGCACGTTCCACGGCATGAGCATGCCGGTTCTTTCGCCTGTTGATTTGTTCTTGGGCCAAGGCCTCCACGTGTACAAGCACATTTGCGGCGAGTTCTCAAGAGCTGCGCATCTACTGGAATTTCGCCGCCATATTCTCGCTCGCCGCGATGACAATGACTTCTGGGGTGAACTTCAATGGTCTGCAAGAGAGCATCCACGCGCCCCCCTCGCTCTTGGCGTGGTGACTCTTCTGATCTCACGCGTAATGGGCGACTTCGCACCTGAGGCATTGACGAGCTGGACAGTCCGCACTCTTTCCCGATCCGTACGGCTCTGGATTGAGATGTATGGGCATCGGTCAGTACTAGGGATTCACCCCGGAACTAAGCTGTACCTGTTGCTACAGAGAGAGCTTGCGGTTGCTGGCGCCCCAGCGAAACGGCCCATCAGGCAGGCCTTACTGCCTTCTCGCCTGCCGCCACCCGTCATACGGTCATTTGAGCATGAAGCTCTCCCGGTCCGGCTCGGTCGCTGTCATATGCAACTTAAGTTGATCCTTGTCCGGCTTCGCTTTCACGTTGTGGAAGGGCTCCGATTCCTATTTGAGTCGTATCGTTGGCGCCGATTGGTTAGGGTTGCACGATGACATTCCCTCTGCGCGCCTCTGCCCTCGCGTTCGACGCAATCGCGGCTGTATTTGACCCGCGCTTCGGAGCATGGCGCAGCGTGGGTGCGCAACGCCGCGCCGTGCGTGCTTCACTCCTACGAGCATTCCCCAAAGGTGGGTACATTTTCGAGTTAGGCGGCGGGACGGGTGAGGATGCTGCATTCATGGCTGGATGTGGTTATGACGTCCTTCATACTGATCCATCGCCGGCCATGGTCGCTCACGCCCAATCCAAACTCGCCCCATTTAGCGCTCGAGCAGAAGTCGTAGGCGGGGAGGAGATGGAGGTCTTCGCTTCTCGTCATCTCTCTGCCGGCGGAGAACGCTTCGACGGTGC
>Ga0307474_10004343_pt1 | contig 10226 bp, 7 predicted proteins | sample atmos_gasesECM1C_2_FD_203312 | JGI IMG/M metagenome (GOLD analysis project Ga0307474, IMG submission 203312) | Hardwood forest soil microbial communities from Morgan-Monroe State Forest, Indiana, United States - atmos_gasesECM1C_05 | ecosystem: Environmental > Terrestrial > Soil > Temperate...
CAATGCGGGCGCGGATTCTCCTACGGGCGACGATCAGCGTCCTTACGCTGCGCATCTTGTCGGGCTTTTTCGTCCTTGTAGTTTTCCTTCACGGTCTCTTTGGCATCGCCAAATTTTGCCTGTGCTTTTCCGGCGACCTGATTCGCCATGCCCTTTGCTTGCTCCGACAGGCTGCCGACGGCTTTGCCGGCCACTTCCTGCACCTTACCCGCCGCTTCTTTGGCGCGGCCTTCGACCTGATCTTTGTTAATGCCCATGCTGAATTCCCCCGTGTTAGGTCACCAAACTATGGCAGCGAGGCGTCGACTACGGCGTAGGAAAGGGGGCCGATTGGCTGTCGGAATGGCTGCCTTTAGCGGCCTCCCCGCCTGGGGGAATTTTAAAGTTGCGCGTGGATGATGAAGATCGGGGCAGCGTGGTACGCTCTTTCTTTCGGCCGGGCCTGGGTACTCCATTGAAAGCATTCCTTATTATCTTGCTGCTTTGCGTCTCGGGCTGTAGCTGGTTCCATCGAAAGCCGCACGCGCCCGATCCGACTGAGTTGATCGTCGTGGGTGCACCGGTGGGTTCCCAGGTATTCGTCGACGGCGTGCAAGCGGGTCAGGCGAAGGAGATCGCCAAGCAGCCTCAAGAAGTGCAAGTCACACCGGGCACGCACGTTTTGGAAGTCAGAGTGGGCGACACCGTCGCTTATCGAGAGAATACCTATGTAACGCCGGGTGAGAAGCACGTCATCTCGGTATTGTCGGGCCGGAATTAACAAACATCCTCAGCTCGCGGGCAAGGGCATCTTCGGCCATCGCCGCTCTATCCGCTGCGCCGCCAAAACATAGGCGCCCACGGCGAGCAGTGCCGCAAAAATCCATTGTGTCAGGTGATAGAAGCCACCCATCGTCATTGGCGGCCAAGGCATCTGCCACAGCACACTCAGGCGATCGATCATCCAATGCCAGGCCGTATGCGCAACAATCGCCGACAACACGATGATGCCGACTCGCCCCGCCCGCGCACCGCGCAGAATCAGTGCCAGTCCCACGAAAGTCAGCGCCGAGGCAAGCAGCGCCCCCAGATCGATCCCGAAGGCGAAGAACCACAACGCAATTTGGGAATGCCCGCCGGCGAATTGCAGTCTGCCGACCAACAGCTTGGCAAATTCGAATCCCAGAGCAAATCCGAAGAGGCCGGTCCACAGTCTGCGGCGCAGCAAATGCGCGCCGAAAATATTTCCGAGCGCCAGCAAAAATATCAGGACCGCAGACACACTCACCGTCAGCGCGGCAAACCATACGCTGTCCGGCGCAAATCCGAATGCCGTGCCGGCAAGCGAAATGATGTTCGCCAAGGCAAACGCGGCGTAAGGTGCGGCAAAGTCACGCGCGCGTCGGAAGGGAATCATAAGGCACACGATGAACAAAAGGCTGTCAGCGTTCGCGAGAAGGCCCTGCATACCGACCAGCACGAATCCCAGTGCGGTCTGCCTGCGGTTGGGATTGAGCGCCACCTTTCCCGACTGCGCGCTGATCGTGAGGACGCCGCCCCGATAGTTGCCGTCGGGCACGAATTGCACAATGAGCTTGCTCAGATCCTGAAGATCCTCCGCCACCCGCGATTGAATCGAAAATACGGCGGGAGCCGGGCGGATGGGATAAGCAAAGTGCGCATCGAGATAGCCGAGGTCTGCCGCGATCTTGAGCTCCGCATCCACCGGCTGCGCAATGTGCGCCGCAGCCGCCTCGGGATTGGCGAAGGACAAATCGCCGAGCGCCGCCAGTTGTCCCGAACTGACCGTCGGCGCCAGCCGTTCGCCATCCTGCCAGACCAAGATGGCGTGACCCAAAGCATCGAGTGCTTGATTCACCGCCGCGCCCGAGTCATTGATGGCGTATTCGCCGTGACTCGTTGGCCAGGAAATTCCATGTAACAGATCGAGCGGAACCCGAACCAACAAATGCGCCTGGCTACCTTGCACCCGGAAGAATGCATGCATGACCGTGTCTTGGGGCAAGTCATGCATCAGCGGTTCTGCGGCCGCACTCAGCATGAGGCACATCAATAGAGTCCCGATCGCACCCGATGAGCGTCCTCTCATAGCACCGAAATCCCTGCGGCGGCGGCCGGTAAAACTTTTTGCCGACCGCCGCGCAATTTAAGGCTCGAACTTTTCCGCTACAAACCGGCGCCCTGGAGTTTGGCCGGGGCGTCGTCCTGATCTCGATGATGATTGCCGTCGGCAGGCACGAATTTTTGGATGCGTCTGCCGGTGATGGTCTCGCCCACGTACACATTGCCGCGTGAATCGACGTTGACCATATGTCCAAAGGCGAAGTGGCCCGCATTGTGTCCCGGACATGGCGCGATTCCGCACACGCCCAGTGCACCGACAACCAGGCCGCTGGCCTTGTTGATCACCCAGGTATTGTCGTTGCCGAGATCGACGTCAATTATGCTTTCTTGGTTGGTCGGGCTCTTGTCCGCCAGATAATCGATGTTCGGCCAGAAATCCATGTCGCAACCGCGAGTACCGGCGAGCAATATGGCGGCCCGATCGTCCGCGGACGCGGAGTTAAAGCCGCTGATGTTGATAATCCTGACCGGTTGGCACACAGGTTCAGGATTGCTCGTGCTCGATGGCACCGCACAATCTTTCTTGAACACCTGGATGCGGCTGTTGGGGCGATCGCACACATAAACCAAGCCGTCGTTCCCCAGTACCACGCAATGCGGATGACCACTGCCAGTTGCCCCGAATGTGCCCGGCGGGCAATTCTGGCCGATGCTCGGCACGGGCGTGCCCGTTGGATCGTTGGGCGGCGGCAATTTGCAAGTGGTGCCCCACTGTCCGACGTAGGTACCGTGCGCATCGAACACCACCACACGGTGATTGCCGTAGCCGTCGGCAATATAAGTATCGCCGGGCGCATGGGTTATGGGTCCGGGCATGGGATCGACAGTGATGTCCGCCGGCTCATTCAGTTTGGTGTGGCTCGAATTGAAATCGTTGGTCTCACCGCAGGAACTGAATGGATTCGCGGTCGTTTGCGTACCGTCGCACGCGCCCTTGGTGCCGATTTGCAAAACAAAGGTGGCGTTGGCACCGGCGGCCGCCGCTTGGACTGGATTGTATTTCTGCACGATGCCATCGCCGCTGCCCGCGAACCAGACGAAACCCTGGTAGTCGACAAAACACCCGTGTGCCGATTGCGACATATACGCGGCATATCCGTAGTCGGCGCCGCTCTGAATCAACCCGGGGTTGCCCCATCCGGCGATCACTTTGCCCTCGGAGTTGTAGACCACCACGGGAGGCGAGGGAATCGAGGAGGCGCCGGCATCCTGTCCGACGATGCCGCCCGACAGATTTCCTTGGAGCACGCCGTTTTGCGTGACGCCAACTTCCCATCCCCGGTTATACGTATAGACGTTGTCTTTTTGGTCGGTGCAGTTGCCGCCCACTTCGCCGGTCACCCAGGTATGTGCAACACCGTCGGCAGTGACGGTGGCGGGCAACGGTTTTGGCCAGTCCGGATCAACAACAAATGAAGGAGATCTCGAGTTACCGAAATCGTCGGCATGTGGTTTGAGTGCACCGAAGACACTGATGATGCCCGCGGCTAAGGTCACACCGACGTAGATGTACCACTTGGGTTTCTTCATGGACGTAATCCCCCAGTAAAGCGTTTCAGATGATGGGCGTTAGGCGTTCTCGCTTGGGAAAGAAGGTTGGCGGGTTCGAATACTAGATCTCGACACGCGAAACCACGCTGCGGTCGAAACTGATTCGTTTGTCAGCCGGATCTGACAGGGAAGACCGGAGGTCGGGAAGAATCAGCGCGGCGCCACGCTCTTAACACTTCTTGAGATATTGAGATCTGCGCCAATCACTTTTGACAACAATTTTATTCCTTACACGCCATTCTATGTGATGTCACAGGTTCGCAGAAATTGTGCCGACAACGCTACTCCCCCGTCGGTGCAATGCCTAACGGTCGGGGCCCCTCCAAAAGGCTCCGCCGTTTTTTAGTTGCGCTCTACTTGGCCGCGCCGCCATCGCCGCCCAAATAGCGATCGAACCAGGCGACCGTGCGTTCCAGCGCGTCAATTTGATTCTCGCGCTTAAAGAAACCGTGGCCCTCGCCCGGGTACACCTTGGAGTCGACCGTCTTGCCGGCCTTCGACAAAACCGACGCAACCTGCTCTGCTTCGTATGGCGGCACACGGATATCGTTGGCCCCCGCGAGCGCGAGCAAAGGTGCCTTCACTTGTCCCAAGTAGGTGAGCGGACTGGACGCTTCGTATACCGCCTTGTCCTTGACCGGATCGCCGAGCAGTCCCATTTGATATTGCCTGAGCACGGGCGAGCCGCGTTCATACATCGAGAACCAATTGGTGATGCCGCAGATCTCCACACCCGCCGCCCATACTTCCGGCGTCTTGGATATGGCCATCATGGTCATGTAGCCGCCGTAGGACACGCCGGTGATGCCGACACGCCGCGCATCGACGTAGCCCGTGTCCACCAGAAACTTGACGCCCGCCACGTAATCGGTCAAGTCGCCGCCGCCCAGATCGCGGTGATTGGCGGCCGTAAATGCACGGCCGAAACCGGTCGAGCCGCGCGGATTCGCCGCGATGACGACGTAGCCGCGCGAGACCAGCGCAACCGCGGTCGGATCAAAATCGTCCATGGTCTGCCCCGTCGGACCGCCATGCGGCAGCGCCACCGCAGGCGCGTGCCCGTTGCGCGACAAGTTGTAGGGCAGCCATACGAATGCGCTGATGACGGTGCCGTCGGCGCTGCGGTAGTGGACGATCTGCGTCTTCGGCAGCTTCTGCGGATCGATGCTGGCCAGCGCGAGCCGCGTGACCGGCGCCGATTTACCGCTTGCCCGATCCAAAATCCAGTAATCGAGCGGCATGTTGCCGGCCTGATGCGGAAACAGGATGCGAGTGCCGTCGGGGGAGAACGCCGGCATTTTGCCGTAGTAGTCGGCATTGACGCCGGCCGGCAAAGGCAGTGCCTCAGCACGGCCGCCGGCAGGCTCGCAGGAGTAGATCACGTCGCGGCCGTCGACGTTGCTGATCATGAGCAAGGAATGCCCGTCGGGGGCGAAACGGCCCGACTTCTGCTCCCACTCGTCGGGCTTGATCAAGGTCAGCTTCTGCGTCGTCGTGTCATACACCGCCGCCTGCAGCGAGCCCGCCGCGGTCTCCGTGGTCAGTGCCAACCAGCGTCCATCGGGCGAAATATCGCTGGCGGTATTCAAGCCCGCCTCGCCGGTGGCGAGCGCCGGCGTCGCAGCACCGGTCGCAACCTCGACACGCCAGATGGAGCCGTGAGTTCTCTCGACATTCGAGCGGTTGGCGATGACGAAGCGGCCGTCGGGCGAGAACGCGACCACGCTCCACTGCATCGTCGGCAGGGCCTCGTGGGTGAGTACGCGCACCGTGCGTGTGGCGAAATCCATCACCGCCACATTGTTCGACGCGCCGGTCTTCAGGCGGTGATCAAACGCCAGCAAGCTGCCGTCGTGCGAGAACACCGCACCGGTTTCAGAGGCATCGTCGGTGTGCGTGAGATTGACGACGGCGCCGCCGGTCGAGGGAACGGCATACAGGTCGAAAATCTCGGCGCCGCCGCGGTCGGATTCGTATACGACCCATTTGCCGTCCGGGGAGGTGGCGATTCCCATCTGTCGATCGTCGGACTGCGTTAGCTGCGTCGGAAAAGCGCCACCCGCGGCCACGCTCCATAGATTGAAGCGCCCGGTGAGATTGGTCGAGACGATGAAGCTTTTCGAGTCCCGGCTCCACGCAGCGTCGAGACTGCTGCGGACGTAGAAGAGATCTGCGATCGGCACCGGAGCTGCGCCCTCGAGTACGGGTGAATTCAAGCTTTTTGGATCTGTGAGCGTGCGCGTGGGCAGCCCCTTGAGCACGGGCGCCGCCTGCAGCGAACTCGCCAGCAACAACAACGGCGCGCAGCCGTACCAACCCAGCCGTGATTTTAGGTTCATTTGCTCTTCCCCGCCTGTACTTAGAATTTTGCCCGCAGCGTCACACCCACCGTACGCGGCCGAATGCGGAACAACTCTTGGTTGTTGATGATGACCGGCCCTGCGAGTTGAGCATCCAATGCGCCGGTCGCGCCCTGGGAATTGCTCAAGTTATTAACGAACAACACGGCTTCGTAGGATCCGAAGTTCACTCCGGCGCGTACGCTCTCCTGAGCAAAGCCGCCGAATTTTGTGCCGTTATGCTCGAAGTCGGTCCACTCATCGCCCAGATACGACGCAGTGGCCCGCACATAGCCTTGGTACCCAGCCACCGGAAAGTCCACCTCGGCGTAGGTGGAAGCCTGCGCTTCGGGAGCCGCCGGCAGCACATCGCCGTCTTGCACACCCACCAGACCTGTTGCAGGACGGCTGACGGTCGGATCGTTTTTGGAGATTTCGTTCTTGCTCAGTTGGAAAGCCGCGCCCAAGAGCAGCCAGGAAACCGGCTTGGCGTCCACTTGGAATTCCACGCCGTAGTTTCTCGCTTCGCTCGCATTGCCCGTGTAGTTGCCGAGTTGATTCTGCAGCGAGACTTGGATGTTCTTCCAGTCGATGTAGTAGAAATCCGTGCTGTAGGTCAGCCTGCCGTCGAACATCCTGCCCTTGGCGCCAATCTCATAGTTCCACAAGCTATCGGGCGCGTAGCTCGGCGGGGTGTTGCGGCCACCGACGTCGGAGGTGAGGTTCACGCCGCCGACGCGGTAACCGCGCGCAACTTGCGTATACAGGGTCAGATTGGGATCCAGACGATAGGCCAGCGACACGCGAGGATCCACGGGTGTTCCGAGGTCATGAAAATCGGTATGCGCGTAGTCCGATGGCAGGATGCTGAACACGGGAACGTATCCGCCGGTGTCGATCTGGGCAGAGACCATGTAATGCGACACTCGGGCGCCGCCGGTCAAGTCCCACTTATCGGCGAATGTGTAGGTCGCCTCGCCGAATGCTGCGACTTCCTGTTGACCGAAATGATAGATCAGGTCGACGATGTTATCGCTGCCGATGATGGGAATGATGGCATCGGAACGGGCTTCTTGCCCTCCGCCCTGGCTCGCATGCAGAAAAAACAAACCCGCGGTCCACTTGAAGTTGCCTTCGCCGTGCGAGGCCAGGCGCAGCTCCTGCGTATAGATATTGCCGTCGATGCCGGAATTATCTTTGGTGATACCCGGAATAATGTTAGCGCCGCCGGTGGCGATCAAGGCCGTCAAAGGCACGAAATAGCTATCCGTGCCGTAGAGATTTGATTTGCGATCGTGATAAGTGGAAACCGAGGTGAACGTAAGAGAATCCCAATCGTATTGCAGCGTCAGGGCCGCGATCGTGCTTTTCAGTTCGATAATATAATCGTTGATGCCGTCCGTGACCTGGCCGGAAAAGCCCGTGCCCGGCGGCTTGACCGCCAAGCTGCCCGCATCCGCGCCGTTGTAGTCTTTCGAATCTTGGTAAGTCAGCGTGAGGTTGGCGGAGAACTGGTCGTTCGGCTTCGCGGCAATTGCCAGGCGCGCGCCGTCAGTCTTGGTGGGGTTTGAGTTCGCCTGACCGGTGAGCAAATTGGCGATCCAGCCGCCATCGTCATAGTCATAGGCGACCAGACGAATGCCGAGTTGGTTGTCGATGATCGGGGCATTGAGCACCGCGTAACCGGAAAACGAGGGGGCGCCGGTTTTGGTCTCCGCGCCCGTGATCTCCATCGATCCGCTGAACTGCGAAAGATCCGGCTTGTTGGTGATGTAACGTATCGCGCCGGCGAGCGAACCCGAACCGAACAGAGTGCCTTGCGGACCGCGCAGCACCTCGACTCGTTCGATGTCGACGACGCGCAAGTTGCTGGCGCCGCCACCCTGGCCGACCGGATCGATGGGCATATCGTCGTACAGCAGCGCCACGGTCGATTGCTTTAATCCCAAGTCCGTACCGGTGGTCACACCGCGGATGGTGAGGTTGGTGGAATTTCCGCCGCCCGAGCCAGGGTTATTGAGCCCGGGCGTGTTGTTGATGATGTCCTGCAGCTGGGTCGCGCCGCGGTGTTCGAGCTCAATCCCGGTCTCGGCGATGATGCTCACCGGCACGTCTTGCAGGCGCTCGTTGCGCTTGGTTGCCGTGACGACTATTTCCGCCAGCGCTTCCCCTGAACCGTTCGCGCCCGGACTCTGCGCGAAGGAGGGGTGAATCCACAGACAAGCCGAGGCCAGGAGCGAAGCGCTCAGGTATTTCATGTCGAGATCCCCAATTTTTTATGGTGTAGCAATACGAGTTCCGGATCCGCGCAGGTAGGTCCATTACCTCCGCACAGTGGACGTCGCACGAACAGCGTAAGCCTGTAGAGAGAATTGTCAATATAATTTTTCCGTATGGGATCATCACCGCCCGGCACTGACGTGCGCGCGCGTCGCGCCCCCTAGAGGCGCCCTTGCGCGGTCTCTAAGATCGCTTCTGAGGTGCCTTGGCTGCCTTGCTCGATTTTTTCTTAAAGGCAATCGCGGTGGGCGAGCGCGATTCCAACGCCTTGGGCGAATGGAATGCCTTCTCGGCTCGCTCGAGCAGACGGGGATCGCCAAGCGTCGAGGCCATCGCGGCAAAGCCCTGACCCGGACCGTGCCACTCGAGCCTGCCGACATCCGAGAACAGCGCGGCATCATCGCGCAACGTTGCCAATTTCTTGAACAACAGCGCCAGTGATTTACGTTCTCCCAAAATCTCGTCCGGAAAATCTTCGATCCGGCCGAATCGATCGATCAGGCCGGCGGCGCCTTTGGCGCCGATACCGGATATTCCGGGATAGCCGTCCGACGCATCGCCGACCAGCGCCAAATAGTCGGGAATTCTTTCGGGGCTGACGCCGAATTTCGCATGAACGCCCTGCGCATCGCGAATGGCATGACTCTTTCGATCGACCTGAACGACGCGATCACCACGCACGCATTGCGCAAGGTCTTTATCCGGCGTCCAAATGCAAACCTTTTGAACGGCAGGATCTTTCGCGGCCAACGCTGCCGCGGAGGCCAGGGCATCGTCCGCTTCAAGTTCGACCATCGGCCAGACGGTCACGCCCAAGGCCGCAAGGGCGTCCTCGAGCGGGTGAAATTGTGCGCGCAGTGCGGGCTCGATGCCCTCACCGGTTTTGTATCCGTCCCACAGCTCATTGCGGAAGGATTCAATCACGTGATCGGTGGCGACACCCAAGTGGGCCGCCCCTTCCTCGATCATTTGCAGCACCCCGTTGAGGACGCCCACCACCGCACCCATCGGCCGATCTTTGCCCTTGGTGAAGCGGCGCAAACCATAGAAGTGCCGAAACAGCTCGTAGGTGCCGTCGATGAGATGGACGATCATGGCGAACGGTCGAACCAGATCATGGCGGCCTCAGCGCTCGTCCTTGAAGATTTTGCCTTCTTTCATCACGAAGGAAATCTTGCCGGGCTCGCCCAATTGATCGATATGTGTCAGCGGATCCACTTTCATGGCAATCACGTCGGCCGTTTTGCCGGGCGCGATGGAGCCAAGACCCTCGCCCAAGTCGCCGAGAGCGGCAGCGGCATTGACCGTCGCGCTGCGCAGCACTTGGGCCGACGGTATGCCGGCCGAAGCGAGAAGCGCAAATTCCTCGTGACTGCGCTCGGGCCCGAAAATCCCCAAATCCGTGCCGAAAATGATTGGCACGCCCGCGCGATACGCCTTACCCACACCCTGCAGGGCATCCTGGAATCGGTAGTCAATGAGTTTGCCGGCGAGCAACGTCGGCGTATAGGCAGTGCCGCGCTTCTTCATCATGGCGATCGCGATATCATCCAACGGCCCATGCTCGATGGTGTCGGCGCCCGCCTCAATCACTGCGTGCAGGTAGAGGGGTGTGCCGTCCACATGCGCCGCGACTTTCCGATTGAGTTGATGCGCCGTGTCGATGATCGCCTTGATCTCTTCCGGCGATTCCACCATCGCAACCTTCGGATCCTCCGCAGCCAAGCCGGCTTGCCGGAATTTGACGACGTCCGCGCCCCGATGCACCTCTTCGCGAACGACTTTGGTGCACTCGACCACGCCGGAGCAATTGCCGCGGTTGGTGACAAATTTTTCCACATCGCTGCGCACATCCCAGCTCGAGGCGTCGAAATCCCCGCCGGCGACTGAGATCTGCGCTTCGGCGACGAACATCCGCGGACCCGGCACGAT
>Ga0307474_10004344_pt1 | contig 10226 bp, 9 predicted proteins | sample atmos_gasesECM1C_2_FD_203312 | JGI IMG/M metagenome (GOLD analysis project Ga0307474, IMG submission 203312) | Hardwood forest soil microbial communities from Morgan-Monroe State Forest, Indiana, United States - atmos_gasesECM1C_05 | ecosystem: Environmental > Terrestrial > Soil > Temperate...
GCCTTGTCGGTGCGGCCGTCATTGTCGAAGGCGAGATCGCGGGGCTTGCCATCAGTTGCCGGGCGCTCGGCATGGGCATCGAGCATCGCTTCGTCCGTCACATCCTCGACGACAAGAAGGACAGTTCCGTGCAGCTCACGGCGCGAATCATCCCGACCTCGCGCAACATTCCGGCGCGCAACATCTACCGCGACAATGGTTTTGCGGAAGTAGAGCCCGGGCTCTGGCGATTCGAATCGCAGATGGCGGCCGGCGCGGGCCATGCCTCAGAGGCGGCGGAGTAGACTTTTTTGTTTCGAAATATTGTTCGAAGCGGCGTGCGTAATACCGGGCAACATCGAGGAAGGTTTCGTTAAGCCGGCTCAACTATCGCCGAAGATGGGTCGACTTTCAGCCGAGCACTACACGAGCACATCACATGAGCAACACCAAAGCACAACGCCACAACATCATTCTCGGCGATCCCGTTCCGTGGTTCGGCCTGCCGGTCGTGACCGGCGGATCGTTCGACCTGCAAGCCAGCGCGGGCCGCTGGGTGGTGCTGAGTTTTCTCGGTTCGCTGGCCGATCCCCGCGCGATCGCGGAGGTCGCCGAACTCGTGCATCTGAGCACCTCGTTCAGCGAGGATCATCTGGTCGTCGGATGCGTCTACACCGGGCAGCCGAGCCAGACCGACCATCTCGCCGCGATCTCAGGTCCGACGCTGTCGTTCCTTGCCGATCACGACGGCGCGGTCAGCCGGTCCTTCGGTGCCGAGGGGGCGCCGCGCACCGTCATTCTGGATTCGATGCTGCGGGCCGTTGCCGATATCGCCTGGGATCATCCGCAAGGCCACGGCAACATGGTCCGCACCGTGCTGCAAGGCTTGCCCGCGGTCGACGATTCCGCAGGCGTTCCGATGTTCGCGCCGGCGCTGATGGTGCCGCGCGTTTTCAGCTTCGACATCTGCGATTTCCTGATCCAATTTTACGAGACGCAAGGCGCGGTCGATTCCGGCTTTCAGTTCGACATCGACGGCAAGACCGTCACGCTGTCCGACTGGCGGCTCAAGCGGCGCAGCGACGTCGCGGTCGGCGTTCCCGAAGTGCGCGAGTTGATCCGCGACCACATCGTGCGACGGCTGATCGGTCCGATCGAACAGTATTTCCAGTTCAAGGCGACCCGCATGGATCGCTACATCGTCGCCTGTTACGACAGCGCGGTGAGCGCCCACTTCCACCGCCATCGCGACAACATCAATGCCGGCGCGCAGCATCGCCGCTTTGCGCTCTCGATCAACCTCAACAAGGATTTCGAGGGCGGCGACCTGATGTTCCCGGAGTTCGGCCGCAAGACCTACCGGCCGTCCGAAGGCGGCGCGCTGGTGTTTTCCTGCGGCGCGCTGCATCAGGTGACGCCCGTCACCAAAGGCAAGCGCTATGCGTTCCTCGCGTTCATGTACGGCGAGGAAGACGTCGCCAAACGCGAAGCCAACAACGCAAAGCTCCACGCCGGCGAAACGCAATATGTCAGCGGCCGTGACCGGCTCTTCCCGGAAGACGCGAAGCCGCAGGCTATGCCTTCGGTCGCTTAGAGCTGGAATGGCCCTAGACGGAGTTAGTCAGTAGGCGGGCTTACTTTACCTCTCCCGCCTGCGGGGGAGGTCGACGCGCTCGGCAGCGCCAGAGCGCGTCGGGTGGGGGAAAACACCTCTCCGCTACCAACGCGTTTGCTGACGCCCCCACCCCAACCCTCCCCCGCAAGCGGGAGAGGGAGCATACCTTCGTCGTCGGTGGAAACTCAGTTCATTCACCGCGCTCCAGATTTCGCAAAGCCAAAGAATCTTAAAGTGGATCGCCTCCCGGCGGTCCGTTTTTTGTTTCCGCTTTCTTTGACTCCGAAAACAATTGCGGCCTCCGCCAGGGGAGCTGACGAAGGCCGCGTTGAACATCTCACCGCGCCCAGGTTCGCGGTGCGATGTGGGAGCTCGTAATTAGAACGGCAACAGCACGTCCATGACCTGGCTGCCGTAGCGCGGTTGCTGGAGGTCGCTGATCTCGCCGTGGCCGCCATAGGCGATGCGCGCCTGCGCGATCTTCGAGGAGTCGATGGTGTTGTCGCTCTGGATGTCCTCGGGCCGCACGATGCCGGCAACGATCAGCTCGCGCTTTTCGTAGTTGACGCGGATTTCCTGCCTGCCCTCGACCACGAGGTTGCCGTTCGGCAGCACCTGCGTGACGATCGCAGCGACGTTGGTCTGCAAGGTTTCCTGACGCACGATCGAACCCTTGCCGTCGGTCCCGCTGGTGGAATCCGCGGTCAGGAAGCGTCCGGGCAGCACCGATTGCGCCCGCTGGCCGAACAGGCTCGAGCCGAGAAACGCGGTGATGCCGGAGTCTTCCGTCGCGGTGCGGCTGCGCTGGGTTTCGTTGGCGAAGTTCGCCTGGTCGGTGATGTTGACGGTGACGGTCAGGAGATCGCCGATCTGGTGGGCGCGCTGATCCTTGAAGAAGGAGCGCGAGCCGTTTCGCCACAGCGAATTGGGATTGTAGGAGACAGTCTCCGGCTTCGGCATCGGCATCTGCACCGGCTTGTAGCCCGGCTGCGTCGTCGGATTTTCGATCGAGGACAGTTTCGGCTCCTCGCCGATCTGGGAAAGCCGGTCGATGCCGGAGCAGCCGCTCGTGATGCCGACGATGGTCAGCATGGTGCCGGTCAACGCGATACGTCTGAACTTTGAAATCAACATCACGATTTACTCTGCGTTTGAAGTCTGCGCACTATTGCGGCTGGCTACGGAAGCGGGCGCTGCGGTCTCGGCGGCGCCAATCGAGGCTGTGGTCTCAGCGGTGGAAAAGCGCGGCATCGAAATCGAGATCGCGACCTGGTCGCGGCCGACGACGGTGCCGGCGACCGTGCGCTTGGACTGCAGGTTGAGCACGGTCACGGTGTCGCCCTCGGTGCCGGCGTCGATCGCCTTGCCGCGCGCGGTGAGGTAAATGCCGGCGGATTCGTAGATCAGCGTGACATTGCCGTCCTTCTGGACCAGATCGGGTTTGCCGAGATCGGCCGAACGCAGCGCCTGGCCGGCGCGAACGGCTTTGCGCATCTGCAAGCCGACGGCATGGCCGCGAGTTGCGGCGTCGCCGCCGACCTCGGCTTTCGGACGCCGCTCGATGATGACGTCGGAGGCTTTCAGCACGTCGCCGCGATCGACGTTGCGGGTGACGATGGTGGCATCCAGCATCTCGACGACGGTGCCGGTGAAACGCAAACGCGTGCGCGTGTTGTTGCTGTCGTTGGAGATATCGAAAGAAACGTCGAAGCGCCCGCTGCGCGGCTCGTAGCGCACCGCGACCGGCTGCAGGTTGCCGTTGTTCCAGGCGTCCAGCCTGAGGTCCTGCACGTCGCGGTCGAAGGTCAAAGCGAGATTGGCGGCATCGCCCAGGCCGCTGCGATGTTCGATTGCGCGCGCCACCTGGGATTCGATCTCCCGACTGTCGATCGTGCGCGCAAGCCGCGTGACGGTCACCGTCTTGATGTCGCGGGTCTCGACTCCAATCACCTGATGCGCCTGGAGCACGTTGATGACTTGCGCGGCCGGCAGCGTGCCTGTCGTGCCGAGGTCGGGCGAGCGGTAGATCGCGACCTGCGCCGCTGAACCGGCGTTGTCGACCATGTCGCCGATCCGCACGACATCGCTCTCGACCGTGACCTGCGCGCGAAGCACGGGCGCGGCGATGGTGTCGTCCCTGTCCTGCGCGCACGCGGCCGACGATGCCGCAAGCAGCAGGGCGGTCATGAGGATCGAACGCACAATCATCATCTACTCCTTAGCGGAACAACGCGGTCGTGGACTGCATCATCTGGTCGGCGGCGGTAATCACCTTCGCGTTCATCTCGTAGGCGCGCTGGGCAGCGATCAGGTTGGACATTTCCGAGACGACGTCGACGTTGGCGTTTTCGAGGCTGCCCTGGCTGATGGATCCATAGCCTTCGAGGGTCGCGATGCCGTCCTGCGGCGTTCCCGACGACGGCGTGTCGACGAAGTTGTTGTTGCCGACCGGCAGGAGGCCGCCCTTGTTGACGAAGCGCGTGACCGTAAGCTGGCCGATGATCTGCGACGTCGTGGACGACGCTCCCTGCGGCTGCACCGAAACCTGGCCCTGCGCGTTGACCGTGAGGCCCGTTGAATTTTGCGGGATCGTGATCGTCGGCTGCACCGGATTGCCCTGCGCGTTGACGATGCGGCCGGTGTTGTCCATCTGGAACGTACCGTCGCGGGTGTACTGGAAGGTGCCGTCCGGCATCTGGATCTTGAAGAAGCCTTCGCCGTTGATGGCGAGGTCGAGATCGTTGCCGGTCTGCGACAGCGTGCCTTGTGTCATCGATCGCGGCGTGCCGACAACCTTGACGCCGCCGCCGATGTCGATGCCGATCGGCAGGATGGTGCCCTGCTGCGATGCTTGGGCGCCGACGCGGGCGATGTGCTGGTAGATCAGGTCCTGGAATTCGGCGGTCTGCTTCTTGTAGCCGGTGGTCTGCAGGTTCGCGATGTTGTTGGAGATGACCTGGACGCTCAGTTCCTGAGCCGCCATCCCGGTCGCGGCAGTGTGAAGCGCTTGCATCGGTCGTCTCCTTAGGTCGGCACGTCGGCGAGCGACTGAATGGCGGTCTTCTGCAGCTCAGCCTGCTGCTGCATCAACGTCGCGATCTGGGTGTAGGCGCGCGAAACCTCCATCATGCGGCTCATCTCGGAGACCGCATTGACATTGGATTGCTCGATGAAGCCTTGCCGCACCGTGGACTTGGTGTCCGGCGCCGGCGTTCCGCCTTCGCCGGCCGCGTAGAGGTTCAGGCCTTCCTTCAGCATCTTCTGCGCGTCGGGAAAGCTGACGAGGCGAAGCGCGCCGCGGAGCGAATCCGTATTGCTGGTGCCGGTGACGACCGTGACGGCGCCATCGGGCGTGATGTTGATGTCGTGATCGGTCGGCTGGAACACGATCGGGCCGCTCGTGCCGAGGATCGGATTGCCTGCGGCAGTCACCAGTTGGCCGATGTTGTTGATGTGCAGGTTGCCGTCGCGGGTGTAGCGCTCGCCTTGCGGCGTCTGCACGACAAGAAACGCGGAGCCGTCGATCGCGACGTCGAGCGGATTGCGGGTCTCCTGGGTCGGACCCTGCGTCATGTCGCGGTAGGTACCGCGGTCCTGCACGAAGTTGACGCGGCGGTCGCTGCCGACGAAATTGTCTTCATGCGCGGGCGTGTTGAGATAGGTCTCAAATAGCGTGCTGTCGGACTTGTAGCCCGCGGTATTCACGTTGGCGATATTGTTGGCGATGACGTCGATCTGCCGCTCGAGCGCCGATTGCCGCGATAGTCCGATGAGAAGCGCATTCTCCATTCGCTTGGTTCTCCCCTTAAAACGATCCGCAAAGCTGATGCCCTCCCAGGCGGCTTGTTGGATCCTGCGAACCGCTCAGGCTCTCCCAAGCCCGCTCGGTTCGGCTATCTCAGAGCGAAAGCCGTGCCACTCCGGAAATGAAAATCATTTCAACGGTTTGACTGATCGGGAAGGGTGCTTTGGGGGCGGCAGAAAGGCCTTGTTGACCATGTTTGCCCGGCAACTTTTTCCCAGTTGGCGCGCAAAAGAAAGCTTCCGTTAACCATTATTACCTTAGCGTTCAAAATGAGCGCAGGACGTGCCGCGTTTGTTTCGCGTCAAAGGTTCGCCTGTCCAAATTTGACGTCGGAGCGGGCGGGCGATGGCAGACAATGAGGCGGAAGGCGCCGCGGAAGCGGAAGTCCCCGCACCCAAAGGCAAACTCAAAATGATGATCGCCGTCATCGCGGTGCTCGCGATGGTGATCGGCGGGGCCACCTGGTTCTTCTTCCTGCGAAGTCATGGCGAGGAAGGACAAGGGAACGCGCATGCCGAAGCGCCGCCGCCGAAGCCGCCGGCATACGTCGAAGTGCCCGACATGCTCGTCAACCTGATCGGTTTGCCGGGGGAGCGGGTGCAGTACCTCAAGGCCAAGATCGTGCTCGAGGTCAAGGAAGAGAAGCAGGCAGAGGCGATCAAGCCGTCGCTGCCGCGGGTGACCGATATTTTCCAGACCTATTTGCGCGAACTGCGTCCGTCCGATCTCAACGGCTCGGCAGGGCTGTTTCGGCTCAAGGAAGATCTGACGCGGCGCGTCAACGCTGCGGTGGCGCCGAACCAGGTCAACGCCGTGCTGTTCAAGGAAGTCGTCATTCAGTGACGCTGCGGATTTAGAAAATGGCGGGCAACGATCCAGTCGACCAGGATGCAATAGCTGCGCAATGGGAAGCGCAGCTTGACTCCGCGGATCCGGCCAAAGACGCCGCCGAAGCGGAGTCCAATGAACTGTCCGAAACCATGGCCGTGCAATGGGCCGCCATGGTCGAGGACGGCAGCCGCGATTTCGGCACCGGCAAGAACGGTGGCGAACGGGTTCTGTCGCAGGAAGAAATCGACAACCTGCTCGGCTTCAATGTCGGGGAGGTCAATCTCGACGACAATTCCGGCATTCGCGCCATCATCGATTCGGCGATGGTGTCCTACGAGCGCCTGCCGATGCTGGAAATCGTCTTCGACCGCCTGGTGCGGCTGATGACGACGTCGTTGCGCAATTTCACCTCGGATAACGTCGAAGTTTCGCTCGACCGCATCACCTCGGTCCGCTTCGGCGACTACATGAATTCGATCCCGCTGCCGGCCGTGCTGTGCGTGTTCAAAGCCGAGGAGTGGGAAAACTTCGGGCTCGCCACCGTCGACTCCAGCCTGATCTATTCGATGATCGACGTCCTGCTCGGCGGCCGCCGCGGGCAGACCTCGATGCGCATCGAGGGGCGTCCCTACACCACGATCGAAACCAATCTCGTCAAGCGGCTGGTCGAAGTGGTGATGGCGGATGCCGAACAGGCGTTCCGCCCGCTGTCGCCCGTCACCTTCACCATCGACCGCCTCGAAACCAATCCGCGTTTTGCCGCCATCAGCCGGCCGGCCAATGCCGCGATCCTGGTGCGCCTGCGCATCGACATGGAAGACCGCGGCGGCAATATCGAACTGCTGCTGCCTTATGCGACCATCGAACCGATCCGCGCCGTCCTGCTGCAGATGTTCATGGGCGAAAAATTCGGCCGTGACCCGATCTGGGAGGGCCATTTCGCGACCGAAGTGGCGCAGGCCGAAATTTCCGTCGATGCCGTGCTCTATGAGGCCGACATTCCCCTGAAAGAGCTCATGAAGCTGAAGGTCGGCGATACCCTGCCTTTGGAAATGCGGGCAGACGCGCTGGTCGCCGTGCGCTGCGGCAGCGTGACGCTGACGGAAGGGCGGATGGGCCGGGTCGGTGACCGCGTCGCCATCCGCGTCGCCAAGCGATTGCACAAGCCGAATACGACATTTGCCATGTTCGAGAAGGCCGACGAGCAAACCAAGATGATGGAGGCCCCATGAGTCATTCGCTCGGAATCATAATCGAGAGCCTTGTCGCGATTTTGCTCATGCTCACGATCGGTTACTGCATGTTGTTGAACAAGCGGCTGAAGCGGCTTAAGGCCGACGAGCACTCGCTCAAGGCCACCATTGCCGAGCTCATCACCGCGACCGAAATCGCCGAACGGGCGATCGGCGGCCTCAAGCACACGGTACGCGACGTCAACGGCAATCTCGGCAGCCAGCTCAACGCCGCAACCGAAATGTCCTCGCAGTTGCGCAAGCAACTGAGCGAATGCGACAACGTCGTGCGGCGCCTGTCACGGATCACGAGCGCCGCGCGTCCGTCGCAGCCGGAGCCGGTGGCGCCGGAGCAGATGGCGCCACCGAAGATCTCGAACGCCCAGGCGGTGGCCGCTGCTGCGCAAGCCTTCTCCGATCGCAGAAAGGCTAACGGACTTGCTGCATGAAACCGTTTCGTAACATCCGCGTCCTTCCCGTTGTTCTGGTTGCAGTCTTTGGTCTTGCGGTGTTGAAGATCGCCGGCCTCGTGCTCGACGGCGGTTATGTGTTCGACTACCGGCCGGAGTCCACAAAACCGTCCTGGGCGCAGGAGACCTTCAACTTTCCGGGGCGGCGTTCCACTGTCGACACGACCGACATCACCGGATCGGTCGAGAAGGAAAAAGAGAAACCCAAGGAAGAGGCCAAGCCGGAAGTGGCGAAGGCCGAGAGCACCTCCAATGCCGAGCCGCCGGCGCAGGCCGTTTCGCCTTCGGAACGCGCCATTCTCGAGCGCTTGCAGTCGCGACGTCAGGAGCTTGAAGCGAAGGCGCGCGAGATCGACATTCGCGAGAGCCTGTTGAAGTCAGCCGAAAAGCGCGCCGAGGGTCGTGTTGAAGAATTGAAGGCGGCTGAATCCCGCATCACCGGCGCGGCCCAGCAGAAGGCCGACGAGGAGGCCGCGCGCTTCAAGGGCATCATCACGATGTACGAAGGCATGAAGCCGAAGGATGCCGCGCGGGTGTTTGACCGGCTGGAAATGTCGGTGCTGTTCGAAATCGCCTCGCAGATCGCGCCGCGCAAGATGTCCGACATTCTCGGCCAGATGTCGCCCGAAGTGGCTGAGCGGCTGACGGTCGAAATGGCGCGGCGGGCCGGCGGCGACAAGAGCGGCGGCGATCTTCCGAAGATCGAAGGCAAGATCCTGACGCCGCAGAGGGCCAATTAGTCGAGATGTTTAACAAGTCCTTAAATCGCCGAACCTAGACTTGAAACGAGGGAAAACGCGTCTTCTGGCGGCCCGTTGGCGAAGCGGATGAACTGAAAGACTTGAAACCGAATGGCGCGAATGGCTGCCGCTGGATTTTGGTCGCGAGTGCGCGCCTGCGCGCCTGCGATCACGCGCGTCCGGACGCGGTCGTCGCAGCGCGTGGCAGTTGGCCTTCTTGGCGCGGCGTTGATGTTGGCTGCGCCGGCGCTTGCGGCCCCAGCATCGGCGGCGGAGCCGGTCCCTGCTGAAGCGACCTTTTCGAAGAACGGCGGCTTTGCGCGGCTGGTCATCAAATTCAACGAGGATGTTGGTTCGGAGGTGGTGACGGCCGGATCGATCGTCGTGATCCGGTTCGAACGGCCCGTCGATGTGTCCGTCGAAAAGGTGGGCGATGCAGCGCCGGATTATGTCGGCGCGGCGCGGCGCGATCCCGACGGCACCGCCATCCGGCTGTCGCTTTCACGGAAAGTGACCATCAACACCATGACGGCGGGCGAGCGATTGTTCGTCGACCTGTTGCCGGAATCCTGGAGCGGTCCGCCGCCGCCTCTCCCCAATGAGGTGGTTCGCGAACTCTCCGAGCGCGCCCGCGCTGCCGAGCGCGAATTGCGCCAGCAGCGGGCGCTGTCGGAAGCCAAGAAACGCGCGCCGGTACGCGTCCGCGCATCCGTGCAGCCGACATTCGTGCGGTTTGTTTTCGAGATGCCCGACGGCGTCGGCGTATCCTCGGTGCTGAACGAGCAGAAGCTGAAGCTTCTGTTCAGCAAGTCGCTGACCTTCGACCTTGCCGACGCCAAAATTGCAGCGCCGCCCAACGTCGCTGGCATCACCCAGAAGATCGAAGGCGATACGGCGGTGGTGGAACTCGTCATGCTCGGCGACGTGGACGTCCACTCCTTCCGCGAGGACAAGAACTACGTCATCGACGTCGCCTTCCAGCAGCCCGACAAGGCCGTGCTGCCCCAGATCTCGGATGCCGCGCATGCACCGCCGGCGCGCATTGCGGAAAAGGAAAAGGCCGCAGTGCCTGCGCCCGCAGCCCCAATGCCGGCTGCATCTGAAAAGCCCGTAGCTTCTGAAAAGCAGTCTGCGGCTGAAAAGCCCGCCGCAGCCGAAAAACCCGCGATGGCCGAAAAGCCGGCTGCCGCGCCGCAAGAGCCGCATGTGGCCGAAGCACCGAGCCCGCCGCCGGCCGCGGAAGCTGCATCCGAGCCCGCGCCAATGGTGGCTGCGGCAGCGGAAGCAGCTCCGCCCGTCGCGGCTGCGAAAGAAGCGCCGATGATGGCGGCCGAAGCGGCGCCCAAAAAAATCCCGCCCACGCCTCCCGCAGCTCCGCCCGCTGAGGCCAAGGGAGAGCCGGGGACCGGCGACGTCGCGGTGCTGCGCGACGGCGACGGTTTGCATCTGACCTTTTCGACCTCGCCTGGAACGGGGGCCGCATTGTTTCGCCGCGCCGATACGCTGTGGCTGATGCTGGATTCGAAAAAGCCGATCAACCTCGAGCCGATCCGC
>Ga0307474_10004345_pt1 | contig 10224 bp, 7 predicted proteins | sample atmos_gasesECM1C_2_FD_203312 | JGI IMG/M metagenome (GOLD analysis project Ga0307474, IMG submission 203312) | Hardwood forest soil microbial communities from Morgan-Monroe State Forest, Indiana, United States - atmos_gasesECM1C_05 | ecosystem: Environmental > Terrestrial > Soil > Temperate...
CTTATCTGTCCGCGCTGGAGCATGGGCGGCGCGGCGCGCCCAGCGCCGGGCTGGTGCATCAGGTCAACGAGTTCTTCGGTCTGATCTGGGACGAAGCCGAGGAGATGGCGCGGCTCGCACGCCTGTCGCATCCGCGCGTGACGGTGAACACCGCTGGGCTGACACCAGAGCAGACCGCGCTCGCCAACCGGCTGGCGCAGAGCATCCACCGGTTGTCGCCGGAGACGGTGGCCACACTGCACGCGGTGCTGGATACGACAACACCGCAACCAAAACCTCGGCTGCGACGCGCGGCAGGTCAAGGGCGGCGGGGATGATACATGTTCGCTGTCGCCCTAACGTGAAGGGTTCCACATTTGCTCCAGCCGACGACGATGATCGTAACCACCAGGCTGGAGGGCAGCTTGGGGCTTTCGAAACTTGACCGCAAAACGATCGAACGGCCGCTTTCCGCATTGATTTGATTGATCGGGACGCCTCCGTGCCTCCGGCCTCAGCAAATTTGCCTGGCGGGCCATGCATCACCGTTCATGCGATAGCTTCCGAATTTGGCACAGATACGACCGGTGGCCCGGCACGCCGCTGATCGGGTCGACATCGTCAGCGCGAATCGCCGCGTTGTAATTCGCGCTCCCGGCGCCGATCGGATCGTATCCGGGCAACCCCAGTTCAGGGCACGCCTGCCACCAGCCGTGCTGTGCCGCGACCACCCGCGGGTCGAAACCGACGCGCAGCCGGGCGCGCCCACGGAACTGGCCATGCGGAGTCTCGATCGCGATCCAATCGCCCTCTTTGACCCCGCGCACCGCGGCCGCTTCAGGATGAAGCTCCACAAGCGGATCGGGCATCCGGCGGCGCAACCGTGGCAGGTTGCGATGCTGGCTGTGACAGAAAGTCGCCGTCTTGGCACAGGTCAGCACCAGTGGAAAGCGCTCGGCCACACCGCCACTGCTGTATGGACCAAGTGCCGGTTCGATAAAGTCCGGCAGCGGCGCCTGCCCACATTGCAACAATTGTTCCGAATACACTTCGACCTTGCGCGTCGGCGTAGCGAACCCGGGCGCGGCGCCGGTGCCGTTGCCGGCATATTTGCGGTAGCGCGTCCGCAGCGGCGTGCGGATACCTTCGGGCGCCTGACGCAGTGCTTCGAGCGAGATGCCGGATGGCGCCAGCAAATGGCGATAGGCAGCATCGATATCGCCGTCCCAGAACTGCGCACCGAGGCCCAGCCGCTGCGCCAATTCGAACACAATCCATGTGTCGGAGCGGGCTTCGCCACGCGCTTCCACCACCGGCGCGCGCAACTGCACGAGGCCTTCCGCGGCCTGGCTGATCTCGAAGCCGATCCGCAGACCCTCACGCTCCCACGCACTTGCCACCGGCAGCACGACATCGGCAAAGGCTGCTGTCGGCGTCATGAACAGATCGGCGTGCAGATAGAAATCGAGCGCGGCGAGTGCGCCGGCGGCGCGGCTTCCATCCGCGTGCGACACCAAGAGGTTGGCGCCGAACCCGACGAGGCCGCGGATCGGGTAGGGGTGGCCGGTCAGTATCGCGTCGTAGAGATCGCGGCCGGTTACCCAGCCATCGCGCGGTGGCCCCAACGGCCGTTTGTCGAAGCCGAGAGCCTTGTGGCGCTGCGCCGGCGGCATCAATTCCGTGCCGCGCACGTCGTTGGTCGCGAGGCGATCGAAGATCACGTTGCCGCCGGGCGCGTCGAAGCTGCCGGTCAGCGCACAGACCAAGGCGATCGCGCGGTCGGTCTGGGCGGCGTTAGTGTGCTGGCCGACGCCGGTCCACCCGTAATAGGCGGCGGGTCGGCTCTCCCACAGCATGCGCGCCATCGCGCGGATGTCGTCGGGATCGACCCAACACAACTCGGCTGCGCGTTCGGCCGTGTAGCGGCGGCATAGCTGGCGGTACAGCTCGAATCCGGTCTGGCAGGAGATCCGTCCGCGCGAGGTATCCAGCGTGAAGCATCCGAGCAACGCCAGGTGCGGCGATTCGCCCTTATACGTGCCGCTGGCCGGATCATAGAGAACGGGTTGCCCGCGGACCTCGTCCCACGCAACGAAGTGCCGATCGGACCCGCCGGTCGCAAGATCAGCACCCGTTAGGAAGCGCTCCGTCGTAGGATCGATCAGCAGCGGTCCGTTGCTCCAATCACGCATAAATTTGGCGTCGTACCAGCCCTGCTCGATCATCACGCCTGCGACGGCGAGCGCGAGCGCGCCATCGCTGCCGGGGCGAACGCGCAGCCAGAGATCAGCCTTGTTGACGAGACCGGCTGGACGGGGGTCTACCACGATAATCCGTGCGCCGCGCGCCTTGGCCGATAGCGCGCCCTGGGCATGCGTCAGCCAGGACGCGCTGGGATTGTGCCCCCACACCAGCATGCAGCCGGTATGTTCGAAATCGGGTGCGGTGACGCCGACGCCGAAGGTAAATTTGCGCGCATAATCCTTGTGCCAGTTGCACAGTTCGGTGGCGTAGCACCAGTTCGGGCTGTTGAAGGCGTTGATCAGCCGCTCGATCCAAGGGACGGCATCCGACAGCGCAGTGGCGCTCGGGGTGGTCACGCTGAACGCGACACTTTCGGGGCCGCCGCTGTCCCTCAGTCGGCCAAGCGCGCGCACTGCGATGTCGAGCGCCTCATCCCAGCCTATGCGCCGCCATCCGGGGTCGGCGTCACCTTTTGGTCGCGTGCGCTTCATCGGGTACAGCAGGCGGTCGGGACTATAGACCAGGTCGGGGGCGGCGCGGCCCTTGGCGCAGAGCGCAGCGCCGGTGGGGTGGTCGGGATTGGGCTCGACCGCAACCAAGCGACCGTTCTCGACCACCGACAGGCAGCCGCACCGCGCCCGGCACAACGCGCAGAAGCCGGGGATTTTACGGGTGTGTTGCGTCGTCGAGTGGCCGTCCGGCATAGCGCGATTCCTGCGGTTGCGGGCTGTAGCACTCTCGCAGACGGCTGGTATGGGGACAATCGGGATGCTGTCCGGCAAGCGGCGCCGGTGGCCAGACATCGGGAGCGATGCTACTGACAGTTGACCGATGAGCGACTCTCCCGCCCCCTCTTCGACCCGCCGGCTTCGGACCAGCAATCGTACTCGACTGACCGCGATGATCGTGGCCTGCGCGATGTTCATGCAGAACCTGGATTCCACGGTGATCGCCACGGCGCTGCCGACCATGGCTAAGGCGTTCGGTGCCGATCCAGTGCACATGAACGTGGCGCTGACCTCCTACCTGTTGAGCCTGGCGGTGTTCATCCCGGCCAGCGGCTGGGTGGCGGACCGTTACGGTACCCGCACGGTATTCCGGGCAGCGATCGCGGTATTCACCATCGGTTCAGTGCTGTGCGGCCGAGCGGATACGCTGTGGTTCCTGGTGGTCTCGCGCGTCCTACAGGGCATCGGCGGCGCGATGATGGTGCCGGTGGGCCGTCTGGTGCTGCTGCGCACCGCGGCCAAGCAGGAGCTGGTGGCGGCGATGGCCTGGCTGACGGTGCCGGCACTACTGGGTCCGGTGATGGGGCCGCCGGTCGGCGGGTTCATCGTCACGTATTTCTCGTGGCGCTGGATCTTCGACATTAACGTGCCGATCGGCGTACTCGGCATCGTGCTGGTAAGTCTGTTCGTCGAGGACGTGCGTGACCCGCCGCGTGGCCGGTTCGATGCGCTCGGGCTGTTGCTGTGCGGTGTCGCCTTGTCCGGGCTGATGTTCGGGTTGGAAACCGCCGGGCGCGGCGTGGTACCGCGTAATCTGACCGTGGCGATGATCGGTGTTGGGCTGGCCGCCATCGTTGGCTATCTGATGCATGCCCGGCGGCATCCTTCCCCGCTGCTCGATCTGTCGCTGATGCGGTTGCCGTGCTTCGGCGTCTCGTTGTCGGCAATGATGCTGTTTCGCACCGGCATAGGCGCCATTCCGTTCCTGCTGCCGCTGATGTTCCAGGTGGGCTTCGGCGATTCGGCAGTGCAGAGCGGCCTGATCACATTTGCCAGTTCGGCCGGCGCGCTGGTGATGAAGCCTGCGACGCAGACGGCACTGCGGCTGTTTGGCTTCCGCGACACGCTGGTATGGAACGGATTGCTGTCGGCCGTGATGATAGCGCTGTGTGCGGCATTCCGCCCGACCTGGCCAGCGGCGGCGATCTATGGCGCGCTGCTGATCGGCGGATTTTTTCGGTCGTTGCAGTTCACCGCCTATAACACGTTGGCCTATGGCGACGTGCCGCGGTCGCGCATGAGTGCGGCGACCAGTCTGTACGTGACCGGGCAGCAGCTTGCAGCGACGATTGGCATTTCGGCCGGCGCCCTGGCGCTGGAGATCTCGATGGCGGCCACCGGCCACGCCGTGCCGCAGCCGATGGATTTCAGCCACGCGTTTCTGGTCGTCGCGCTGTTCACCCTGGTGGCAGCGCCGATCGCTCTGCTGATGGCGCGCAATGCGGGCGATGATCTGACGGGGCGGCGGTCGGTGGCTGTTGAGCCGGTCCGCCGTCCGGCGGAGTAGCGCTGCGGGGCGCCGCGGGCGCGGCTACGCATCGCACGCGCAAAGGGCATTGACAGGTGGGACGTCGCACCTGACCGATAGCGCAGGCCAATCCGCTGCGGCGCTCCACCGATGTACCTCGGGACACAGATCAAGCCACGCGATGACAGCGACTATCGGGTCTGGGCACAACTCGGCGTAACGCATGTCTGCGGCGATCCGCCAGGCAATCCGCATGACTGGAGTTCGGATGATCTCAAGCGCCAGCGCGAGCATGTGGAGCGTTTCTGGTCGTCGCTCGATGTGATGCAATTGCCGCTGGCATCGCGGCCGATCGAAGAGTCCCTGAGCTCGCACGTGTTGCTCGGCCGCGATCTGGAGCGGCAGCGTGAACTTGATTCCATTTGCCTTCTGATCGGCCGGATCTGCGTCGCGGGCATTCCGGCGGCGAAGGACAACCTCAACATGATCGGCATTCCTTACACCGCGCGAGACAGGCGTCGCGGTTCGCGTAACGCGGCGTTTCGCTGGCAGAATGTGGACGTCGCTGCCGCGCCGTCTGTAGCCGGCGTGGTCAGTACATGCTGGTGCCGGACCATGTTCCGGAGATCGACGGGCGCGACCCATCCGGTGCGGCATTTGCCTACTGCTATGGGTATATTCGGGGATTGTTGGAGGCACGGCCAACTTGAACAGGCGATTGCCGCATCGCTTCGCTTTCCTGCCAGACACGCTATGCTGTTGGGTAGAATTCCGTTCGGTAGTGAGGCAATGGCACACCCACCGCGCAAGATCGCTTTCATTCTGGCCGCCACCGATCACGGCACGCTGATTGTTAATCGTTTCGACTACAGGATGGTTAGTGCGACGGAGGGTTATGGTGTCGGGTTCTTCCTGCTGGAAAGCTCCAGCTACGAACCGCGGGAAGGCTCGGTGGCCATGCAGCTTCTCGGCTTGCGGCGGCAACATTTCGGTGATGGCGTGGTTGCGGTGGATTGCGGTGCGAATATCGGTGTCCACAGCGTGGATTGGGCGAAAGGCATGACTGGCTGGGGCCGCGTCGTCGCCATCGAGGCGCAGGAGCGGATCTTCTACGCGCTGGCGGGCAACATCACGATCAACAACTGCTTCAATGCTCGCGCCATCCACGCAGCCGTTGGCGCGCAGGAGGGATCGCTGCAGATTCCCGTTCCGAACTACCGTGCGCCGGCGAGTTTTGGCAGTCTGGAACTCAGACTTTCCGGCGCAAATGAGTTCATCGGCCAGGACATCGATTATTCCGAGCAGAACCTTGCCACTGTCCGAATGATGACCATCGATTCACTGAACCTGCCTCGGCTGGACCTTATCAAGATCGACGTCGAGGGTATGGAGATCGAAGCGCTGGAGGGGGCGAAAGCGACACTTCAGCGGTTCCTGCCGATCATCGTCGTCGAACGGCTGAAGGTTCCGACAGACGCGTTGACCGCGGTGCTCGCCTCCTATGGGTATGAGTGGTTCGCGCTTGGGCTGAACTTCCTCGCGGTCCATCCCAGTGATCCGGCAAGGCAGCATATCAATGTCGCACCGCCGAATGAAGCAGCGCAGGGGGGTTAAAGATCGTCCGGCCGATTGGAACCGCGCACGGCTTACATATCGATCTTGTTGGTTACGACCCGCACGGGTCGGTATTTAATTCCAGCGCGCGCTTCTCGGCGAGCCCCGCATTGCCTGCTACCGCTCGGCAAGATTGTTGCCGCAGCTACGCGATACCGCCGCCACCGAACAAGCAGATGGCCCAACCCGCCCGAGGTCTCTATTGTCCGCCGCCCAGTAACCCCAAGGATACCGATACATGCGCCCATCCGGCCGCGCGCCCGACGTTCTGCGCCCCTTCTCGTTGACGCCTGGCTTCGCGCGTCACGCCGAAGGTTCCTGCCTGATCAGCATGGGCAACACAGAAGTGCTCTGTGCCGCCAGCGTAGAAGGCCGCGTGCCGCCGTTCATGCGCAACTCCGGCATGGGTTGGGTGACGGCGGAATACGGCATGTTGCCGCGCGCCACCCACACACGCGGCGAACGCGAGGCGGCGCGCGGCAAGCAATCCGGTCGCACGCAGGAAATCCAGCGGTTGATCGGTCGTGCATTGCGTGCGGTGGTGGACCGCTCCGCCATGGGTGAAGTGACCGTTACGCTCGACTGCGACGTGCTGAACGCGGATGGCGGCACGCGCTGCGCTGCGATCACAGGCGCCTGGGTGGCGCTGAGTCTGGCGTTTCGTCACATGCAGAAAATGAACGTGATCAAGAAGCCGCCGCTGATCGGCCAGGTGGCGGCCGTCTCCTGCGGCGTCTGCGGTGGCGAACCGGTGCTCGACCTTGACTATGCCGAAGACTCCACCGCTGACGCCGATGCCAACTTTGTGCTCACTGGCGGCGGCGGCATCGTTGAAATCCAGGGCACCGCGGAAAAATCCGCGTTCAGCGAGGCGCAGTTTCTCGGGATGCTCAGCCTCGCGCGAACCGGCCTCGCAGCGCTGTTCGAAGCGCAGCGTAAGGTGGTTGGTCAGGACTGATGGCACGGAAGCTCGATCGCGGCGCGCGGCTGGTCCTGGCCAGCCATAACACCGGCAAACTGGCAGAGCTTGGCGACCTGCTGAAGCCGCACGGTGTCGCGGTGATTTCCGCCGCAGCTCTCGGCTTGCCAGAGCCGGCGGAAGATGCACTGGATTTCGTCGGCAATGCACGGATCAAGGCGCTTGCGGCGACACAGACAAGCGGGCTACCGGCGCTGGCGGATGATTCCGGATTCTGTGTCGCCGCATTACACGGCGCGCCGGGAGTGCATTCGGCGCGATGGGCGGGTGACGCGGAGGATTTCTCCGCGGCGATGGCACGGGTGCATCGTGAGATGGCCAATGCAGAGGACCGCCGCGCGTGGTTCGTCGCAGCGCTGTGTCTCGCGTGGACCGATGGCCATATGGAGACGTTCGTCGGACGAATCGACGGCACGGCCATATGGCCGCACCGTGGCGACAAAGGGTTTGGTTACGATCCGATGTTCGTGCCCGCAGGTGATTCAGTAACGTTTGGCGAGATGGATGCGGCAGAGAAGCATGCCGTCAGCCATCGCGCACGCGCGTTCGCGCAGATGCTGGTGTCGTGCTTTGAAAATGCTGCTGACCGTCGAAAGTTGTGACGGGCTATCAAGCCGCTCAACCCAATCCACCACACCGACCTACCCGCTCCGCACCTCCGCCACCCGCGCGCCCGTGATCCGGACCAGCTCCGACGCACTGGTCCGAAACACATGGCTCGGGGACCCGGCCGCAGCCCAGATCGGATGCAACGGCAACAAGTCCTCGTCCAGTAGCAGCAGCGGCGCGGCCAGATGGCCCACCGGCGCCACGCCACCGATAGCGAAACCGGTCGCCTGGCGCACCCAGTCGGCATTCGCCCGGCCGAGTTGCACGCCAAGCGCCGTAGCGGCCTTCGCCTGGTCCACCCGATTCGCCCCGGACGTGATCACGACCACCGCCCGCATGCCACAGCGGAACACGATGGACTTGGCGATCTGCGCCACAGTGCAGCCCACTGCCGCCGCCGCATCGGCCGCGGTTCGCGTGCCCGCCGGAAACTGCGTAATGGTGTCAGGATGACCCGCCTGAAGCAGCGCCGCACGCACACGCTCCACTGAGCCGCCGGTTTCCAACGCGGACATGCTACATTCTCCCCGGCATGGAACCACTCGCCCTCTATATCCACTGGCCGTTCTGTCTGGCCAAGTGTCCGTATTGCGACTTCAACTCGCACGTACGTGACCGCATCCCGCAAGACCGGTTCCGCGCTGCCTTGCAGCAGGAGTTGGCATGGGAAGCGAAGCGGCTCGGCCGCCGCCGATTGACCTCGATCTTCTTCGGCGGTGGCACCCCGAGCCTGATGGAGCCGGAAACTGTAGTCACGTTGATCGCCGACGCGAAGCGCCATTTCGAGCCAGCCGAGAACATCGAGATCACCCTCGAAGCCAACCCGACCAGCGTCGAAGCCGCACGCTTCGCGGCGTTTCGTCAGGCCGGTGTGAATCGAGTCTCGATCGGCGTGCAAAGCCTGGATGACGCAGCACTGCGGATGCTCGGACGGCAGCATTCCGCAGCGCAAGCCATCGCCGCGCTGGAAATAGCGCGGGCGAACTTTCCGCGCATTTCGTTCGACCTGATTTATGCGCGGCCAAACCAGTCGCTGATCGCATGGCGGGCAGAACTGCGCACGGCTCTGAATCTGGCCGCCGATCACCTGTCGCTGTACCAGCTCACTATCGAGCCGGGAACCAGGTTCGAAGCCATGCACCGTCGCGGCGAGATCGCACTGCCGGACGATGACACCGCCGCTGATCTGTACGCAGCAACCGGGGAAGAAGCCGCGCGCTTCGGCCTACTGCCATACGAAGTATCGAACTATGCGGTGCCTGGCAGCGAGAGCCGACACAACCTCAGCTACTGGCACTACGAGGACTACGCCGGCATCGGGCCAGGCGCACATGGCAGGATCACGTTCGCACCGCCCCACATCATGGCGACGCGCCGCCATCGCGCCCCGGAATCCTGGGCTGATCGCGTCGAACGCGATGGGCACGGCATGGTCGACCAGATCGCATTGGATCAGACCCAGCGCGCGCGTGAAATGCTGCTCATGGGACTTCGACTGACCGAAGGGATCGATCGCATCTGGTTTGCCGCACGCACTGGCGGGACACTCGAAGACGCTTTGGATCAATCGGTGCTGCGACAGGCGCTGGACGAAGGTTACCTCACGTGGTCCGATGACAGACTCGTGGCGACGCCAGCCGGACGGCTGCGGCTGGATGCGCTGCTGGCAGTTATCGTGCGCTGAGGTGGTCGGATGAAAAGTCGGACACTCCCATGGCTCGCGGTCATCATGGAATGCGCGGTCCTGTCCCCTATCCGCCCGGCGATGCCGGCTGCCGGGCCGGTGTTCTCCGACAGTGGGCCGGACGCCGCCGGCTACGGCGCGGCACAAGACTATCCGACGAAACGCGGCGGCGCACTCCTGCCGCAGCTCTACATGGTCGGCAACCACAGCCACTACGACTCGCTCTGGCCATCGCATGTGGTGGCGAAGGCGCCCGAGCCATCGCATTTGTACCGATCAGCCAATGAGATCACGCTCAGCTATCCGTACCAAGGCATCCAATACACTCTGGACGACTACCTGGACCGCAATCCGACCACGGGCCTGCTGATCGCGCGCGACGATACGATCCTGTTCGAGCACTACCGCTACGGCCGCACCGACCAAGATCGCTTGCTGTCGCAGTCCATGGCGAAGACCGTGACATCCATGCTTCTCGGCATCGCGGTGTCGGAAGGAGCTATCCGCTCTATTGACGATCCGGCAGCAAACTACGTACCGGAACTGGTAGGAACCGAGTACGGAAACACGCCCATCCGTGCCCTGCTGCACATGTCGTCGGGTGTCGCGTTCACCGAGGTATACAATGGCGCCGACGACAGCGCCCGGATGGGTACGATGCTGTTCACCCGCAACGTCGCGCCAACCGTGGCGATGGCGATGTTCAATCGCCGCCAAGTTCCCCCCGGCACGCGGTTTCACTATGCCGGCTCCGAGACGGAGGTGCTCGGGCTCGTCGTCAGTCATGTGGTGCACATGTCTTTGGCGGCCTATCTGCAGAGTCGCATCTGGCAGCCGATGGGCGCCGAGGCCGATGCGC
>Ga0307474_10004346_pt1 | contig 10222 bp, 8 predicted proteins | sample atmos_gasesECM1C_2_FD_203312 | JGI IMG/M metagenome (GOLD analysis project Ga0307474, IMG submission 203312) | Hardwood forest soil microbial communities from Morgan-Monroe State Forest, Indiana, United States - atmos_gasesECM1C_05 | ecosystem: Environmental > Terrestrial > Soil > Temperate...
ACACAAAAAGTTTTGCGGAAGAATTCCACGCCTGGTAGAACGAGACGCGAGTCGAAAATGCAGGCAGGGCTCGCTGGGAATTTGTATCTTTCTCTTCCATTCGGGTATCTAACACCCTAAGAGGAGCCGTCTCGTTGCGCATGCGCCTTGGGCGCGAGGCTGTGTGGGGATGAAGAATTCAAGTTTTGCCATCATTACCGGCGCTTCTCAAGGGTTAGGAGAAGTCTTCGCGCGCGCTCTCGCAGGGCGCGGACAGAACCTGATTCTCGTTGCCAGATCAAGAGACAAGCTGGAAAATCTGGCGAGCGAGCTGAAGAGGTCGCATGCCATTCTCGCCGAGGCGCTGGAACTTGACCTTGCGTCTGATTCGGCGGGCCCGCGCCTCGCTCAGCAACTACGCGATCGGAAGCTCCAGGTACACCTGCTTGTCAACAACGCGGGCTTCGGCGTCCGCGGAGAGTTCTTGAACCTTACCTTGCAACGTCAGATGGAAATGCTGCGGCTGAATAATGCTGCTGTCGTCGAGCTCACCTATTCGCTCTTGCCATTGCTGATGGAACATCCTCAAGCGGGGATCATCAACGTGTCATCCACAGCGGGTTTCCAGCCGATTCCCTACGCGAGCCTCTATGCCGCGACGAAATCGTTTGTGACAAGTTTCTCGTTAGGACTTCAGGAAGAACTTCGGTCGAGCAGAGTGACTGTGGTCACGCTCTGCCCCGGCCGGATTATTGCGAATGGCCACAACGGAGAAGCGAAAAACAGGAATCGAAAGTTGGGCTTCGCTTATCAATCGCCCGAGGATGTTGTGCGAGACGCTTTGGAATCGTTGGCGAGCGGCGGGGGACTGGTGATCCCCGGTTTTGTAAACAAACTTAGCATTTTCGCGCAGCGTTTGATTCCACGCCGAGCGGTACCAGTGCTCGTCGCAAAAATGTCGCGGCAATAACCTGGCGTGCGTCCCGGAGAAATGGCCGGGACTGGTTGCCTCCACTGGGCATTGCTTCCCAGCGCTTGTGGTGTCCACGAATAGCGTCTTTGAAACGAAATGATTTGCCTCTAGAAATCGGTTCCTACATCTTCACGCCAACCATTTCATTGTGAGCTCGTTCATTTTTTGTGTCGTTCTGCTTTCTCCAAGCATCAGACGCATTGCGAATTAGTGAAGTCCGGTGAGTCAACCACGCGATCCGGGCGCAGTTGTATCCCATTCCGAAGGGCTAAGGGAACTGGTTTTATGGGCCGTTTAGAACTGCGTGCGTCGCAACAAGCCACCAAACACCTGGTCGGCGTTTTGCTGGCTTTGGCTCTGAGCGTTGGCGCCGGCGCGGCGCGAGCGATGACCGCGCAGGGAGAATCGACGCAATCTTCTGGTGGAACAATCCAGGGCGTAGTGACGGTACTCGGCCAGCAAGCGGAAGCAAGTTCTCTCGAAGGCATCCGCGTGGAGTTAGAGGAGAGCTCTCAGGATGCTGAGTTTCTTTCCGCCCTGACGGATTCCATGGGACATTTCGAATTTACGAAGTTGCCCGCGGGCACGTATACCCTTCGTGTAAACCAGCAAGGCTTCAAGCCGTTTGCGGAAACGGTTTCGCTCAACGCGAATCAGAGCTCAGTTGCCAACATTGCCCTGGCCTTCGATACGGTCGTGGAGAAAGTGGAAGTCAAGGAACAGACCGCAAGCCTGCCAACAGAAAAGTCTTCTCCGGCTTCAACCATCAATAACGCGCAGCTGGAAACGCTGCCGCTGGCGCAGCAGAAGTTCCGAGACGCGTTACCGGTAGTTCCAGGTGTGATCCGCACCTTGGACGGAAAACTGAGTGTAAGGGGCTCCTCCGAGAATCAAGGAATGCTGCAAGTGGATTCGGCAAAGATGGTCGACCCCGTGACAGGGTCGTTCTCGATTCCGGTGCCCATCGACGCGATTCAGGCGGTCAATGTCGAGAAGACTCCGTTTAGCGCGGAGAACGGGGGTTTCTCCGGCGGACTGACGACCATCGAGACCACGCCGCCTCCGAGCGATTGGTTCTACAAAGTGAAAGATTTCAACGTCAGCCTGCGCGGGAAGAACGGTCACTTCGTCGGCGTCTCGCAAGCGACGCCACGGGTTTCGTTTGGCGGCCCCGTCGGCGATGGCGGCAGATGGAGCTTCTCCGAAGTATACGAGTACGACGTCAGAAGAGATCCGGTGCGCGGGTTAGCCTGGCCGCAGAACGAAATTAAATCGCAAGGTTTCAATTCGTTCACTCGAGTTCAAGCGATCCTGTCTCCGGAACACGTGTTCAATGCCGACGTAAATGTTTTCCCGATGCGCACGGAGTTCGCCAATATAACCGCACTCGTGCCGCAGACGGCTGCTTCGGATTACGACCAAAAAGGCGTCTCGGCAGGAATCTCGGACTTTCACAGCTTTCAGTCCGGGGCGTTGCTCCGGATCGCGTTGCGCTATACGCGGTTTGATAGCAATGCCCACGGCCAAGGACCGGTGGACATGCTGGTGAATCCCGAAGGATGGGAAGGCAATTTCTTTAACTCCTGGACGAGGGCCGCCAATCAGTTCGAAGCGTACCCAACATTTCAGTTTGCGCCCAAGAAGTGGCTTGGCCGGCATGAGTTTAAAATTGGCACCGATGTGACGCATCGGTCTTATGACGGCAATAGCCTGTCGCACCCTATTCAAGTGTTGAGGCAAGACGGGACGCTCGCGGAAGAGATCCGTTTTGCGAGCAACGGACCGCTAGGCGCTTCGGCCACGGATGTGGAAGAGTTCATCGAGGACCGCTGGATGTTGAACGATCACCTATCGATCGACGTAGGCGGCCGCCTGACCAGCCAAACCGTGGGGCGGACTGGGGCGCTCGGACCGCGTGCTGGCTTTGCTTATTCGCCGGGAAAAAATCAGAAGACGGTCTTTCGTGCCGGAGCCGGACTGTTTTATGACCGCGTTTCCTTGCTGGAAGCAGACTTCGTTCATAATCCGCAGCGGACCATAAGTTTTTTTGACGAAACGGGCCAACTCTCCGGATCGCCTATTCCTTATGTCAACGCCTTCATCGGCAATGGCGCCAGCTCGTTGGCGTCGCGAGTGCGGTCGGGGCCCGGCTCGAGTCCGCGCAGTTTCGTCGGCAATATCGAAGTGGACCGCCAATTGTGGGGCAACGCGGTCGTTCGCGTCAGCTATATCTACAGCCAGACGCGCGATTTGTTCGTCGTGAATCCAATTCCTGGCGTTTTCGGAAGTGCTGGCCTGCTGGGCCTTTTTCCTGCAGGCCAAGCGAACTACCATGAATTTGAAGCTACGCTGCACTTTCAACCCGTTCACGGCGCCGACCTGAATGTCAGCTACATTTGGAGCCGGGCGCGCGGCGATCTGAATACCGTATCGAACATTTTTCTCCCATTCGAGCAACCCGTGATTCGCCCGAACGTTTCGGGCATCCTGCCTTCGGATGTGCCGCATCGCGTGGTCAGTTGGGGGGTCATCCACCTTCCATGGTCGCTGACGGCGAGTCCAGTTGTTGACGTCCACACAGGCTTTCCTTACTCAAACGTTGATGTGCTGCAGAACTATGCTGGGGTGCCGAACGGCGCGCGCTTCCCGACGTTCTTTTCCGTCGATACGCAGGTTTATCGGGATTTTCGTCTGCACCTGCCTTTCCTGGAGCGCGGAAGTAAACACAAAGTTCGCGTCGGGTTGTATTCGATCAATCTCACGAACCATGGCAATTTTCGCGAAGTGTATAACAACATGAGTTCGCCGTTTTTTGGCCAATTCACTGGTTTTCAGCGCCGCGTGGATGGCTTCATTCTCAGTTTCGCTGACTGAAAGTATGGCGCGGAGGCTTTCGGGAAAAATACAGAGAAAGGGGAGGTCATCAACTATGGCCATTCAGCTTGAACGGTGGAAAAGATTGGCTGCTATCGCTTGTGTCTTGGGAGCGACTCCAGCGGCGTTGTTTGCGCAAAGCCAGAACTTCGCCGGCCAGACGGCGGCGGAAGCAGACCCTGCGGGCTTCACGGCTCCTATAGGGCTGACAGGCGACGACGTCATCGCAAAAATGCTGGAGCGTAATCGCTTGCGAAACGAGCAGTTGCAGCGGTATTCGGCGGTGCGAACATACGAGATTAGAAACCTGGAAGGGAAATTGGCGGCACAGGCAGTGGTTCGTGTCGATTACCAGGCACCCGACAAGAAAGTGTTCAAGAAGACCTCCGAAAAGGGCTCGGGGATCGTGCGTCACTTGGTGTTCGACCGCCTGATCCAGAGCGAGGGTGAGACATCTTCTGGCCGTGAGCACCACAACAGTGCGATTACCGCTGCGAACTATACGTTTGCGCTGGCGGGAGAGGAGGAAGTTGGCCCTTATCACTGCTTCGTTCTCGAAGCCATTCCGAGACGCAAAGACAAGTATTTGTTTGAGGGGAAAATATGGATCGATGCAGCGGATTTCGCGGTTGTGAAAATCGCTGGGCACCCCGCTAAGAAACCGTCCTTCTGGATCAATGGCGCGGAGTTTGTCCGGCAATACCAAAGAATTGATGGTTTTTGGGTTCCTTGCCGCGACGAGACGACTGTGGAGGTAAAGATCTACGGACGAAGAGTATTCACCGTCGATCATCAACAATATCTGATCAATACGGATAGCCCTCTTACGGGTGGGAGCGAAGACACCGGAGGGAACGTGCTTGCCCCACCATCGTCGACGTTGCGTCCATAAGCATGGCGACGATGCAAAATATTTTATTCCCTGTGGACTTCTCGCCGTCCTGCGTGGCCATGTCCGCCTATGTGAAGAGGGCAGCTGCTATTTTGGGGGCTCGGGTGACCCTGGTTCACGTCTTCGACCTTTATAGCCATGACGCAACGCAACTTTATGTACGGCCGCTTTCCGAAGTCGCTGAAGAGCAGCAGAAGGTTGCTCGGGACAGACTTGAATCGTTCCTTAAGTCTGAGTTTCCTCGCGCCGAGTGCCCGAGAGTCTTGTTGTCTGGCGATGCCGCGACGCAGATCACGCAGCTCGCCCGGAAGAATGGATTCGATCTCATCGTCATGCCTACACACGCGGGCGTCTTTCGCCGGGCTCTGCTTGGCTCGACGACGGCGAAGGTGCTCAACCATGCGGATTGCCCGGTATTGACCACGCAGCACGCGGAGACCATTTCACCAAGACAGCTCGAACATCGGGAATGGGTCTGCGCCATTGGCTTGGACTCAGATTCGCAAAGGGTTCTGCGGTACGCCAGCCAGGTTGCGCAGGTCGTGCACGCGAATCTCTCGCTCGTTCATGCGATTCCCGCGAGCGGGCCAGAGCTGCCAGTCGAATTGGATTTGCAGGAGCGCTTGCAGTCGGAGAAAAGGGAAGTTGCGAGCCGCCGCATCGCGGAGCTGCAAAGTGCCGCTGGTTCGCACGCTCGGGTCAGCATCGCTATCGGCCCGATTAAAGACCTGCTAACTGAGGCGGCCCGCCGATGGCATGCGGATGTGCTGGTAATCGGAAGAAGTCCGCAATCCGGCGTGCTGGGGCGCTTGCGGGATCTGAGCTACGCGGTGGCGCGTGACGCTCCTTGTCCAGTGCTGAGCGTCTGATTGATCAGGCGCGTGCGGTGGTGACGCCGAGTTCGCTCCGAACGATAGGCGCAACAGCGGTGCCGAGGATTTCGATGGCCTGCAGCATTTTTTCGTGCGGAAGCGTCGAGACACCCATTTGGAATGTAATGCGAGAGATGCCGCCGAGAACTTCATTCACATACAGGATCTTTTTGGCGACCGTTTTAGCGTCGCCGATCAGCAACGCGCCGCTGGGGCCGCGCTGGGCGTCGAACTGAGCGCGTGTGGCGGGTGGCCAGCCGCGTTCCTTGCCGATTTCAGTAAAAGTGTGCGCATAGCCTGGAAAGAATATTTCCGCAGCCTCCTCAGTGCTGGCTGCGAGAAAGCCAACGGAATGAAGACCCACTATAAGTTGCTCGGGGGAATGACCGGCGCGGCGGCCAGCTTCGCGGTAGAGGTCTATGAGCGGGCGGAAGCGTTTAGGCTCACCGCCAATTATGGCCACCATAAGAGGAAGCCCGAGCATACCCGCGCGAACGAAGGATTCGGGGGTGCCGCCGACACCGACCCATATCGGCAGCGGATCCTGAAGAGGGCGAGGGTAGATTGCCTGGCCGGTAAGAGCAGCGCGATGTTTGCCGGACCAGCGCACTTTCGTGCTTGCCCGGATTTTCAGCAGAAGATCGAGTTTTTCCGCAAAAAGCGAGTCGTAGTCTTCAAGACGCAGACCGAACAGCGGGTAAGACTCAACAAACGAACCGCGGCCGGCGACAATCTCAGCGCGGCCACGGGAGATGAGGTCGAGAGTCGCGAACTCCTGAAAAACGCGCACGGGGTCGGAGGCACTCAAAACCGTGACGGCGCTGGTGAGACGGATATTTTCCGTGCGCGCAGCAGCAGCGGAGAGAATCACCACGGGAGCCGAGTCCAGGAACTCCGCCCGGTGATGTTCGCCGATGCCGAAGACGTTCAAGCCGACGCGATCAGCGAGCTCAATCTCCTCCAGCAGGTGGTGCATGCGTTCCACCGGGCTGAGCGTCAGGCCTGTGGCCGGATCGGAAATGGCGGCTGCGAAACTGTCGATACCAATCTGCATCTAGGCAACTCCTAGAAGGCAAGCAACGCTTCTGCCCGGGTTAGATGCGTTATCACGATACTCGTTACAACAAGTACAATGCCCGGGGCTGCCGGAGCGAAAACGGGCAACCGTGACACGAGTACTTAAGCGGGCAGGCCTTCTCGAACATCCCTGCGCGGAGCACGGACTTTGCCGCCTTCCGCCTTGGTTTGCAGGTGGGCGTCCTCCTGCTGCCACTTCCGCGCTAGGTCGTCTAAGCCGCTCAGCACCTTACTGATGTCCTTCATGCGATCGGTGATGCTATAGGTTACCGAAGGGGGGATGGTCGGCTCATAGTCGCGGAAGACGAAACCTTTTTGCTCGAGAACGCGGAGGCGCTCCGTCAGCACTCGTGAAGAAATCCCTTCCACTTGCCGGCGCAGCGCTCCAAAGCGCGTGGGGCCGTTGGTGCTCAGAACCCACAGAACGTGCATGGTCCAAGGGCGGGCCAGGATTTCCAGCAACTCTCCGAAGGGGCAACCGTGTGGTTTTTTCGCAGCCTGTCGCATGGCCGTTCCTCACTTGGTTACTTTAAGGTTCCTACTGTACAAATGCAAGTAGTTATTTATAGTAACCAAAGGGCGCTTCACAACATCGAAAAGCCCAAGGAGGAACAAACATGGCAACGAATGCAGTGGCAATTTCCCACGGTACGGAGACCAGAAGCTTTTCCCAGGGTGCGGTGGTCGTTTTAGGACGATTTTTCTTTGCGCTCATCTTCTTGTTGGCCGGGGCTAATCACTTTAATAAGCAAACCATCGGCTATGCGGCTTCTCAAGGCGTGCCTTTGGCTTCCATGGCGGTTCCCCTTTCTGGCGTGCTAGCGATCGCAGGCGGCCTGAGCATTTTGCTGGGCTATCGGGCAAAACTTGGCGCCTGGCTCATTGCGATCTTCCTGGTTCCCGTCACCTTGATGATGCACAAGTTCTGGACGGTCGAGGATCCCATGATGGCGCAGCTTCAAATGATTCTGTTCATGAAAAATGTCGCCATGCTCGGGGGCGCCTTGCTGATTTCTCAGTTCGGGGCAGGCCCGTTCAGCCTTGATGGCCGCTCGCGTTGACGGTGTCCAGCAACAGAGAACCAGAATGCACAATCAATCTGAACCACTCGGTCTTGCTGCCATGAAAACCCCCATCTCACGGGAGGCCCTCGATCAGGTATTTCGCGAAGCGCGGACACACTCTGCGTGGCTTCCTGAACCCGTGCCAGCCGAACTCCTGCGCCGGGCTTACGAATTGGCCCGTCTTGGGCCAACCAGTGCCAACGGCTCGCCTGCCAGATTCGTTTTTCTGACCACTCCAGGAGCCAAGGCACGCCTCAAGCCAGCGCTTGCTCTCGGCAATGTCGACAAAACCATGGCTGCTCCAGTAACCGTCGTCATCGCTTGGGACACCGAATTCCACGAGAATCTTCCCAGGCTCTTTCCACAAGCTGATATGCGCGGGTATTTTATCGGGAAGCAATCCCTGATTGACCAGACCGCCTTCCGCAACAGTTCGTTGCAAGCCGCTTATTTCATTTTGGCCGCGCGCGCTTTGGGCTTGGACTGTGGTCCGATGTCCGGTTTCGACGCGGATAAACTGAACGCGGAATTTTTTCCTGATGGCAAGTGGAAGGTCAATCTTCTCTGCAACCTGGGTTATGGAGACCCGACGAAGCTCTTCGCACGCAATCCTCGGTTGAATTTTGAGGAAGCATCCGTGGTTCTGTAGAGGTCGCAACCTCGCCAACAAGCAATCCATCATGGGGCGGCCGGGGTGCCGGATACTCGCGTGTACCTAGAACCGAGGTCTGATCATCGAATGGGATCGCTCGCTTAAGTGGCGTGCGCCGCCGTTAAAGCGTATGTTTATCTCGAGCGGATCATGAAGCGGGACCAGGATGGAGAACGTGAAGAGCCCAGAACCACGACTCAAACCGGACCCCGAGCCCAGTGGCGCCGCCGGCGTCGCTTGGCCAGCTGGCTCGGAATCCAAACAAGGACCGAATACCACAACCCCATCGCAGGCGGAATCCCTCTTAGCCGCGGAGAAGCGAACGCTGGAGATGATGGCCAATGGCGCCAGCCTGTCCGAGGTATTAAACGATTTGTGCGCCTCCATCGACGCCCACGCCCCACCTACTACTTCAATGGTCTGTTTGATGGATCCGGATGGCAAGCAGCTGCTGCCGGGTGCCGGCCCTCATCTTCCCGCCGCATTTACGGCGGCCATCACACCATGGCCGATTGGTGCCAACAGAGGTTCTTGCGGCACCGCCGCCTTCACAAAACAACGAGTGATTATCCCGGATATTTCCAACGACCCGCGATGGCCCGATGAAGCTCGCGATTTGGCCCTAAACCACGGTTTCTGCGCGGCCTGGTCTGAACCGCTCATTTCGAGTGACGGCGAGGTTCTTGGCACCTTCTGCATGTCGTATGCGGAGCCGCGGATTCCAAATAGTCGAGATCTTGAATTAATCGAGGCGGCCAGCCACATTGCGCTCATTGCGATCGAGCTTGAACGATCGCACCAAGCCATCAAAAAGGCTCTCGTTGAAATTAAGAACTCTGAAAATAGGCTGCGAACCATCATCGACACCATTCCGGCGCTGGCTTGGTCTGCCCGTCCCGACGGCTCAGCTGAATTCTTCAACCGACGCTGGCTGGACTATGCCGGCCTCTCTCCACAACAGGCGTCGGATTGGGGCTGGACGGTTGCACTTCACCCGGAGGACCGCGGCCGGCTCGTGGATTATTGGCGACGCGTGATGGCTTCTGGGGAGGCTGGCGAGATTGAAGCGCGCCTGCGGCGTTTCGACGGAGAGTATCGCTGGTTTCTATTCCGTGCGAGTCCATTGCGCAACGATTCGGGAAGGATTGTGAAATGGTATGGAACGAACACGGATCTTGAAGAGCGGAAACGTGCTGAGGATGTCCTCCGGTCGAATGAGCAGAACCTACGTCTGATCCTCGACAGCATTCCCGGATTCGTGTCTACCGCCAACGCGGCGGGCGAGGTCGAACTCGTCAACCGCCAAGTCGCGGAATATTTCGGCAAGACGACTGAGGAATTGAAGAATTGGGCCACGACCGACGCCCTCCATCCGGATGACCTTCCTCGCCTGACCGACGCCTATAGGCACTCGATCGAAACTGGGCAGCCGCGTGATGTGGAGACTCGTAGCCGTGGAGCCGATGGCGTGTACCGTTGGTTTCACCTACGATCTCTTCCTCAGCGTGATGCCGAAGGTCGCGTTGTCCGTTGGTACACTTTGGCAACGGATATCGACCAACGCAAGCGCGCTGAAGCTGAATTAGAGAAGGCTTTCGGAGAAATCAAGCGGCTGAAAGATCGCCTTCATGACGAGAACGTGGTCCTCAGGGAGCAAATCGATCAGGCCTTTATGTTCGAAGAGATCGTGGGCTCCTCGCCCGCCTTGAAAGCGGTCCTTTCCAGCATCGTGAAAGTCGCTCCCGCCGACTCTACGGTGCTGATTACCGGTGAAACAGGCACCGGGAAGGAACTGATTGCGCGAGCTATACATAAGAGTTCGCAACGCGCCGGCCAGGC